>Ga0272442_10000007_pt1 | contig 336381 bp, 261 predicted proteins | sample SSMForm2O_FD_200262 | JGI IMG/M metagenome (GOLD analysis project Ga0272442, IMG submission 200262) | Marine sediment archaeal communities from Little Sippewissett salt marsh, Falmouth, MA, United States - SSM-Form-2O | ecosystem: Environmental > Aquatic > Marine > Wetlands > Sediment ...
CGGCCGGAGTGGCCGCTTCTTGGAGGGTTCAACCTGGGGGAATTATGTGCAGCCACGCAAGCACTTCAGGAGCCGCAGCCTGCGTCCGTCTACTCCTGACTGCGCATAACTCCCGTCCGCACATAATGGCGCGGGCAGCGCAGGTAGCAGCTGATCTCCGAGTAGCTGATGTGCTCCTCGGCGAACAGCGTGGAGATGGCGGGGTCGCGGGTCATGCGGCACCTCCGTAGCCCTGGTCGCCGCCGTTGAGCTCCCCGTTCATGGTGGAGATCAGCGCGGAGGCGTCGCCCTTGGAGAGCTGCTCGGGCACGGCGCCGAACTCCTCGAGCGTGCGCTGGCGGATGGCGTCGGCGGTGAGGCCCAGGTTGCGGCCCATCGCCCAGATGGCCGAGAGCTGGCGCTGGGTCAGGCGGTCGCCGTTGGGGGCGGCGTTGTGGCCGCCGTTGATTGGACGGGGACCGCGCGGCCGGCCGTTGCCGGGCTGGGCCGCGGGCAGGCCCTCGGTGTACAGGTGCAGGCCGATGCCGAGCAGGGAGCAGGCCTTCTTCAGGCTGTCCGTGGCCGCGGCCTTGAGGTCGTCGGCGATGCTCACCACCTCGCCGCTGCTGCGGGAGGTCGTCACCGACGAGCCACCAAAGCTCATCTTGATCACGTTGCCGGCGACCAGCTTGCCGACCACGATGACCTCGCCCTCGAGCACCTGGTGCTTGACGATCTCGAAGCTCCAGTCGGCGTCGTACACCTCGTTGAGCCGGCGGATGTACTCGGCGCCCTCCACGTAGGACAGCGCCTTGCCGTGCCCGCCCTGGCGGGTCTTGATCAGGGACGGATCGAAGGGTCTCTCGAGCTGTTCACGGTTCATGACCGTACTCCTTTCCACGCGTGCGTGGGTTAGTTGGGTTCCGGGAATCGGGGACGGAAGGGCCTACGCCGCCGGGATCTCCTCGGCCCGGTCGGCGGCGGCCTGGAGCTCGTCGGCGGTCTCGAGGACCAGGCCGACGACCTTGGCGGTCTCGTTGAGCACCTTGAGGCAGGCGTCGAGCACGCTCAGCTTCTTTTTCTCGGCGTAGCGCTCGATGTACGCGTAGCTGTTGCCCGAGGTGTCGGTGTCCGAGCCGAGGATCCGGCGGAGCACCTCGGCGCCCAGCTCGGCCACGATCTCCTGGAGCGGGTCCTGGCCGTGTTTGAGCTCGCCGCGGACGCGCAGGTGCGCCGCGTGGCAGAGCTCGTGGAAGAACACGGTGGCATCGGGCGAGCAGAGTACGATCTTCTGGTCCTCGCTGTCGGCGCGGTGGCGGAAGTAGCCGAGATACCCGCCCAGGAAGCCCTGGGTCGCGACCTCGATGTCCCACTCGCGCGCCACGTCGAGCAGGGGCAGGGTCGGGGGCGCGAGCTGCTCGTAGGCGAGGGACTCGCCCTCGGTCTGGTGGGCCGCGAACACGGGCACCGCCGCGAAGCCGACGCAGACGGGCTCGTCCTCGCCGGTGGTCTGGTTCTCGCGCTTGATGATGCGCGGCCGCAGGATGAAGGCAGCGCGGGCGCCCTTCTTCACGTGGCGGCCGGCTTGCTCCCACTGGCGGAAGCCGCGGCAGTCGGCGTCGCCGGTCTGAATCAGGGCTAGCCATCGGTTGTTCAGGGACCAGTGGTTGGCAGGAATGTCGGGGACGGGGTAGGTAGCGACGGCGCACCGGGCGGCGATCGAGCCGTCACGGAACGCCTCAAGCACCTTGTCGAGGGAATCTCGGGCCTTTCTCGTGAAACGCTCTCGCATCACGGACTCCTTTCGGCAGAGGGTTGGGGTGTGGAGAGCTGGGTGGCTTCCATCATATTCTTCTACCGGATTCTAGCTTGGAGTTGCTTTACGATTCTTGACATCGCCTGTCGGGTTGATGACATAGGGCTTGAGGATAGTATCTCTGGGTCGCTGGAGAATGTAGCGGAGGGTAGATGATCCACGGAAGCGCTTACATATCATTGCGCCCGGTCAGATTTGCGTTCCTTGTCCCTCTCGCTGACAAGAAGGCCATCCGCGAGGCAATCCAACTGAGTACCTTCTTGTGGGGCGGTATCTACAATCCGATCGTGCCCGTTTTCAAGCGACTGCCAAAGAGATGGCATGGCAGGTGGAGGAGGCGATCGCAGGGTTGGAGAGCTATAGTTCAAGGCTACCTGGACAATTACGATCCAGATATCGTTGTCCCAATGGTAGAGCTCGATAGCGTTCGAGAGCTTGTTGGTGAAAGACTCAGGATAACGCCGGAGAGAATCCTCGGAGACGCTGAGCGGCACGGAGGTTCAGGCTGCGGTACGAGTATCTTCGATGTAATGAGCCACTTCTGCCAGCGGGAGCTGATCTATGTGAGACGGTATCCGTTGCAGTTCGAGTCGTGCTTCCCGAGACTATCCCGAGCCAACGGGCTCTTTCTGGCTAGCGTGTTCGGCGAACTCCCGCATGAGGTTGCATCTAAGTTTGAATCGAGATTCCAAAAGATCCTCGATGCCAGCCTCCCGACAGTCTCGATCAAAAATTACAGCGACTACTTTCGGTTCGGTGACAAACCGAAGCTGTTCCCCAGGAGAATGTCATCTCTTGAAATCAGAAGGCCTAATGGTTGGTCGCATGGCCGGCACCCTGCGGTGCTGTTGCTCGATGCTTCAGAACCACTCGACATCATCGACTACTGGAATCTCCGGGCGCTCTCCTGGGACGTCATGCCCCTGCCTCTCCAGGCAGTAGGAAGCGATAGGCTTTTAGAACACGTGATCGAGTTCCTCGACCAGAACACTGGCGATCCACCTTTCGACATGCCGACTATACTTAAGTCGAGGATGACTAATCGACGGCAACTGGAGGAGTGCATTAGCTGGATAAGAAGCGGTGAAAATGGGGAGAAGCACAAGAGACAGCTCGGTATTCAGGAGTGGTACCCGCCGGTGTGGGACGCGGGAAGGGCTGAACCCGATGCTCGGTGCAAGCCAGCCGTTTCAGCGAGTAAGAGACAGGATCTAATCCTGGTCGGAGATCGTTTCGTTTTCGAGCCTGCTGTCCCGCCGTTCAGAGATCGCGGTGGTGGCTTTGCGCCGCGATATGCGAATGATGTGGACTTCAGATTCTATGGGAGCGGCCGTCTCCTTGCAGAGGTGATTCCAGAGGGGCCACGAGAGATCGCGAGTGCACTAGGTGCTTGGGAGAAGATCCACTGGCGATTCTCCTCAACCGGAATTGTATTTCTCCCTGAAGGATACGAGAAGAGCCACCTGCTTTCACCTCCGGACGCTGAGGTGGTCTTCAAGGAGTGGATGCGGTCACAGGGTTGGGATGTCGAGTTGTCAGTGCCCGGGCGTGTCGCTCGAACGATAGCCGGACGCCTATCGGCTGCATCCTGGATGTATATGCTCGACGACGAAGCGGTAATTGAGCTCCTTGAGAGTTTTACCGGCGACAAGTACCGGCACAGGGACGATGTCTGGGGTAATGTTCAAGAGATAGCCGGCAGGCGCGGTCGAGGAGCAAGTGCGGAGTGGTTGCTCGACAAGTTGGTTGAGTTTGGCGTCCTCCAGCTTGGAGTGGAGATACAGTGTTCGAGCTGCCAGCAGCACTCTTGGTACTCGCTTGAGGAGCTTGACTATACTGTTCAGTGTGGCAAGTGCCTGGACGAGTTTAGAGTGCCTGCGCGGGATCCCAAGGCTGAATTAAAGTGGGCGTACAAGGCGACTGGACCGTTCAACAACGAGAACAAAGCGCACGGAGCGTATGGAGTTCTATTGACGCTACGCTTCTTCTCTCGGCTGATGGATGCCTCGACAACACCGATATTCAGTTTTAACGAACGCGGCAACGACAGGGGCATCGAGGCTGACCTTGCCCTGTTTCTCAGTACCTCGTGGGCAACTGGTCACAGGGAAAACCAGAAGCTGGTGTTCGCGGAGTGTAAGAGCCGCAACCGATTCAAGAGAAAAGATGTGTCCAGGATGAGACGAATGATGCGTGAGTTCCCGGGCTCGACAATCGTCTTCTCCTCATTCAACAGAGGTCTCACCAAGGGCGAGATCAACATGATCCGACCACTGGCTGAACGCGGGAGAAACAGCCGTCGAGGAAGACGACCCATCAATCCCGTGATGGTGCTGACCGGAGAAGAACTATTCGGCGATTCTGGGATACCGCCCTCTTGGCGCCGGTTGCCGGAGATCATGGAGTGCATGAGGGGCAATAGATACTCGGTCCAGAGCTGGCTGGCGCTGTGCGATGCGACACAGCAACTACGGCTTGGTATGGATCCGTGGCAGTTTTCTCAAGGGATAGATCGGTTACCCGGATATCGAAGAAGGAGCTGAAGCACGAGGCTGGAGCCAGTGGAGTATCCTGCCCAGCCGTCCGTACGTAGATCGCCCGTGGGACTTTAGTGACGAGTAGGCGAGGGTTCCAGGCACTTGCGCCACCATGCAATACTCCGGAAATCGCCGTGTCGCCCGATTGCTCCTGGTCAATGCGTCGATCGAAGGCCACCAGGAATCCACCACCCTGACTTCCGCTGGGAGGTGTTGAGCGGGATTCACGGGACCTCGGTCCGAAACGGCTGGACTTCCCCGCGAAGCTGGTTTCCCCTGTGTTCGCGAGGAAGTCGTTGGATTCAGGTGGTGCCGCTGGAAGGACTCGAACCTTCACAGGCATAAAGCCCGGGGGATTTTGAGTCCCCTGCGTCTACCAGTTCCGCCACAGCGGCACGGGCCGGAGATTGCCCCGAGTTGCCTGATAATGCAAGGATTTATTGAGGTACTGCGAACCGCGGCCATGTCTACTGGGATCCGCCTGTCCCCGACTTCGATCCCGAAGTGGATCCACTGTCCTTCGTCTGTGCATGGCCTCCTCACGCAATGGAACAGCAGTGGACAGCGAGACGACCAATGCATGGGCCAGCCCCTGTGCTCCCGAGAGCTGAGCCGCAGGCGCCGAAGAGGAGAGCTCGATCAGGCCGTATCTCGGTCCCTGCGACCCAGCACCTTGGCCAGCCCATAGAACCCGGCGACCAGCAAGGCCACCCCGACCAGCGTGAACCACCAGGGCTGGAGTTGCGGAGCTGCGAGACCCTCCTGCGGCATGCTGTACCCGGGAATCTCGATGCCCAGGATCTTCACGATCTTGTGAACCCCGTTGTTGAAGCAGTGCAGGATCAGACAGGGAACCAGCGAGCGCGTCCGCACGAACAACCAGGCCAGGAGCAGCCCCAGCACAAAGGTCGGCAGGAACTGGTACGGATTGAGATGCATCAAGGCGAAGAGAAGGGCTGAGGCCACGACGGCCTTGCGCACGCTATAGTTCTTGATGAAGCCGTTGAGCACCAGCCCCCTGAAGAACAGCTCCTCGGTCACCGGCGCGACCAAGAGCAGCGCAAGGGAACCAAGCAATCCTCCCGACACAATGGCCTCGAGCGGCTCGCGGAGGAACTGCGGCATGGGCGCCAGCGAGCGAACCAGGTTGTAGATCTCGGAGCCCACGATCTGTATCCCGACCAAGATCGCGACCGAGGGCAGGAGCGCGGTCCAGCAAAACGAGGTCATCGGAAACAGCACGCGCAGCGGCTGCCTGGCCTTGAGCGCGCCGATCAGCAGCACCAGGCCAAAGGCGATCGGGTTGGCGATCACGATCGAGACCAGCATCGCGGTTTCTTGCGAGGCTCCGAGAAGCATCGAAACGCCTGACAGCGCCGCCGAGAGCACGAGCTGGAACAGCAGCAGCAACACCAGCAGCAGGATCCCTTGCTTCAGCGTGGGGTAGGGCGGTTCGAGTGAGACCCGCGGCTTCGAGCCCTGGGCCTGGACTTGCTCGGTGTTCCTGGGTTCGATCGTGTCCATTTCGATTTGCTGTCCAGTATCACGGTGGCGGCCCAAATGCGAACAGGGGCGCAGCGCACCCGAGATCCGCGGTAACCACATCGATCAAGATGATCGATTCGTAAAGTCAGTAATAGCGGTGTAATCCTGTTGGACGAAATACTGTGAGAACACGACAGTTGATCCCGGGCTTCGTTGCTGTCAATATCAGAGCTGTTCAACTCGAAGGCCTGCGGTTCCTTTGCTCCAGCAGGAGTGCGCCACGTTGAGTACCGATTCCGAAGACAAGGCCAGGGCCACGGCCTTTGCCCCGCCCGCGAAGCCCGGAGACACGGCTCGCGAGACCGATGCCCGCATCGCGGCGCCTACCCCGGAGGAGCATCTGCGGTCCCGCCGCCTGTGGGGCGCCTCCCTCCGCCTGATCATCTCGGCCGTTGCTCTGGGCCTGGTGATGCTGTCCGAGACCCAGACCGGACTGCTGCGCCTGGTGTTCGCGCTGTACCTGCCCGTGGCCATGGTGGGCTGCGTTCTGGTGTGGTGGAACGTGGCCGGAGGCTTCCGCACGGTGCTGTACCTGGTGTTGGACGTGGCCGTCGTCACCTTCACCGTGTATGGCCTGGGCGCCCAGGCCTCGCCCTTTGTCGCCTTCTACATCCCGCTCGTCATCGGCTACTCCCTGCAGGGCGGACGCCGGATAGGCCTGGCCGCGCTGCTGCTCTCGCTCGGCTCGTACGGATCGGTCCTGGTCCTCGAGCATCTGGAGCTGATTCGTCACGCGCCGGTGTACTTCGAGCTGCCGCCGCCGGGCACGATCATCGGCGGTGCGCCCAGCGCCTTTGCCGCCGCCGTGATCGCGCTGGTCAGCACGTACATATTTCTCGGATACGCCCTGCGGAGGATCGAGCGCTACGGCGAGATGCGCCAGCGCCTGGCCGTGGCCGAGCAGCGGGCCAGGCTGTTGCAGCAGTTCTCCGAGTCGCAGCGGCTGGAGAGCCTGGGTCGGCTGGCCCGTGGCGTGGCGCACGACTTCAACAACCTGCTGACCGCCATCGACGGGTACGCCGGCATCACCATGGCCAAGGTCGAGATGGAGCAGGCCGACCGCACTCGGCTCGAGGAGATCCGCAACACCTGCGAGCGTGGATCGGAGCTCGTGCGACAGATGCTGAACTTTTCTCGCAAGCAGGCCTCGAATCCGGCCGCGGTGGAGGTCAACGAGGTGCTCGACGACATGGAGGACATCCTGCGCCAGCTCGTCGGCAAGAAGGTCGAGCTGGTCCTCTCGCCCGGGGAGAACGTCGGCCCGGTGTGGATCGATCCGGCGCACATGGAGCAGATCATCTTGAACCTCGTGGTCAACGCACGGGACGCCACGCCCGACGGCGGGCGGATCGCCGTGGCCACCCGCCCCACGATAAAGGAGTCGGGCACGAGCCGGCGGTCGTGGGTTGTACAACCGGGTCCGTACGTCATGTTCGGGGTCAGCGACACGGGATGCGGGATGGACGAGGCGACGCGAGAGCAGATCTTCGAGCCCTTCTTCACCACCAAGGAGGCGGACAAGGGCACCGGCCTCGGAATGTCCACGGTGTACGGGCTGATCAAGCAGTACAGCGGCGACATCGAGGTGGAAAGCGAGCCGGGGCGGGGAACCACGATCACGATTCTGCTCCCGCGACACGATGCTGCAGAGGCCTAGGGCCGACGACCTCCGTCCCCCTCCTCTCCTCCTCGGTGACCTCCGTCCCCGTTCCGGACGGTCCCCGTTCCGGACGCCGTTTTGACCTGCCCGGGGCTTCAGCGCTAGGATCAGCAGACCATGCTGGTCGATCTCCTGGCCCTGCTCGTGATCGCGGCCTCGGCCGCGCTCGGCTGGTGGCGGCGCTTCGGGCCGCACCTGCCGGTGATGCTCGCGGTGTGGCTCGGCCTGGCCCTGGCCGGCCTGGCCATTCTGCCCCTGGGTCCGTCCTTCCGCTCGCTGTTCGGCCTCTCGCCGCTACAGGCCTGGCAGTGGGTCGCGCTGGCCGCGGTCGCGATACCGCTCCTCGGCGCGGGGTACTGGTCCTTCCGACTGGGGCGGCGGCGCAAGCTCAGGATCCTGGACAGCCGGGTGCCCGAGGGCCGGGCAGGCAAGGTCGGCGGCGCGGTCGTGGGCCTGGTGACGGGCGCGCCGGTGGCCCTGGTGCTGGCCTGGGGCACCCAGTTCAGCGCGCCGCTGGGCCCGGTGGCCGAGGACAGCCAGGCCGTGCAGCTCACCCGCCAGGGCCTGCGGCAGGGGCTCGGACCCCTCTGGAGCTTTAGCTTCGGCGATCCGGTCCTCGGCGCGATGGCTGCCGACGGTCTGGCCGATCCGCTCGGCGCGCTGCAGGCCGTGCTCGAGATCGGCCGGCGCCCGCCGGCCCGCCTGCTGCTGCAGGATCCAGCCTTTGCCCGGGCCATGGTCGGAGCCCACGGCAAGGCCGCGGCGTACCACCCGCTGGTGCACCAGCTCCTCCGCGATCCCGAGGTGATCCGCATCGCACGGGCGCGGGGATGGATCGATGACGACCACTTCGAGATCCAGAACTTCCGCGAGGCCCTGGCCGAGGACTTCGCCGACCTGGCGCCGCGGCTGCGCGCGCTGCGCTACGACGCGGAGGTGCAAGCCGCGCTGGACGATGCCTGGCTCAAAGGTCTGCTCGGCCGCCGCGACCTGCCCGCGCTGATGGCCCATTCGCGTGTGGCGCTGGTGCTCGAGCGGGTGCTGGGCAAGGTCAAGGACGAGGGGTACGGGCTGCAGCCCCCGGAGTACATCGAGCCGCCCGAGCAGAAACCCAAGACCGTGACCCTGTCGGGCAGCGAGAAGAAGTACTATCTCTGGATCGGCCCGGACGGCGAGGAGGTGATCTCGGACCACCCGCCAGGAGAGGGGGACGGAGGCAAGGGTTCCGCCGTGACCGCGACCGGGACCGGGACCGGGGACGGAGGTCGAGAAGGGGACGGGGGCAAGGGAGCCGAAGCCGCGATTTCTTCGCCCCCGCTCGAGCCGGCTCCCGGACCTGGCGCGCCGATCGAGCCGCCCGAGCCCGAGCCGCCCGAGGACGAGGAGTTGGACTTCTAGCGCGACGACCAATAAGCGGTTGACATCTCGTCCCTTGCGGGGTACCAACCCCTAATCCGCGAAACCTGGGTCTTTTGGGGGGGCGCAGCCTCCCGCCGGAAGGAAAGAAGGAGGAACGAGCATGCGCAGAATCGTCGGTCTCGGCCTGGCACTGGTCTTGGTATTGGTGATGGGGCTCGCCGCCTGCGGCGGCGGCGACAAGATCTGGCGCCCCGAGGGTGAGACCTCGCTGAGCCTCGAGGGCAAGAAGCTCCTGGTGATGCCGATGCGGGTCAACCTGCCTGGCGACGACACCAAGCTCAACGCGGCAGTGTTCGGCGGCTTCATCGGCGCCCTCGGCTCGGACGCGATTAGCCTCCAGCCCGTGCAGCCGGCCCTCGAGGGCATCGGCCTGGGCGGCTTGAGTTCGCTGATGGCCCGCGGCTTGGTTTGGGCTGCCTGGCACGGCGGCAAGTTCGAGGGCGAGTTCGGCGAACTGCCGGGCAAGATTGCGACCCTGCTGGAGAAGGCCGGCGAGCTGCTGAGCCTGCCCGATCTGAAGGTCGATTACATCATCGTCGGCCACGTGTACCGCACCGGCGGTGTGGCCGAGTTCGTCAAGTACAAGGTCATCGGCGGCGCCTTCGATCCCAAGGAAAACAAGATCATGTGCGCCTTCGAGTATGAGAAGAACACGGCCGAGTCCGCGCTGCTGGCCGAGATGGCCATGCTGGGCAAGGACATGGCCAGCAAGATCTCGGGCGAGGCTCCTGCCGAGGGCGGCGAGGAGGCTCCTGCCGAGGGCGGCGAGTCCGCTCCTGCCGAGGGCGGCGAGGCCGCCCCTGCCGAGGGCGGCGAGGCTGCCCCTGCCGAGGGCGGCGAGGCCCCTGCCGAGGGCGGCGAGGCCCCTGCCGAGGGCGGCGAGTAGCAGCCTGCCAGCGCAGCCCGGCCCCGTGCTCCAGATCCTACCCGGCAACCGATTCCGAGTCATCCTGGCCACGATCCTGTGGACCCTCGTGTCTGCCTGCGGTGGTGCTCACCCCTGCCCGGACGGCCCGGAGCCGGCCGTGGACTTCTCCGGCGAGTGGGACAGCGAGTGGGGAAGGGTGCGCCTCGAACAGCGCGGGTACGAGGCAAGCGGCACGTACACATACATCGGGGACGACCGGCCCGTGGAGGGCCGGCTTGAGGGCGTGGTCACGGGGCAGGTGTTCCGCTTTCGCTGGTCAGAGGCCAGCGGAAGCGGATTCGGCTGGTTCTCGATGACTGGGGACGGAGGTGCCTTTGTTGGCGAGTGGTGGTCGGAGCAGGGTGACGAGCCCCAGGGGTGGCATGGGGTGAGGAGATAGTCTAAAGCCTAAAGACTACTCAAACTCCACCCACATCGGCATCAGCATCAGCGGTCGCTCCTGCTCGATCGAGAGCAGCAGATCTAGCTGCTCCGGCTCCAGCCCGCTTAGCAGGGCCAGGGCCTGACCGGCGACCTCCGTCCCCACGCTTTCGCTCGAGCCGCTGACGCGCTGCAGCAGCATGCGCAGCGAGAAGGGCTCCTCGGGCATCACGATCAGCTCGATCTCGTCGTCCGGATCGATCCCAGCCCGCTCGCGGGCCAGGGCCACTGCCCGCGACATCCCACCCAGCTCGTCGACCAGGCCTTGCTCGAGGGCCTGCCGGCCGGTCCACACGCGGCCGCCCGCGGCCTGGCGGATCTTCTCCTTGTCCGTCTTGCGCGTCTCGGCCACCTTGGCCAGGAATTCCTCGTAGAACCGGGTCACCAGGCCCCGCAGCCGCGTCCGCTCCTCGGGCGTGGCCGGGCGCCACAGCGAGCCATAGTCCGCGTGCGCGCCCTCCTTGAAGGTGGCGGTGCGCACCCTGAGCAGGTCGAGCAGGCCCGAGGCGTCGAAGCGCAGGGCGTACGCGCCGATCGAGCCGGTGAGCGTGGCCGGCTGGGCCAGGATCGTGTCTGCCGCGCTGGAGAGGTAGTACCCGCCCGAGGCGGCCACTTTGCCCATCGAGGCCACCAGCGGCTTGTTCTTGGCCGCCCGGCGCAGCTGGCGCCAGATCTGATCCGAGGCGAAGCCGCTGCCGCCGGGCGAGTCGATGCGCAGCACCAGGGCCTCGAGCGACGGATCCTTGCCCGCTGCCTCGACCGCGGCTGCGACCGCGCTCCCGCCGATGCGCCGCCCGCCGAGCAGGCCGCGCCCGCCCTTGCCGGTCACGATCGTGCCGCGCAGATCGACCACGCCGATCCGCGGCCGCGGTCCCCAGGCCATCCGGCGCGAGCGGCGGCCGAGGTACCCGCCGTCAAACCCGGGGGGGGCGGTCCCCAGCGACTCGCGGATCACCTGGCGAACCCGATCGAGGTACGCCACGCTGTCGATCAGTCCGGCCTTGCGGGCCTCCTCGGCGCCGAGCAGGCCCTGCTCCCGTGCCGCCACCACCTGCTTCCGGGTGAGCCTCCGTCCCTCGGCCACGGCGGCCAGGTACTGCTCGGACAGGTCCGCGACCAGGGCGCCGAAGGCCTCCCGCGCCGCGTCGGACGGGCCGTCGTTGACGAATTGCTCGGGCGAACTCTTGTAAGGATTGTTCTCGGCCCACTCGGCCTCGACCTTGATGCCCACCGCGGCCAGGGTCTCCCTGAAGTACATCGCCGTGATCTTGGGTCCGAGGATCGGCAGCACGCTGGCCGGCGGCATGATCACGCGCTCCGTGGACACGGCGAGCAGGTAGTTCAGCTCGCCGCCGCTCTCGAGGTAGGCCACGGCGTGCTTGCCCGCGTCGCGAAAGGTCTTGATCGCGGCGCGTAGGTCCTGGATGTCTGCGAATCCGAGCTCGTTGGGCCGGACCACCAGCAGCAGGCCGTCCACGGCCGGATCCCGCGCGGCTCGCTCCAGGGCCAGCGTGAGCTGCAGCACGGAGACGCCGTCGCCGCCGAGCAACGGGAGCTCGGTGATCAGGGCGCCGGCCTTGACCTGGCCGTCGATGTCGAGCCGGATCCAGTCGCCGCCCATGGTGAACAGCGCCGGGTACCGGTCGTACGAGACGCGCGCGTACGAGGTGTTGGCGCTGTAATCGTCCTGGTCGAACCAGTTGTACGAGCCGACGCCGAAGTTGGCCAGGTCCAGTGAGAGGCCCACACCGGCCACGAAGTCGTCGACCTCGTCGATCATCTCGTACGTGCCGACCAGCGCCAGCCCGTCGACAGGCCGGACCTCGGCGCGGAAGCCGAGCGGCATCGACCGATCGCTGAACATCGAGGTGTCCACCGACAGGGTCAGCCAGTCGATCCCGGGCCGCACCGCGAGTCCGAGCTCGAGGGTCCGGTCCTGGCAGTACTGGGCGTCCTTGTAGATCCGCGCGCGACTGAGGTTGCGGCCGGCCACGCCGAGCGACACGTAGCGCCAGGGGCGGAGTATTGCGCCGGCCGACCAGTCCACGGACGCTTCCTCCCCGCCCTCGGTGGGGTTGTAGATCTGGAGCGCGATGCCGGCGGAGAACAGGTCGCGGTAGTTCAGCGGGGCCAGGCCGATCGAGTAGCGGAGCAGCTGCTTGCGGCTGTTCCCCAGCTTGGGCCGCAGATACTCCAGACCAAAGGCGAAACCGCTGGCCTTGAGCACCAGGCCATCGCCCGAGCTCTGGTCGTGCCGGACGTCCTGCGTATGCAGGAAGATGCCCTCGATGCCGCTGGAGAGGACCAGTCCGGCCGGATTGATCCACAGGGCGGTCGCGTCGTCGGCCACGGCCACCGAGGGCGCCGGCGCGCGGAGGGGGATCTCGACGGCCTCGTTCACAGGTTCGGCCGATACCTGCAGAGCTGCCAGCAGCGCAACCGTGAGAGGCAGGAGCCGTTGCATCGCGGACCTCCGTGCGCGGCCCGCGGGCGGCCGCATGCTCTATCGAGGATGGAGTATATCATTTTGACCGGGCTCGCCTAGTCCGGAGCGACACAGTATACTGGCCATATGATCGCGCGCGCCATGGCTCCGATCGCGTGCGTCCGGGCTGTCGCCGGGCTCGCAGCCCTGCTGCTCGTGTTCGCGGGATCCGCGGCCCGGGCCGACACCGTGGAGCAGCGCTTCGCGGCTCCGGCGCGCTGCAGGCGGGTGACGCTGGCCGCGGGGAGCTACGGCGATTACCTGCGCCGGCTCCCGCTCAAGCCCGAGGGCAGCAAGGTCCACGATCACTCCGGTCAGGTGGTTCAGTGGGGTTCGGCGCTCGGTGCGGTGCTCGACGTCGATCTGATCAAGACCTCACGCTGGAGCGATCTCCAGCAGTGCGCGGACCTGGCGCTGCGGCTGTGGGCCGAGTACCGCTGGTCGAAGAAGACCGCGGACACGCTCACCTTCACCTTGCAGAACGGACAGTCGCTGAGCTGGAACAGCTGGCGCAGCGGGATCCGCGGTCGGGTGATCGCCAACCGGCACCGCTTCTTCAGGACCGCCAAGCCCGACGCCAGCTACCGCAACTTTCGCGCCTATCTCGGGTACGTGATGACCTGGCTCGGCTCGGCCGGGCTCAAGGCGTACGCGGCGCCGGTGAAGGAGGCCGACCTCGCGGTCGGCGACCTGTACGTGCAGAACCAGACCGGCGCCATCGGCCATGCCAGCATCATCGTGGATCTCTGCGAGAAGGGGACCGAGAAGGGGACGGAGGCTCCGGAGCGAGGTGCGGAAGTACGCGAGATCAAGGGCGCCAAGGCGGGGACGGAGGTGCTGTTCTTGGTGGCCCAGAGCTACATGCCGGCCCAGGAGGGGCAGGTGATGCTGCCGGCGGCCGGGGAGGGCGAGGGCGCCTGGTTCACCCTCGAGGGCCTGAAGCGGCACCAGCAGCATTTCGGTGACGGCGTGTTCAGACGGTTGAGGTAACCCGAGCTTCCGGAAGCAACCTGCCACGGCCGGGCGGCCGGTTCAGCGCTCTTGGCGTCTCCTCAGAGCTGCTCGAAGCTCTCCTCCACGCTGTTGCCGAGCGCGGGATCCTCGATCACCAGGGTGTGGCCGTTGGAGCGGTAGTGGTTGTGGTGCAGCGTCGCGGGCTCGGCCGGCGCCTCGCCGCGCACCCATCCGGCGGTGGTCGGGACCGGGCCGCCGTTGCACTGGATCGAGCTGTCGGCGCGGAAGGCGGTGAGCTGGTTATGGTGGATCTCGTTGCCGCCCCGGGCTCCGTCCCCGGTGCTCACGTTGAGTGCCGTGCTGCCGAAGCTCACCTGATCCAGGCTGTACGTGTACACCTCGTTGTTCGCGATCTCGCCGTAATTCCCGCTCTCGACGCGGATGCCGTGCGCCACGACCCACGAGCAGACCGATGCATCGTGCGGCGAGTGTTGATCGGCTAGGTCCGAGTAGTACGAGTATCCGCCGGCCGGATCGCCGGCGATGCGTTCCACGGCCTCGACGATGTTGTGGTGGAGGTACCCGTTGCTGCCCGTGTAGTGCACGGCCCGACCGTTCCACAGCGGGCGGATCTCGTTGTGGCTAACCTCCACGTGGTTGGCATGCACGCCCAGGGCGTACCCGTTGGTCGCATGCATGTCTGCGAATACGTGGTTGTTGGCGATGATCCGCGTCCGCTCCTTCGTCGGTCGCGAGTCGTGGCGCTCGCCGCCGGTGATGTAGATTCCCCAGTGGGGCACCCCGAACAGCGCGCAGTCGAACACCGCGCCAGGTGCGTCATCCGAATCGAGGTCGAGGCCGATGCCGCGATTGCCCGGGTAGTGCCGGTCGGTCACGTCGCGTACCTCGGAGACCAGGATCACGTCGCGGACCGTGACGTCCTGGGCGTACATCGTGCGCAGACCAAAGGCGTCGGACCTGTGCACGCGGATCCAGAGCTGCGCGAACTCCAGACCCGTGGCCGAGCGACCGGACACACCATGGCTGTACAGCTTGCCGCCGGCCGCTCCTTGCTCGATGATCCCCCGGGCGACGCGCACGTTGTCCGCGTGAGCGAATACTCCGTGGCACTGCTCGTCGGTCTCGGTCTGCGCGTAGGTCACGCTGTGCCAGCCCAGGTCGAGATGCACATCGGCCGCAGAGATGTCGAAGCAGGTGCAGTCCGCGGTCACGTCCGCGGTCAGGCGGTACTCGCCGGCGCTGTCGATCGTGGCGCAGGCGTCGAGCTCGGTGGCGGCCTGGCGCGCCGGTGTGGTCAGCGCGATCGTGCCTGCGTCGTCCGTGTCATCGTCTCGCGAGCGGACGGTCACGAAGTACTCGGTCTCGGGTTGCAGCGGGCCGATCGCCATGCGGTGCTCGCGCCGTGCGCCGGTGCGGTGGTATCCGGCCGGGCAGGCGTCGGCCGAGGGTCCCCAGGCCACGGTGGAGTCCGCGTCGCCCGGTGTGGTCCAGGCGATCACCGCGCTGGTCGGAGTCAGCTCCTCGACCTCGAGGCCGGTGACCGTGGCGCCGTCGTCGAGGAAGCGGAACCCGGTGCGTCCGGTGGCGTTGCGGCCCGAGCCGGGCCACTCCGGCACCCAGTCCGGCCAGGGCGGGACCGCGGCGTCCAGATCGCATGCAATCCCGGTGTCGGTATCCGTGTCCGAGTCTGTGTCCGCGTCCGAGTCGGTGTCGGAATCCGCGTCCGAGTCTGTGTCCGCGTCCGAGTCGGAGTCCGCGTCCGAGTCGGAGTCCGCGTCCGAGTCGGAGTCCGCGTCCGAGTCGGAGTCCGCGTCCGAGTCGGTGTCCGCATCCGTGTCCGTGTCGGCGTCGCCCTTCGAGCCGCCGCCGCTGCAGGCGCCCGCGGCCACCGCGACAAGCAGCAGCGCGGGCAGCAACCCCTTACCCCTCGTGCGTGTCATCTGATCCCCCCTGGTTGCATATATCTCACCTCACTCCTCGCTCCTCACTCCACTCCCTTGGGCGACCAGGCCTCGAGCGCGGGCTCGACAGCCGCGAGCTCGGCTTCCCAGTGCGCACTGTCCCAGCCCAGCTCCTCCTGGAACAGGGGACGGAGGTGCGGGATCAGCTCGTGCGCCAGGTTCGGATTCCACATGCCAAAGCGCGCCCGGCGCAGCAACAGGTCCTCGAGCCGCGCCACCGCACTGTGCTTAAGGTGCACTCGGACCTCGGCGGCGGTCAGGTCCGTACCCTCGACCAGCGGCGCCAGCTCGGATGAATCCCGCGCCAGCCCGGGGGCCAGCCAGGCAGCTCCGCAGAGCCGGCGGCTCATCGCCGATGCCAGCGGTCCGGACAGGCCGAGCACCCGCTCCAGGCGGTCGGGCAGGTCGGGAGGCGCCAGCCCGGACAGGGGTGTGCCCTTGGTCGCACAGCCTGCGGTGTCGTCGATGCGGTCGCCGGGCAGCAGGTTGATCGCCGAATCCACCACCTCCTCGGCCATCGAGCGCCACGTGGTCAGCTTGCCCCCCGATATCGACAGCATGCCGTGCTCTTCCCATACGTCCTCGTCGCGGCTGGCCTCGGACGGGTTGTCCACGGCAGAGTCGAGGATCGGACGCAGGCCGGCAAAGGCACCCACGATGTCTGCCTCGGCGATGCCGCGGTCCGGGAAGTTGGCATGCACCGAGCGGAGCAAGTAGCCTACCTCGTCGCGGGTAGGGCGCGGATCCTCGAGTGATCCGTCGTGGAAGATGTCGGTGGTTCCGACCAAGACTCCCTCGGGGTGCGGGACCAGGAATACCGGGCGGCCGTCGTCGGGCGAGGGCACGGTGACCGCGGCCTTGATCGGCATCCGCTCGAGGGGCAGGATGATGTGCGTGCCGCGGGAGGGCCGCACGCGCTTGCCGGGCAGGCCGAAGCGTTCGCGGATCCGGTCGACCCAGATGCCCGCAGCGTTTATCACCAGGTGGGCGCGGACGTCGTGGACCTTGCCGGTCAAGAGGTCGTTCACGCGTACGCCCCGGATTTCTCCACCGGTCCCGCGGATCGCCTCGGCCGCCTCGGCACGGGTCAGCACGAGCCCGCCGTATGCAAAGCCAGTTGTTGCCACGGCCAGCGTCAGTCGGGCGTCGTCGGCCATCGCGTCGTTGTAGGCCAGGGCTCGCTCCAGATTGCTGGTGTCTAGCCCGGGCGCCATGAGCCCCACCTCGGACAGCGTGGGCCGGGAGTGCTTTTCTGGGCGGCGCGTCAGCGTGTCGTAGATCTTCAGACCCAGATCGACCTTCCAGCCCTTGACCTTGTCGCCGGTGTTGGCTGGATAGAGGAAGCGGATCTCCTTGACCAGGTGTGGGCTCAAGCTGGCCATCCGGTCTCGTTCTCGGCAGGCGAGCCGGGTGATGCGGAATTGCATCTGCTTGAGGTAGCGCAGGCCGCCGTGGATCAGCTTCGACGATCGCGATGAGGTGCCCGAGGCGATGTCGGCCTGCTCGATGAGCAGCGTGCGCAGTCCGCGCTGCGAGGCATCGAGCAGGATCCCACAGCCGGTGATCCCGCCGCCGATCACGATCATGTCGAAGGTCTGGCCCAGGCGGCCCAGTGCCTCTTCGCGCCAATGGGGATGGAACATCATCTCCCTCCACCGCCGTCCGATTTTGAACAGCATAGCTCAATCGGCGGGTGGCGCAAACCGCGGTCTGTCGTTTGGCTCGCGGCTATGGGCTATGGGGGCTATGGGGACGGAGGTCACATGGTAGGCCGGCCTGGGTGTCTCGTGTCTAGCGTCCATTTTCGGTTGGCGTCCGGAATTCCGGACGGTGAAGTCCGGATTTCCGGACTATTGGAGCCTCCGTCCCCATCTCTGCGCGATTCTGGTTTCCGACGTAACATATTAGAGATAAAGGTAAATAAAAGGGATCCCGATCTGGCCGAGAGCTTGGCATCCTTCCTGCTTATTGGACGGGCGGTGAATGCACCGGCTGGCCGGTGGCGGGAGGAGGCATCATGAGAATACCGCGCGAACACGTCCTTGGACCCGGAGATGCATTCCACATGATGTGGCGTTGCCACAACAAGGAGCGCCTGCTCGACAGTCATGCCGAGAAACGAGAGTACTTGAAAGCTGTTCACAATGACTATCTCGCCCACTGCTCATCAGAGGATTTCCTGATTCACGTCTACTGCGCGATGAGCAACCACTTCCATGCAAGAAAGAGCATTGTCGAGAATCTCTCTGCATATTCGGAGCACATGCGGCGAGCTCACGGCCGTTTTGGTCAGGCCTACAATCGGAGACATGAACGGCTGGGCAAGGTCGCTCACGACAGGCCCAAGACGCTCAGGATCCAGGATGAGCGTGCGGCAATGCGCGTCGACTTCTACATCCTGTCCAACCCGATTCGTGCTGGCCTGATCAGGGATCCGAGAGATTTCCGATGGAAGGACCTCTACCCGTATCGGTTCTATGCGTATGGAGAGGACAACAGGTTCAGCGATATGCTCACGCTTCCGGACTGGTATCTGGACCTTGGCGAGACTCCGAAGTTGCGTCAGCGTCGGTTCAGATCACTGTTCGACCGGTACCTAGTGGATCAGGGATTACGGCCTGATCCGCGTATGCGCACTGGGCATTTCATTGGTGCCGACTGGTGGAGGCTCGAGATGAGGAGGCAGCTTCGGCAGCAGCTTCAGCTCGGCAGTTGCGCTGGGGCGCCCGAGCCGATCGATAGCAGCTGAGTGCTCGACGGCGGCGCCATGGTTTGGAGTTTTGCCAGCCCGCATTGCGGAATCGGGTGGTCGTAGCGGGGGGCTGCTCGTTGGCTTGCCAATCGATTGGAATGGCCATAGATTGTTTCGATGAATGGTTGGTTCCGCTTTCCGTACCTCGCGCTGCTGGCGCTGGGCTGGCTCGGGTGTCCGGATGGCAACTCCACCTTCGGCGGTCAAAACAGTGAGGTCATGGAGGACGACGCGGACGCGCCCGATGCCGATGAGTTGCTCGAGGTAGAAGGGCCGACCCGCGTATGGGCCTGCCCCGGTGATCCTGGCTGCGAGACGGCCGAGGGTCCGCTCAAGGCCGGAGCCGCCCGCGTGGTCGTCACACCGCTGATCGAAACCTTCGAGGATCTCAACGGCAATGGCGAGTTCGACAAGGGCGAGCCCTTCGAGGATCTCAACGGCAACGGTGTGTGGTCCGGCGTGTGGATCGCTGGTTTCTCCAACGAGCGTTTCGCATTAGGCGTGCACGACGAGCTGTACGCCCGCATCCTGGTGCTGGAGAAGGGCGATGTGCGGGTCGGGATCATCAGCGTGGACTGGGTCGGATTGCTTCACGACCACGTGCTCGAGCTGAACGAGGCCGCGGGCGAGGCCGGGCTCGACCTGGATGCGGTGATCCTCTCCTCAACGCACAACCACGAGGGCCCAGACACCATGGGCATCTGGGGGCCGAGCCTGTTCACCACCGGGCGCAGCGAGCTCTACATCGCAGAATCGCGCGACCGGATGGTGGACGGCCTGGCCGAGGCGATCTCGGCGCTCGTGCCGGTGCGCATCCTGGCCGGAGTGGGCCAGACCGAGGGTTTGACCCACGACAGCCGGCTCCCCGAGGTGCTCGACGAGCAGGTGGTTACACTGCGCCTCGAGCGGGTCGATACTGCCGAGCCAGTGGCGTTGGTTTTGCACTGGTCCCAGCATCCAGAGGCTCTTGGCGGCAGCAATCGCTACATCTCGGCCGACTTTGCGGCCTTCATCGTGGCCGCGCTGGAAGAAGCCGCTCCCGGCGCGGTGGGGATCTACTGGCAGGGCATGGTCGGCGGCTTGATGAACCCGTTGCACGTGCATCTCACCGACGAGGACGGCAATCCGATCCCGGACGCCAGCTTCGAGAAGGCCGAGAGAATGGGCCGCCTGGTGGCCGAGACCGGGCTGGCCGATTTGGCCGAGAGCGGCGCCGACGCGACCGGGGACGGAGGTCTTCGTTTTCGCCGCCGCCTGTTCCTGCTGCCCTTCGACAATTTCGAGCTGGGACTGGCAGCGCAGATTGGCCTGTTCCGTCGAACGGTATATGACGAGAACTGGATCGAGCACCATGTCAGAGAGGTCTTCGACACCGAGAATCCGATCGATCCCTTCATCGAGACCGAGGTGGTGGTGCTCGACATTGGCGAGCTCCAGATCGCCACCGTGCCTGGCGAGCTGTACCCCGAGGCCGGTCTGGTGGGACCCAACGGTGAAACCTATACCCAGGATCCGCAGGATCCGGGCGCGGACTTCTTCGGGGATCCCTGCGTGCCGCCGATCTGGTCCTCGATGCGGGACACGCCGTATCGCATCGTGCTCGGCCTTGGCCAGGACGAGCTTGGCTACATGATTCCCAGGTGCCAGTTCGACCGCGAGGCGCCGTGGGCCTATGGCAGGAGCGAAGGGCAGTACGGTGAGGGCTTCTCGGTGCATCCTGACCTGGTCCCGATTCTCAACGGGGTGCTCGCCGAGGAGCTCCAGGCTCTCAACGGTCGGTAAACACGGAATATTTTAAGCCCGGTGGTTTGATCGGTCGAGAACCTCCGTCCCCACTTGCCTGTCAATCGTCGAGCGGCTAGGATGCCGCGGTCAACCAGGAGGCAAGTATGCGCGCATACCGGATGATCGGGTCTTTTTGGGGATTGATGCTGATCGCGGGCTCGGCGGTCGCCGGGGATAACAAAGCTCTTTTGGATCCGAACCGCACCGTGGGTGTCGAGGCGTACCCGAGCAAGAGCGACGTGGACATCTACGAGTTGATCGACGATGCCGGCACAGCCGACGAGCACGACGGCGCGGACGCGGTGGTGATCTTCGACCGCACCGAGACCATCGTCGAGGACTCGGGCCTGGGCCACGTGACTCGGCGTCGCCTGTTCAAGGTGCTGACCGAGAAGGGCGCTGCCAGGCTGGCCTCGCTGCGCTTCGACTGGGACCCGGCCTCGAACTACGTGGAGCTGAAGAAGGCCCTTGTCCACAGGGAAGGCAAGGTGGCGACCACGCTGGGGCCGGACCGGCTGCTCGACCTGCCGCAGCCGCAGCGTTACATCTACTGGGGAGCGCGAATGAAGCTGCTGGCGGTGGGTCGGCTACGTGTCGGCGATGCGCTGGAGGTGGAGACCTACGAGAAGGGCTTCCGCATCGCGTACCTCGACGACGTATCGGGCGCGAGCCCGGCAGCGGGGATCCAGGCCGGTGGTGACGAGAAGTACATCCCGCCGATGCGCGGCCACTTCTATGCCGTGCCCGTGTTCGGCGACCAGCCCTTCAAGGTGCTCGAGCAGCGATACGTGGCCAAGCTGAACAAGAACAAGCCGTTGCAGTATCAGATTCTCAACGGCGACGTGAATAGCGAGGTCACCTTCGAGGGCGATAGTATCGTGTACGACTTCTGGAAGAACGACCTCGCGCCCTTCGAGCGGGAGCCGGTCTCACCCTGGCCGACCGATACCTTACCCAAGGTGGTGATGGCCACGGTGCCGGACTGGGAGGCCAAGTCTAGCTGGTTCTACGAGGTCAACGAGCAGCAGTTCGACTCCACCCCGGGGATCAAGGCCAAGGTCGCCCAGATCACCCGGGGCAAGACAGGCGACGAGCGCATCGCCGCGTTGCTGCACTGGGTGGCCCAGGAGATCCGTTACTCGGGCATCACCATGGGCAAGGGCGAGGGCTATACCCTGCACTCCGGCGAGATGACCTTCAACGACCGGGCCGGCGTGTGCAAGGACATCGCCGGCATGCTGGTCACGATGCTTCGTGCCGACGGCCACACCGTGTACCCCGCGATGACCATGGCCGGCTCACGGGTGGAGAAGGTACCGGCCGACCAGTTCAACCACTGCGTGGTTGCGCTGAAGCAGCCCGACGGCAGCTTCCACATGCTCGACCCGACCTGGGCGCCGTTTTCCCAGGAGCTGTGGTCCAACGCCGAGCGCCAGCAGCACTTCGTGGTCGGCACCCCCGAGGGCGACACACTGCGCGAGATCCCGGCATTGCCGGCCGAGGCCAATCTGTTGGCGATAGTCGGCGAGACCGAGCTCGGCGAGACAGGCGACCTGAAGGGCCGGCTGACCCTCACCGGGCACGGCTATCTCGAGACCCGGATGCGCTACCACGTGGTATTCCGCGCCGCCGCCGAGCTGCGCCACCAGCTGCGCAGATGGCTTGCCGTGCTTTCACCAACGTCATCGCTCGAGAGCTACACCATGACAGATATTCGCGATCTGGACCGCGACTTCGCGATCCGGATGAATTTCAAGGCGCCGGGCTATGCTGCCGCGGGTGAGGGGCTGCTCACGCTGAAGATGCCCCTGGCGCGCCATCTGGTGCAAACGAAGCGGCTGGGCTGGTTCCTGAGCACGGCCGAGGCCGAGGAGCGGAAGAGCGACATCCTCTTCCGCTCCACGGAGGCGCGCGTGTATCGCGAGCGGCTCAAGCTGCCCGCCGGGTACAGGCTCGTGGGCGGGCCGCGGCGGGATCGCGTGGAGAGCAAGATCGCCGATTTCGAGGCGCGGCTCGAGCAGGTTGGAAACAGCCTCGAGCTGACCGAGCGCATCCGCGTGCATCAGCGCAGGATCTCGCCCAAGCAGTATCCCGAGTACAGGCGGGTGATGGAGGCGGCGAAGGCCTTTGGCGAGCGTCTGCTGTTCGTGGAGAAGCGCACCGCAGCAGCCAGGGCACCGAAGGGAGGTGCGCGATGAGGCGCTTGAAGGGTATCGTGACCACGCCTCTGCTCGTATTCCTGCTCGTTCCCGGCGTCTGCTGCACGCCGGCCGAGGCTCGTCCGGGACGCTTCGCCGCGGATCTGCTGTCCGAGGTGCCAAACAAGCGGCTGACCATGAGCAAGGTCCATCCGTCCGGGCAGGACATGGAGCTGCTCCAGCTTGAGGTGATCCTCGAGCTGGACGGAGGAGGTCGGCTGGTCCGCCGTGAGGAGCGGCAGCACAGGATTCTCACCGAGCATGCGGTGGACGAGTTCGGCGACCCGCGGATCGTCCACGACGTGAATCGTCAGACCCTGGAGGTGAGCCGCGCCTCCTCGACCATGGTCGATGGCAAGGAGATTCATACGCAGAAGAACGGGATCAACGAGACCCTGCCCTTCGAGCTCGAGCAGGCCCCGGCGTACTCGGGTCTGCGCGAGACCGTGGTGACCCACGTCGGGCTGGAGCGCCTGGGCTCCACGAAGCTGGCATTCACGATTTCCGACAAGAAACCAAGGCCTTTTCCGCTGCACCTCGAGGTGCCGGTGGCCTTCGAGGGCCCGGCCAGGCAGGTCGTGGTGCAAACCTCCGTCCCCACTGGGCGAGAGGTCAAGGCCGCCTGCCTGGGCTGCGCGGCCAAGCCCGAGGAGCGCGAGCAAGGGGGACGGAGGGTTCTGCGCTGGACGCTGAAGGATGTGAAATCCTTTCACGACGAGGTGCGGCATCGCCCGGGCCACGCGCTGGCACCGGGTCGGCCGCGGCTGGTCATCTCCGACTCGGTGGATTGGCAGGCCGCGGGCAAGGTGCTGGCCGGGAAGCTGGACGCGGCCATCGGTTCGGGGACGGAGGTCCGCCGCAAGGCCGCCGAGCTGACCGAGGACGCGCCCACACAGGAGCAGCGGATCGAGTGTCTGGTCGATTTCGTTCGAGACGCGGTCGGCGCGGTGCACTATGACATGAGCCTGCTCGGCTGGGAGCCGGCCACAGCGGACGAGGTGCTGTCGCGGGGGTACGGCAACACCCTGGACAGGGCGGTGCTGCTGTCGGCTCTGCTGGGCGCCGCGGGCCTGAACAAGGCGCGGCCGGTGCTGATCTCCCGGGATCGCGCGTTTGCCGAGGACGTGCCCTCGCTGGCCCAGTTCTCCGAGGTCTGGGTCCGCGCCTGGGCCGCGTCCGGCCAGGAGCGCTGGTTCGCCACCGAGGGCCACCCCGCTGGCGATCCGCGATCCGTGCTGGCGGGCCGCTGGGCCTTTGATCCCAGGGGCGGGTTGGTGCATCGCATCGAGGGGCTGCCGCCCGGTGCAAACCTGACCGCGCTGACCGCCGAGCTGAACCTGGGCCAGGACCTCGCGGTCGAGGGCCAGGCCTCTGTCACGCTGACCGGCACGGCCAGCCCGCACGCCAGCCTGCGAGCCAGCGACAAGGATCCGGACGGACTGGTCGAGCAGGTGGCGGGTCAGCTGGCGCCCGGAGCCAAGGCCGAGAAGCAAATCCTGGCTGCTTTTGACGGGCAGCGAACCTCGGTCGACCTCGAGGTCGAGGCCGGTCCGCTGGCGTGGCAATCCGAGCGGTTCCTGGTGCTTCCCGTTGCCGACGGCCCTGGTTTCCTCGCCGACGAGGCGCCCGAACTGGCCCGCGAGAAGCGGGACACCCCGCTGGTCCTGCGCTCGGCCCTGGTCCAGCGCTCGCAGATCACCTGGAAGCTGCCCAAGACGGTGAGCCTGCGTCAGCTGCCCGCGCCGCGCGAGGTCGAGAACCGGGCTGGCCGCTTCCTGCTCAGTATCGAGCGCGAGGAGCACGCGATCACGGTGACTCGCGAGTTGACCCTGAGCGACGGATGGATTATGCCCGCCCTCTACGGCGAGTTCCGGGAATTGATGGCCGCGGCCCGGCTGCCGGCCGGCCGTCGGCTGGTCGTGGAGCGCGACCTCCCGTAGCCGGTTCGTCTCGCGCACCTGTGAGCGGGATCACAGATTCGCCCTGGTGGAGGGCTTAGTACCACACGAGCCCGAAAGGACACCGTCCATCCAAGGAGGAGCCATGGACCGTCGAATCACGCATATCCTGTTTCCCCTTGCACTCGCCCTGGCCTTGCTGCTGGGCGCTGGCTGCGGGGATCCCAAGACCGGTGACTCGGACACCGACGTGGACACCGACGTGGACACCGACACCGACACCGACGCGGACACCGACACCGACACCGACACCGACACCGACACCGACACCGACGCGGACACGGACACGGACACGGACACGGACACGGACACGGACACGGACACGGACACGGACACGGACACGGACACGGACACCGACACCGACACCGACACGGACACCGACACGGACACCGACACGGACACCGATACCAGCTGTGTGGACAATGACAACGACGGCTACGGTGTGGGCGGCGGTTGCGCGGGCCCGGACTGCGATGACGAGAACAACGCCACCCATCCCGGCGCCCTGGAGATCTGCGATGGCGAGGACAACGACTGCGACCTCGAGTTCGACGAGGATCTGACCGCGCCCCCGTGCTCGCTGCAGAAGGGCGTGTGCGCGGGCTCGACGCGGCTCTGCGGCGGCAACAACGGCTGGCTGGCCTGCGGCGCCGATCGGTACGGCGCCGACTACGTGCAGGTCGAGACCGAGAACGAGTGCGACAACAAGGACAACGACTGCGACGGCCAGACCGACGAGAACTGCGCCTGCACCGACGGCGCGCAGATCACCTGCGGGATGGGTGTTGGCGAGTGCCAGGAGGGCACCCAGACCTGCGAGGGCGGCGTGTGGGGCCCCTGCGAGGGCCAGATCACGCCCGTGGCCGAGGAGTGCGACGGTCTGGACAACGACTGCGACGGCTCGGCCGACGAGGAGATGACGCCACCCGCCTGCGCCAAGAGCCAGGGCGTGTGCGCCGGCTCGAAGAAGGTCTGCGGCGGGGAGCAGGGCTGGCTGGATTGCGCGGGCTCGGACAGCTATGGCTCGGACTACGAGGATCAGGAGACGAGCTGCGACGGCCTGGACAACGACTGCGACGGCGTGACCGACGAGGGCTGCGAGTGCGAGGACGGCGCAGAGCAGCCCTGCGGCACCGACACCGGCGAGTGCGAGGCCGGATTCCAGGTCTGCATCAGCGGCACCTGGGGCTCCTGCAGCGGAACGGGGCCGACGGTCGAGAGCTGTGACGGCAAGGACAATGACTGCGACGGCGATGTGGACGAGGACCTGGAGGCGCCTGCCTGCACCAACCAGCAGGGCGTGTGCGCCGGCTCCAACAAGGCCTGCGGCGGCGAGGACGGCTGGCTGGCCTGCAGCGGACAGGCCAGCTTCGGCTCGCTGTACGAGGCGGAGGAGACCCTCTGCGACGGCAAGGACAACGACTGCGACGGCCAGACCGACGAGGGCTGCACCTGCACCGACGGCAACACCCAGCCCTGCGGCGCGGACACCGGCGAGTGCCAGATCGGCGAGCAGACCTGCGTGGGCGGTGACTGGGGCGCCTGCGAGGGCGAGATCAAGCCTGCGGCCGAGATCTGCGACGGCAAGGACAACGACTGCGACGCCGAGATCGACAACGGCCTCGACGCGCCGGACTGCCCCTTCCAGCAGGGCGTGTGCGCCGGTGCCAAGCGCCGCTGCGGCGGCGGCATGGGCTGGCTGCCCTGCGTGGGCCAGGACGCGTACGGCGACGACTTCGAGACGACCGAGGAGAGCTGCGACGGCAAGGACAACGACTGCGACGGCGTGACCGACGAGGGCTGCGACTGCGTTGACGGGGCGACCCAGGCCTGCGGCTCGGACGTGGGCCTGTGCGAGATCGGACTCCAGACCTGCACCGGCGGGCGCTGGGGCGGCTGCGCCGGCGAGGTTCCGCCGTCCGATGAGACCTGCGACGGGCTGGACGAGGACTGCGACGGCGAGACCGACGAGGACCTGGTCGGCGCCGATTGCTCGCTGCAGCAGGGTGTGTGCGCCGGTGCCAAGAAGCTCTGCGGCGGCACCGACGGCTGGTTGGCCTGCGCCGGACCGGACAGCTACGGCTCGGACTACGAGGTTTCGGAGACCCGTTGCGACGGCAAGGACAACGACTGTGACGGCCAGATCGACGAGACCTGCGACTGCGTCCAGGACGACACCCAGATCTGCGGCACCGACGTGGGAGAGTGCCGCACCGGCGTCCAGGTCTGCACCGCCGGCAGCTGGGGCACCTGCGAGGGCGGCGTCGATCCGGTCGCCGAGGCCTGCGATTTGAAGGACAACGACTGCGACGGCGAGACCGACGAGGAGATCGCGCCCGCTTTGTGCCCGCTGCAGGACGGCGTGTGCGCGGGCAGCACCACCCCGTGCGTCAACGGAGGGTGGGAGGTCTGCGCTGGCATAGAGAGCTACGGGCCATCCTACGAGGAAAACGAGTTCTCCTGCGACGGCCTGGACAACGACTGTGACGGCACGACGGACGAGGGTTGCGTCACGCGCCCGGTGCTGGCCGATCCGGCGGACCAGGCGCACCCGGACGTGGACGGGCGCAACGTGGTGTTCATGGACAACCGCAGCGGCGACTGGGACATCTATCTCGTGGACATCGACACCGGCGCCGAGACCCAGGTCACGTACGACGTGATGGACCAGGCGTTTCCCGCGATCGAGGGCGACTGGATCGTATGGGAGGACGGCCGCAGCACCACGACCTGGGACGTGTACGCCTACCAGATCAGCACCGGCACCGAGGTGGCGGTGGCCGCGGACACCGGGGCCTCCGAGTACGGCCCGTCGGTGTACGGCGACTGGGTCGTGTTCAACGAGGGCTTCGACGACGACACCGACGGCTACCTCGATCGCCTCAACGTCGTGGCGATCAACCTCACCGACCAGACACGGGTAGACGTGACCACGGATCCGGCGCTGCAGGCCAATCCGCACATCGACGGCACGAACGTCGTGTGGGTCGACACCCGGGATCCGGACCAGGAGCTGTACCTCTTCGACCTGGCGGACCAGGGCGCGGGCGAAACCCTGCTCACCGATGATGGGTTGTTCCAGAACTATCCGCGGATAAGCGGCGACCGCGTGGTCTATCTGCAGGACGACGGGGCCGGCGCCGTGGACATCTACCACCTGCTGACCACCGACACCACCCCGGTGCAGGCCTCGGACTGGCTGGAGGCCGATGTGGCGCCCGACGTGTCCGGCGACCAGGCGGTGTACGAGCGCGCCTACGACACCGGCATATCGGACGTGTACCTCAACCCGCTCGACCGCGGCGAGAACATCGCCATCGATCCGCTGGACTGGGCGGTGCAGTTCGGTCCGCGGATCGACGACGGCGTGGTGGTCTGGTCCGACAACCGCAACGGAAACTGGGACGTGTACGTGTACGAGGTCGACGATCAGGGCTGCGTGGTGCAGGGCTGCGAGGTCACCGAGGTCTGTGACTTCAGCGGCGTCTGCGTCGCCGGCTGCTCCTCGGACGATGATTGCGAGGAGTGGGAGCGCTGCAACCTAGACTCGGACCGCTGCGAGTTGGATCCCTGCTACGGCATCGCCTGCGAAGCCGGCGAGGAATGCGTGGAGGGCGTCTGCATCCGCTTCTGCCCGGTGGGCGACGAGTGCCTCGCGGGTCAGGCCTGCTACTGGGACGGCGTCTGCTACACCGAGGTCGGCGGACCCTGCACGGCCAACGAGGAGTGCGGTCCGTTGGGCTACTCGGTCTGCATCGGCTGGCCGGACGGGTACTGCACGACGCTGTGCAACGACTTCGAGTGCCCCGACGGCTCGGCCTGCGCGCTGCAGGACGACCAGAACAACCTGTTCTGCGGCGACCTCTGCGACGAGTTCGACGTCTGTCGCGAGCAGTACAGCTGCGTCGAGGTCGATGTTGACGTCAGCATCTGCATGGAGGGCGGCGCCGCCACTGGCGCGGTGTACGTCAGCGAGATCCACTACGATCCGGACGCGGTCAGCGACGCCAACGGCGAGTGGTTCGAAATCGCCAACCCCGGCGCCGAGGACGTGGACATCAACGGCTGGACGCTGATGGACCAGGGCACCAACAATCACGTGATCGACAACGGCGGGCCGCTGCTGGTGCCCGCGGGCGGAAGGATCGTGCTCGGTCGCAACATCGACACGCTGACCAACGGCGGCGTGACCCAGGACTACGAGTACAGCAACTTCTTCCTGGGCAACTCGGGCGACTCGATCATCCTGCTCGACACGGACCTGCTCGAGGTCGACTTCGTGCAGTACGGCGTGGCCGATCCGTGGCCGGACCACATCCGCGGCGCCGCGATCGAGTTCTGGGGCATGCCCGAGGACGACAACAACGACCCTGCGTTCTGGGCGCTGGCCGTCGATGCCTTCGGCGACGGCGACCTGGGTACGCCGGGGTTCTGAGCGAGGGTGCCTCGGTCCGAATCCCGAAGCAGACCATCAGATATTGACCCGCCCCGTGGCCTCGGGTAGGGTCACCCCGATGAGCCGCGAGGGCGCGAGACATACCGACTGGCACGTGCACACGCACCACTCTGACGGCTTCGCCTCGCCCGAGGAGGTGATCCGCAGGGCCGCCGAGCTCGGTCTCACGCGGGTCGCGATAACCGACCACGACTGCATCGAGGCGCATCGCGGCGAGCGATACGCGGCCTTTGCCCAGACACACGGGCTGTTCCTCATCCCCGGTGTCGAGATCGACTGCCGCCTCGGAGACGATGAGACCGAGGTGCTCGGCCTGGGCTTCGACCCGGACTACGCTCCGCTGGTCGAGCGGCTGGAGCGGATCGGCGCCGAGCGCACAGCGCGCTTCAGGTTCTACTGCGAGCGTCTGGCCGCAGCGGGCGAGCCGGTGGAGCCCGACGCCGTGCTGACCGAGCACGTCAAGGTGCCGATCAAGGTTCACCTGTACCGCTACCTCGCGGCCGCTGGGCGCAGCTTCGACGGAGGGTATCGCGAGTTCAAGGCCGCACTCGACGCGCTCGGTGAGTCCCCGGAGGTCGACAAGCCGACCATCGAGGAATCGGTGAGCCTGATCCGCGACGCCGATGGGTACGCGCTGCTGGCGCACCCGCTGTTTTTCGCCGAGCGATTCGGGCTCGAGACCCTGCTCGAGGCGGGCCGCGATGCCGGCTGTGTGGGCGCGGAGCTGTTCTATCCATACGATTTCGGCGAGAAGGGGCTCGCGACGGAGCGGGTGCGCGAGGGTTACCGCGAGCTGCTGCGGTTGCTGCCCGAGGTCTTTCCCTCGGGTGCCGAGGCCAGCCGCGGCACCGACATGCACGACCTCGACGAATGGCCTGCACGGCTCGCCGCGGTGGAGCGCTGGGAGCGCGAGTTGCTCGGCGACGAAGACCCGCCCAAGCTGCTTCCCGGCTGATCTGTTGGCCAACCTCGGCTACATCCAGGTCTCCCGCAGCTGCAACCAGAGCTGCCGCTTCTGCAGCAATCCGCCCAGCGATGCGGTGCAGACGCTGGAGGCGGCCCAGGAGCAGGTCGACTTGCTGCTCGAGCGCGGGTACGACGGTGTGATCCTCACCGGCGGCGAGCCGACCCTGTGCGAGTTCCTGGTGGAGATCATTCGCCACGCCGCCGAGCGGGGGCTGCCGCCGCGGATGATCACCAACGGACAGCTAACGGCGGACCGCGAGAGGCTCCGGGCGTACGTCGAGGCCGGACTGGATCAGATGCACGTGTCGCTGCACTCCTGCCGCGCGGACGTGCAGGGCTTCCTCTCGGACAACCCGGACAGCCTTGCCAATCTGCGCGCCACGCTACGGCACGCCGACGCGATGGATCTGCCCGTGGACGTGAACACCGTGATCAACCGCTACAACGCGGATCATCTCGACGAGACCGTGGAGTTCCTGCTCGCCGAGCACGGCAACTTGATGCACTTCGTGTTCAACAACATCGATCCGCGGCAGAATCGCGCCAGCGAGCACCGCGACGTCATCGCCCAGCCCTGGCAGTTCGAGGTCTCGCTGTACCGCGCGCTGACGCGGCTGGAAGGGGCGGGGCGGACCTTTCGTGTGGAGCGTGTGCCGCTGTGCTACATGGCCGACTTCGCCCATTGCTCGACCGAGGCGCGCAAGATCGCCAAGGGCGAGGAGCGGACCGTGTTCTTCCTCGACCAGAAGGGCGAGGTGCGGCAGACCGAATGGCGCTACGCCAAGAGCGAGGTGTGCAAGGACTGCGTGCTCGATGAGTTCTGCCCGGGGTTGTTCGAGGGCGGGGAGTACTACGAGCTGGGACAGCTACACGCGGTGTTCGTTGACGCGGACGAGGTGCGGCGACGGATCGTGGGATAGGGGCGGCCCCGCGTGGCCGCCCGTCATTGGGCGCCCACATGGGGGCGCCCCTACTTGTCCGGCCGCTTGATCCCGTGCTGGTTCATCTTCTTGTGCAGGTTGGTCCGCTCGAGGCCGAGCGACTCCGCGGTCTTGGAGATGTTCCAGCCGTTCTCCTCGAGCTTGGCCCTGATGTACTCCCGCTCCACGGTCTCGCGGACCTCCTTCAGCGAGCGGTTGCTCACGTCGCCGAAGCTGAACGCCGAGCGCCGCCGACCCAGCGGCGCGGGCAGGTCGGCGACTTCGATCGTGTCGCCGCTCATGATCACCAGGCGCTCGATCATGTTCTTCAGCTCGCGGATGTTGCCCGGCCACTCATAGCTCGCGAGCTGCTCGAGCACCTCGGGCGCTACGTCCTTCAAGCGGAAGTTGTTCTCCCTGCAGAACAGGTTGACGAAGTGCTCCACCAGCAGCGGGATGTCCTCCTTGCGGCTGCGCAGCGGCGGCGTCTTCAACGGCACCACGTTGAGCCGGAAGAACAGATCCTCGCGGAAGCTGCCCCCCTCGATCTCCGCCTCCAGCTCCTTGTTCGTCGCCGCGATAACCCGCACGTCGACCTTCATCGACTGCTCGCCGCCGACGCGCGTGAACTCCTCGGTCTGCAGCACGCGCAGCACCTTGGCCTGGGTCGAAAGGCTCATGTCGCCGATCTCGTCGAGGAACAGCGTGCCGCCGTCGGCCAGCTCGAACTTGCCCCGCTTGCGGCCGGTGGCGCCGGAGAAGGCGCCCCTTTCGTGGCCGAACAGCTCGCTCTCGATGAGCTCCGAGGGGATCGCCGCGCAGTTGAGCTTGACGAAGGGCCCGCCGGCGCGCTGGCTCTTGGCGTGAATCGCCCGCGCCACCAGCTCCTTGCCCGAGCCGCTCTCTCCGGTGATCAGCACCCGGCCCTTGGTCGGCGCGACCTTCTCGATCTCGCCGAAGAGCTTCTTCATCGCCGCGCCCCGGCCGATCATCACGAACCGCTCCTCGGCCTCGCCCTTGAGGTCGCGGTTCTCCTCCTGCAGCGCCTTGATCTCGAGCACGTTGGCCACCTCGAGCAGCACGCGCTCGCGGTCCAGCGGCTTCTCGAGGAAGTTCTTGGCTCCGAGCTGGGTCGCCTTGACCGCGTCGCTGACGGTGCCGTGGCCCGAGATCATGATCGCCGGAACGCCGGGGTACTCGCGCTTGATGTCCTGCAGCAGCTCGAGGCCGTCCTTGCCCGGCAGCTTGATGTCGAGCAGGGCCAGGTCGATCGGCTGGGCGGCGAGGGTCTCCTGGGCCTCCTCCGCGCTGCCGGCCGAGACCACCTGGTAACCCTGGTTACCCAGCACCAGCTCCAGCGTGCGGCGGATGTTGCGCTCGTCGTCGACGACGAGCACGGAGAAGTTCTCGGGTCGGATCTTGGTGGCCATCGAAACTCCCTGTACTATCCGCTGCGAGGCAAGCTGATCCGAAATACCGCGCCGCCCCCGGGGTTGTCCAGCACCTCGATCTGGCCGCGATGATCGAGGATGACCTTCTTGGTGATCGCCAGGCCGAGCCCGGTGCCGCTCTCCTTGGTCGTGAAGTACGGGTCGAACAGCCGGCCCTTGAGCTCGTCGGTGATGCCGGATCCGCGGTCGCTGATCTCGACCGTCACGCGATTGCGGGCCTTGGACTGCACCAGCGCGATCGTGATCTCGGCGCTTCCGCTGGCGGCCTGCGCCGCGTTGAGAATCAGGTTGTCTAGTGCCGTCTTAATCATCACGCGGTCCAGCGGAACATCGCCGATGCCGGAGTCGGCCTCGATCGTGATCGAGACCGACTCGTCGAAGGCGTACGACTTGACCACCTCCTCGACGAAGCTCTGAAGATCGGTCGGCACGGGCTTGACTTCGGGCAGCCGGGCGAAGTCCGAGAACTCCTTGACCAGAGCCCGCAGCACGCCCACCTCCTCGTGCACGACCTCCAGCGCCGTATCGAGCATCTTGCCGTAGTGCTTGTCGTCGCCCGGGTACTGGCGCGCCACCTCCTCCACGGCGAGCTGGATCGGGGTGAGCGGGTTCTTGATCTCGTGAGCCAGCCGGCGGGCCATGCCCTGCCAGGCGCTGATGCGCTCGAGATACTGGATCCGCGAGCGGCTCTCCCGCAGCTCGGCGATCATGCTGTTGAACTCGCGGGTCAGATCGCCGATCTCGTCGCTCGCCAGGGGCTTGAGCGCGAAGTCCAGATCTCCGGTTCCGATCCGGCGTGTCGCCTGGACCAGGGCGTTGATCCGCCGGGTCACGCGGCGGGAGAGGAGGATGCCGATGCCGGCGGCGCCGAGGATCACCGCGCCGACGATCGCGACGAAGGTCCAGAGGAAACCGCGCCGGATCGGATCCTGCGCCTCGGCGAGGTTGCGGACCGTCTGCAGCTCCTGCTCCAGCTGCTCCAGCTCGACGAGGTAGCGCTCGGCCAGGGTGAAGGTGGCGCGCAGCTCCCCGAGGGGCCCGTCGTCGGCGTCCACCAGGCCCTGCGCGATCTCGACCGTGCGCACCTTCTCGGCTGAGCCTCGTGGCGGAGACTCGACCCTGGCCAGCTCGGAGCCTCCCGCGTCGAAGGCGCGGATCGTCCTGGCATGTGGGGAGCCGTCGAGGAACGCCGTCAGCCGTGCGCCCAGCGCGGCCTGGTCGTTTTCCGCGATGGACCGCCCGACCGAGGTCTCGCGCGCCAGGGCCAGGAGCTCGGCCCGATGCTGGCCCTTGCGTGCAGCGAAGAACTCCCGGTACACCTCTCCCGAGTGCTGGAGCTGGTTGGCGATTTCGGGATTGAGTGCGATGTCGAAGGCGTCGCGCACCATCTTGTCGGCGGCCCAGGCGGCGAAGATCAGCGGCGTCATCGAGGCGACGAGCAGGGCGAGCACGATCTTGAACTCGAACTTGCTCATGGGGCGGTCGGCTTAATCGGGCAAGCGCGGATCTCGCCGAGCTTCACGGACGCTCCCCCTTTGATCTTGAGAGAGCGCTTGCTGCGGAACTTGCTCTGGTCGATGAACAGTCCGGACATCGTGCCGAACAGCGACGAGCCGCCGGGCGACGAGGAGGGATCCCGGGCTCGCGGGTTGGCCAGGCGGCGCCGCAGGTTCTTCAGCTGTTCCCGGTCCATCGGGTCGAGGTCGAGCGTCAGCGCCAGGACGACCTCGTGACCCGGCGGCAGCGCCTCCCTGCCGAAGAGCGGGAGGGCCGTGCGCTGAGCCAGCAGCCCGCGCAGCGTGGGCAGGTCGCGCACGCGCTTGACCGTGCGCTGGATCCCGTCGGAGATATCGACCTTGTAGAAGTCCTCCCAGAGGAAGTAGCGCACGACGAAGGTCCGCACGCCGGTGGCCAGCACCTTGTTCTTGATCGAGGCATCGCGCAGCGCCACCTGCGCCACCACGGTGTGCTCCATCCCGTTCTTCAGCAAACGGTCGAGCTCCTCGCCGAACAGCGGGCGCAGGTCGAACACGGCGGCGGGCCGGTCGCCGGCGCGGCAGAGCTCGGGCCTGGAGGCGTCGTCAGCCCGGAGCGGCATCGGCGCCGCGAGCGTCGCGAGCAGCGCGGCGGCGAGCAGGACGCGGCCGCGGACCGAAGCCGGCCGCCGGTCAGTCGTCATGCAGCACGACCCGGAGCCTGTCCGTAAAGTAGCTGACCGAGAGCCGGAACACGCCGATGTACGTATCGACCTTGAGGCCCACGTCGAAGGTCAGGTCGATCGGCAGGTCGATCTTCGTCTTCTCGTCGGCCGGGAGCGTTGGATCCTCCCGGGGGAAGTACTTGGCCATCGAGCCGGTCATCGTGGCGTCGACGGCGGCAAAGGCCACGAAGCGGTAGAAGGGCCCGTCGGTGGAGAACAGCGGGATGTCGTACTCGGCGCCGAGGCTGATAGCGAAGTCGCCGAACTCGTTGGTTCGGTAGAAGTCGAGCCCGAGCAGGCGCTTGGGCGGAGAAAGGTCGAGGTCGGAGCGGAAGAACTTGTTGAAGTACGGCGTGCGGCCGTGGATCAGTCCGAGGAACACGTCGGCCCGGATCGAGTGATCGAGCCAGGTGGGGAAGGCGTGCTCGTACGAGATGGTGAACTTGGTGTAGTCGTAGTCGCCGCCGAGCAGGCGCGTGCCCAGCTCCACCGTGAGGTCGGCACAACCGCCGTCTGTCGGCAGGAAGGGGTCGTTGCGAGAGTCGTGGAACATCGCCAGCACGATCGCCGAGAGATAGCTGCTTCCCTGGTTCACGCCGAAATCGGCCGCCGAGTCCGGGATGCTGTCGAAGTCTGCCGCAGCGGGTTGCACGAAGAACTGGTCGTGGCCCGAGGCGCCCAGCGCATCGAAGCGATAGCCGACGTACGTGCCGGTGAATGGATTCCAGCGCCAGCCGAGGTTGAGGTTTCCTCCGATTCTCCGCACGTTGAGCTCGGAGTCCTCTTCGCCGAGCGGCTTGAACATGCCGGGTCGGAATTGCTCGCGGCCGTAGCTGTAGTGCAGGCTGCCGCCGATCGACAGCCGGGTGCCGAGCACCGACGGCGTGAAGACCTCGATCTCGTACGCCTGCTGCTCCTCGTCGTCCGCGGCCAGGGCGGCCGAGAGCAGCACGCCCGTGCCGAGGAAGCTGTGCTCGGTGACCTTGAGTCCGCCGAACACCCGCGGGTTGTCGGGGTTGTTGGTGTTCAGCCCGAGGTCGACCGCGTCGATCAGGATCGTGTTGCGCTCGTCCACGGTGACCACCAGCACCACGCGGCCCGGCTCGGACCCCTTGGCCAGCGAGAGCTCGACCTCGGTGAAGTACCCGAGATTGAGCAGCTTGAGCCGTGAGGTGTCGGCCGCCTCCTGGGAGAACACCTCGCCGACGTCGAGCGCCAGCGCGTTGAGGATCACCGGCCGAGCCGTCTTGGCGTTGCCTGCGATCTTGATCTTCTCGACGATGTACTCGGGCTCGATGAAAGGCTCCTCCGTGTCCTCCACCGCGTCCCCCGCCGGGGCCTGATCATCATCCGTCTCGACCGGGGCTGGCGGAGCAGCCCCGGCCTCCGCGGGCTCGGAGCGCGCCGGGAGCCAGGTCAGGGCGCAGAAGACGCCGACAATCATGGTCAGGGTGCCGTGTGAGCGCATGGTCCGCCCACCTCCGATCTCGGTCTGGGCCTTGAGCGAGCATAGCGCGGGCGTCGACGGATTCGCAAGTTGCGCGACGCATGGGCGCGCTCCGGACGTCGGCCCGCGTAACCCGGGAGCTTGACAGCGGTCGCGGCTGAGCCGAGAGTGTGGCCGATGGATAACGATGGCGCAGACCGATCGGAGCCTCCGCGTCAGGTGCGTGTTGCGCTCGGCCGACGAGGGAGCGGGCCCGCGGACGGCGAATGACCGACTCACCGGACGAGAGCTTCTTCGCCACCTGCCCCAAGGGGCTCGAGGAGCTGCTCGGTGACGAGCTGACCGGCCTCGGCGCGCGTGAGGTCCGCCCGGGCCGCGCTGGCGTCAGCTTCTCCGGAGATCTCGAGACCGCGTATCGCGCGTGCCTGTGGTCGCGGCTCGGCAGCCGGGTGCTGATGCCGCTGGCCGGTTTCACCGCGTCCAGCCCGGACCGCCTGTACCAGGGAATCCGGGAGCTGGAGTGGGAGGCGCACCTCGAGGTGCGAGGTACGCTGGCCGTCGACTTCACCGTGTCCGGCGCGCCCGCGATCGGCCACACCCAGTACGGCGCCCAGCGCGTCAAGGACGCGATCGTCGATCGCCTGCGCGAGCGCTTCGGCGAGCGCCCGTCAGTGGACCGCCACCGCCCGGACCTGCGGGTCTACCTGCACCTGCGGCGCGATCAGGCCACGGTTGGCATCGATCTCTCGGGCGAGAGCCTGCACCGCCGGGGCTATCGCCTCGAGGGCGGTGAGGCGCCGCTAAAGGAGAACCTGGCCGCCGCGATCCTGGTCCGCGCGGGCTGGCCCGGGATCGCGGAGCAGGGCGGCGCGCTGGTCGATCCGCTCTGCGGCTCCGGCACGCTGCTGATCGAGGCCGCGCTGATGGCCGCGGACACGGCGCCGGGCCTGCTCCGGACGCGCTTCGGCTTCCTCGGCTGGCGCGGTCACCGGCAGGAGATGTGGCAGGCGCTGCTCGACGAGGCGCGGCAGCGGCGCGAGGCCGGCGGGGCCAGGACGATCCGCGTCCTCGGCTCGGACGCCAGCGCGCAGGCCGTGGCGCGAGCGCGGGATAACCTGCGACGCGCCGGGGTCGAGCGCTTCGTGCAGGTGCGATGCGCCGAGCTGGACCGGTCTGCGCCCCCCGCCGGCGGGGACGCCGGGCTCGGGCTGGTGGTGACCAACCCTCCGTACGGCGAGCGCCTCGGCGAGGAGCAGGCCCTCGGCGAGCTGTACCGCCGGCTCGGGGACTGCCTCAAGCAGAGCTTCGGCGGCTGGCGCGCCGCCGTGTTCACGGCCAATCCGGATCTGGGCAAGCGGATGGGTCTGCGCGCGCACAAGCGCTACCGGCTGTACAACGGCGCGCTGCCCTGCCGCCTGCTGCTGTTGGATGTGCACGACCGCGACTCGCTGACCCCTGCGAGCCGCTCCGCGAGCCGCAGCGCCGGCCAGGAGATGCTCGAGAACCGTTTGCGCAAGAACCGCAAGCGGCTGGCGCGCTGGCTGGGCAGGGAAGGGATAGCCTGCTACCGGTTGTACGATGCGGACATGCCGGAGTACAACCTGAACGTGGACGTGTACGGCGACTGGGTGCACCTGCAGGAGTACGCGGCGCCGTCCTCGGTCGACCGCCGCGCGGCTGCGCGACGGTTCGATGAGGCCCGCTCCGCGGTGCGGGCCGTGCTCGACGTGCCCGAGGAGCGCCTGGCGGTCAAGGTGCGGAGCCGGCAGCGGGGCGCCGCCCAGTATCGGAGGGTGGCGCGCGAGGAGAGCCTGCTGCGGGTGGGCGAGGGCGAGTGTCGCTTCCTGGTCAACCTGACCGACTTCCTCGACACCGGGCTGTTCCTCGACCACCGTATCACCCGGAGGCGGATCCGGGACGCCGCAAAGGGCAAGCGCTTCCTCAACCTGTTCGCGTACACCGGCACCGCCAGCGTGTGCGCGGCCCGGGGCGGGGCGGCGTCGACCACCTCGGTCGACCTGTCACGCACCTATCTCGAGTGGGCCGGCCGCAACCTCGCGCTCAACGGGTTCGTCGAGGGCGCGCAGCACCGATTGATCCGCGCCGACTGCCTGGCCTGGCTGGAGCAGGAGCGGTCCCGCTACGACCTGATCTTCCTCGACGTGCCGACCTTCTCCAACTCGAAGCGGATGCGAGAGAGCTTCGAGGTCCAGCGTGATCACCCGGCGCTGCTGCGGTCGGCGGCGCGCCGGCTCGACGCGGGGGGCCTGCTGCTGTTCTCCTGCAACTACAGGCGATTCGAGCTGGAGCGCGAGGCGCTCGAGCCGCTGCGGATTCGCAACGTCACCGGGGAGACGATCCCCAAGGACTTCGAGCGGAGCCCGCGGGTGCACCATTGCTTCGAGATCCGACGGGCGGAGCCGGACGATGGGTAGCAAAGGACGGGGGTACTGGGAGCGGGAGATCGAGGGTTTCGTGGTGCTCGTGGGCAAGGGCGCGGCCGAGAACGACCGGCTGACCCTCGACGTGGCCGAGCCGCGCGACTTCTGGCTGCACGTGGCCGGCGGCATGCCCGGTAGCCACGTGGTGGTGCGCAATCCCGACGACCTCGACGAGCTGCCCCAGGCGGTGCTGCGGGCGGCCGCCGAGCTCGCGGCGTACCACTCCAAGGCCCGCAACGCGCGGGGCAAGGTCGAGGTCCATCACTGCCGGGCCGGGGACGTGCGCAAGCGGCGCGGATCTCCGGCCGGTCAGGTGGAGCTGCGGACCTGGGAGTCGATCAGGGTCTATCCGCGGGCGGCCGCGCCGGACGGGGACTGAGCCTTTATTCCTCACCAGCAGCCCTGCTGCAACCGTCGATCGCACGCCGTCTCTCGCCGTGCTCGCTTCTCGCTCCTCGACGGGCCGCTGGCCCGCCTGCGTCGCTCGGCGCTGTGCTCGGCAAGATCCGACGCACCCTCGGCGGTTTCGCGACGGGCCGTGGTGAGAAGTGCAGGCTAGGTATACCGCGCGTCGGCCCGCTGCCGGCGGCTACGGCGCCCGCGGTCCGAAGCGCTCCAGGTCGACCTCGACGATCTCGGGCATCATCGGGAACCGCGCCAGGTCGCGTGCGGCCAGGGGCCGGAGCTGGCCCGGCCGCCAGCCGTGGCTCTCGACCAGCTCCCGCGAGATGAAGGGCCACAGCTTGCCGTCGCGCAGCAGCACGATGCGGAAGCGGTCGTCGTCCAGGCGGCGGGCGTACAGGCCGTCGGCCGGTGGCTCCTCCAGCAGCGGCGCCACGGCCCGCGCCACGGTCTCGCCGATCACGCGGTACCCGGCCGGCGCCGGGTGGCCCTCGAGGTGTGCCGAGTACACCGCCGCGCCCGATCGCGCGGCCTCCTGCAGCGGGCCGACCACGTCCGTCACCACGGCGCCCGGAACGGACTCGAGCCTGTTCCGCAGCGCCGCGATCCGGGCCCGCTCGTCCCGGACTAGCTGAACGAAGGGCTCTGGTGAGGCCACGCCGGCCGCCTCGATCCGCGGCGCGTACACCAGCTCCTTGGTCGGGATGATGGTGAAGACCGTGGCGATCCTGGCCTCGGCCGCTGCGCGGCCGATGCGCTCGGCCACGCGGGCCATGATCGCGTACCCGGCGTCCACCGCCGGGTGCGCCATGTTGGAGGCTCCGCGCAGGCGCGGCGCAAAGCTGATCGAGATCCCGTCGGGCAGGCGCGCCTCCCACCACTCGGAGCGCGGCGGCGGGTACGCCACCGAGGGCGCGTCGGTCGAGCTCAGCTCCGGGTCGGGCCGCAGGTCGGCCCAGCGCTCCGAGGCGTACGCCATGGTGAACGACTCGAGCGGATCGTTGCCGGTGTACAGGGCGACGACGAGCACCGCCGGCCGGAGGCGGACGGCCTTGTCGAGCATCTCGAGGTACTGCACCGCGCCCCAGCCGCCCGCGGCCATCGAGTAGACCGTGCAGGCGCGCGGCGCCAGGCTGGCGGCCATCTGGCTCGGCCAGTTCTGCTCCAGCGCGGCGTTGTTGCCGTAGGTCTGGCTGTCGCCGATCGTCACCACGTCGGCCGCGGTCGGGATCGCGCGGTTGCGGAAGCCGAGCAAATCGTGCGGGCCGATCAGGCCGAGGTCCGGGAACAGCGGCCTCGTGCGCACGCGCGTGCGCGGATCCTTGATCGTGAAGGATCCCTCGTCCCTGGGCGCCTTCCTGAATGCGGCGTCGTAGAAGGGCGTCACCCTCCGGTCGGCGCGCACCAGCTCGAGATCGGTCCGCGCGCCGAGCAGCCCGGGCGCGAGCCACTGGATCAGGACCAGGGCCAGCGCGGTCGTCACCACGACCGTGATCACCAGCAGCAGCCAGTCCCTTGCGTTGGTGCGCGGTTCGCTCATTCTTGTTGGTCACGCTACAGTGTCCGTGGAGGCGAAGTCAACCGGAGCCGCGCCTCCCGGCTTGCCCCGCCCACGGGGCGGTGCTAGTGTTGGCGCGGTTACTGGAAGCGGAGGTGGCGGGTGGTGCGGAGAGTCCTGGCAGCCTTTGGCGCCCTGCTCACGGCCGCGATCTGCATCGCCATCCCAACCCTGCTCTTCGGCGAGACGCGCGCCGTGGCCGGCGTGGTGGAGGGCCCGGAATATGCGGTCGTGCCCGTCGGCGCCACCACGACGAGCGCCGCCGAGGGCCAGGTCGGCGTACGGCTCGAGGCCAAGGGCGAGTTCAAGGTGCACATGGACGGCGCCCCGCTCAAGATCAAGCTCGATCCGCCCGCAGGCGTCACCTTGAAGAAGAAGCAGCTCGGCCGCAAGGACGCCGCCGACGCCAAGGCCAAGTCGCCGAGCTTCCTCACCGCGGCGCGCGCCGACAAGGCCGGCGAGTACGAGATCCCGGCCGACGTCGATTTCGTGCTCTGCACGGCCAAGCTGTGCAAGCCGGTCAAGGCCCAGGTCACCCTCAAGCTGACAGTGAATCCATCTCGGTGATCGGCGTTACCCGGTCCTCCTCGCGGTAGCGCTTCAGCCTATCGAACAGGGCAGTGCGGCTGATCCCCAGCCGGCGCGCCGCCTCGGCTCGGTTCCCGCCGCAGCTTGCCAGCACCGCGAGCACATGCGCGCGCATCATGTCGGCCAGGGTGGCGAGGCCGGGCGAGGGCGTCTCGACCAGATCGAGCCGGTCGGCCGGGATCGTCTCCCGGTCCGAGAGCAGGGCGGCGCGGACCAGCACGTTCTTCAGCTCGCGGACGTTGCCCGGCCAGCGATGCGACCGCAGCCGGGCCTCGGCGTTGCGGCTGAGACGGCGCGGCCCGCCGCCGAATTCGCGAAGCAGGCTGTCGACGAGCAGCGGCAGGTCCTCGGGCCGCTCGCGCAGCGGGGGCAGCCGCGCCTCGATCACCCGTAGGCGGTAGTACAGATCGGCCCGGAACCGGCCGGCCGCCACCTCCATGTTCAGGTCCCGGTTGGTGGCCGCCACGACGCGAACCCCGACGTGGAAGGCCGCGGGGCCGCCGATCCGGCGCACCTCGCCGCTCTCCAGCACCCGCAGCAGGCGCGGCTGGAGGTCGAGCGGCATCTCGCCGATCTCGTCGAGGAACAGCGTCCCGCCGTCGGCGAGTTCGAAGGCGCCGGCGCGGCGGCCGAGCGCGCCGGTGAAGGCGCCTCGCTCGTGGCCGAACAGCTCGCTCTCGATCAGGTTCTGCGGCAGGCTGGCGCAGTTCAGCGGCACGAAGGGCGCGGAGCGACGGAGCCCCTCGTCGTGGAGCGCGCGAGCGGCCAGGTCCTTGCCCGTTCCCGATTCGCCGAGGATCAGCACCGGGGCATCGCTGTTGGCCACGCGCCGCAGCTGCTCGAAGACCGCGATCATCCGCTCCGAGCGGGTGCTCATCCGGCCGAAGCAGGCGAAGCGGGATTGCTGCGGCGGAGCCGCGCGTGTCGGCTCCGGTCCGTCCTCCTGTCGGCGGTCGCGCAGGGCGATGCGGAATCCGGCCAGCTCGATGATGTCGCCGTTGCGGATCAGGCGGCGGTTGACCTTGCGGCCGTTGACCCGGGTGCCGTTGCGGCCGACCGCCTCGAGCCGGTAGCCGCGGTTCAGCTGCCAGATCAGCGCGTGGTTGCGAGAGATCCGCGGGTCGGCCAGGACCAGGTCGCAGCGCGGGTCGCGGCCGATACGGATCGGGTCGCAATCGCCGAGCCGGATGTTGAGGTTTCTACCCTCCGGGGTGGCCACCTCGAGGAATGTGAAGAGCATCTTTCTCACCTCCCTTCCAATCCCCATACTCGGCAGGGAAGGCGATTTCGTTGCCTGTCCGGGACGTTTTTTTTGCCGCGCCAGCGCGGGCTTCGGCGGCAGCCTCAGAATAAACTAGTTGTTTCGAGAGGATAGGTCGCAGCCGCGGTCGAGATCGAGGGTGTTTTTTTTCTACAAGCGCCGGGGGATGCGGACCGAGGCCAGGCGCTTGGCCAGGGTGAAGTAGGTCAGCAGCGGCGCCTCGTCGGCGTCGAAGCTCTCGTGGAACAGCTCCCTGATCTCGTTCTTGCTGATGCGATCGCGCTTCAGCCCCCAGAACAGCCGGTCGCCGAGGATGTAGCCCAGGGCGTGGGTCACGCGGTGGAACATCTCGTGATCCTGGGCGTAGATCACCTTGAGCCAGGGATCGTCCTTCTTGACCTTGCCGCGCTCCAGGCCCTTGTGCTCGAGCACGAAGCGGGCCAGGCGGTAGCCCTCGCCGTCGATCGCCGTGATCCCCTGGTCGCGGAAGCGATCGACATCCTCGGCGAAGTCGCGGCGGTGGTCGCACCGCCGCTTGGGGTTGATCACTTTCGAGCCGAAGAATCCCAGAGCCTCCTCCAGGCAGCGGGCATAGAAGCTGTCGATCAGATCCGCGGGCTCGCGGCTGGCTCCGGCGCAGACGAAATGCAGGAAGTGGCTGGCCTCCTCTGCGATGTGGTTCAGCGAGAGCTTGGCCAGGTACACCACGCCGGCCGCGGGGATGGTGTAGCTCTCCGAGGCCAGCACCTGACTGCGGATCAGCTCGATGTCGTGGTCGGAGAAGTCCTTGCTGCGCCGCAGCCGCGGCAGGAAGCTCAAGTCGTGGGCCGAGAATACCTCCACGCTCTCCAGCCCGTCGCCGACGTCGATTTCGAGGAAAGCGGCGATCATCCGGGCCAGTTCCTCGAATTTCTCGGCCGGCCGCGGTGAGTCGATCAGCGTGTCGTCGGCCTCGAGCCAGTTGAGGTACGACTGCTGCACGATGTGCGGCGGCGTGTTGACCGAGCAGTACTCGTCCTTGCGGATGCGGACGACATCTACGGCGTCGGCGCGTCCCTGCTCCACGAGGTTCCAGTGGATCTCCTCGCGGTTCTGGTACAGCACGAGATGCCGTGGCGCGGGCAGGCCGCGCGCCTTGGCCGCGGCCCGGATGCAGGCGGGCAGGTGCGGCGGCGCCACGTGGAGCTCGCCCACCAGGACCAGCAGCGGCCGCTCCGGGTACTCGGCGAGGAACTCGACGATCCGCTCCGCCATGTGCTCGTCGCGGCGGATCAGGCTGTCGGCGCGGGCCCGAACGCGGGTTCCGCCGCGGCCCTCGATGCCCAGCACCGGGATCTCGTGCTGGCGCGCGAACTCGAGGATCGGCTTGTAGTTGTCCCAGTTGCCCTCGACCCAGTGGTCCGGGCCGACGATGCGCTCGAGGAAGCGCTTCTCCTTCTTCTGGGTCCAGCGGCCGGCGAGGTAGGTATCCAGCGCCGGCTGCTGCTCGCTCTCGACCAGCTCCAGGGCAAAGGCCGGCAGCAGGCGGTCGGCGCCGTCGGGTCCCGGTCGATCGAGCCCGGCTCGCTCCAGCAGCTCCTCGGCGAGGTGCACGAAGGTCTTCTGGGCCGTGCGCAGGGTGTGGAAGTCGCCGATGAAGACGATGTCCCGCAGGGCCGCCTCGGTGACCAGCGCCTCCGGTGAGATCGTGTCTTCGAAGCCCTTGGTCCGGCGGGCTACCTCGGCTTCGTACTCGGCGAGGTAGCGGGGCGGGCGCGCGACCGAGGACTCGATCTGCCTCTGGTTGCGCCGGAAGAGCTCGCGCTGGATCGCGACCAGCTCCTCTCGGGCGCTCTGGGTTCGGCGGGAAGGCGACATCGGCCCGATCCTAGCGGAGCGGCGGCAGCGCGGCAAGCTTGCCGCTGCCGAAGCGGTGTGCTACGGAAGGTCACTGTTTTGGGTGTCAGGAGCCGGGGGCGCGCCGATGCGGGTCTGCGAGCTGTTCTTCAGTATCCAGGGTGAGACCTCTCGCGCCGGCCTGCCCTGCACCATCCTGCGACTCTCGGGCTGCAATTTGAATTGCCGGTACTGCGACACGGTCTATGCGCGCAAGGAGGGCGTGGAGCACTCGATCGAGCAGATCCTGGCCCGCGTCGCCGAGCTGCGCTGCCCGCGCGTCCTGGTCACCGGCGGCGAGCCGCTGCTGCAGGAGCAGACGCCAGAGCTGGTCACGCGGCTGCTCGACGAGGGCTACGAGACGATGGTCGAGACCAACGGGAGCCTCGACATCGGCGTTGTCGACGATCGCGCCTTCCGGATAGTCGACGTCAAGACACCCGGAAGCGGAGAGTCGGAGCACAACCGCGCGGAGAACATGGCCCTGCTCACCGAGCGGGACGAGCTGAAGTTCGTGGTCTGCGACGAGGAGGATTTCAACTGGTCCGCCGACTACCTGGCCCGGCAGCGGTTGCCCGAGGGCATGGACGTGCTGTTCTCACCGGAGCACGGGACGCTGCCGCCGGCCGACCTGGCGGCCTGGATCCTGCGCGATCGGTTGCCCGTGCGGCTGCAGGTGCAGCTGCACAAGGTCCTCTGGGGGCCGGACGCTCGAGGAGTCTAGGATGCGGCTGATGGTCGTCGAGGACGAGCCCCAGATCAGGGAGCTGATGAGCGTCTTGCTCGACAGCCTCGGCGTGGAGATCGAGGTCGAGTACGCCGGGGACGGCATCGAGGCGTTGAAGAAAGCCAAGCTCGAGCCGCCGGATCTGATCTTCCTCGACATCGTCCTGCCGCGGATGGATGGCATCACGCTGTGCCGGGTGCTCAAGCGCGATCCGGTCACGCGCGACGTGCCGGTCTATATGCTCACGGCGAAGGTGAGGCAGGCCGACCACAAGGCGGCCGAGGAGGCGGGGGCTGACGGCTATCTCGAGAAGCCCTTCCGGGCCGACCAGATTCTGGCCGTGATCGAGAGCATCCTCGACGCCGGGTGAGATCCAGCCCCGATGGCCTGCCGTGGCACCGAAGGCTTTTGACTTGCCGCTGAATCATGGACTAGGATGGCCGGGCGCGCGCTGGCCGAAGAGGACGTACGATGGCCCCGATCCGGGTGTACCTCGTCGAGGACCAGCCACGGCTGCTGCGCGGCCTGGAGCGGGCTCTGGCGCGGCGGCCCGGTCTGGAGGTGGTCGGCGCGGCGCTGGACGGGGAGACTGCCCTGGCGGAGATCGCCGAGGCCGGGCCCCCGGATGTGCTGGTGCTCGACCTCGAGCTCCCGGGCTTGAGCGGGCTCGACGTGCTCGGACGGCTCGGGCAGATGGACGTGGACGTGGAGGTGCTGGTCTGGACCGCCTTCCAGGACGAGGAACGGGTTTTCGAGGCGATTCGCGGCGGAGCCAGCGGGTACCTGCTGAAGAACTCTCCGCCGGACAGGATCGAGGACGGGATCGTCGAGGTCTACCGGGGCGGCACCGTGCTGGAGCCGGTGATCGCCCGTCGCTTCCTCAACCTGTTCCGCTCGCTCGGGCGCGGCGGCGCTGCCAACGACTGTCCGCTGACCGAGGAGGAGCGAGAGGTGCTGCAGGTGGTGGGTCGCGGGCTCTCCAACCGGGAGGCCGGCGATGTCCTGGATCTGACCCGGCGGCGGGTGCGCAGTCATCTGCGTCGGATCTATCGCAAGCTGGAGGTCCGGGGACGGGTCGAGGCGGTGACCCGGGCGGTCTCCAGGGGTTGGATCGAGCTGTAGGAGGTTTGAGTCGATGCGCCGTGGATTGATCGACCTGTCGCTGATCCTCGTGCTGCTGCCGGCTGCCGTGGCGGCCAAGAATCCGATGAGCGAGCTGTCCTCGAAGATGGACGGCAAGGCCCAGGTGGCCGGTGTCTTCGGGCCGGTGTCCGAGGTGCTGCCCCACGTGATGGGCTGGCTCGAGCGCCTCGCCGAGCTGGACAGGGAGCTCGATACGGCCGGGGCGCTCGCCGAGGCCAAGAAGGCCGTGGGCGTCAACCCGCTCGATCCCAACGACCTCACCGCGGTCGGCTTCGATCTCGGCGGCGCTGTGGGCTACCAGACGCGGGATCCGGACAACGAGATGGTGCTCGTGCTCCCGGTGGCCGACAAGAAGAAGGTCGGCGCCTTCCTCGAGAAGCTGATGAACGAGGGCGCGAGCGAGAAGTACAAGAAGGCCCGCAAGGGCAGCTACAAGGGCGCGACGCTGTGGGCCTTCGTTCGCGGGAAGGGCAAGAGCAAGCGGATCGACGGGGCCTATGCCGTCAAGGGCGGCTATGTCTGGTTCGCGGCCGGCGACAAGGAGGTCGACAAGCTCAAGATACTCAAGCGCTCGCTCGGCGTCACCAAGCCCAAGTCGCTGGCGCGCAAGAAGACCTTCCTCCGCTCGGTCGAGGCGGTCGGCGGCGGCCTCTCCGGGCTGCTGCTCGTCGATCTGGAGCAGATAGTCGCGGCCGAGATCAAGAACACCCGGAAGCAGATCAACAAGCTGAAGAAGAAGAAGGGCAGCGCCGAGGCGGCGATGATGAAGCCGATGCTCGACGAGCAGCTGAAGGTGTTCAAGAAGCTCGCCTTCATGGAGGCGGGCGCCGTGGCGGTGGGCCTCGAGGCGAAGAAGCTGACGCTGCGCGGCGTGCTGCTCGGCAAACCCAAGGGCCTGTCGCCGTGGACCGACGTGCTCAAGGCGCCCGGCAGCAAGCCCTTCCCGCGGGGCACCTTCGAGCAGAAGAGTCCGCTGTGGGCCGTACTCGCCATCGACACCCCGGGCCTGCTCAAGCAGCTGCGGAGCTCCTTCCCGCTCGGCGCAGCACTGATCGCCGGCGTCTTCCAGGAGATGGGGCCGGTGCTCGGCCTCGACATCGAGCGTGATCTGCTGCCCGCGCTTACCGGCGACGTGGCGTACGTGATGCTGGGCGCCGTACCCTTCAGCGGACCCAACTTCGACAAGGGCCTGTTCCCGGACGAGCTGATGGCCTTCCAGTTCCTGCACGGCCTGTTCGCCCGTGTGCAGAACGTCGCGGTGGTGCACAAGGCGCTCGGCGGGGTGGCGCAGATGGCGCAGCAGCAAGGAGAGCAGCTCGCCACCCGGCAGGAGGGCGGCGCCACGGTCTACGCCTTCGGCGAGGAGGGTGTTAGCTTCGAGTGGGGCATCGCCGGAGACACCGCGGTGCTCACCGCGGGAAGCTCCCCGGCCTTCTCGGAGGCGGTCGCGATGCAGCAGGGCTCGGGGCAAAGCGGAGATGAGTTCCTGCGCTTCTCGCTCGCCGGACCGCTGCTCGCAGACTGGATGGGGCAGATCAAGCTCCCGGCGACGATGAAGCCGGGCTCGCCCGACGGCGCGCAGTGGGCGGGCACGAGGAAGACACTGGCCACGATCAGCAAGGTCGACGGTCGCTTCACGGCGAAGAAGGACCGCGTGACAGGGGAGCTGCTACTCGAGCTGAAGTGAAACGCGGCGCCCGCCCGGAGGCGGGCGCGAGGGAGCGCAACGGGGAGCATGGCCGCAAGCGGACCGGTAATCGGCATCGATCTCGGCACGACGAACAGCTGTGCCGCGATGGTGGAGGGAGACAAGCCCAAGGTGATCCCATCGCGCATGGGATACAACACGATCCCTTCGGTGGTCGCCGTCGATGGGAACGGCAAGCTGCTGGTCGGGCACCTGGCCCGGCGGCAGATGCTGGTCAACCCGCGAAACACGATCTACGGCAGCAAGCGCCTGATCGGCCGTCGGTTCAGCTCGGCCACGGTCCAGGAGATCAAGCGCTACTTCACCTACGAGTTGGTGCCCGCCGACGGCGACAGCATTGCGGTCAAGTTCGGGAACCAGGTGCTGACCCTGCCGCAGATCTCGGCGCTGATCCTGCAGGAGGTGCGTGAGGTCGCCGAGGACTACTTCGGCGCGCAGGTCCACCGCGCGGTGATCAGCGTACCGGCGTTCTACAACGAGCGCCAGCGCTCGGCGGTCAAGGAGGCCGGCCACATCGCCGGGCTGACCGTGGAACGGATCGTCAGCGAGCCCACCGCCGCGGCGCTGGCCTACGGCGCACAGCGTACCGCCAAGCAGCGCGTGCTGATCTATGATCTCGGCGGCGGCACCTTCGACGCCTCGGTGGTCGAGATCAAGGGCGGAGATTTCCAGGTCATCTCCACCGGTGGCGACACCTTCCTCGGCGGCGTGGACTTCGACAACCGATTGCTGTCCCAGGTGCTCTACGAGTTCCTCGATGAGACCGGCGTCGATCTGGCGCGCTACCCGGTCGTGGTCCAGCGGCTGCGCGACGCCTGCGAGGCGGCCAAGGTAGAGCTGTCCGAGCTCAACCGCTCCGAGATCCGCGTGCCCTTCGTGGCCAAGATCAACGGCGAGCCGCGAAACATCGCGCGCGAGGTCCAGGTCGACGAGCTGCGCTCGCTGACCACGGATCTCGTGGAGAGGACGCTGTCCGTGTGCCGTGAGGTACTAGCGGCCAAGGGCCACGGGCCCGAGAACCTGGACGCGGTCCTGCTCGTCGGCGGTCAGAGCCGCTTCCCGCTGATCCACGAGCGCATCGAGGCGGAGTTCGGGCAGGCGCCGAGCAAGGCTGTTCACCCCGACGAGGCGGTTGCCCTGGGCACCGCGCTGCTGGCCCACTCGATCGGAGGCAGCCATAGCTTCCGCTTCCGCGACGTGCTGCCGATGTCCCTCGGAATCGGCGTGCCGGGCGGTAAGTGCGTGCGGGTCGTCGAGCGCAACACGCTGCTGCCCTTCGAGAAGCGCTACAAGATCTCGGCCACGCCCGGCGAGGACGGCGGCTTCGAGCTGATGGTGTTCCAGGGCGAGGGCAACCGCGTGGAGGACAACGAGTACCTCGGCACGGTGACGCTGCGGAGCGAGGCCGGCCCCCAGGCGGGCAAGGCCGCGTACGCCGTGCTGTTCTCGCTGAGCCAGGAGTGCATCCTCACCGTGACCGCCACGGATCTGGCGACCAACGAGGAGGTACAGGCGGTGATGGCCGCCTCGGATACCTCGGACTCGATCCGGGCCAAGCTGGCCCGGCCTCCGGGCGCTGCGGCGCCCGCGCCGCATCCCGGCGGCACGGTGCCGCTCGAGCGACCGCCGCTCGATGAGCCGGCCCGGGCGGTGGTGTCCGAGCCCGCCGCAGGAGCCCCGTCCGCTCCCGGGGCCGGAGCGGCCCCGCCCGCCCCGGCCGAGCTGCCGCCGGCGGACGAGCAGATTCCGCCCTCCGGGGGCTTCTTCTCGGGACTCCTTGGGAAGCTGGGTCTGCGGCGGGGAAGCTCGCGTCGAGACTAGGAGTTGATACGCCTCTGGAGGTCCTTGCCGGTCTTGAACACCGGAAGGCGCTTCTCCTTGACGTTGATCTGGCCGCCGGTCTTGGGGTTGCGGCCGATGTAGGCGCCGTACTTCTTCACCGAGAAGGAGCCCAGACCGCGGAGCTCGATTCGCTCGCCGCGGATCAACGCCTGCTTCATCGTCTGGAAGATGATGTTGACCACGTCCTCAGCCGCTTTGTTGGTGATCTTGGCCTTTGCGGCTACGGTCGCGATCAGGTCGGATTTCTTCATCGTCGTTCTCTCCCCTCGCCTCACTCGTCCCCGGTCAGCCGGAACCGGTAAATACCAGGATTTCCCGCTGGTATCATAGGGTTCTGAAACCTGTCAAGTGCTTTTTCCTACACCCTACTTGCCCAGGTCCACCCGCAGCAGCTGCTGGCCCACCAGCAGCAGGTCGTTCTGCTTCAGCTCGCGTATCTCGCGAAGCCGGAGGAAGGTTCCGTTGCTGCTGCCGAGGTCGGCCAGGTGGAAGCTACCGCCCTTGTTCGAGACCTTGGCGTGCTTGCCCGAAACGAACCCGTCGTAGGGGAAGGTGATGTCGCCCTTCTCCCGGCCGAGCAGCACTTCCTCCTTGGTCAGCAGGTAGATGTTGCCCCGGCGACCGCCCTCGACGAGCTGGACCATGCGGCCCCAGAGGTCGCCGACCGGGCTGCCCCACAGCACCGTGTCGTCGCCTTCTTCGGGGGAGGTGACCACCTCGAGGTGGGACAGATCCTCGAAGGTCAGGAACTGCTTGCCGATGCGGAAGCAGTCGCCAGGCGCTATCTGCTCCTCGCCCTGAATGCGGAAGAACACGCCGTTGAGGCTGCCGGCGTCGTCCACCGTGAGCTTGCCGTTCTCGTAGTGGAAGACCGCGTGCCGGGGCGAGAGGTACTCGTCATCGAGGAAGAGGATCTTGCCCTCCATCCGGCCGCAGACCGTCTCGCCGACCTCGAGCGGGTAGTGTCCGCCCTCGCTGCCGTCGGGCTCGATCAGCACCAGATGTCCGATGACACCCTCGGGCATGGCTGCGGCGGCCTCTGTCGGCTGCGCATCGGCTGCCTCGTCCCCGTCCATCGGGCAGCCGCACTTGCCGCAGAAACGGAAGCCGTCCGGCACGTGATTGCCGCACTTGGGGCAAGCCCGCACCGGGGGAGCTCCGTCCGCGCCCGCGTCGCTCGTTCCCTTGACCTCGGTCAAGGGGATCGGTTCGACGAAGTCGTCGCCGACCTCCTGGAACGACTCGTCTTGCAGCGGAGCGCCGGCCTGCTCGGCCTGCGGAGCCGCCGGCTCCTTGGCCGGGATCAGCTCGGCGCCACACTCCAGACAGTAGTTGAAGTTGTCGGCATTTTCCTTTCCACACTGTGGACAGGTGATCATGAATTCACCTCGCCGCCGGGCGACCTCGCGCCTGCGCCTGAATGTATCAACACCGCGTCTGTGTACCAGAGGCGGGCGCAGCAGGTCAAGTATCGAATGGTCCGCAGCGCGGCAAGAATTTTGTTGAACTTCACAGGGGCGGGAAGTATAGATAATAATTCAGTGGATTCGACGCACCGACGCGGTGAGCCGTGATAAATTGTCCGCAGTGCAACATGAGTGTCGACGATGACACTCGCTTCTGCTCCCGCTGTGGGGCGAATGTCCAGGTGGCCCAGAAACCGAGCGCCGATCCGTACATCGGCCGCAAGATCCGCAATAATTTCCTGGTGCTCGAGCTCCTGGGCCAGGGCGGCATGGGCAAGGTCTACAAGGCCGAGCAGATCTCGCTCGGCAAGACCGTCTGCCTCAAGATCCTGCACCAGAACCTGATGGGCGATCCCGAGCTGGCAAAGCGGTTCCATCGCGAGGCGCGGGCCGCCAGTCGGCTGAACCACCCGAACAGCATCTCGATCATCGACTTCGGCGAGGCCGAGGACGGCTCCCTGTTCATGGCGATGGAGTTCCTCGAGGGTATCGAGCTCGGCGAGGTGATCGAGAAGCAGTTCCCGCTCTCGGCGGTCCGCATCGGCAATATCCTCGGGCAGGTCTGCAGCGCGCTCGGCGAGGCGCACGAGCATCAGGTGATTCACCGGGACCTCAAGCCCGAGAACATCGTCATCGAGAAGCGGCGCGGCGGCGATGACCAGGTCAAGGTGCTCGACTTCGGAATCGCCAAGGTCCTCGATCCCTCGGAGGACGAGGTGGCCGGCGCGGCGCTGACCAAGGCCGGCGTGGTCTGCGGCACACCAGAGTACATGAGCCCCGAGCAGGCCAAGGGCGAGGACCTCGACCCGCGATCCGATATCTACAGCCTCGGCGTGATCCTCTACCAGATGCTCACGGCCGACATCCCGTTCCACGCGCCCACTGCGATGGGGATCGTGACCAAGCACCTGCTCGAGCCGCCGGTGCCGCCGTCACGGATTCGTCCCGACGTGCCCGGCCCGCTCGAGGCGGTGTGCATGCGGGCGCTGAAGAAGGACCGCAACCAGCGCCAGGCCTCGGCACTGGAGTTCAAGGCCGAGATCGACGCGGCCGTGGATGCGATCAAGATCGGCGCACCGGTAGCGGCGCAGCCCGCGGCGGTGCCCCCGGCGCCCGGCGTGGAGGGGACGCAGCCGAGGGCGCATCATCCCGGAGAGACCGGTGAGGCCCCCTTCCCGACGATGCAGGGGCACGAGCAGCCGATGGTGACGCCGACCGGCGGTGCCGCACCCGCGATCACCCCGGAGGCCGGAACGCCGGTCAGCCCGCCGCTGACCAGCGAGGAGCCGGTGGCCGGCGGCGGCAAGGGCAAGCTGATCATCGGCATCGCAGCGGCCGCGCTCGTCGCCATCGGCGGCGTTGCCGCGGTCGTGCTGCTCGGTGGCAACGGAGACGGCGACACTGGCAAAGCTGTGGACGCTGGCAAGGCTGCCGACGCCGGCAAGGCCGCGGACGCCGGCAAGGCCGCGGACGCCGGCAAGGCCGCGGACGCCGGCAAGGCCGCGGACGCCGGCAAGGCCGCGGACGCCGGCAAGGCCGCGGACGCCGGCAAGGCCGCGGACACTGGCAAGGCCGCGGACGCTGGCAAGGCTGCGGACGCTGGCAAGGTCGCCGATGCGGGCAAGAGGCCAGGCAAGAAGGGCGGGCGCAAGGGCGGGCGCAAGGGCGGGCGGCGCAACCCGAAGAAGGCCAAGGAGTACTACCAGGACGGCAACGCATTGTTCCTCCAGGGGAACATCGACGGAGCCATCGGCAAGTACAGGCAGGCGGTCAAGGCCAACTCCAAGCTGGCCAACGCGCATAAGAAGCTGGGCATGTGCTACATGCGCAAGAGCCAGATCGGCCCGGCCAAGGCGCATTACAAGAAATACCTCAGACTGCGGCCCACCGCGCCCGACGCGAATCAGATCAAGAACCTGGTGCAGCAGCTCGACCGGTAGGGGCGGTTCGCGAACCGTCCGCAGGGCTCTTAATGCGAGACCATCTCCACCCGCATCACCTGCTGGCCGAGGAACAGCAGATCGCCGTTCTTCAGCTCGGACTCTCCACGCAGGCGGATGAAGGTCCCGTTCTTGCTGTCCATGTCCTGCAGCACCACCGCGTCACCCTCGAGGAACACGCGCGCGTGCAGGCGGGATAGATGGCCGTCCTCCGGGAAGTTCAGGTCGCAGCCCTCGCGGCCCACGGACATCTCGCCCATCGGCGGGAACAGCACGTTCCCCAGCTGGCCGCCGCGGAGGATCTGCTCCAGGCAGAACGGGCCGACGTCCATCGCCGCGCTGCCGAGGTGCATGGTCTCGTCGTTCGGATCGACGAAGCCGGGCAGGGCAGGGGGAGACTCGGACCGGTGGAAGCGGAATACCTGCTCGCCGACTACCAGCTGGTCGCCCTCGGACAGCTGGATCCGACCCTTGACCCGACGGTACACGCCGTTCAGGCTGCCCACGTCGCGAACGAACAGGGCAGTCTCGCGGAAGAGGAACTCCGCGTGTTTCGGCGAGAGGTACTGGTCGTCCGGAAACAGGATCAGTCCCTCGGATCGTCCGGCGAGCATCCGATCCAGGTTCAGGTCGTAGGACGCGCCGTCGAAACCCTCGCCGCGGATCAGTACCAGCCGGGCCCGTGAGACGTTCTGGGCCGCCCCGAAGAAGGCCGTGTCCTTGTTCTCCTCCTCCCTTGCAGCCGGTGCTCCGGCGATCGGGATCTCCGTCGACGAGGCTGGCGCGGGCGAGTAGTCCAGCCTGGCGCCGCAGCCCTTGCAGTAGCCGTCCTGGATCGTGTTCGTCGTGTTGCAACTCGGGCAGACGATGGAAGGGGAGGGTGCGCCGGCCAGGGACTCGTCGACCGGCGCCGGGCTCGGCTCGGCCGGGCCTTTTCGCGCCAGCTCGGTACCACACTCCAGGCAGTACGCGCTGCCTTCCTGGTTCGCGGCACCGCAGTGGTTGCACAGAATCATGGTTCCCCTCCGGCGTCTCGAGAGTAGGACCGTCTCGTGTATAGCCCCGGCCGGCAGCCTGGTCAAGCCGGCGCCCGCAACGGTGTATCGGCTCGCGGAACAGGGTGATTGACAGCCCACTGGGTGCTTAATATACTCGAATCCGCTGTTGTCGATTACTTGATATGGAGCATACGTTGAGTCCTCCGAGCATCAAGGATCGAGTCAAGTCGCTCTTCGGCGCCAAGGGTGAGCCAGAGTCCCGCGAAGAGTTCAACATCAACAAGCCCGAGACGGTTACGGCCACTCGAAGAAGCGAGCCGGCACCGGCCGGTGGAATCAACGATCGCGAGCACGCGCGGCACGAGGTCAACCTCGAGGTGAGCCTGGCCAGCGAGCACAACTTCTACAACGGCTTCTCCGAGAACATCAGTGAGGGTGGGATCTTCATCGCGACCCACGATCCGTTGCCGATGGGCGAGGTCGTGCAGCTGAGCTTCAAGCTGCCCTCGGGGCACGCGGTCGAGGTGAACGGCGAGGTGCGCTGGATCCGCGATGCCCACGTGATGGGCGATGCCTCACCTGGAATGGGCCTCAAGTTCAACGACCTGGTGGAAGAGGATCGAATCGCGATCGAGAATTTCCTGCAGCGGCGCGAGCCGCTGTTCCATGACGAGGAACTCTAGCCGAAGTGCTCCTCGAGCCAGCCTTCCAGCTTCAGGTTGATGAACTCCGGGTGCTCGATCGGGCCGGTGTGACTGCCGGCGGGTAGCTTGAGTAGCTCCGAGCCCGGAATCAGCCGGTTCATCTTTTCCGACAGCCACATCGGCGTGAAGGTGTCTCGCTCGCCGGCCACGATCAGAGTCGGCACCTCGATCTCGGGAAGATGCTCCTCGGCGCTGTGGCGCGAGGCGTGGTCCAGCATGCGGAAGAACACCTCCACATCGATGTGGCCGATGTGCTCGAGGTACGGCATGAAGTCCTCGAAGCGAACCATCTGACCGTTGATCTCGGTCCGGCGCGCGATCTCCCACGCCAGGCGCGTGGGGACCAGCAGCGTCCATGCCGACTGCACGAGCCCGGGAAGCTCCTTCACCAGCTCCAGCAGGTGCGGGAAGATGACCTTCATCCAGCCCGCGTCGTGGAAGGTGTCCAGCGGCGTGCCCGGCGCGCCGGTCAGCGGCACCACACCGGCGGTGCGCTCCGGATGCTGGCCGGCATACTCCAGCGCCACCTGGACGCCCATGCTGTGGCCGAAGAGGATTCCCCGCTCCACGCCGCAGTCGTCGAGCACGCAGGTCAGATCGTCGCAGATGTCCTGGATCGAGAGTCGCTCGAGGTCGGCCGGGGGCGCGGAGAGCCCGTGCCCCCGGTAGTGCATGTGAACGATGCGGTGGCCCGCGGCAAAGTGCTCCCAGATGTACTTCCAGACATATCCGTCGCAGCCGATGCCGTCGAGCAGCACGAAGGGCAGACCGGCCGCGCCAACGCGGCTCTCCTCGCGGACGTGGAGCTGGGTCCCGTCGCAGCCGCGGACCTTGTGGGTCTTGATCGAGCTCATCGTGGCCCTCGCAGCGGAAATCGGGCGGCAGTCTAGCCTGGCCGCGTCTGGACTGTCAACGCGGCGATGACTTGATCTTTCATCAGGTTCCGCTATCATACCGCCGACTCCGGGGCCGTTCGATCCGAGGGGATGCGAGAATGGAGAAGCCTTCGAACGAAAAGCAGTACGTTCGCAAGACCTACATCGTCGACAAGCGGTTCCAGCTCAAGTACACGCTGATCATCGCTCTCGGAGCCGCCGTGATCTCGATTGGCTTCGGCACGGCCGTGTACTACAAGACCACCGAGGCGACCCACGTGGCCAGCACCGCCATGCTGCGCTGGTCGGAGCCGGATCTGCGGGGCGCGCCAGGCCTCGACATGGACGCCGAGGCGATCGAGACGATCAAGGGTGCGATGGACGAGCAGGATCGCAACGTGCTGCTGGCGATCGTGCTCTTCATCGCGGCTCTGGTGGTGGTGCTGACCCTGTGGGGGATCCTGATCACCCATCGCATCGCCGGGCCGTTGTTCGCCATCTCGCGCTATCTCGGGCAGATCCGTGCCGGCAAGTTGGCCAACGTCCGACCGCTGCGCAAGAAGGATGAGCTCAAGGAATTCTTCTTTGTTTTCAATGAGATGGTGACCGAACTCCGCAGCCGGACCGAGGCGGAGATCACCACGCTCGAGGGCATCGCGCTGCGCCTCAACGATCTGAAGTCCGAGGGCGCGGAGGTGGAGGCGCTGCAGGCCCAGATCAACGGGATGCTGGAGTCGAAGCGGGAGTACCTGAATACTCCCGCAGAATAGCAAGCCGCCCCGGATCTTGCAGGCAGAATACCGTTGTTGGGGAGCTGGAGAACTATTCCCGCTTCAGGGTCTTGAGGCAGTTGCGCGCCCGGCGGGCGACGAGCTGGTCCTCCTCGTGGCGCAGCAGGGTCTCCAGCGGACCCACGGCCCTGGGATCGCCCAGCTTCTCCAGCGTCTCGATCACGGTCAGGCGGACGCTGATCTCGTCGTCCTTGAGCCCGTCGAGCAGGGCATCGACCGCGAGTGGGCCGGCGATCACGCCGAGCAGCCGGGCAGCCCGTGAACGCTTCGTCCGGTCCGGATCCCGCTTGAGGGTCATCACCTGGGTGCCGGCGTCGATGTGCTCCCGCAGCTGGGTCAGCGAGGCCAGCGCTGCCTCGCGGACCTCCTTGGCCTCGAGGGCGTTGTCGAGCACGGTCACCAGCGAATCCACGGAGGTGGCTCCGCCCACGGTGCCCAGCGAGGTGGCAGCCGCCAGGCGAACCTTCCAGCGCTTGTCCTTGAGCGCCTCGACTAGCGCCGGCGTGGTCTTCTCGTGCCGGATCTTGCCCAGCGCCTTGGCCGCTTCCTTTCGTACCCAGGCTTCGTCATCGGTCTTGAGCACCTCGATCAGGGCTGTCGCCGAGGCCGGATCTCCGAGCGCGCCAAGGCCAATCGCGGCCTGGCCGCGCACGGCGAAGTGATCGTCGCCGAGGGCGTTGATCAGCGGGGGTACCGCTCGCAGGTCGTTGAGCTGGCCGAGGATGTTGGCGGCCTGCAGCCGCAGCTTGAAGCTGTCGCCGGTCAGCAGCTCGGCCTTGAGGAAGTTGAGGCGCGCCGTCTTCTTGTCCAGCTTGACCTTGCTCGGTGGGTTGAGGATGGCATCGTCTCCATCGTCCGCTGCTCGCGCTGGATCCTGAACCCACAGGAGTACAGCCGCGAAGGCGGAAAAGGCGATTGCAGCGATGACGCGACGACTCATGCGACCTTCCCGGCGGCGTACAGACCTTTTCGCCCGTTCCGCCTGCAGGCAAAGCGCAAAATGCGCTCGGGCAAACCCGAATACGGCAGCGATTCTAGCCCGGGCCGGCCAACATTTCAAGAACTTTTGCTGCGTTCGGGGTTGACGTAATAATGCCGCTGTCGCTAAACTACGCCACCTATGCTGGACGGGCGGTTTCGCGCTGGCTAGTGGGTGCTTGGGCGGGCCGCGGGACTGGAGGAGACAAGAGGATGAAGAGGACGATTTTTGTTCGCTGGCTCGTTGGGATCGTGCCGCTCGCGGCTATTTTCATTCTGGCAAGCACGAGCAGTGTGAGCTGTGGAGGCGAGGAGGACGGGGACGCGGACGTGGACACGGACGCGGACACGGACGCGGACACGGACGCCGACGGTGACATGGGCGACGCCTGCAACAACAGCAGCGACTGCAAGGACGACGTGTGCCTGTCTACGCCGGGCGGCAAGCGCTGCACCAAGCAGTGCACCGACGACGGCGATTGCACGGCGATGAGCGGGTGGACCTGCGAGGGGTTCGATACCGGCAACGGCACCGTATATGTCTGCGCGCCCACCGGCGACGCGGACACGGACGCGGACACGGATGCGGACACGGATGCGGACACGGACGCGGACACGGACGCGGACACGGACGCGGACACGGACGCGGACACGGACGCGGACACCGACGCGGACACGGACGCGGACACGGACGCGGACACGGACGCGGACACGGACGCGGATACGGACACGGATGCCGACTGCCCGATCAACTCGGGCTGGCCCTGCAACTGCAACCAGGCTTCCTGCAACGACGGCAGCCAGTGCATCGGAATCGAGGGAATGGGTGACGGCACGATGGGCTTCTGCTCGGCCGACTGCGCTGCCACGCAGACCTGCCCGGCGACCAGCTACTCGGCCAATGGACAGTGTGCGCTGGGCACCGGTGGATCCGCCGAGCTCTGCGTGCTCGTCTGCACGTCCAACGGCCAGTGCCCGCCCGAGCAGACGTGCCAGGACACCGGCCAGGGCGCCTCGGTCTGCTACCCGGGTAGCGGCGGCGACGCCGACACTGACGCGGACACGGACGTGGACACGGACACGGACACGGACGTGGACTGCCCGATCAACTCGGGCTGGCCCTGCACCTGCAACCAGGCGTCCTGCAACGACGGCAGCCAGTGCATCGGAATCGAGGGGATGGGTGACGGCACCGCGGGCTTCTGCTCGGCCGACTGCGCTGCCACGCAGACCTGCCCGGCGACCAGCTACTCGGCCAATGGACAGTGTGCGCTGGGCACTGGTGGATCCGCCGAGCTCTGCGTGCTCGTCTGCACGTCCAACGGCCAGTGCCCGTCCGACCAGACGTGCCAGGACACCGGCCAGGGTGCATCGGTCTGTTACCCGTAGTGACATTCTTGTAGCGCTCGAACGGACCCGGTCGCGCCCGGTGACTGGGTCCGTTCTTTTTCAAGGGGTTCGATCTGGATCTGTACTGGAGGAGACAAGGTAATGAAGAGGATCAGGTTGTTCGGATGGCTCGCCGGGATCGTGCCGCTCGCAGCGGTTCTCATTCTGGCTAACTCGAATACCGTGGGTTGCACCGCTGCCGAGGATGGCGACGCGGACACCGACGCGGACACTGACGCGGACACCGACGCCGACACCGACGCCGACGGTGACATGGGCGACTCTTGCACCAACAGCAGCGACTGCAAGGACGACGTGTGCCTGTCCACGCCGGGCGGCAAGCGCTGCACCAAGCAGTGCTCCGACGACGGCGATTGCTCGGCGGTGAGCGGATGGACCTGCCAGGGATTCGACACCGGCAGCGAGACGATCTATGTCTGCGCGCCCTCCGGCGACGCGGACACCGACGCGGACACCGACGCGGACACCGACGCGGACACCGACGCGGACACCGACGCGGACACCGACGCCGACACCGACGCGGACACCGACGCGGACACCGACGCCGACACCGACGCCGACACCGACGCCGACACCGACACCGATACCGACACGGACACCGACACCGGCAACAATCCGGGCGACGACTGCCTGCAGACCGGAGAGTGCACCGGCACCAAGGCGCCGATGTGCGTGACCGACACGGATCAGACTATTGGCTTCTGCACCTACAACTGCACCGACGACAGCGATTGCACGCCAGCCAAGCCCGAGGGCCTGGGCCCCGGCTCGTGCTGCGGGGAGCTGAGTGACGGGTCCAAGGCCTGCCTGTCGTCCATGTTCTGTCCGGGCCAGCAGGGCGTGGGCGAGGACTGCGGTACGGGCGTGGGCAATTGCGAGGAAGATCTGTACTGCATCGTCAAGCAGGAGGGCGATCCGATCGGCACCTGCCGTGAGCAGTGCGATCCGGACAACCCCAATTGCCCGAACGGGTTCGTATGCGTCGAGCTGACCAATGGTGACGGCGCCTGCCTCCCCGAGGGTAAGGCGCAGTGGAACGAGGAGTGCTACCAGGATACGCCGGAAAGGACGTGCGCCCCTGGCTTGATCTGCATCGGTGCCTCGCTCCCGGGTGATTGCTGGGAGCTCTGTGACCCGGCCGACAACCCGCCCTGTCCGCTGCACGGCGGCGAGTGCGTGGGGCTGACCGATGGCGTCACCTACGCCTGTCAGCCGCCGGGCGACAACGAGTTCCTCAACGACTGCAGCGACGGCGACGGCTGCGTGGACGGCTGCACGTGCTTCGGTATCCAGGATTTCGACTGGGCCTTCTGCAACAAGCGCTGCGAGAGCCAGTCGTGCCCGACCGACTGGGAGTGCATCCCCTTTGGCGACGGCCAGGGCGGTACGATGAGCTACTGCCTCCGGCCGTGCCCGAACGGAGACGGCGACTGCTCGGGGATCACCAGCGACCTGAGCTGGATCTGCGGAGACCTGGGGGACGGGACCACGCCGGCTCCGTACTGCCTGCCAGAGTGATCCGGATCTGATACCACGAGCCGGGGCGGCCCCTCGGGGTCGCCCCGGCTTTTCTTTTCTTGATCAGTCGAACCGGGAAGCGGTTGACCCCCCACACGCGGCAGGGGTAAATAGACCTGGCCCGCGGTTGAGTGCCGGTAAGTGGAGGCAAGCAGGGTGGCGGAGCTCTCACGGCGCATAGCGGTCATCCCGGGTGACGGGATCGGTCCCGAGGTCATCGGCGAGGCCGTGGCCGTACTCGAGACCCTCGATCGCCTGTTCTCGCTCGGTCTGCAGTTCGAGATCTTTCCCTGGGGCGCGGAGCACTACCTCGCCACCGGCGAGACCCTGCCCGAGGGCGCGGTGGAGCGTCTGCAGACCGAGTTCGGCTCGATCCTGCTCGGGGCGATGGGCGATCCGCGGGTGCCGGACATGGCGCACGCCCGGGACATCGTGCTCGGTCTGCGCCGCCGGCTCGATCTGTTCGTCAATCAGCGGCCGATCCGCTTGCTCGACGACCGCCTGGGTCCGCTCAAGGGCAAGGGCGCCGAGGACATCGACTTCGTCATCCTGCGAGAGAACACCGAGGGCTGCTACGTCGGCTGCGGAGGGTGGTTCAAGAGGGGCACACCGGACGAGGTGGCGATCGAGGAATCGGTCAACACCCGCACCGGCGTGGAGCGGATCATCCGCTACGCCTTCGAGATGGCCCTGGCCTACGGGTACGGTCGGGTGACGATGGCCGACAAGAGCAACGCGATCCGCTTCGGCCACGACCTGTGGTACCGCGTGTTCCAGGAGGTGGGCGCAGACTACCCGGACGTGGAGATGCAGCACCTGTACATCGACGTGCTGGCGGCTGAGGTGCTCCGCGCCCCGGAGCAGTTCGAGGTGATCGTCACCTGCAACCTGTTCGGGGACATCCTCGCCGATCTGGCCGCCCAGCTGATGGGCGGCCTGGGCCTGGCGGCGAGCGCCAACCTGCATCCGACGCGGGTCTCGCTGTTCGAGCCGGTCCACGGTTCGGCGCCCAAGCTCGCCGGCCAGGGATTCGCCAATCCCGTAGCGGCGATCCTCTGCGTCCAGCTGCTGCTGGGCCACCTCGGTCTGCTCGAGCAGGGGATCCTGATCGAGCGCGCCGTGATCGCTGCGCTTCGCGAGGGCGTGACCACGCCCGACCTGGGCGGCAGCCATACCACGACCCAGGTCGGCAACTGGATCCGCGAGCGGATCGAGATCGAGGCCGCGGGCGGCGGCGCCGGTTCGGTCGGCGGCGAGGGATAGGAGCGCCGGGCGCATGGCCGGGAGCACCCTGGCAGAGAAGCTGCTGGCCCGGGCGGCCGGTGTGCCCCGGGCGGCAGCCGGGGAGCACCACTGGTGCCGCGTCGATATGGCGCTGCTCACCGACCCGACCGCCCCGCAGGTAGCCGCGGCGCTGGAGCAGGCGGGCGCCGAGCGCGTTTTCGACGCCTCGCGGGTGGCCGTGTTCCACGACCACTTCGTGCCGGCCAAGGACGCCCGCGCGGCAGAGCTGGCCCGGGCGTCCCGGCGCTTTGCCCTGGACCAGGATCTCGAGCACTTCTACGAGGTCGGTCGGGCCGGCGTGTGCCACGTGGCCCTGCCCGAGCTGGGCCTGGTCCTTCCCGGCGACCTGGTGCTCGGCGCGGACAGCCACACCACGACCCACGGGGCGCTGGGCGCCTTTGCCACGGGCATGGGCGCCACCGACATGGCCGCGGCCCTGGCCCTGGGTGAGACCTGGCTGCGCGTGCCCGAGACCGTACGCGTGGAGCTTCACGGGCGTCCGGACAGTCGCCTGGTCGGCGGCAAGGATGTCGCGCTGGCCCTGCTCGGCCGGATCGGCGTGCGGGGCGCGATCTACCAGGCGCTGGAGTTCGGCGGCGACGGTGTGTCCGCGCTGTCCCTGGCCGACCGCTTCACGATCAGCAACATGTCGGTCGAGGCCGGCGCCAAGGTCGGCCTGTTCGAGGCCGACGACGTGGCGCTGGAGTGGCTCCGCGGGCGGAGCGAGCGTGCGCCCCAGGGGGTGGTGCTGCACGCCGACGCGGATGCCGGTTACACCTCGCGGATGAGCCTCGACCTGTCGACGCTCGAGCCGCTGGTGGCCGAGCCCCACTCCCCGGCCAACGTGCGGCCGGCGAGCGAGCTCGGCGACGTGGACGTGGACCAGGTGCTGCTCGGCTCCTGCACCAACGGGCGGATCGAGGACTTCCGGCTGGCGCTCGAGGTGCTCGGCGATTGTCCGGTGCATCCGCGGGTCAAGCTGATCGTGCTGCCCGGATCCCCGGGCGTGCTCCTGGCGATGATCGCCGAGGGCCTGGCCGAGCGGCTCGTTGAGGCTGGCGCGGTGATCGGACCCTGCACCTGCGGCCCCTGCATCGGCGCCCCGCCAGGTGTGCTCGCAGGAGACGAGGTGGCCCTGTTCACCACCAACCGCAACTTCCCCGGGCGCTCGGGCGCGCTGGGTTCGCGGGTCTATCTGGCCGGCCCGGCAGTGGCCGCGGCCACCGCGGTTCGCGGGAAGATCACGGATCCGCGGGAGGTGCTGGCGTGAGCACCGGAGGCGATGTGATCGGGCGCCTTCTCGGACGCGCGCACCGGGTCGGCGACGACATCGACACCGATCGCATCATCCCGGCGCGGTACTGCACGTCATTCGCGCCCGAGGACCTCGCGCCGCACGCGCTCGAGGATCACGATCCCGAGCTCGCCGGCCGGGTCGCGGCCGGCGACATCCTGGTCGCCGGTGACAACTTCGGCTGCGGGAGCTCGCGCGAGCATGCGCCGGTTGCGCTGCAGGCGGCAGGATTCTCCTGCGTGATCGCCGCGTCCTTCGCCAGGATCTTCTACCGCAACGCCGTGAATATCGGCCTGCCGGTGCTCGTCTGCGAGGCTGCTGCTCGCGAGATCGCGGACGGCGCCGAGGTCGAGGTCGATCTGGCGGCGGGGCGTGTGATCGATCGTTCGGCGGATCGAGGTTACGAGGCGGAGCCCGTCTCGGATGCCGTATCCGCGATCATCTCGGCCGGCGGCCTGGTACCCTTTGTCAGGGCCAGGCTCGACGGTCCAGGCCATCGGGGGTGAGTGGTGGCCGACTTCCGCTACCGGGACTACATCTACGACTGGAACAGCGCCAAGAAGGTCGCGCCGCTGACGAACAAGAAGATCGAGCTGCACGACGAGACCCTGCGCGACGGGATCCAGGGCCCATCGGTGTTCGATCCGCCGATCGAGCAGAAGATCGAGCTGCTCCACCTGATGGAGGAGCTGGCGATCGACACTCTCGACGTCGGGTTGCCCGGGGCCGGTCCCTGGCCGTACAAGGACTCCCTGGCGCTGTGCAAGGAGATCGTCCGCAGCAGCCTGCATGTCCGGCCCACCTGCGCGGCGCGCACCGTGCGCGAGGACATCGAGAAGGTGATCGAGGTCTCGCAGCAGGCGGGCATCGCGGTGGAGCTGATGGCCTTCATCGGCAGCAGCCCGATCCGTCAGTACGCCGAGGAGTGGGATCTGGACGGCATGCTGCGCGCGACCGAGATGGCCGTGCAGCTCGGCGTGGAGAACAACCTGCCGGTGACGTACGTCACCGAGGACACCACGCGCTCCCGGCCGGAGACCCTGGACCGCCTGTTCCGCCTGGCGATCGAGTTCGGGGCCAGCCGGCTCTGTCTCTGCGACACGGTGGGCCACGCCACGCCCGACGGGATCCACAACCTGATCGACTTCACGCTGGCCGTGATCCAGGGCCTCGGCGCGCACCACGTCAAGGTCGACTGGCACGGGCACAACGACCGGGGCCTCGGCGTGATCAACAGCCTGTACGCCATCGAGTTCGGCGTGGACCGGGTGCACGCCACCGCGCTCGGTGTGGGCGAGCGCGTGGGCAACGCGGCGATGGAGCTGATCCTGGCCAATCTCAAGCTCTTGAACGAGATCCATCGCGATCTGTCGCAGCTGCAGAACTACTGCAGTAAGGCCTCGGAAATATTAAAGTTTCCCGTTGCGATCGACTACCCATTCGCCGGGCGAGACGCCTTCCGCACCGGTACCGGCGTGCATGCCGCGGCAATCATCAAGGCGCTGGACAAGGGTGACGCGTACATGGCCGACCGGATCTACTCCGGGGTCCCGGCCGGCATGTTCGGTCGCGAGCAGATGATCGAGATCGGCCACATGAGTGGCGAGTCGAACGTGGTGTTCTGGTTGACCAAGCGCGGGATCGGCGCCGATCCAGAGCTGGTGCGGGCGCTGCTGGCCAAGGCCAAGGACGCGGATCATCTGCTCACCGAGGAGGAGGTGTTCTCGATCCTCGAGGAGCTGCGGCCCGGGATCACCTCGCAGTCGTCGGTCGAGGAATAGTCCGCCGACCCGTCGTTAGCCTGCGGCGACTACTTCCGCGGCGCCGAGAAGCGCCCGTTGTCGAACACGACCTCCTGCGCCGAGATCAGCGTCTCGCCTTCCTTGCGGAACACGTCGAGCTCGAAGGTGCCCAGCAGCTCGCCGCCGGCTCCGGATCCGAGGATCTCCAGCGCCCCGGTAGCGCCCCCCTCGGTCACGTAGTACGCGGTCCCGTCCTCGAGCGTGGCGTTGCCGCCGCCGCCGTCGCCGAGCTCGAAGCAGAGCGGGAACAGCCGCTCGGACACGAAGCAGGCGGGCGAGTCGCCGTCCACGTCGGTGAACAGCTCGATCATCAATGTCACCATTCGCGGCGTCGCGCCCTGCTGGAAGGCCGGCGCCGCGGCTCGCAGGGACAGGCTGTGACCGTCGGTCGACCAGTACACGTTGCTCTCGCCGTAGGCCTGAAAGCCCACCGGATCGCCGTTGGTCCAGGTGACCGCGGCCGCCACATGCCGGTCGTCGATGGTCGGCGCCTCGGCCGTCGAGCAGGGCGGGCCGCTCTTCTCGCAGGGCGGCTCGTCGCCACACGCGAACCCGGTGAGCAGCGCCGCGGCCAGCAGCCATCGCCAGATCTTCTGTCTACGGTTCACCCGTACCATCGCTCTCCTCCGCTGGCTGTCTCTCGTCGCCCGGGGGTTTGTCCTCGAAGTAGAAGTCGAATACCAGGTGGTGCTCGTCGGCGAGCTCGTCCGGCTCGTCGACCGAGATCGCCATCACGTCGCCGGCCTGCAGGTGCCGTACTCGATTCAGGGGCGGCGGCAGCTCGGCCCGCGCCACCCGGGCCTCGTGCACCAGCTCGGTCTCGCGGGGTTCGGTCTGGAGATAGGTCTCCGGACCGTTCATCATTCCGACCGCGGCGTACACGCCGCGGATCTGCTTCGGCCGCAGCGTGAAGTGCCCGATCACCCCGCCGCCGATCAGGTTGATCACCAGCCGGTCGCCGACCGCCACCGGCCGGGCCACGCGGAGGCGGAAGCACAGGTCATCTCCGCAGCGCCCGGCAGAGAACCCGGCAAGGTCGGGCCCCTGCTCGCTGGCATCTCCCGGCGGATCCGCGTACCGCTCCTGCATCCGGCTGAAGGCCTGGCTGTCGGCCCCCAGGTCCGGTGCCGGCACATAGTACCGAGGCGCCTCCGGCTCGGCCGCCTCGGTCGGTTTTCGCTCGGTGGGCAGCCGCCGAGCGGCGTCGGTCGCCGGCGGTGCAACGAATCCGGTGCGGGAGATGTGCCCTGCCACGGCCTCGGCCGCCAGGCGGCAGGCCAGGACGCTGGGATGCATGCAGTCGTGGGGCGGATAGCGCATCAGCTGCTCGGCGTCGTGTCTGCTCATGATGGAGCTCAGATCCAGCAGCGGCAGCCCGCTCTCACCGAGGAAGGCTACCGTCCGTGACCGCAGCGCCTCGGCCTCCGGGTCGCCACAGAACTCGGGCCACAGCACATAGAGCACGCCCGCGTCCATCTCTCGCGCCATCTCGGCGATGCGCCACAGGGCGAGGCGGTTCTCGGAGGTGGCGAGCTTGAGGGTCTCCACCTCCTCCTCGCCGGCGCAGGAGGCGGCGAGCACCGCGCCCCGGCGTGAGATCAGACGGTACAGCGCCGAGTTTTTCAGCAGCCACACCTGCGCCCGGGGCGGCAGTGAGAGGAAGATCGGCATCTTCTGGTCCTGGGGCATCCGCCGCAGCACCTCGTCGCCGGAGACCACGATCGCCGGCGTGAACTCGTCGTCGTTGGTGGTCCAGGCCACCAGCACCAGATCGGCGCCCAGGTCGAGCCCGCGGCGTTCGAGGAGCAGCGCCTGCTGGACCGAGTTGTAACCCGGCACCGCCATGTTGAGCGCCTCGACCGGCTGGTGAAGCCGTTCGGTGAGCAGCCGCTCGAGCTGGTTGTCAAAGGTCTCGTCCAGGTTCAGGCCCGGCCCGTACGCCACCGAGTCACCTAGCACGAGGATGCGCCGGGTGTCCTGCGGCTTCTTGCGCTGCGCCGGCAGGTCGCGGAAGCCGAGCCCGTTGTTGGAGAACTGCCCGCCGGGCTCGCCGGAGTTGGGCACCGGCTCCCAGCCGAGTTCGTCGTGGGTCAGGCGGTACCGGTCTCGCGGGCCGGTGGGCCAGCCCCGGGCCTCGTACAGATCGCCCGAGGGTTGCTCCAGCGTACGCGCCAGGATCTCGCCCAGCCCCGCGGCCACGACGATCCCCCCTGCAAGCAGCCCGCACTTGACCAGCACGCCGCGGAGGCCGACCGCCTTGCTTCTGCAGGCCTCGATGATTCTTCCCACGGCGTACTCCGAAGCCCATGTTGCTGGAGTCCAGCGGAATCAAGAGCTGTTGCCCATAGTCTTTTCCGCGGGCAACGACTCTAGCAGGCGGGCGCGCGAGGGGTCAACGGCGGTCCTGGCCCGCCTGACCCGGCTGTGGTAGACAGAGACGATGACCGCACAGGCCCAGTCCCGTACCGGGCGCTCCAGACGTGGAGCGCAGCACCGCAGGGATCCGGGCGGCGGGCCGTCAGCTGGCGCCGAGTGCAGGCTGCTGAAGCCGATCGAGGAGGCCGAGTACGCCCGCTTCGTGGACCGCCACCCGGATGCGTTGTTTCACCATCGCCCCGAGTGGCGCGATCTGCTCGTGCGGTCGCTGGGCGTGGCACCGCGGACCCTGGTGGCTCGCCGGGCGGGCCGGATCGTGGGCGCACTGCCCCTACTCGAGCTGAGCACGCCGGTGCGCGGCCGGCGGCTGCTCGCCGCTCCACTCTGCCGCAACCTGCCCGTGCTGGCCGACTCCGGCGCCACGCGGGCCGGACTGGTCTCGGCCGCTGCCGCGCTCGGACGCGAGCAGGGCTGCGCCAGCGTCGAGCTGCGCTGCGGCGAGCCCTTCCCGACCGGCTCCCAGTTCACCGAGCGACGCGAGTTCCTCAACTTCACCGTGGATCTCACCGTCGGCGAGGAGGCGCTGTGGGCCCGCTGCCATCCGCGCTCGGTGCGGCAGGCCGTGCGCCGGGCGAGGCGGGATGGCGTGGGCATAGAGCAGGCGGCGCCCGGCGAGCAGGCCGCGTATCGTCGGGCCCACCAGCTGGCTTTGGCCACCCGCCGGCGCCAGGGTGCTCCGCCCCTGCCGCGGGAGTTCTTCGAGGCGCTCGCCGACCTTTCGGTCCAGACTCGCCGTGTGCGGCTGTTCATCGCGCGCTGGCGCGGCCGCGACCTGGCCGCCGGCATCGTGCTGCGGCACGGTCGGATCGCGCACCTGTTCGACGCGGTGTCCACGGACGAGCGGCCCCTGCTGCGCAAGCGGCCCAACCACGCGGTGCTGTGGGCTGCGCTCTGCGCCGCCCTGGCCGACGGCTGCACCATGTTCGACCTGGGTCCCAACCACCGGCTGAACCAGGGCCTCTCCGCGTACAAGTCGTACTGGGCGGCAGAGCAGCGGGCCGTGCCCCACCACTTCCTGCCGCTGACCGATCCGAGGGTCTACTCCGCCGAGATCCAGAACCCGACGTACCGCCTGGCCCGTGTCGCGCTGCGCGGCCTGCCGCGCTTCCTGTATGCGCGGCTGTGGTCCGGCCTGGCGCTGGAGGCGTACTAGGGCATGTCCGTGATTCTCGGCATCGGCGGGTACCACCACGACGCCTCCGCCGCCCTGGTGGTCGACGGCGCGATCACCGGCGCCGTGGCAGAGGAGCGCCTGACCCGGGTCAAGCACCAGCGCGGCATGCCGTGCCGCGCCGCGGCCGCCTTGCTCGAGCAGGCCGGTCTGCAGGGCCGCGATATCGACGAGATGGCCGTGTTCTGGTCGCCGCTCAGGGCGGCGGCCGAGGGCGCGGCGTACCGTCTGTCCCGCCTGTTCCACGATCCCCTCCATGCCGCCGGGTACATCGGGTACGAGCTGTTCACCAATGCCCGGCTGGGCCACGAGGTGATCCGCTTCGCCCGCTCCCTCGGCCCCACGGTCCGGGTTCGTTTCGTGGAGCACCACCTGGCGCACGCGGCCGCGGCCTGGCTCACCTCGGGTGAGGCGGAGGTGTCGATCTTGTCGGTCGACGCCTTTGGCGAGCGGATCAGCACCTGGCTCGGCAGCGCCACGGACTGGCAGCACGGCGATCGCCGGCTCGGCTGCCTCGGCCTGGGCCGCTTCCCCCATTCGCTGGGCTCGTTCTACGCCGCGGTCACGCAGTACCTGGGCTTCGACGACCTGGACGACTTCAAGGTGATGGGCCTGGCCCCGTACGGCTCGGAGCGTCTGGTGGAGCGCTTCAGCCGCATCGCGCGCCACGACGGCGAGGGCCGGGTGCGGCTCGATCTCGACTATTTCCGCTTCCAGGACCGGCCCCGCTTCCGGGGCATGGTCTCGCGGCGCTTCGTCGAGGAGTTCGGGCCGCCGCGCCAGCCGGGTGCTTTGCTCGAGGACCACCACCGCGACGTGGCGAGAGCTGCCCAGGCCGCGCTCGAGGAGGCTCTGCACGGCCTGGTGCTCCATCTCGGGAGCCGCGGCAACGGCGGTCCGCTGCTGTGCTTGGCAGGCGGCGTGGCCCTCAACTCGGTGGCAATCGGCCGCATCCGGCGCAGCGCCCGGTTCGGCGGCCAAGGCTTCAGCGACCTGTGGGTCCAGCCCGCGGCAGCGGACGACGGCACGGCGCTGGGTGCGGCCCTGCTGCGGGCCCAGCAGCGGGGCGACCTCGAAGGGCCGCAGCGGATGGCGCACGCCTTCCTCGGCCCGGATCTGAGCGAGGCCGAGTGCCAGGCCGCACTCGACAGGGCTGGCCAGCCCTGGGCCCGCCCGCGGGACATCGCGTGCAAGGCGGCGCGCGCGCTCGCCTCCGGCCGGATCGTTGCTCGCGCCGTGGGCCGCTCCGAGTGGGGACCGCGGGCTCTGGGCCATCGCTCGATCCTGGCCGATCCGCGCGCCGCCGGAACCCGGGATCGCATCAACGCCCGGGTCAAGCACCGCGAGAGCTTCCGGCCCTTTGCGCCGGCAGTGCTCGAGGAGCGGGCTGCGGAGTACTTCGATCTGCCAGGGCCTTCGCCCTTCATGACCGCGGTGTACCCGGCGCGGAGCCGGGCGCAGGAGCAGTGCCCGGCCGTGGTGCACGTGGACGGCTCGGCCCGGGTGCAGACCGTGTCCCGGACCACGCAGCCCGGCTTCGCGACCCTGCTGCGGGCCTTCGAGCGGGAGACCGGAGTGCCCGTGCTGCTCAACACCTCGTTCAACGTCCGCGGCGAGCCGATCGTGCAGGGCGCGGAGGACGCGCTGCGCTGCTTCCTCTCCACCGGCATCGATGCGATGATCCTCGGTCCCTTCTGGGTGGAGAAGAGCGGATGAGCCCGTCTCTCGATCGCCTGGCCTTTGCCCTGCACCGGGCGCCGTGGCCGGTCGCCGATCTGGCGCGCTACCTGCGGGACGCCACGGGCCGCGGTTACGGGCTGACCCGCACGATGCTCGAGCAGCGGCGGCTGGTTCCCCGGCCGAGCGCCTGCCGGCGCTGCCTGCAGCACATGCGGATCCCGGGCGTGTGGATCGGCGAGAGTGGTCTGTGCAACGCCTGCCTGGCGCACGAGCGGGAGTACTCCGAAGCTCGCGCCGAGCGGGCATTGGCTGAGTTCCTCGACCTGCCGCACGGCGACGGGCCGGATCTGGTGATGGCCGTGTCCGGCGGCAAGGACTCCACTGCGGCGCTGGTCCTCGCGGTCGAGGAGCTGGGGCTGAAGCCGCTGGCCTTCCTCGTCCGGCACGAGTTCCTCGACGACGGGGCCGAGGTCCGGGCCCGAGAGCTGTGCCGCGGGCTCGGTGTGCCCTTCGAGGTGTACGAGCTGAGCCTGGCCGGCGACGTGCGCCGCGCGCTGCGCAGCCGGACCCTGTCGCCCTGGCCCTGCCTGCTGTGCTGCGAGGCCCAGGCGCGGGCCGCCCTCGAGCTCTGCGACCGCCACGGGATCGTGCGCGTGGGCACGGGCCTGCGCACGCTGTGGGAGGATCGCCACACCGCGGTCGCCCCGGCCGGCTTCGCGTACCGACATTTCCGCGTGCCGCCGCGGCACGACGTGTGGATCGCCAACATCATCCCGGCCTGCCGGGCCGACGAGGACCGGCAGCGGGCGGCGCGCGACCGCGTCGGCTGGCAGGATCCGCAGATCCCGGGCAACACCACCAACTGCCTGCTGCATCCGGTGTTCGAGTCGCTGCACTGCCGGCGCTTCGGGTACGCCTGGGAGGCGGAGCGCTTCCTCTCGGCCGAGCTGCGCGCCGGGTGTATCTCCAGGGCCTCGGCCGAGCAGGCGCTGCGCTCGGCTACGGCCGACCTCGACAGCGAACTGCTGGCCCTGGTTCGCCGGCGGGCCTCCGGCGGGTAGTCACTCCCGCGCCAGCCGCCACCCCGCCCAGACCGCCGTGGCCAGCAGGACCAGCGAGAAGATCGTCAGCTGCGGCGCCGCGAGATCGAACTGCATCAGGCCCTTCAGGGTGAGGGTGACCAGCTCGGCCCCCGGGAACACGATCAGCCCCAGGAACAGGCCGATGCAGGTGAACAGCAGGTACAGCGCCTCGCTCCAGCGGCGACCGCGGCGCGGCCGGGGCAGGGCGGCCAGGGTGCGGTCGGTGAACCCGTCGTCGTCGATGTGGGGCAATTGGGCGAGCAGCGCGTCGAGCCGCTCGGTGTCGTGTCCTTCGTTCATACCTCACCTCTCCAGGGCTTCAGCGACTGGCGCAGCCGGTCCTTGCCGCGTGCGATGTGCGTCTTCACCGTGCCCAGCGGGCAGTCGAGGATCCTCGCGATCTCCTCGTGAGTCAGCTCCTCGAAGAAGCTCAAGCTGATCGCGGCGCGCTCTTCGGGCCGCAGCGCGGTCATCGCCCGCTCCAGGTCGTGCTGCAGCTCGATACGGCGCTTGCTGGAAGCCTGCGCCTCGACCGCTGCGACCTCGTCTGTCGCCGCGTGTTTTCTGTTGCGCTCGATATGGGTCAGGAAGGCGTTGTACCCGATGCGATACAGCCAGGACGAGAACTGGCCGCCGCCGCGGTACCCGCGCAGCCCGCGGTACGCCCGCAGCAGCGCCTCCTGGGCCAGGTCGTCGGCCAAGGCGTGGTCGCCGCAGGTCAGGCGGCGCAGCAGGACTCGCAGCGGGGACTGGTGGCGGCGCACGAGCTCGGCAAAGGCGTGGCGGTCGTCGTGCGCCAGGACGCGCGCGATCAGCTCGGTGTCGGGCGGCAGCAAGATAGGGGCCGCCGGCTCTAGGCGTGGTCCGAGGAGCCGTTCCTCGACTCTACCCGCCAGGCGACAAGCTTGCCCAGCCCGATGAACAGCGGGATGAAGCCCACGCCCCACAGTCCGGGCGGGCCGACCTGGAACACCAGGAAGAACAGAATCACCCCGATGCCGAGGAACAGACTGGACATGGCGCTGGCGAGCGGCCCCTTCTCCTTCTTCTGCTCGCCGTTCCCGGTGAGCAGCTCGGGTCGGATCTCCACGCCCTTCTCCACCATCAGGCGGATCGTCTCCAGGCGCTCCCGGTTGTACCGCGCCCGGAAGAAGAAGATCACGAACACGATCGCGATACCGGTGAGGAAGAAGCTCAGCGGGATGATGATGTCCTCGGAGTCACCGCTGTACCCCGCGCGGATCGCCTCCAGCTTCATCTGATCCCTATCCCGCTTGCGCAGCAGCTCGTAGAGCTGCCCGGGATCCAGCTTCTGGACCATCTCCGGGGTGATGCCGGCGGCGAGCGCCTCCTCCTCGACCGTCTCGGCCGAGGCCGGGGACTCGGCTCGAGCAGTCTCGGTGGGCTTGGCCTCGGCGGGCTGGGCCTCGGCGGGCGCCACCTCGGCGGGCTCGGCAGGCGCCTGCGCCAGCGCGGCCGGGGCCGCGGCCAGGAGCAGCATCGCGGGGACCAGGGATCCGTGAAACCGTCTCATGACATACCTCCCGTGAGCGTCGGATGTTTTGTTCTATACTTAAGACCCGGATCGGCCCGGGTCTGGATTCAGAAAAAGAGAAAACCGAAATTCGTGAACGAGATCAAAGCACTGCGGCGAGCAGCGGCGCGGCGAGCGCGGCGTCGCTCGTGCCGGCCCGGGCGCCGGCCGCCACTCTCGATGAAACGACGTCGGGTGAGGGGCGTCAAGCTACGGAGAGGACCTTGGTCATGCGGGTCAGGAGCAGCGGGTGCGTGAACATCCCGTCGATGCGCACCTCGCCGCTCTTGAGCTTGGAGAGCAGGTCGCGGCCCTCGGGTCGGAACAGGTCGGGCAGGCCCATCCGCAGCGGCACCGACGAGAGCCCGAGGATCTCCATCGAGTCCGCGGTGACGGTGAGGTCCGGGCTCTGCACGCCGGGCACCACGGTCAGGGTGCCCTTCATGAACACCAGCGTGGCCGAGACCTCGGAGTCGGGCGCCACGATGGCCACGCGGCCCTTGAGCTTGTCGAAGGGCTCGAGCTTGTCCGGCCGCTCCTCGATGTTCTGGCGGATCATGGCCAGCAGCATGGCGCCGAGGCCGTCATCGGGGAGATCGGGTGCGGCGATGAATTCGGGCATGGGTCAGTACCTCCGGGTGCGTGTTCAGAGGGCGTTGGTCATTGGTTGTTGGTCGTTGGTTTCTTGTCGCCGATAAAAACCAAAAACCAAAGACTAATAACTCCTAATACGCCTTCTTCCAGAGCTCCAGCACCTCATCCGGATCGAAGGTCGGCCGCGGGTTGTACACCAGCGCCCCGTCGTGCAGGGTCAGCTCGGCCAGCTCTGGCAGCGCATCCTCGGTCACGCCAACGTCGCTGTACTTCTGCTCCATGCCCAGCTCGCCGGCCAGGGTGTAGCAGTGCTGCGCCAGCGCCTCGGACGCGTCCGCGTCGCTCATCCCGTCCTCGGCCAGGCCCAGCGTCTTCGCCGCCTCGGCGTACACGTCGGCGCAGACCTCGGCGTTGTGCCGGATCACGTGGGGCAGGGCGATCGAGTTGGCCAGGCCGTGCGGAATCTTGAACCGGGCGCCCACGGTGTGCGCCATCGCGTGCACCAGCCCGACCTGGGCGTTGCCAAAGGCCGCACCGGCGAGGTTGGCCGCAACCAGCATCTGACCGCGGGCCACCAGGTCGTCCGGCTTGTCGATGCAGCGCTTGAGGTAGCGATCGACCAGCCGCATCGCGTGCAGTGCGGCCGCGTCGGCGATCGGCTCGCGCTGCATCGAGTGCATGCCCTCGATGGCGTGGGTCAGCGCGTCGATTCCGGTGTGCGCCGTGATCTTGGCCGGCAGGCCCACCAGCAGCGTGGGATCGAGCAGGGCCACGTCCGGGATCAGGTTCCAGTCGCAGATCAGGATCTTGGCGTTCGCCTCGTGATCCTTGACCACCGCGGCGTAGGTCACCTCGGAGCCGGTGCCGGCCGTGGTGGGGATCGCGATGTGCGGCGCCACCTTGCCGCCGAGCATGTTGATCCCGTCGTAGTCGCGGATGCTGCCGCCCTTGTGGATCAGGATCGCGATGCCCTTGGCCGTGTCGATCGAGCTGCCGCCGCCGATCGAGACCACGCCCGTGGCGCCGACCTCACGCGCCACGGCTGCGCCCGCCTCGATCAGGTGCAGCCCCGAATCGGGCTCGCACTTGTCGTATACCCCGGCCAGGCGACGGCCCATGGCCTTCTTGACGTTGGCCACCATCTCGTGCCCGGCGAGGAAGGTGTCGGTGACCAGCAGCGCCTTGTCCACGCCTAGGCTGTCCAGCTCGGACTCGACCTCCAGCGTGGAGCTCTTGTTGCCGAAGATCACCTTGGTCGGCGCGCGCCAGATGAAGCTCAGGTCGGATTCGTACTCGAAGGCCATCTCGAGATTCCCCCTTATTCGTCGAGGAACTTGGTCGGTACCTTGGTCGCGCACTCGACCAGCTCCTGGCTCGCCTTGACGAAGCGCACGATCGTCGGCAGATGGCCCTTGAGCTTGAGCTTGCCCTGCATCATGCCCTTCACCGGGTCGAGCTCCTTGTGGATCACCTGCTTCCAGCGGGCATAGCTCGCCGAGATGACGAAGGGCGCCTCGGCGGCCTCCTCCACCGTGACCTTCTTGATCTCGTGGCACTTACCGCCGTCGATGCCGAGCCACACGCCCCAGTCCTCGTTGAGGCCGATCGCCTCCTCCTTCTCGAGAACCAGCACCACTGACCCGTGGTGCCAGTCCTTGCCCGCCTCGGCGTACGCCTCGCTGGCATTGATCGCGTCCTTGTACTGCTCGCCCCACTCCTCGCTTGGAAATTCGTACATCTCTCCTCCTGGTCTCGTGGTCGGTCCTATCCGTGTAGGCGGGTCGCCGCCTCGGCGAGCCCGGCCTGCTCCAGCGTTGCCCGGGTCGGGCGTCCCTGCTCGTCGAGCCCCCGCAGCGCGTAGTACTCTTCCACCATGCGGTCGATCTCCGGCACCGAGCCTTCGGCGCTGCCCTCGGTGGTGGGCTTGAGGATCAGCGCCGGCAGCGTGTCGTCGGCGCGCCCCACTCCCATCAGGCAGTTTAGCGTGCGCTTGAGCAGCCAGATCCGCGCGCCGCAGGCCATCAGCATCTCTGCGTCGTACCCGTACCCGGTGGCGCGGTCGAGCATCTCGGCCAGGTCGTGCGCCGCGAGCGTGCCGAGCACGAACTTGCAGAGCACGGCCGCGTTCATCGGCACGCCGAGGTTCTCGCAGAGCAGCACCATCTTGGCCTTGCCGTCGCTGGTCTGCCCCTCGTAGTTCTCCTCCAGGCCGACCTCGGTGTAGGTCGCCATGCCCTGCTCGACGTACAGCGCCTTGTGCTGCAGGTGGCACGCGCCGCGGGTGGACATCGCGTAGGCCAGGCCCATGCCGTGAAAGCCGCGCGGATCGTGCATCGGCGCCTCGAGGCCCTTGACCGTGGTCAGCAGCTCCGCGCCCACGCCGAGCTGCTTCGCTGCGGCGCGGCTGCCTTCGGCCAGCACGTCACCCACGCCCTCGCGGCGGGCGATCTTGTCGACGAGCTGGATCGCACCCTCCATGTTGCCCCAGGTCAGCGCGATGCCGTCGAGCTTCTCCGCGGGTAGCAGCCCTTCTTCATGGCAGTGCATGGCCCAGGCGATGGTCGAGCCGCAGGAGATCGTGTCGATGCCCATCTGGTTGCAGCGCTCGTTGGCCTTGCACACCGCGGCCAGGTTCGGGTTGCCGAGCATCGTGCCGAAGGTGCCGCAGGTCTCGTACTCCGGGCCCGGGCCCTCCTCCATCGCGAAGGGCCCCTCTTCGACCTTGCACACCCGCTTGCAGGCGATGGGACAGGCCTCGCAGGCCTTGCCTCGCGTGAGGTAGCTGTCGACCATCGCCGGCCCGCCGAGGTTGCTCGAGAGTTCGAAGTCCTCGCCCACGGTCCAGTTCTTGATCGGCACGTCGCCGGTCATCATGCCCAGATCCATGCTGGCATCGGTGCCCATGGCGCCGAGGGACTGGGCGGTCATGTGGCTCTTGACCTTGGCGTTGAGCGCCTTGATCCAGGCCTTGGCGTCCTCGTCCTTGGCCAGGGCCGGCCGCTGGCTCCCGCGGACCACGATCGCCTTGAGGTGCTTGCTGCCCATCACCGCGCCCATGCCGGTGCGGCCGACGAAGTCGCCCTTGTCGTTGCAGATCGCGGCGAAGCGGACCTGGTTCTCGCCGGCCGGGCCGATCACCAGGGAGCGGGCCTTGCGCGGCTTGGCGAAGCGCTCTTTCAGCGAGTCGATCGTCTCGTATGTGGTCTGGCCCCAGAGGTCGGCGGCGTCCTCGAGGCGCGCCTCGCCCTCATCGACCACCAGCATCACCGGCCCGCTCTCGGACTGGCCCTTGAACACGAAGCCGTCGAATCCGCTGCGCTTGAGCTCGGGCGCGATGTTGCCGCCCACGGTGCCCTCACCCCAGATGCCGGTCAGCGGCGACTTGGCGGCCACTGACAGCCGCGACGAGCCGGGCAGGAAGGTCCCGGCCAGCGGCCCGGTGAGCACGAAGAGCTGGTTGTCCGGACCCAGCGGATCGACGTCGGGCGCCACGCGCTCGAGGAACAGCCGCGCGGCCAGGCCGGAGCCGCCGATGAAGTCGCGACGCCAGCTCTCCTCGACCTCGAAGGTCTTGATCTCGCCCGAGGTAAGATCCACTTCGAGGAACTTGTTCCACCAGGTGCTCACGATCTCATCCTCCCACCATCGGGGGGAACAGGCCGACCCGGTCGCCCGGCTCCAGCACCCGCTCCGGAGTCACCTTGTTGCGCCCGACGAACACCAGCAGCGGCAGCTCGGACAGGCCCAGGCTCGCCAGCAGCTTCTCGACCGTGGCGCCATCGTCGAGCTCCACCGGCTCCGGGTTCCTCGGATCGTGGCCGGGCCGCCGATCGCGCAGGGTGGCGAACAGCTGGACCTCGACCACCACGGCCCCGCACCCCCCTTCGAGAGCCCTGCTATAGCACGGGTGACGCAGCGGGCCAAGGGCAAAAAGGCAACCCCGAAGCGGATTGCGGCGCGCCAGGCGTCCGTTTCGCAGCCGCGGTGTCTCCTCGCGTTTCAGGCGGATGACTCCACGCGCTTGATCAGCTGCGTGGCCGCCACCAGCAGCGGGTCCCAGGTGGGGCCGAAGGGCGGCGCGTACGCCAGGTCGAGCCCGCCGAAGTCCTCGGCGCTCATCCCGGCCCCGAGCGCGGCGGCCACGGTGTCTATGCGGTGAGCCGCGCCCTCCTCGGCCACGATCTGGCCGCCGAGCAGGCGGCCGGTCTTGCGGTCGGCGACCAGCTCCACCGACATCTTGCCCGCGCCGGGGAAGGCGTGCGCCCGGGTGCGGGCGTGGATCAGGGCCGCGGCCGGGTCGAAGCCCGCGGCCGCGGCCTCGTCCGCGGACAGCCCGCTGCGCGCAGCCTCCAGGTCGAACAGGCGGAAGACCAGGGTGCCGGCCACGGGCGGCGCCTGCAGGTCCGCGCCCACCATGTTCGCCCCGGCGAGCTTGCCCGCGCGGTTGGCGCGCAGGGCCAGCGGGATCCACACCCGCTCGCCGGTCACCGCGTGAAAGGCGTCGGCGCAGTCGCCCGCGGCGTAGATCTCGGGGTCGCTGGTCTGCAGCCGCTCGTTGACGGCGATGGCGCGGTCCGGCCCGAGCTCGAGCCCGGCCGCCTCGGCGAGCTCGCTGTTGGGCAGAACACCCAGGGCCACCAGCACCAGGTCTGCGGGCAGGCGCCGCTCTCCCGCGAGCACGGTCAGCCGCCGCTCGCCGCCAGCCTCGATCCCCTGCAGCGGCGCGCCGGTGAGCAGCTCGACCTCGTGCCGTTCGAGCTGCTCGTGCAGGCGCTGCTCCAGGGGCTCGGGCATCCACGGTGCGAGCTTCGGCCTGCGCTTGGTGAGCGTGACCTGCTTGCCGAGCCCGACCAGGCTCTCGGCCATCTCCAGGGCGATGTACCCCGCCCCGGCCACGACCACCCGCTCGAGGTCGGGATCGGCCAGGGCCTGCTTCAGTGCGCGGCCGTGCTCCAGGGTGTGCAGCTCGTGCACGCCAGGCAGATCCATCCCGGGCAGGCCCGGACGGATCGCCCGGGCCCCGGTGGCGAGCATCAGCTTGCCGTACTCGAGATCGAAGGGACCGTCCGGCGCCTCGCCGCGCACGCGCTTACGCTCCCGGTCGATCCCGGTCACGCGGTGCCGCAGCCGCACGTCGAGGTGCCGCTTGTCGCGGAAGGTCTGCGCCGAGATCACCACCAGGTCCTCGATTTCCCGCCCCGGCTCGGCCAGGTTGTACGGCATGCCGCAGGCGCCGTACGACACGTCGTCGCCCTGCTCGAGCACGACCACCTCGGTCTCGGGCGAGCGCCGCTTGGCCTGGCTCGCCGCGCTCATTCCTGCGGCCACGCCACCGACGACCACGATACGCTTCATCACCCGCCTCCTCTCGCCGCCTGGCCGGTTCCAATCCGGCTGACGTCTCGGATGGGGTTGTACCAGGATCTCGGCCTCGATCCAACGTGGTGGCGCTGCAGTGTGCTCCGGGCGAGGGCTCACGGCACTGCAATCCGGCCTCTGGCGGTCTGCTAGAGCCTCCGTTCCATCTCGATCTCGAGGTCCATCGGACCCTGCAGTGCGAAGCCGTTGTTGCGGTAGACCCGGATTGCACGGCTGTTGCGCGCGTCCACGGAGAGCCAGATGCGCCGGAATCCCCGCTCGCGGGCGAGGTCGCAGAGCAGCGCCAGCAGCGCGTTGCCCACGCCGCGGTTTCGCCAGTCCTGGTGCATCATGATCTCGAGCTCGCCGCGCTCGCCCGGGTCCATCTCCAGCAGGCAGGCGTGGCCCACGGGGCGGCCGTCGCTCTCCGCGATCACATTGACCGGCTCGCAGAGCAGCTTGTGGACCCAGGCTGCGCGTTGCTGCGAATCGGCCGGAGGCAGCCCCTGTGCCGACTCCTTGGGCTCGAAGGCATCGAACATCCCGCACAGCGCCGCCTCGTCCGCCGGCCCGGCCGGCCGCAGCGTCACCGGACTGCCCCGCTTGCAGACGATGCAGCGGTGCGCCGCGGCGGGCCCTCCGGCGGAGGGCGGTGACGGCTCGTCCGGTCCGCTCATCGGCGCCTCGTGCGAAGCTCAGGCACCCGCGCATACCTCCCGCAGCACCTCGATCAGCCGCTCGGGCTGGATCGGCTTGGGCAGGAAGCGCGTGGCGCCGGCCTCCATGCCCTGCTGGCGATCGGCCTCGGCGCTCTTGGCGGTGAGCATCACGATCGGCGTCTCGCGGTACTCCGGCTTCGCCCGCAGCGCCTTGCAGACCTCGAGCCCCGAGAGGCCCGGCATGATGATGTCGAGCAGGAACAGGTCGAATCGCTCCTCGGCGGAGCGGTCCAGCGCGTCCTGCCCGCTGGCGGCGGTGGCCACCGCATAACCCTCGGACTCGAGGAGGCTCTGTACCGAGAGCAGCACCAGCTCATCGTCATCGGTCACCAGGATCCTACAACTCATCAGCGGTCTCCTCTCCCGGCCCGGTCGCAGCGTCTGCTGGCCCGCCGTTGGCGGGAAGCCGGATGGTGAATGTGGCGCCCCGTCCCGGCTCGGTCTCGAGGTCGATCCGACCGCCGTGCTCCTCGATGATGCCGTAGGCCGTCGGCAGACCCAGACCCGTGCCCTTTCCGAGCGGCTTGGTGGTGAAGAAGGGCTCGAAGATCTTCTCCTGGACATCGGGCGGGATGCCCGGGCCGGTGTCGCCGATCGCGATCGCCACCGCCGGCCGATCGTCCAGCCGGTCCTGCCGGGTGGCGATGCGAAGCCGACGCTCGCCCTGCTGATCCTCCATCGCATCGCGGGCGTTGGCGAACAGGTCGAGGAACACCTGCTCCAGCAGGTTGGCGTCGCCGAGGATCGGCGGCAGGTCGTCGGTCAGATCGCGCTCGATCGCGATCTGCATGTTCATCAGCTGCTGGGTGCTGATCAGCAGGGCGTTGGCGAGCGGCTGGTTGACGTCGATTTTCTGCTTCTCGATCTCGGCCTGGCGAGAGAACTCGCGCAGGTGATCGACGATGCGGGTGATACGTTCATTGCACTTCTTCAGCAGCTCCACCCGGCCGCGCATTCCCTCGTCGCACTCGTCGAGGTTCTTCTCGATCACGTGCAGCATCGTGGTGGATGCCATCAGCGGGTTGTTCACCTCGTGAGCGACGCCGGCGACCAGGTCGCCCAGTGCGCGGAGCTTGTTGGTCTGCGCCAGGTTGACCTGCGCCGTGCTCAGCTTCGCCTCGAGCTGCTTGAGCTTGGTGATGTCGGTGAAGATGCCCAGCGTGCCGACCTCGTAGCCCTCGGCGTTGCGCAGCAGCGTGGCCGAGGTCATGATCGGGATCTTGCGGTCGCCCCGGATCAGCTTCTGCTCGTAGTTGCGAAGGCTGCCGTCCCGGCGGATGCGGCGCATGATGTAGCGCGCCTGCTCGAGGCCGCCCTCGTAGAACTCCCAGATCTTGTGGCCGATCAGCGCGTCGCGCTCCACGCCGAGCAGCCGCTCCATGCCAACGTTGACGAAGGTGATCGTGCCCTCTCCATCCGCGGTGACGATGCAGTCGATGGTGTTCTCCACCAAGCTGCGGTAGCGCTCGCGCGAGTCCTCGAGCTCGCGGGTGCGCTCCGCGACCAGACGCTCCAGCTCGGTCTTCTGGCGGCCGACGTCGCGGGCCATCGCGTTGAAGGCGCGGGCCAGCAGGGCCAGCTCGTCGTCGCCCGGGCCCTCCGGCACCGGCTCGGTGAGGTCCCCGTCGGCCAGCAGCGCCGCGGCCTCGGCGACCCGGATCACCGGTCCGCTGATGCGTCGGCTGAGCAGCCAGCCCAGGACGATCACCAGCAGCACGCCGGCGCCGAGCAGCAGCAGCGCGCCGTGCTCCGCCGGAGCCAGCGGTCCGTAGATTTCCTCCTCGTACGCACCGGCGGCGAGGATCCAGTCCCACTCCTTGAAGTAGCGGTACTTGACGATCTTCTGTCGCGAGAGGGTCTCGCCCTCCTCGACGTTGCGCCAGGGGTAGCGGATCGTGCCCGTTTGGTTCGGATCGAGCAACACCGCCCGTTGACAGATCTCGCGGATGAAGCCGTGGCCCTGTGAGTCGCGGCTGTCGAGGATGTTCTGGCCTTCCTTGGCCGGGTGCAGCACCAGCGTGCCGTGGCTGTCCATCGCATAGGGGTACCCGGTGCGGCCGACGCGGAAGGAGAGGAACACCCGTCGCAGGAACTCGAGGTCCGGCCTTTTGTCGGCCGAGCGCGGCTCATGATGCAGCTCGCAGACGCGGTACAGGTGATCCACCACATTGTCGAGCCGCAGCTCCGCCGCGTTGCGCAGACTCGTCCGCAGGTATGCCAGCGAGAGCACAGCGCCGAGCAGCAGCGGCAGCAGCGCGAGCGCCAGCGCCAGGGCCAGCCTCGTTCGCAGGCGCCGCGGTCGAAGCAAGCCCATCAGGGCACGCGGGCGCCGAGGCGCGGGAAGACCTCGGCCTGGAGCACGCGCACGGACTCGTCTGCCACGGCCCGGGCGTGCTCCTTGTCCGGGCCCTCGGTGCGGATCTCGGGATCACGCAGTCCGCCGATGGCGGAGCCGTACATCATTCCTCCGACCAGACCGGCGAACTCGTCCTCGGGCTCGATCTCGCACAGCGCGCCGAAGGCCAGGGTCCAGCAGTTGGCGGTGCGATAGACGTCGTACCCGCCGCCGCCCACTGCGGTCAGCCGCGGCGCCGCGTCACACAGCCGCTTGACCACCGCCTCGTAACCGTTGCTGGTCAGCCGCAGGTGGGTCAGCGGATCCGAGATCATCGTGTCCGCGCCGATCTCGGCCAGCACCAGGTCCGGAGCGAAGGCCTCGAGCAGCGGTGGCACCACCTGCTCGAAGGCCGCGAGGTACACCTCGTCGTCGGTCCTCGCCGCGAGCGGGAGGTTGGCCGTGAAGCCCTCACCGGCACCGCTGCCGATCTCCTCGGCGCGGCCCGTGCCCGGGTAGAATCCCTCCTCGAACTCGTGCAGCGAGATCACCAGCACCCGATCGTCGTCGTAGAAGGCGTCCTGCACACCGTTGGCGTGGTGGGCGTCGATGTCGACGAAGGCCGTGCGCAGGCCCAGCGCACGCAGGTGGGTGAGCGCGATCGCCACGTCGTTGACGTAGCAGAAGCCCTCGGCGTGATCCGGAGCGCCGTGGTGCATGCCGCCCACCGGATTGAAGGCGCGCGCGACCGTGCCGTCGCGCACCTGCTCCACCGCCAGCATCGTGGCGCCGACCACGCCGCGGCAGAAGGCGTCGATATCGGGCAGCAGCGGGCAATCCGGCGTGCCGAGGCCGGCGGCGAGCATCTCGATGTCGTGCTCCAGGCGCCCGGCCCGCGCGAGCATGGCCAGGTACTCCTCGGTGTGGAAGCGCCGCAGGGTTGCCTCGTCGGCCGGCTCCGGCTCGGGGCGGCTCACCCCGACGGCGTGGAGCAGGCCGTGACGGTTGCACAGCTCCATCGTGTTGCGGGCGCGCAGCGGCTTGAAGGGATGATCGTCGCTGTACTCGAAGTGCGACAGCTCGTCCGAGTAGATGAAGGCCGTGTCGGGCATGTCCGCCTCTCGGTCTCGTCCCGCCGCGGCAGGACGGGTATTGGTTGCATGCGGCGTCGCGGCCGGCTCTGCCCGGAGCGGCCTCTGCGCCGCAAAGCTCAGACCTGGCTATAGCGTAAAAAGCCGGCCAGCCCAAGCCCCTGGCAAACTAATATGCTGCGCAGTGTCATCGGCAGGCGCAAGCTACCGCATAACAGATGGAGAACCGTAATAATTACGGATTTCCAAAATGGAGCCATAGCAGCGCTGCGATGTTGACGCAAGGCGTTATTCTCGCTATAGCGGTTTACCGTGACGCAGGACACTGGCCGGAGGTGACGGGAGGACACATTCTAGAACAGGACCATGGCAAGTGGCCCGAGCAGAGAGCGAAGCGCGATAGCTGTGATCGAGGCGAGTTACGAGCCAAGCTGGAGTGGACTGATGAAGCGAACGAGGAGTGGCTGGAGTGTGGTACTGGCCGGCACTGGGGTTAATTTGGCGCTCGGCGTGCTCTACACCTGGAGCGTGATCGCAGGAGGGATACCCGAGGCGTGGGGCTGGACCGCGGCCGACCGCGCACTGCCGTACGCGGTTGCCTGTTTCGTGTTCGCCCTGGCCATGATCCCGGCCGGGCGGTTGCAGGATCGCTTTGGCCCGCGCTGGGTGATCACGGCGGGGGGCGTGCTGATGGGCGGCGGGTTGGTCGTCTCCTCACTGGCAGGCGATTCGCTGGCCGGTTTCGTGCTCGGCTTCGGCGTGCTGACCGGGATCGGCATCGGCTTCGGGTACGCCTCGGCCACACCGCCGGCGGTGAAGTGGTTTCCGCCGAGGAAGACCGGCATGGTGGCCGGCATCGTGGTGGCGGGCTTCGGGCTGGCCTCGGTGTACATCGCGCCGCTGGCCACGGGCCTGCTCGGCAGCTTCGGCCTCGAGCGCACGCTGCTGTACCTCGGAATCGCCTTCGCCGTGGTGGTGGTGCTGATGGCGCAGCTGGTCCGCGACCCGCCGGCCGGGTACGTTCCCGAGGACGCGGGGCCGGCGACAGGCTCCGCCGCCGCGGCCGCCGGACCGGAGAGGGGCTGGAAGCAGATGCTCCGCTCCGCCCAGTTCTGGGTGCTGTGGCTGATGTACGCCTTTGGATCGGCCACCGGCCTGATGCTGATCGGCATGGCCAAGCCGCTGGGGCGGAGCTCGATGGGCGAGGCCGCCTTCTGGGTCGTGGTCGTGCTCTCGGTGGGCAACGCCGGCGGTCGCGTGCTGGCCGGCGTGCTCTCGGACCGGCTGGGCCGTCAGTGGACGCTGTTCGGCGCCTTCATGATCCAGGCGGCGATGGTGTTCGGGCTGCTGTTCGTGCAGGACAGCGCGGTGCTGCTGCTGGCGATCATCCTCGTGGCCGGCGCCAACTACGGCGCCAACCTGGCGCTGTTTCCCTCGGCGACCAAGGACTACTTCGGACTCAAGAGCTTCGGCCTCAACTACGGCGTGATGTTCACCGCCTGGGGCGTGGGCGGGCTGGTCCTGCCGCGCATCAACGGGATGGTGATCGACGCCACCGGCAACCCGCGGATCACCTTCGTCATCGCCGGTTCACTGATGGTCCTCGGTGCGGTGCTGACCTTCGTCAGTCGCGCGATCGCCGCGCGCGACGAGTCCGGCGGTGTGCCCGACGCAGCCGCGCCGACTGTGACAACCACCAACGCTTGATGCTGTAACGAGCAAGGAGCAAGGAGAAGACAAGATGAGCGATTTCAAGTTTCATGCATCTGACGAGCAGAGAGCCGGAGCCTGGATCAAGACGCAGGACGAGTACGAGGCGATGTACCGGCGCTCGATCGAGGATCCGGAGGGGTTCTGGTCCGAGATCGCCGATTCGTTCGACTGGTACGAGAAGTGGGACAAGGTGCTCGACTACAACTTCGACGTGCGCAAGGGACCGATCCATATCGAGTGGTTCCGCGGCGCCAAGACCAACATCACCGTCAACTGCCTCGATCGCCATCTCGAGTCCCGCGGCGACCAGACCGCGATCATCTGGGAAGGCAACGCTCCGGGCGAGGACCGCGAGATCTCGTATCGCGAGCTGCACGCCGACGTGTGTCGCTTCGCCAACGTGCTGCGCGAGAGCGGCGTGGTCAAGGGCGATCGCGTGTCGATCTACATGCCGATGGTACCCGAGCTGGCCGTCGCGATGATGGCCTGCGCCCGCATCGGCGCGGTACACAGCATCGTCTTCGGCGGCTTCTCGGCCGAGGCGCTCGCCGATCGCATCGTCGACAGCCGCTGCAAGGTGCTGGTGACCACCGACGGCGTGTACCGCGGCAAGAAGGCCATCCCGCTCAAGGGCAACGCCGACACCGCGATGCGCCTCTGCCAGGAGAATCACGGCCACGAGGTCGAGCACTGCTTCGTGGTCAAGCGCACCGGCCAGGACGTGCCGATGCAGGACGGCCGGGATCGCTACTGGGACACCGTGGTGGCCGACGCCGCCGCCGAGTGCGAGCCGGAGAAGATGGACGCCGAGGATCCGCTGTTCATCCTCTACACCTCGGGCAGCACCGGCAAGCCCAAGGGCGTGCAGCACAACGTGGGCGGCTACATGGTCTTCACCGGCATCACCTTCAAGCACATCTTCGACTACCACGACGGCGACATCTGGTGGTGCACCGCCGATATCGGCTGGGTGACGGGTCACAGCTACATCGTGTACGGCCCGCTCTCGCAGGGCGCGACCTCGGTGATGTTCGAGGGCGTGCCGACCTTCCCCGACGCGGGCCGCTTCTGGGACGTGGTCGACAAGTGGAAGATCACCCAGTTCTACACCGCGCCGACCGCGATCCGCGCCCTGATGAAGGAGGGCGAGTCCTGGGTCGAGAAGCACGACCTCTCCTCGCTCAAGGTGCTGGGCTCGGTGGGTGAGCCGATCAACCCCGAGGCCTGGCAGTGGTACTGGAAGAACATCGGCAAGGAGCGGGTGCCGATCGTCGATACCTGGTGGCAGACCGAGACCGGCGGCATCCTGATCACGCCGCTGCCCTTCGCCATCGACCAGAAGCCGGGCAGCGCCACGCGGCCCTTCTTCGGCGTGGTGCCGGCCGTGCTCGACGAGCAGGGGCAGGAGCTGGAGGGACCGGCCGAGGGCGTGCTGGCGCTCAAGCAGCCCTGGCCCGGGCAGATGCGCACCGTGTACGGCGATCACAAGCGCTTCGAGGAGACCTACTTCCAGATGTTCCCGGGGTTCTACTTCTCGGGCGACGGCTGCCGCCGCGACGAGGACGGCGACTACTGGATCACCGGTCGTGTCGACGACGTGATCAACGTCTCCGGGCACCGCATGGGCACCGCCGAGGTGGAGAGCGCGCTGGTCTCCCACGAGGCCGTGGCCGAGGCTGCGGTGGTCGGCTTCCCGCACGACATCAAGGGCCAGGGCATCTACGCCTATGTCACGCTCAAGACCGGAACCGAGCCGAGCGAGGAGCTGCACAAGGCGCTGGTCACGCACGTGCGCTCCGAGATCGGACCGATCGCCACGCCGGACCGGATCCACTTCACGCCCGGCCTGCCCAAGACGCGCTCGGGCAAGATCATGCGGCGCATCCTGCGCAAGATCGCGGCGCTCGAGTTCGAGAACCTTGGTGACACGTCGACGCTGGCGGATCCGTCGGTGGTCGACAGCCTGATCGACAGCCGCAAGCAGATGGGCTGATTCGCCCCTCGCGGGCAGAGGAGTCCGACCATGAATCACCTCGACCGGTTCATCCGTGCGTCCGGAGCGCGGCTCGCGGCACTGGCGCTCTGCGTCGCGCTGCTCTCCGGAACCTCCGCTAGCGCCGCCGGGCTCAAGCTCGGCGACGACGAGCGCTACCTCAAGATCGCCTTGCTGCTGCAGGGCTGGGCGGCCTTCACCCACGAGGGGGCCCAGGATCCGGACAGCCTGCAGAGCGACCTCTACCTGCGTCGGATGCGGGTGCTGCTCTTCGGCCAGTACAACGAGTACGTCAACTTCTTCGTCGAGACCGACAACCCCAACTTCGGCAAGGGCGGCGACCTCTCACCGAACACCTTCATCCAGGACGCCTGGGTCGAGCTGAACCTGCATCCGGCGCTGCAGATCGACGTGGGCATGCTGCTCACGCCCTTCTCCCATCACGGCATGCAGGGCGCGGTCACGCTGCACAGCCTGGACTACCACTCGGCGCTGATCCGCTACCCGCGCGGCAGTCACAAGGTGTGGCGCGACTTCGGCGTGATGCTGCGGGGGATGATCGTCGCGCCGTACCTCGAGTACCGCGTGGCGATCTGCAACGGCGTGAGCGGCTCCGCCGAGGATCCGCGCAACCCCAACGACTGGCCGCGGGTCACCCTGCGGCTGACGGCCAACGTGTTCGAGGCCGAGGGCGGTGCGGGCACGGGCGGATTCTTCTACGACGGGCTGTACCTCAGCCACTCGAAGGACAAGGGGCGCGTCTCGCCCAAGCGCGTGCTCGCCTTCGGCGTGTCCGCGGACTGGCAGAAGGACCTCAATGTCTCGCTCGACGCGGACGGGAACCTGCGCCGGCGCGACGACTACTGGGCCGTCGCCGCCGACGTGTTCCTCGACCTGCCGCTGCTCGAGAGCAAGCAGCTCGCCCTCACCGGCCAGCTCAACGTGTACTACTACGATCACGGCGACCGGCGCGGGCAGACGAGCCCTGACGGCGAGACCATCTCCCGCTCGTGGTACGGCGCCGAGGGCGGCGGCTCCGAGTACAGCGGTGTGGGCCTGCTCTCGGAGCTGGGCCTGCGCTGGGACTGGCTCGGCGTGTACGAGGCCACGGACTGGTTCCACGCCACCGAGTCCAGCAGCGGGGAGGGCGATTACCTCTCCGAGTACGGCGGCCTGATCTTCTGGTGGTTCGGTCACGGCACGAGCATCAAGCTCGAGTCGGGCGGGATCCAGCGAGACGGCGGCGACTGGCAGGTCTTCGCACGGGCCCAGGTGCAGCTGCTGTTCTGACCCTTCTCGGTTTGACAGCCGACGCCCGGCCCGATACTCAAGTCTAGCCAAGTGTTGGGGGGGAGCTCGTGCTCGATTGGCTGACCAGCGAGCGGATTCTGAAGTTCACTGTCGGCGCCATGCTCGCGCTGCTCGGCACGGGCGCCGCGTACTTCACCTTGAGCTCGGATCCTCCCCGCGAGTCACTCTCGGTCGTGACCGGCCGCGTCGCCAGCTGTCGGAATGGCAGTGACGAGAAAAGCCCGATGGTGTACTTCAGACTGCGCGATCACCATCGTGAAATCCGCTTCGAGGAGCCTTCGCCCTTCTTTCACGATGTGCTCGCGGCCTGCGGCTTCCGCTCGAGGGTGCGCTTCCTGGTGGAGGAGGTGCCCATCGGCAAATACCGCAAGGAGCTCCGCGTCCGGGAGATGTGGCGGCTCGATCCCGAGCGGCCCGTGTTCACCTTCGAGCAGTACCGGGCCTACTGCGGGCGCCTGAGCGACATCCTGCTCGGCATGATCGCGGTCCTGTCGGTGATGGTCGTGGTGGGCTTCGTACTCGTGGCGATCAGGCGCCCTTGAGCAGAGGGTGGTCTGACAGTCCAAACCGGTGTCAACCTCGGAAGATGTCAGGGGGGCGGAGGTTGCGCCTGCGGCCAGACTCGACGTTTGCGTCGAACGCAGATCCTAGGACACACGCCCGATCACCAGCCCAGCCACAGCGACAGCCCGCCCACGTGGCCGCGGGTATCGTACCAGCCCTGGTTCGACCACTGGCGCGTGTACCGGTATTCCAGCGCTAGCTCGATCTCGGGCACGGCCGCGCTCGCCTCGTCGCCGGGCCACCAGGCGAAGCTCACCCGCAGGCCCGGCGTGAGGCGGTGATCTTCACGCTGCTCGTCGAGCAGGGTGAAGTCGGTCTCGTCGATCACCTGCCATCCGGCAAAGCTCCGTTGTTGATAGCGCAGCCAGGCCGAGATCTTCCAGTGCTGGCCCAGCAGCTGCTTGAGCCCGATGCGCGCCTGGTGGCCTGAGAAGAGGAAGCTCTCGCCGAGGTACGAGAACTGGTCCAGGGTCAGCTTGCGCAGCAGCAGCCCGCTCTCGCCGATGGCCAGCCGGTACAGGTAGTCCAGCTGTAGGCCGGCCGCCTTCCACAGGGCCTGGCCGATGCGCAGGCCGAGCTCGAGCTGCTGATCCTGAACGTCGTGGGTCACGGAGGTGTCCTGGCGCGGGTAGTGGCGATACCCGTAGGCCACGCGCGGGATCAGCGTGGTGCGGGAGGGCAGGGTGAAGCCGATCCGCCCGGCGATCCACGCGTCGAGGCTGTCCGAGGGCCGATCGTCGTAGAACCAGCGGTACGTTACGTCCAGCTCGAGCCGCCAGCTTAGCCAGTCGTACGGGGCCAGCGCCAGGCGGGCCAGCAGCCGGGGACGGAGGTTGTTCAGCGCGGCGTAGGTCGCCTCGTTGCGCAGCGTGTCCAGCGAGAGCTCGAGCGCGAGCTCGTTCTCGGCGTCGTCACCCCAGGCCGGATTGGCGTAGAGGAAGACCTGGTGCCAGTGCGAGAGCAGCTCGGCATGGCGGGTGTACGCGTTCAGCTCGCCGGCATAGCCTGCGGACCAGTACTCGGCGAAATCGAGTCCCAGCTCGGCGGAAGGGCGCAGGGCCAGATCCCACTCCGACGAGGAGTCGAGGAACACGTTGCTCAAAAACAGGCTCTGGAGGTCGAGTTCGGCAGTGACCTCTGCCGCGCGCGCCGATGCGGCGAGATTCAGCAGCGCGCAGGCTGCCAGCGCGTGGAGGGAGATGCGTTTCACGGAGAGGAACCTAGCACAACCGTTCCTGACCTGACGGATATCTCAGCGTGCTGCTGCGGCCGAGGCCCCCTACCGGCGGCCCGAACCGTTGCCGTCTCCGTCCGAGCTTCGCTTCTGCTTGCCATTACGCCGCCGGCGTTGCTCGTCGCCCCGCTTGTGCTTGCCACGCTTGCGCTTGCGGAAGCGGTGCTCCTGGCCGTCGCGGATGCCATCGCCGTCACGGTCGATGAAGCGCTGCGTACCCGTGGCCGGCTCGGCCGGCTTCTTGGTCGGCTCGGCCGGCTTCTTGGCGGGCTCGGCCGGCTTCTTGGCGGGCTCGGCCGGCTTCTTGCTCCCGGTTCTGGCAGCAGATTCCTCCCCCTCCTCCTTGTCCCGCGCGGTCGAGGAGGCCTCCTCGCCAGCCAGAGCGGCAAGGGGCGCCAGCGGAGAGAGCAGGAGGGAGAGGGAGAGCAGGTATCGTAGGAAGCGTGGCATCGTCCCGTCTATTTCCGCTTCTGCTTGGTCCCGTCCTGCTTTTTGCCGTCCCGCTTGCGGTTGTCGCACACGCCGTCGCCGTCCGCATCCACGAAGCCCTCGCCGAAGCCGCGGCTGCCCGTGCCCGCTGCAGCACCGGAGCGGTTGCCCTTGCCGCCACTCGTGCCCTTGGCGTGGCGGTGGCGCCCGCGCTTCATCGCGCCCTCGCCGCTGCCGTCACCCAGGCGGGCGCGGGTGCGGTCGCGCTTGCGCAGCTGATGCTGATCGTTGACGCCGTCGCCGTCGCCGTCCTTGAAGCCGTCCTCGGTGGGCGCGGTCGGCACCTCGCGCGGTACCTCGCTCGGGCCGTCGCTGACCTCTCCATCACCCGGCTCACCGCCGTTCGCGGGCTGGTCCTGGCCACCCTTGCGGTGGCGGTTGCGGTGCTGGTGACGGTACGTGTTGCCGTTTTGCTCGCCGTTGCGGGTCTGGACCTGTGACTCGGTACGGGTCTGCTTCTTGTCCTGGTCCTGCTTCTTGTCCTGGTCCTGCTTCTTGTCCTGGTCCTGCTTCTGCTCCTTGGCGGCCTTGTCGTCGTCCCCGGCCAGGGCCACTGGGGACAGCAGCAGGGTTCCGGCAGCCAGTCCGATGATGAAGCGCTTTGTCATGGTCGCTCTCCTTCCGTCACCACGGGTTCGGTGACCTGTACTCGAAAGGACTAGCAGAGATCGTGCCATGACGGTCCATCTGACGATTACGCAGCAATTTCAGAGCACTGTATTTCTCACGCGCGCACCTTGTATCCCGCGCAGGCGCGTTTTTCGACCTTCTGGTCGAGCCGGTCGACCTTTTCGTCGAACCAGCTCATAGCTCGTGCTTGTTCATCTTGTAGCGTATCGCCCGTTCGGTCAACTTCAACTCGCGGGCGGCCGCGCTCTTGTTGCCCTGGTGGCGGTCCAGGGCCTCGCGGATCAGCCGGATCTCCAGTGCGTCCACCTGGGCCTCGAGGCCCTGATCCGCGGCCGCCGTCCCCACCTCCGTCCCCGCCCCGAACAGCTGCGGCGGAAAGTCCTCGGCCTGCAGCATGTCGCCCTCGGCCAGCACCACGGCTCGCTCGATCCAGTTCTCCAGCTGGCGCACGTTGCCCGGGAAGGCAAAGCCTTGCAGCCGCTGCATCACCTCGGGGGCGACCGACTTCACGGCCGCGCCCGAGAGGTCGGCGTGCTTGCGCAGGAAGAACGCCGCCAGCAGCGGGATGTCGTCGGCGCGCTCGCGCAGCGGCGGCATCGGGATCGCCACCACGTTGAGCCGGTAGTACAGATCCTCGCGGAAGCGGCCCTCGTGGATGCGCGCCTCGAGATCGCGATGGGTGGCCGCGATGATCCGCACGTCCACCTCGCGCGTGTCCGTGCCGCCCACGCGCTCGAAGCGGCCGGACTGGATCACATTGAGCAGCTTGACCTGTACCGGCAGCGGGATGTCGCCCACCTCGTCGAGGAACAGCGTGCCCGTGTGCGCCAGCTCGAAGCGGCCCGGCTTGGCGGCCCCGGCGCCGGTGAAGGCGCCCTTCTCGTGCCCGAACAGCTCGCTCTCGATCAGCGTCTCGGTGAGGGCGGCGCAGTTGACGCCGACAAACGGGCGCTCCCGACGCGGTGAGGCCAGGTGGATGCCGCGCGCCAGCACCTCCTTGCCCGTGCCCGACTCGCCGAGGATCAGCACCGACGCGCGCGACGTGGCCACCTTCAGCGCCAGCGTCTTGACCCGCTGCATGCCCTCGCTCTCGCCGATCAGCTCGGACAGCGCGCCCGAGCTCTCCACCATCGCCCGCAGCCCGCGGTTCTCCTGCGCCAGGCGCACGCGCTCCAGCGCCTTGCGTACCAGCGCCTCCAGCCGGTCGAGATCCACGGGTTTGGCGAGGAAGTCGTACGCACCGGCGCGCATCGCGCGCACCGCGTCTTCCACCGTGCCAAAGGCGGTGAGCACCAGCGCCTCGAGGTCCGGGTGCTCGGGCTTGAGCGCCTCGAGCAGGGCGATGCCGTCTGGTCCGCCGAGGCGCAGATCGGTGAGCAGCAGGTCCACGGCCTCGGCCGCGGCCGCCGCGGTGCGGGCCTCGGCCGCGGAGGCGGCCTCGAGGATCTCGAAGCCCTGCTTGCGCAGGAAGCCGGCCAGCGTGCTGCGCTGCGGCGCGTCGTCCTCGACCAGCAGGATTCTCGCTCTTGACTCGCTGTCAGCCACCATCGTCCTCCTTGTGCCCCCGTACTCAGGGACTCTAACGGCAGATGTCCCGTGTCTGGCCGTGCGGATCCAAGATTTGGTAGACGCGACACAACAGCAACAGCACTCGGTCTCTCTTTCCAGGCCGGATCTTTCCTTGTTTGTGAAGTAACTCCTCGAAGCACTCCCGTGCACGCTCCAAGCGTCCCGCCTCCATGCAGATCTCCCCGAGCGGGCAATACAGTACGCTACGCAAGAAGGGCTCCAGGCGAAGGGCCATCTCGATGGCTTGAATTGCTTCGTCGAGGCGACCAGCCTGCCAGTGAATCCGTCCGATCCGGTACCAGGCGGCCGGGACCAAGAAGGAGTCCGGTCGCTCGTTCAGAAACACCTCCAAGTCCTGCTTAACCGGTGTACAGGCGTCGGAGATCATATCCAGACACATCAGAAAGCGCTCCCGTGTGGAGCGCAGCGCCGGGTATCCCCCTTCCCTCTTCAGGGCTTCGACGTATCTTGTGGTGTAGTTCATCATTTCCTGACGCACTGTGGGCCAGGGGAAGCCGGTCTCCCGTGCGAAGGCCTTGGTCGGTTCTTCTCCGTGCATGACCGAGGCGACCACCCGATGCACTGCTTCGATCCCGAATTCACTCACGAGCCATTCGAATGCCAGCGCGTCTTCCAAGTAGTCGTCGAAGGTGTGCTTTGCATTGTCGATGCCGTTATGAAGCCGTTCCGTACTCTGGTAACGGACCACCGCCATCAACAGGTCACGCTCTCCCTTGAGCCGGATCTGGTCGGCAACCCAGACCGCAGATCCTTCCCGGAACCATGTGGGAATCCTGTGATACCAATGCCCCGCTACCTGCTGCATGACCGCGTGCGTCAGCTCATGGGTTAGAACCTGGGGCGTGTTCATCTGACCGTTGACGATGGCCTCGGTATCCAGGATCACCGTCTGGTGGACAATACCTCCGATTGCGGCTCTCGTTGCATTGGAAAAGGGCTGATCGTCAAGCATCACGACCGCCAGCCGATCGGGATGCGGAAGCCGCAGCCCTGTCCGGTCTGCGATGCGCGTGAGCGCTTTCTCCCGAAGCCCGGGCAACTGGTCTATCAGTTCTCGGATTATCTTGCTGTCACGATAGCGGCCGTGTTCCAGGTAACGTCGATCGACCCCATCCACCAGGCGGGTATCCAGCGTACGGACGCGATGACAACCGAGATATCCAATTGTAGTCGGAAGTAGAACCGTGATCATCAGGAATTGGAGTCTTGCGCGCATGATAGTGGAATACCATAAGCGACTTCGACCAATATGGCTAGGGGACGGACCTCGTCCCCTATTCGGGTGGCAGCACGATCGCGACCTTCGTGCCCTGACCCGGCCTGGAGCTCAGCTCGAGTGTTCCCTGATGCGCCTCGACCAGCCGGCGGGCCAGCGGCAGGCCCAGACCCGTGCCCGAGGCCTTGGTCGTGACAAAGGGCTCGAGTACATGGTGCAAGGTCTCCTCGTCCATGCCCGCACCATCGTCCTCGATCGCGAGATGGAGGCCATCGTGCTCGCAGCGCGCGGTAACGGTCACGCGGCCGTGGGCGGGGACCGCGTCGAGCGCGTTGCCCACCAGGTTGGCCACGATCTGACCGAAGCGCTGGCGGTCCAGCCGGATCTGCGCATCGCAATCACTGTCGACCTGCAGCAGCTTGTCCTCCTGCTCGGCGCGCAGCTTCAGTGGTATCACCGCCTCGGCCACCGCGCTGTCTGCCGGAACCACGACCGGCGCCAGGCGCAGCGGGCGACCCAGCTCGAGGAACTCGGTGACCACGCGCTCCACGCGCTCGGCCTCGGATCGTAGCACAGCGGTCAGCTCGTCGAACTCGGGGCGCTCGTTGTCGGGCAGGGTGAACTCGCGCCCGAGGCGCTGGGCTGCCATCTGCAGCGTGTTGAGGGGATTGCGCACCTCGTGCGCCACCGTGGCCGCCATCTGGCCGATCGCCTGCCAGTGGCGGTTCTCCTCCTCGCGCATTGCCAGCTGCTGCTCCATGCGCATGCGGCGTCGCTCCTGGCGCGCGAGGATCGCGGCGCCGAGCACGGCGAGCAGCACCAGCACGGCGACCGCGCCGACCAGCCAGTGGAACTGGGCCTCCAGCTCGGCCTCGGTTCGGGCGAGCGGGCTGGCGTCCACGCCTACCCGCAGCACGGCCACGGACTCGTCCGGCAGGGGAAAGGCGCCCAGGCCCTCGAGTAGCGGGGCTCCGGCGCTGCCCGCCGGGCGGAAGCGCAGCCTCTGCGCGTCGGAGTCGCGTACCGCAGCCAGCTCGTCATCCTCGGACCAGGCCGACAGCGTGCCGGCATCGGGCGAGCTGGCCAGCACGCCGTCCGCGTCCTGGATCACCACGTAGCGCAATCCCTGGCCGGTCACGCCGCGCAGCAGCGGGCCCAGCCCGGTGTCGCGCCGCAGCGCCTGCAGCGGCGCCGCGTCGATGCACGCGATGCGCACCCCCGAGCGCACGGCGAGCCGGGCGCAGAGCAGTCCGTGACGGGCCGCTGCGCCGTGTTCGACCAGCGTTCCCGGCGCTGCGGCCTGCAGCTCGCGTACCAGCTGCCCGCGGTCGGACTCACCCACCGGTCCCCAGGCGCCGTCGAAGCCGGCCGCGGACCGGCCGAGCCAGACCCGGACGCCCTCGGCGTCTCGCCCGGCGGATTGCACCGCGTCGTCCTCGAGCCGGTCGAGCAGGCGCGCCGCGGTGGCCAGCTGCGCCTCGGACGCGCTGTAGATCAGCTCCACGGCCGCGGTCGCCTCGCGGGCGCCCTCGCGTACCAGCTGCGCCACCGACGCGGCGTGGGCCTCGAAGCTCGTGCGGTAGTTCGTCAGGATGCGCTGCTGCTGGACGTGGACCGCGAGCACCGCGGCCGTCCCCAGTCCCAGCGCGAGCGCGGGGGCGAAGAGCAGCCAACGCAGTCGTCGGTCGGTCGTCGGTGGTGTGTGCGCCTTCAAGAAAATGATCATTAACGCCGACTCGGAGCGGCGGTCAAGGTACGGCTGGAGGCCGGAGCCGGGAGCGTGATCGTGGAAGGAGGCAGGCTAGGGCGCCGTGGTGAAGCTCGCGCTGTACTGCGCCGAGAGCGGGGTGCCGCCAAAGTCGGCCACGTCGGTGGTCATGATCAGCTCGTGCTGGGTGCCCGCCTCGAGCTCGCGCCAGGGAACGAAGAGGAAGCGATCCTCATCGCTGCCGGGCTCGATGCAGCCGAAGACCTCCTCGCCCGCATCGCGGTCCCAAAGCTGCACCGCGCCGGGTGTGCCGGCCACGCTGGCGAGCAGCGTGGCCGGGTCCACGGCCTCGCTGAACACGATCTCGATCGTCACGTCGTGGGCCACGCCGCTGTCGCCCTGCCCGGGCGTGGAGCCGGTCACGCTCGGCGCCATCTGCTCCACGGTGAAGCTCGCGCTCACGCTTCCGCCCAGGCCGTTGCTGGCCACGTCGGTGGCCCCGCCGAACAGCGTGGCCGTACAGTCCGCGCCGCCCGCGAGCGTTGACAGTGGCACGAAAGTCGCCACGGCGCCCTCGACGGTCACGCTGCCGGCCACGGGCTGGGCCCCGGCGCCTGCATCGCACTGCAGGTCGAAGGCGCCGCCCGTGAGCGAGAGCGGGTGCATGTTCTCGCTGAAGGCCGCCGTGATCGCGGTGCGCGGCCACACGTCGGTGCGGCCGTCGGCCGGCAGGTCGTCCCCGGCGATGGCGTCGAGGTGGATGTCGCCCTGGACCAGCGTGGGCGGGTCGGTCTCGCCGGCGAAGTCCAGCGAGAAGGGCGCGTCCCCGTTGCCCACGGTGTAGATGTTCGCGAACAGATCCTGGTAGAAGGTGATGCGGTAGTTGCAGCCGCCGCGGAGGTAGCGCTCGGCCTGGAAGTCGATCTGGTCGGCCCCTGCTGGCGGACCGATGATATAGGTGTTGCGCATCGGGATCGGCTCGGCCGGGCACTGCTCGGTGCCGTCGAGGCCCTCGAGCACCACGGACTCGTTGTTGAAGGTCGTGGGCAGGTGGCGGTGCTTGAGGTTGCCCACCACGGAGGACATGGTCAGCGTGAACACCTGGTCGCCGGCCACCGCCGAGCCCGACGCCGGGCTTACGTGCGAGGCGTCGAGCGGGTTGGGCGTGCGCGCGTTGACTGCGGGCGTGTTCTGGATCGACGGGTAGTTGACCACAACCTCGGCGGCGAGCGGGTTGCCGCGGAAATCCTGCACGTCGCGGGTGACGGTGAGCGTCACGTCGTTCTGCTCCACGAATGTCGGCGTGGCAGTGTAGATGCAGCTGTCCGTGTCGATGCTGCTGGTGGCGATCGCCGCCTCGTAGGTGAAGCTGTCGCTGTTGTCGACGGCGTAGATGCTGGTTGTGGTGAGCGACGGGAAGTACACGTCGCGGGTGAACACGATCGGGTTGAGCGCCGTGGCGTACGCGTTGACGCCCTGGGGCGGCGAGACCGAGGCGTAGGTCGGCGGGCTGGTCGTGAAGCTGGCCAAGAGGTCGGCCTCGAGGTAGTTGCCGTCGGCCAGGGTCACGCCGTCGAGGCCGCCGTGAAGCCGCAGCGTGTGGGTCGCGCCGTAGTCGAGCGGCGCGTCGGGCGTGAGCACCGCCTCCAGCCCGCCGGCGTCGGTCGTCACCGCGGCGGCCACGGGCGCGTCCGCGTCGTCGAGCAGCTCCAGCGTGGTGGCGTCCACGCTCGCCGGATCGAGGGCCTCGAGGAATATCACGTGGAAAACCGAGTTGACCGGCACGTCCGTTCCGCCGTCCAGCGGGTCGACCGTGACCACGTGGTTCTTCGCCTGCGCGCCATCCACCTGCGCTGGCCCGCCGGTGGCGAAGCTCCAGGCGTACCCGCCGGTGAGCGAGACCGAGCCGTCGGTGCTGGTGATCGAGTCGGCCAGGGTGGCGGTGTACTCGGTGTTGTGGAGCAGCTGCCGGGCGTCGGGATGGCAGTCCCAGAACTCGGGCGCGATCTCGGCGCAGACCCGATTGTTGGTGTACGTGCCGGAGACATCCGGCTCGCGGGTGTTGGGGTCTACTCCGGCGTAGCTGAAGCCCGAGATCGGCACGCCATGCGTGCCGAAGGCGTCGGTGAAGGCGAGGGTGAAGGCGCCGGGCGCCTCCACCGTGGCCGGATCGATGTCCATCAGGAACACCGCGCAGACCTCGGTGCTCACCGGCACGCCGACCTCGGTGTCCGCGGGCTCGGTGTACGCCAGCAGCGCGTTGATCCCGGTGGTGAAATCGGAGAGGAAGTCGTTGACCATGATGCTGGCGCCGAACCGGCCGCGCACGCCGGCCAGGCCGCCGCGCACGGTGATGTTGTAGGCCTTGCCGGTGAGCAGCTCGCCCACCGGGTCGAGCACCGCGGTTAAGGTGTTCTCGTCGTACGACACCAGGTCCAGCGGGAAGTGGTTGGTCACGTCGCTCGGATTGGCCACGTCAATGATCTCGTTGATCCAGATCGTGATGTTCGCCGGGTCCGGGTTGCAGGTGCCGCCGGCCACGTCGCAGGTGATGTTGCCGGGGCAGTCGCCGTCGGCCGCGCAGGGGCGGCCATCCTCGGCCGTGACCAGCGTGGCCTGCAGGATGTCCTGGTTGAACTCCACCGTGATCGTGGTGGCCACTGACACGTTCTGCTCGCCGTCGGGCGGCGTGACCGCGATCACCTCGATTGGCGGGACCGGGATCACGTCGAAGCTCCACACCACGTCGAAGGGCAGGTTGCCGCCGCCCGACGTGGCGATCGCACTGCGGATCTCGGTGGTGAGCGTGACCTGGATCGTGGCGTCGTACTCGAAGGGCAGGGCCGGCACGCAGGTCACCACGACGTCGCCGCCGGAGAAGTCGAAGCTGCCGGCCGGGTCACCGCAGTCCAGCGCCACCGGGTTGCCAGGATCCGAGATATCCTCCACCACGAAGCTCGTCGCGCTCACCGAGGCCTGCTCCACCGCCTCGCTGAAGGTCACGATGATCGGGGCCGTGGACGACACGTTGTCCTGGCTCCCGCCGGGTGAGGTGGCGACCACCAGCAGCGGGGGCGGGTCGGCGGTGCTGAAGCTGAACACGAAGTCGCTGCCCAGCGTGCCGCCGCGGCTGGTGGCGCGCGTACTGCGGATGCTCGCGTCGAGGGTGACCGTGATCGTCGAGGACATCTGGAAGTCCAGCGTAGTGTCGAAGACGACTACCGGATCGCCGGCGGTGCAGGTGATGCTGCCGGCGTGGGCGAAGTCGGCGCCGGTGTCGGTCTGCTCGCGCACGAGGAAGGTCGCGTCGGTCACCGAGCTGCAGTCCACGGCCTCGCTGAAGGTGATCTGGACGTCCGCGTCGGTGGCCACGCGGATCGAGCCGGCCGCGGGCGAGGTGCCGATCACGTACAGCGGTGGAGGATCCGAGGCTGTGAAGTGGTAGCCCAGGTCCGCTGGCAGCTGGCCGCTGCGGGTGGTGGCGATGGCGCTCTCGATCGCATGCTCGGGATAGGTCGCCGCGTCGAAGGGCCCGCCGAGCAGCGTCACCCCGATCACCGAGGAGTAGCCGAATGGCGAGTCCGGCGCGAAACTGACCGCAGCATCGCCGTCGGTGCAGCTGAGCGCGCCCGACACCGCCGAGGTGCCGCCGCCGAGTAGCGGGTCCGCGGTCTCGGTGACCGCGACGGTGACGTCGTTGATGCTGGCGCAGTTGAGCGCCTCCGAGAAGGTGAAGCCGAGCGTCGCGTCGCGGTCCACCATCTCGGCGTTGGGGCCGGGGTCGAGTGCAGTCACGGCCAGCGGCGGTGGGTCCTCGACGCGGAACCAGGTGATCACGTCCTCGCTCAGGTTGCCGTCGTAGCTCGTGGCCCGGGTGCTCTCCACGGCGCGGTCGGCCGGGGCCTCGCCCGGCGTGTACGCGACACCGTGCAGCGTCACCGTGACCAGCGACGACCACTCGAAGGCCGCGTCCGGCGTGAAGATCGCGCGGCAGGGATCGCTGGGACCGCCGTTGCCGCAGGCGTAGTCCCCCGCGGCCGCGGCGTTGCAGGTCAGCGTCCCACTCACCTCGCGATCGGTGCCGGCCAGCGCACCGAAGCGGGGGTGCTCGTCGAGGGTCTCGATAACCGTGAAATTGCTGTTCAGCGCCAGCGTGTCGCAGTCCACCGGCTCGCTGAACAGCAGGCTCAGCACCACGTCACGCTCCACGCCCTGCATCGCCGCGCCCGGCACCATCTCGCCGAGGTAGAATGCCGGCGGGTCCTCGACGTGGAAGCCGATCACCATGTCCTCGGGGAGCTGGCCGCCGAAGTCGGTGGCGCGGTAGCTCTCCACCGCGCCGTCGGCGCGCGCACCGCCCTGCAGCGTGATGGTGACGTCCGAGGAGTATTTGAATGGTGCGTCCGGCACGAAGGTCACCACGCAGAAGTCGTTGCCCTCGCAGGTGTCCACGTCGATGCTGTCCGGCTCGCTGCAGGTCCAGCTGCCGGTCACGGTGAGCTCGCCCGGGCCAGTGTGCGGGTGCGGGTCGAAGACCTCGAGCACGCTCACGCCAGCCTCCACGCTGGCGCAGTTCACCGGCTCGGAGAATGTGAGGGTGATCGTGGCGTCCCGCGGCACGCCCAGGCTGTTCGCACCCGGATCGCTGCCCACCAGCCGCAGCGGCGGCGGTTCGAGCGTGCGGAATGTCCCGGTCACGGTCACGGGCAGCGGAGCGTTGTCCCGCGCACGGTCGATCAGGCGGGTCACGGTGACTCGGTAGTCGGTGGAGTAGAGAAGCTTGGCCGCGGGCGTGATGGTGGCCAGGAAGTTCTCCGCGTCGTACGTGATCGTGCCGGCGACGGGCGCCGGATTGGCCGGATCGGTGATGTCCTCGACGTACAGATTGGCCGGGTCGGTGACGGTGGCCTCGGTGACGTTCTCGCTGAAGCTGACCTCGACCACGGTGTCGCGCGGCACGTTGTCGCCGGAGGGGTGGACCGAGACCACGCGCAGCGGCACGCTCACTGTGAAGGGCTGGTCCGTGCAGCCCGGCAGCAGCGAGAGCAGCAAGACGCCGGCCAGCACGGTGCGAACTGCGTTCCTCGTCGTCATCGTTCTCTCCCTCCGCCTAGAAGCCCAGGTCGACGCGCAGGCCCAGCATCAGATGGCTGCCCTGCAGGTCGCCGAGGTCGGAGTTGTATGGTGCGTCCGGGTACAGGTCCTGCAGCTCGAGGTCGGTGCGTGCGCTGGAGTAACGGTACTCCAGCGAGATGCGGAAGATCCACAGGCTGTACGAGGCCTCGACGCCCACGTACCAGCCCAGGCCCCAGTCGCTCTGCACCTTGCTCGTCACCGCGGGCTCGTCGGCCGGGTCGTAGCGGGTCTGGGCCCAGGCGTAGAGCGCGGCAAAGCCGCCGCCCACGGCCAGGTGCAGCGGCCAGTCGGGCAGCGGGTCGATCATCAGTGCCAGGCCGGCGAAGATCGGCAAGTTGTCGATGTGGTACTCGTAGTCGAAGCTGGTGAAGTCGGGGTCGTTGGGCAGGTCCTGGTGCCCCTCGCCCTTCAGGCGGAACCAGCCGACCTCCACGCTCGGCGAGAGCCCGATCATCTTCCATAGCGAAAGGTAGCCCTTGAGGTTGAGCAGCACGGGCACGGCAAAGCCGCGCTCGCCGCTGGGCGAGGTCTGGCCGGTCCCGAGCGAGCCCGATGCCGGCTTGCCCGAGGGGAACATGAAGTCGAGCACCAAGCCCACGCCGAGCCAGGGCGGGCTGTCCTGCTCGGGCCCGGCCGCGGTCTCGGCGTCGGGCGCGGCCTCATCGCTCCCGATCGCCGGCGGCGCCTCCTCGTCGGTGGCCTCGACGGCCTCGATCGTCTCGGTCTCGCCTGCGCCGGGTTCCGACTCGGACGCCGGCCCGGACCCGGACGCTCCGGTCTCGCCCTCGGCAGGCGGCTCCGGCTCCCCGCTTTCCTCGTCTCCAGCAGGCGGGCTCTCGCCCGTGTCCTCCGTGCCCTCGTCGCCGGAGTCCGGCTCGTCCCCGGCCCGGGCAGGTCCGGGTGCCGCGAGGAGCAAGGCGAGCGCGGCGAGCACGGCCGGCAGTCCTGCTGCTCCTTCTCGACAGCGGAGCATGCTACACCTCCGTGGTGTCAGTGCCTTCGTGTACTTCTACAATCATACCACTATGTTGACCAGAACCAAATCGTTACCTTCGATCGGAGGCAGGTACGAACACCGGCCGTGCAAAATCGGTGTTCCACGCGGCGAGGAGTTCTTGACCTTCTGTAAATCTTCGGCCATGATGACGACTTACGGAACGGAACGCAGGGAAATCACCTCTCTACCGGGGAGCCGATGATCAAGGAACAAGACTACGGGACGGGCAAGCTCAAGCTCAGCTTCGTCGAGAAGTACAACATCCTCGCACCCTATGTCAGCAGCCGCTTCATGGAGCAGGTGAAGAGCGTCTGGTTCATCATCACCTATCTGCTCGTGTTCCAGCTGCTGGTGCTGCGCCTGCCGATCGTGCACGCGGCGATGATCGCCGTCGGCATCGGCGTCGTGATCCTCGGGCTGATGTTCTTCATGGAGGGATTGCTGCTCGGCCTGATGCCCTTCGGCGAGATCATCGGCGCCACATTGCCCAGGAAATCCAAGCTGTACACCATCCTCGGCTTCGCCTTCTTCCTCGGCTTGGGCGCCACCTTTGCCGAGCCCGCGATCCAGGTGCTCAAGGCCGCCGGCAGCGGCGTGCAGCAGGACGCCGCACCCCTGCTCCACGGCCTGCTCAACGACTTCGCGGGTCAGCTCGTGCTCTGCGTGGGCGTGGGCGTGGGCATCGCCGTGATCTTCGGCCTGCTGCGCTTCCTGTACGGCTGGTCGCTCAAGGTGCTGATCTTCCCGCTGGTGGTCGTCCTCGGCGGCGTGACCATCGTGGCCCACCTCACCGGCGTGCTCAACCCGATCATCGGTCTGGCCTGGGACTGCGGCGCGGTGACCACCGGACCGGTGACCGTGCCGCTGGTGCTGGCGCTGGGCATCGGCGTCTGTCGTGTGGTGGGCAGCGAGGACTCGGGCAGCGCCGGCTTCGGCGTGGTGACCCTGGCCTCGCTGTTCCCGATCATCGCGGTGCTCTCGCTGGGCATCACGCACTACTTCCTCGATGACTACTACGGCCGGCCCAACTTCGAGGGCGAGGTCGTGGCGTCGAAGGAGGTCTCGGTCGAGCACGCGGGCCAGCATCATATCCTGCGAGGCTTCTCCAAGGACGAGATCGCCTCCTTCATGGAAACCGGCGAGGTGCCGGAGAACGCGGTGGTCAAGTACGAGGGCGGCACGCGCACCGAGCGCGACGGCCAGATACACATCGAGGGCGCCACGGTCGTGCTGGCCAAGGAGGAGACCAGCTCGGTGATCACGGACAACATGAAGCACTGGGATCCGGAGAGCAACATCCTGGTCCAGGTGAAGGAGGCCTGCATCGCCGCGGCCCAGGCGATCATCCCGCTGTGCCTGTTCCTGTTCCTGGTGCTCAAGGTGATCCTGCGCGAGAAGGTGCCGCAAGCCGACGAGATCTTCCTCGGCATCGTGTTCGCGGTACTGGGGATGGCCCTGTTCGGGCTGGGCATCATCCTGGGGTTGACGCCGCTTGGAGGCCAACTGGGGGCCAACGTGCCCTCCGCGTTTGCGGTGATCACACCGTGGGGGCTAGAGGGATACCAGGGCCCGCTGTACGGCGCCGGCCTGTCGGGCAAGCTGGTCGCGATCGCCTTCGCCTTCTTCCTCGGCTACGGCGCCACCCTGGCCGAGCCCGCGCTCAACGCGCTGGGCGCCACGGTGGAGAAGATCACGGTCGGCGCGTTCAAGAAGTCGCTGCTGATGCAGGCCGTGGCCATCGGCGTGGCGATCGGTATCGGCACCGGCGTGCTCAAGATCGCGTACAACATCCCGCTGACCTACCTGCTGCTGCCGCCGTACTTCGCCCTGCTGTTCCTGACCTTCTTCTCCTCCGAGGACTTCGTCAACATCGCCTGGGACAGCGCCGGCGTGACCACCGGCCCGATCACGGTGCCGCTGGTGCTGGCGATGGGGCTGGGCGTCGGCGGCCAGGTTCCGGGTGTGATCGACGGCTTCGGCGTGCTCTCGCTGGCCTCGGTGGGGCCGATCATCTCGGTGCTCACCGTGGGCATGCTGGTGCGCAAGAGCCGTGCGCCTGCCGAGGGAACACCGGCTGAAGACGCCGGGGCAGGGGGTTGACCATGGCGGAGAACGTACAGGTCACCGATCACTCCCTGGTCACCGCGATCCTGCGCAAGGGCACCGCCTCCAAGACGGTCAACGCCGCGCTGTCCGCCGGAGTGCGCACCGCCACGATCACCACCGCCCGCGGCACGGTGCTGCGCAGCGGCTTCTTCCTGCGTCCGACGATCAGTCCGGAGCAGGAGATCGCCCAGATGCTCGTGCCCAACGACATCGTCGACAACGTGCTCGCCGCCTTCGTCGAGGAGGGCTGCCTCTACATCTCGGGCGCGGGCGCGGTGTACTCGGCGCCGGTGGGCAGGTCCTATCTCAACCCCAACGACCCGATCCTCGAGGCCAAGGAGGCGCGGGAGGTCAAGGCCGAGCACGAGCTGCACCGTAACCTGGTCGCGGTGACGTGTATCCTGCAGCAGGGCATGGCCGAGGACGTGGCGCGTTCGGCGGTCGAGCTGGGCGCGCCGGGTCCGACGATCTTCTTCGGGCAGGGCAAGGGGCTGCGCCAGAAGCTGGGCCTGCTGCGCATCGCGGTCAGCCCGGAGAAGGAGCTGCTCGAGTGCGTGGTCGGCCGCTTCGACTCGGACAAGATCTTCGAGGAGATGGTGGAGCGGGGCAAGCTGGGTACGCCGGGTATGGGCTTCATCTACACCAAGCCGGTGGATCGGGGCCTGATCAACATCGCCGGCACCGAGGACTCCAGCCGACAGGCCGCCTCGATGGAGCAGATGATCAAGGCCATCGACGATCTCAAGCAAGGCACCGAGTGGCGCTCGCACGGCTCGGTCGAGGTGCCGCGCGCCAAGAAGCGCACGTACCTCAAGGACCTGGAGAACATCATCTGCGTGATCGAGCGTGACAAGGGCGAGCCGATCGTCAAGGCCGCGATGGCGGCCGGCGCGCCGGGCGCGACGATCTCGTACGCGCGCGAGATCGGCGGCGCCAAGCGGACCGGCGTGTCGGGCCGCGAGGTGAGCTCGGAGAAGGAGATCATCCAGCTGATCGTGGCCAGGGACAAGGCAGAGACGATCATCGATGCGATGCTCGAGGCCGGCGCCCTCGGCGGCGAGGAGCCCGGGTACATCTACACCCTCGAGGTGGACAAGGCGCTGACCTATCTGGGGCCGGAATCCGAGTAGCGCGGTCTGATCCCTATTCCAGTTCCTCGATCTCCGAGACCAGCGCCTCGAACAGGGTGATCGTGTCCTGGTCCGACTTGCGCAGCCGGCCCGACAGGATCGCCGCGATCTCCTTGTTCACGTGATAGCCGATCGTGTGATCCTCCTCGGCCAGCTTCTGGAAGTCCTCCTTGCTGATGATGTAGCACTGGCAGTACGTGTCCGCCATCACCGAGGCCGAGCGCACGTCGTTGTCGATCAGCGCCATCTCGCCGAAGAACACGTTCTGCCCGGCCTCCAGCTTGATCACGGTATAGGTGTCGTCGTGCATCGTGGTCTTCTCGACGCGGACGTTGCCCTCGCTCAAGATGTACATCTCGTCGCCCCTGTCACCCTCCCGGATGATGTGGCTGCCCTTGAGGAACTCCTTGATGTTGATGATCTGTGCTACCTTGCCGATGGCCTCGGGGTCGTCCTTGAACCCCTTGAACAGGCTGATCTGCTGCAGCTTCCTCCTGATCTTGGTCATGCCCGCTCTCCCGTCATGACGCCTCGTCCGCGTGGCTCGTGATCACGATCGCCAGCGAGTGCTTCCCGATCACGTGATCGTTGGCTGGGTTGATGATCGGCTGGTTGCTCTGCATCTGCTTGACCGCATTCAGGTTTTTCACCAGGAGCGAGATGTCCGCCGTCTTCTGGGCCTCGGACAGGGCGTCGTGCTTGCGCTCGAAGTACGAGCCGATGTTCTCCAGCAAGCCGATCAGCATGGTCGAGTTCTTCGCGTTGTAGTGGTCCTTCAGCTCCGAGTAGGGCTTGCCCGCGAATCCCGTGGGCAGCGGCTCGGTGATCATCGAGGCTCCGCGCGACACGTCGAGCAGCTCGTTGATCACCTTGGTGATACCCGTTGAGACGCTGGAGTTGGCGATGAGGAACCGGCTGTACTCGCTGGAGAAGATGATTTCCGACACGTGCGCGTTCTCGAGATAGCTGCGGAACTTGACGTCGAGCAGCTCGGCGCAGATGTGGATGTTCTTGGTCATCGCGCCGATCGCCATCGCCGACATCACCGTCTTCGAGTCGATCTCCGAGACCGAGGCGGTGGTGCTCTCGTCGGCGAGGATGTAGGCCGTCTTCGCCTCGCGGATGTTGGCCTGGCTCAGGATGTTCTCGTTGAAGTGCTCGCCGCGGATGATGTGCACCTCGCGCAGCTCGGGGTTCTGCTGGCGGAACACGTCGATCTCGTCTGGATTGATATTGGCGATGACCACGAAGTCGGTCGCATTCAGATCCTCGTTGATCGTCAGGATCTCGGTGAGCAGCTTGGCCAGGTCCTTCTTCCAGCCGCAGAACACGATGTGATTCTTGATGTCCTTCAACATCATCAATCCTCTTCCCTCTCTGATCTTCCGCTCGACGAAGATGGAGGCGATCGTGGCGGTGAGCATCGAGACGAAGACCATGCCGAACAGCATCAGCACGATCGCCACGATCCGTCCGGCGGGCGTGCTCGGCGAGTAGTCTCCGTACCCGACAGTGGTGATCGTGACCACGCCGTAGTAGATCGCGGTGGCGAGCCTGTCGAGGAGGCCCGGCTCCTTGTCCAGCATCGCGTCCGGCGCCGCTTCCAGGAAGCTCATCAGCAGAGCGGCGATGGTAACGGCGATGAAGATCGCCAGCACGAGCTGGGGGAATTTCTCCTTCTTCAGGGAGTAGTACAGATCGGCCAGAAAACCGACCAGCTGGCGCAGGGGCTTCATCGCGGGGAGTCTATGTATGCGGTCTGGCGATTGTCAAGACGGGCGCGGGGAGACTAGACGGTGCCCGTGCGCTGGATCGGCTGCATGCCCGAGCCGAAGGTCTCGAGCAGGATCTCCTTGGCCCAGGGCTCGAGATCGGTGAACTGGACGCCCATGCCCACCCGGGCCGCGGGATCGGCGATCTCGCCCTCCAGCGAGTTCCAGCGCACCTGGCCGCGGGCGTTGATGATCATCCCGGTCCCCGGGAGCATGATCTCGAGCTGGACTGCAGTGCCGATCTCGTCGATCAGGTCCGTCGAGACGAAGACGCCGCCCAGCGAGATGTCCTGCGTGATCTCCTGCAGCGAGAGGCGGCGGCTCTCGTAGCGTACCGGCGCCACGGCCCGGACCCTGGGAAGTTGCCTCTGCTCTGCGGTGAGGTACATTTCCAGATCTCCCAGCTCTCGTCCCGCGCGTTAATATGCACATGTCGGGGTCCCCGGTCAAGCAATGCCGCAGCGGTTTCTGCCGCGATGCGTCATGGCGCCGGAAGGGACCCTTTTTCGCTTGACACATAATCGGAGATCACACATATTGCCCTGCCTCCGGGGGCCAGATCCCCTGGATATTGGAGCTGGAGGGGTCGTGAAGAAGCGGGAACTGAATCGCTTCCGCAAGCTGCTCACCGCGCAGAGAGACGAGATCCTGAAGAAAGCCAGGAAGACTCTGGCCGAGGAATCGGCCATCGATGTCGATGCCCTGCCCGACGAGATCGATTTCGCCTCATTCGAGTCCAGCCAGTCGCTGATCTTCCGCCTGCGGGACCGCGAGAAGTTCCTGCTGAAGAAGATCGACAAGTCGCTGCAGAAGATCGAGAGCGGTGAGTTCGGCATCTGCGAGGAGTGCGGAGAGGATATCCCGGTGCGTCGCCTCGAGGCGCGGCCGGTGACCACGATGTGCGTGCGGTGCAAGGAGGAGCAGGAGCGCCTCGAGAAGCGCTTCGGCTGATCCGGCCTCCCAGGCGGCCCTAGTACTCCGTCCCCGAAGTTCTTTCCGGGTTTGCGCCGGCCCTCGGCGCCGATGGCGGCGTTGCGACTCCTTGACGATGCTTTGGCATCGCCTGCGTCGTCGCGCCTTGCCCTCGACGCCGATGGCTCGGCGGTATCCCGGAAGGAACTTCGGGCACGAAGTACTAGTCTCTGAGTTTTCTGACGTCTTCCACGCGACCGAGCACGACGAGGATCTCGCCGGCCTTCAGCACGTGGTCCGGACGCGGGTTGTAGAGGAACTCGCCGGTCTCGGGCCGCCGCACCGCCACCACCAGCACGTCGGCCTTGCTACGGATATCGGATTCGCGCAGCGCGGAGCCGACGAAGGGCGAGTCCGAGGTGACCGCGACCTCGTCCAGCCGCAGCGCCGATCCCGGTGAGCGCAGCATCTCGTCGATGAAGCTGACCACCATCGGTCGGATCATCTCCGAGGCCATCCGCATGCCGCCGATGCGGTTGGCCACCACCACGGCGTCTGCGCCGGCCTGCTCCAGCTTGTCCACCGACTTGGTCAGCACCGCTCGCGAGACGATGCGCATGCTGGGATTCTGCTGGCGGGCGGTGATGGTGACGAACAGGTTGGACATGTCGTCCGAGAGGCTGGCGACCAGCCCGCGGGCCCGCTTGAGGCCGGCCGACAGCAGCACGTCGTCGTCGGTGGCGTCACCTTCGACATAGGGCACGTCGAGCGCTTCCAGCTTCTTCAGGCGCGCCTCGTCGTGCTCGATCGCCACGACGTGCTCGCCGACCGTCTTCATCTCGCTGATCGCGTGGAAGCCGGTCTGACCGGCGCCGCAGACGATGAGGTGGTCGCTCATGCCGTCGATGCGCTTGATCATCTTGTTTCTCCAGAGGATCTTGCCCAGCTCGCCCTCGACGAGGAATGCGGTTGCCGAGATGAAGAAGTAGGCCCAGGACGCCATCGAGGCGACGATCAGGCCCATGGTGAAGTTGCGGGCCGCCGGGTTGGACGTGATGTCGATCGCCTCGCTGAAGCCGACGGTGGAGTACGTGATCAGCGTCATGTACAGGCAGTCGTCGAGCGACCACTGGCCGTCGCCGACCAGGTAGTAGCCGGCGGTGCCGACGACGAGCACGATGATCACCGTGGCCAGGGCCAGCAGCATGCGGCGGGATGCCATGATTTGGACAGTAGGCCAGGCCGGGTGCTCCGTCAAGAATTCGCAGGACGGTTGACCGGCGTGATGCCCCACGCTATTAGTGCCACCCATGCGACCCGTACTGTTCGAGCTGCCCGTCCTCGAGCTGCCGATCTACGGCTATGGCTTCATGCTCGGCTTGAGCTTCCTCGCCGGCTGGATGCTGTGCATGCGCTTCCTCGCCGCCGAGCGCTTCGACGAGAAGCTCTCCGAGCGGACGCTGCTGGTGCTGATCCTGTCGAGCCTGGTGGGCGCCCGGCTGCTGCACGTGATCACCAATCCTACCGATTTCGCCGATGCACCCTGGCGGGCGCTGTTCCTGTGGGAGGGCGGACTCGTCGCGTACGGTGGATTTCTCGGCGCTTCGCTGGGCACGTACCTGTACCTGCGCCGCCAGGGGCAGAGCTTCTGGCGCTTCGCCGACGCCTGCGTGCCCTCCACGGCTCTGGGACTCGGCATCACGCGGCTCGGTTGCTTCCTCCGCGGCTGCTGCTTTGGCCAGCCCGCGGAGCTGTCGCCGCTGGCGGTGACGTTTCCCCGCCACAGCCCGGCCTGGGAGACCCAGGTCGCCGCCGGGCTGATTCCGGACTCTGCCGCGACATCGCTGCCGGTATACCCGACGCAGATCTTCGAGTCGCTGCTCGGATTCGTGGTGCTCGGAGTGCTGCTGTGGCTGCGTCCGCGAAAACGCTTCCAGGGTCAGCTGGTGTTGACCCTGGCCGCGCTGTACGCCGTGGGGCGCTTCCTGCTCGAGTTCATCCGCGCCGATCCGGAGCGCGGCGCGTGGCTCGGGCTGTCGACCTCGCAGTGGATTGGGTTGTTGCTGCTCGGCCTGCTGTTCCCGCTCTACCGGCTGCTCCGCGATCGACCGCTGGTCTCTCCATCCGTGGAGAGCGCTCCACCGGCGTCGCGTTCGCGCACCAAACGAAAGCGAAAGCGTCGCAAGCGCAGGTAGTTTCTTGACCCGGCCGAGTCGTGATTGCTAGGATCTCAGGGATGGAGGTCTGCGGTTGAGGATCCGGCTGCTCCCGAGCCTGATCGCGCTCGCGGCGGCGCTGCCGGCGATCCGCGCGGGGGCCGCCGATGACGGTGATTTCGGATCCGACGCGCAGACCATCGCACTGCTGCCGCTGGGATCCGACGATCGCGCACGCGGCGAGCAGATGGCTCTGCTGGCCCTGCTCGCCGAGGAGCTGGAGCAGCGCTCGGATCTCCTGGTCTTGAAGCCCTCGGATGTGCGTGCCGCCTTCGACGGCTCCAAGCCGCCGGATCCCGAGCTGCGCGCCCGGATCGAGGCGGTGCAGGGGCTGCTCGATCAGGCGCGCAAGCACTACCAGTTCCTCGAGGTCGACAAAGCCCAGCAGAAGCTCGATTCCGCCCAGTCCCGGGTGTCCGAGGTGCGAGAGCAGCTCACCTCGCCGCAGCTGCTCGTGGAGTTGAGCCTGCTGCAGGCGCTGGTGGCGCTGGTCCGCGGAGAGCGGGCCGAGGCGGTCGACAGCTTCGGCCAAGCCTGCTCGGTGGATCCCGCCTTCGAGATCACGGAGGAGGAGTACCCGCCGGACGTTGTCGAGGCCTTTCGCGAGGGCCGGGAGCGCGTGGCCGGCGCCAGCAAGGGCGTCCTCGATTTGACCTCCAGCCCCGAGATCTGTCAGGTCTTCATCGACGGCGTGAGGCGGGGCCGCACCCCGCTGCGGCTGGAGCTGCCGCCGGGAGAGCACCTGGTTCGCCTCCAGCGCCGCGGCTGCCGCGCGGCAGCGGTCGAGGTCGCGATCAAGCCCGGCAAGACAGTGGAGCGGCGGATTGTCCTCGATCTGCGCTGGGACGAGGACCAGCTCGACGAGCTCGACGTCACCGGAGACCCGACCTCTGCCACCGTGGAGGTGCGCAGGGACCTGGCGGGGTTTGCGCGACGCCTGGGAGCCGAGTTCCTCCTGCTCGCCGCCAGGAACACCGAGGATCAGGGCAGCCGCGCCTGGCTGTTCTCGGCCGAGGGCGCACGGTTCTGGACTCGCTCCTGGGCCTTCAGCGGCGGGGGCATGTTCGACGAGGGTGAGCTGGCCCACGCCTCGCGCGACGTGGCAATGGCGCTCGTGGCCGGGCTGCCCGCCGACGATAAACCGGAGCGCGAACCCCTGGTGGAGCGCGAGCCCGGGCCAGGAGCCGGATTCGGTCCCACCGCGGACGGGGTCGAGGAAGACCGCGAATGGTACAGGACCTGGTGGTTCTGGACCATTGTCGGCGGCGTGGTGGTCGGCGCCGCGGCTGGAGTGACCGCGGGCGTGCTGACCCAGGATGATCCCAAGCAGACCGCCACGATCCTCGTCGAGGAGAAGCCGTGAGGAGAGCCTCGCATACCGGTGCCGGCAACCGGCCTGGCGGCATGCTGGCGCTGGCCGCGGCGCTGCTCATGGCCGCGGGATGTGGCGACGACGTGGAGCAGGTTCGATTCCGCGCGCAGTTCGACGAGTTCAGCGACGGGATCGAGCCGCCGGTCTGCCTCGGTGCGGCGAGCCTCCAGGGCTTCGTGCACGCCGTGGGCTCTGATGAGCCGCTGGGACGGATCTCTTCGGTATCGGCCAGGCTCGACGGCAACGACTCCTGCCAGATCGAGTCCGGCATCCTGGTGGTCAAGGGCGTGCCCTTTGGCAGCGATCTTGTGCTGCGACTGCAGATCGTGGACAGCTCGGGCGAGGTGCTGTCGCAGGGCGACAGCGATCCCGTGGATCTGTCCTCGGGCAGCGACGGCAGTGACGGCGCGCCCACGTACGAGGTAACCCTGCGGCGTGCGACCGCAACGGACGGCACGGTTCAGCTGAAGTTCCCGGATGGCACCGACCTCTCGCTGATCGCGGGCGGCGCGCTCGGCGTGAATTTTGACAGCCTCCCCGCGTGGAGCCTGAGCCGGCTCGTGGACATTCCCGACTCGCCGGCGGAAAACTGGGAGCAGTCGATCTTCCTCTCCGGGCTGGAGCTCTCCAGCAGCTGCAGTGTGACCGTGATCGGCAGGGATTCGGGTGCCGTACAGGCAGCACAGTGGAACTCGACAATGACCTTTACCATCGAGACCGACCTCAATAACGACTGGCAGGTGGCCGAGGTTCCGCTGACGATGCAATAGTCTCCAAGTACCCGTTCTCGCAGGACGAAGTTTCGCTTGCCCCATAAGACAGCGCGGGGTAATATCGCCCACAATGCCGTTTTGGCACGGAACCAGTGGTCCGCCAAGGGGGTATCGATGAGACCTGGGGCGCAAATTCTCCTGCTCGTGGTGCTAGCGGTCGCCGGCATCGGCGTGGCTGCGGAGTTTCTCGTGTTCCAGGAGCTGCAGATGCAGACCGACGCCCGGATAAGACAGGAAACGACACGGGCGAGATCGATCTACGACGAGCTCCAGGGTGTCGAGGCCGGAAAGAAGATCGCCGAGGTCCGTTCCCGTTGCCTGACCCCCCAGCTGTTGGACGCGTTGACGCTGGAGGACCCGTCGGAGCGCCACTTCGCCGTGTTCAAGGAAGCGCACGTGCTGGCCCAGGCGCGGGTCAAGGCCGACATCCTGATCGTGCTCGACAACGACGGGATCGCAATCGCCCGGAACATCGATGCCAAGTACCAGGGAGTCGATCTGTCCTCCGAGCCGATGGTCAAGCAGGCCCTTGGCGGCGAGGATGGTGTCGGCGTCTGGTTCTTCAACGGAGAGCATCAGCTCGTCTCGGTGGTGCCCATCGAGCAGGAGAACAGGCTCATCGGCGCGCTGGTGGTGGGCAATGCCCTGGGCAAGCAGACGGCCAAGGACAATACCGAGTTACTCGGCGGTGACTTCTTCCTCCTCGACAAGAGCCGAGTGTTGGCCTCGACCATGTCCGGGCCCGATTCCAAGGCACTGCTCGCGTACATGGAGAGCAACCGCGAGGCCATGGCCAGGGTGTTCGAGAGCAGCGAGGACGGCGCGAAGCTGGAGCCGGTGCGGGTCAAGCTCCCCTCGGGGATTCACTGGGCCGTCTTCAGTGATTTCAACCAGGCCGTCGGCGGAGAGCGCATCGGATATGCGATCGTCAACTCCGTCACCAGAGCCGCGAGCAGCCTCCAGGAAACCCGTAATCACTTCTTCCTCGTCCTCGGCGTTGCGCTGTTTGCACTCCTCGGCTGGGGCGTGCTGATCGCACGTACTGGCAGGCGGCCGATCGAGGCGCTGTTCATTGGTGCCCAGGAGATCCTGCACGGCAACCGGGACTACCAGTGGGACCAGGAGGCGGCAGGTGATCTCGGCGCTGTCGGCGGCACGCTGAACGCGATGGTTGCGATTCTGCTGGGCAAGGAGTTGCCCGACGAGCACGAGTACAACGAGGCCTGGGAGGAGTCCTTGCTGATCGCCGAGCCACTGGCGAGTGATGTCTCGGCTCCGGCTGATACCGGGGAAGGTGAGCCCGAGGCCGTACCTGCGGCCGAAGATGCGGGGCTGGACGCGGACTACTACCATTCGCTGTTCGAGAAATACGTGGAGGCGCGTAAGGAATGCGGGCTGTCCACCGCCGGGATCTCCGAGGAGAAATTCGTTGCCAAGATCAAGGGCAACGAAGAGCTTCTGTGCAAGAAGCACAGCTGCAAGGGGATTCGTTTCACCGTGGCGGTGAGCGGAGGCAAGCCAGCGCTGCAGGCGCATCCCATCAAATAGTCGGGTTCGGGCGACTGCACTCGTTCCCCTGAATGGGGAGCCGGGAGGTAGGGATGTACGGGGTTCGGAGCCTGGGGTTGGGGATCGCCGTGATCGCGGCGCTGGCGTTTGCCGGCTGCGGTGGCAGCGGCAAGCAAACCAAGACCACGAAGAGCCTGCTCGACACGGTGCAGGACGCCGTCGCCTCGAGCGAATTCAGCGAGGGTTATCGGGCGATGTTCGCCTTCGATGGCAAGACCGATACCCGGTGGATGGCCTCGTCCACGACCTGGACGGGTTGGCTCGAAGCCCGCTTTGCCGAACCGCGCAGCTTCTCCAAGGCGAGCTTCGTCTGCGCGGTGCAGGAGAACGAAGGCGTTCCCAAGGAGTTTGTCATCGAGTACTTCGATGCAGTGACCAACGACTGGGCTGTGGCTGCAGGCGTCAAGGACCATGGTCAGCCCAAGTGGTCGGGCGAGTTCGAGGCCAAGTCGTCCGATCGCTGGCGTCTGCGCGTGATCAAGGTGATCAACGACCGCGGCGACCTGTCGATCTCGGAGATGGAGTTCTCGCGCTAGCGGCGCCGGCACCTGCTGCCAAGACGTGAAACGACTGTTGCTCTGGCTGCTTGGCATACTCGCGGCGATGATAGTCGCGCCGCTGGTCTTCCTGTGGTGGGCCTCGGGGCCCGGAATCGGTTCACTCGAGAGCGAGTTCCCGGTGGACCCGGCGACGGCTCGACCGCTCCCTGTCGAGGCACCCGAGCACCTGAGGGTCGTCAGCTTCAACGTGGCGTACGGCCGCGGACCAGAGAACGACATCGGGGATCTGCGTTCGGGGACGGAGGTTCGGGACTACCTGGACAACATCGCGGCTTTCATCAAGAATTGCGGTGCAGACATTGCCGCCTTGCAGGAAGTAGATTTCAACGCCAACCGATCGCACTTCATCGACGAGGCGGCCTATCTGGCAGGCAAGAGCGGCCTCGAGTACTGTGCGCGCATCACAACCTGGCAGAACAACTACATACCGTACCCGTACTGGCCGCCGTCACAACAGTACGGTCGCACCCACTCGGGGCAGTGCGTGCTGTCACGTTTTCCACTCGAGCGCAACGTACGCTACGTGCTGCCCCAGCCACGGGCGAATCCGTGGTTCTACAATTTGTTTTATCTGCATCGCTCGATCCAGCGCGTCGATGCGCTTCTTGGGGGGGGACGGAGGTTGCGGATATTCAATGTACACCTCGAGGCTTTCGACGTGCCGAACAAGATGGAGCAGGCGCGGATGCTCGTTGCACGTGTGCGGAAGGAGGGCACCAGATCTGCGCTGATCTTGGGTGATTTCAATTGCGTTCCACCTGAAGCGACCCTGAAGCGCGGTTTCCCGGATGAGCCCGAGACCGACTTGCGCGGAGACGAGACGATGGATATCCTGCGAGAATTGAAAGGCTATTCCGACGCTATCGAGGCCACGGGCGCAGATAGGGCTGAGGCAGAGTTTTTCACCTTTCCCGCTGAGGCACCAAACCGTCGGCTGGATTACCTGTTCTTCTCCGAGGCAGGTTTGACTCCGCGAACTGCCCGGGTAGCCCGAGAAGCTGGAGCCATCTCAGACCACCTGCCGGTTATTGCAGAGTTCAGCTGGACTGGCTCGTCGGAGTCAGAACCGTATTCCGGGGCGGAGCCCATGCCAGCCAACGGCGGTGACCTGTAGCAATATCCGGTTCCATCCAATTCTATTCGCTGCATCGTAATACTGGCTATGGGGGAGCCTGGGCCAGCTTGGCCGTCCTTTCCCTGAGTAGCTTGCGCTGTTCCTGGATCCATTGCTCGCCACCGAGGAAGTAGCCCGTGCACATCTTCGGATCTCGTTTTAATCCGTGTTCGATCATGTACCTGTCAAGCAACGAGCGGTACCTCCGCTGTCTGGCTCGTTGGGTTCTGCCAAGCGCAAGGTACCAGGCTGGCGGAGTCAGCATGTCGCTGTATCGGTTGCGTTCACCGTATGCGTAGAATCGGCAACTGGAGAAGTCCTTCCATCGAGTATCGGTCGGATGCCTGATGATGCCGGCTCGAACCGGATTGCAATCCGAGTAGAACATCACGCGCATGTGGGATTTGGCGTCCTGCATACGAATCGTCTTTGGACGATCGAGAGCAACCTTTCCGAGGCGTTCGTGGCGCTTGTTGAATCGGAGTCCGAACCGTCCGTACGAACGGCGCATATGCTCGGAGTACTTTTCAGTTCTCTCGCCAACGGTGTCGCTCTCGTGTGCATGGTTGCTCATCACAACGTACCCGCAGATCTCGAAATCATCTTTGTTGCATTTACCGGTGTAGTCGTCGTGTATTGCTTGGAGATACTCGTGCTTGTCAGTTGCCTTCTCGAGCAGGTACTCCTTGTTGTGACAGCGCCAGATCTTGTGAACCGTCGAATTGGGAGGCGCTGTGTATCGTCGTGGTATTCTCATGCCCCGGGTAACACGCACGAGCCGTGCCAGAACGGGAATCGTGGATTCTCGGGGTGTTACGGGTCGGAGCTAGGAGGGCGGCGTCGGAATTCCGGACTTGTGCGTCCGGAATCCCGGACTGTCAGTGATTTTCGTCCCCGCCAGCCGTGGCAGGCTTCGGGTCGTGTGTGATACCTCCGTCCCCATGTGCGGTCCCCATGTGCGGTCGCTCCGTGTGATACCTCCGTCCCCATGTGCGGTCCCCATGTGCGATGCCATGTGCGATATTTCAGGATACCTCAGGACAATGGAAGATTGGTTCCGCGGAATGCTAATTCTGTAGTATTGGCGTATGGTTTTGGGGCTAGGTCGTCAGCTAGATCAAGATGTCCCAGGGATCGAAGCTGGAGTCCTCGTTGATCTCTTGGAGCGCATCTAGCAGATCCTCGTGGTCTCCGTGCTCCACGCCCTCGGGATCTCCGTGCTCCACGCCCTCGGGATCTCCGTGCTCCACGCCCTCGGGGTCTCCGTGCTCCACGCCATCGGGTGTGCCGTGCCCGAAATCTGTCGGGTCTCCGTGCTCCACGGTACTCTGCAGGCCGTGCTCCACCTCTTCGGGATCTCCGTGCTCGACATCACTGGGGTTTCCGTGCTCCACGTCGTTGGTGGCGCCGTGCTCGACGCCCGCGTCGATGCCGTGCTCCACACCATCCAGCGCCCACTGGCCGTCAAAGAGCGGCTCGGAAGCGTCGGGTCCGCCGCACCCGGAGCCGAGCAGCAGCAGCGGGCAGAGCAGAGCGAGCAGGGCGGCAAGCCGCGAGATGCGGCCGGAGCGCGCCTCCGGCTCTGGCTGCTCCTGATCCTGCGCCATTGGCGTGGGCGCGCAGGCCACCACCAGCTCGAAGCGGATCTTCTCGCCCTCGCCGAGCCTCGCGGCCTCGGCCAGCACGCCCTTGAGCTCCTTGACGATCGCGGGAAAGTCCCTGTCCAGGTACTGTCGTCGGGCCACGTCGTCGAGGCCGGCCCGCGTGGGCAGTACCTCGCTCACGCCCTTGCCGAGCGGATAGTCCAGGGCGTGCCGACGCGCGGTCTCCATCGGGGTCTCGCGCCCTGCACCGGCGTGACCGAAGGTGACCACCGAGCCGAAGCTGCGGTTGAGGTCGGTGCGGCCGCGCTCCTCGTGGGTCTCCTGCTCGCGCCGTGTGGCCGCGACCAGGGTGGGGAAGTCCGGGTTCCGCGGGTCGAAGTACTTCCGTATCCGAACCACGCCCTCGGCTGTCAGCTGGGTCTGCAGCTTCTGGATCCGACCCGCCCGCGGCACCTCCTTGAGGATGGCGCTGGCGCGCTCGATCGTGCCGAAGCGCTTGATCACGGTCGAGGAGCGATCGTAGAGGAACACCCGGCTCGTTGCCAGGTACGTGGCTGGTCTGCTGCCCGAGATCGCTTCCAGGTATCCCTGCTCCACGGCCTCGCGGATGAAGGGCTGGATGTGCTCCTCCTTACGGCGGAGCTGCTTGGCGAAGTCGCCGCAGGTCATCGGATCGGCCTGTGCCGCCATGATCATCTGGTGGATCGGATGGCCCTTCTTGTGGCGCTCGTCCCAGTCGCTGAGCTCGGCGTCGTAGGCTTCCTGGGTCTCGGCGCTCTTGATGTTGCGGATCTGGCGCTCGGTCAGATCGACTACCGCGGCGGTGAGCGGATTGGACCAGCCTCGAGTGTCACCGTCACGCAGGCGGATCGAGCGCAGTGTCCGGTCCACGATGCTCTGGGGGATGCCGATCTCGTTGGCGCAGACCGCGCATTGCTTGAGCAGGTCGAGGAGATCCTCCAGGTTCACGCTCCCACGGGGTCGCTGGCTGGTCATCGGTGCAACCTCCGGCTTTCTCGCCATCCTGTCCCCAAGCTTACGGTCTTTCGCGCGCACGGGTATACGGAAAAATACTTCCTAGCGCCGCGTCTTGTTGAAATCGGCAGTGCTCACAGGAGGTTACAGCCATGATCCGGCTGACGCATGACAGTGCTTCCCTACAGTTCCCTACAGCTCCTCGAGGAAGGTCTTGGCCTGCTGGTGCAGCTCGGCGTCGGGCCGGGTGATGGCCACGGCCCGACGGGCGGTGCGCTCGGCCTTCAGCTTGTCCTCCGCGGCCAGGGCTTCCTGGGCCTCGCCGAGCAAGCGCCGCGCGACGCGCTCCAGCTTGAGCATGCCGCGCTTGGCCATCACGTTGTCGGACTCCACCGCGGTCGCCTTCTGGTACAGACCGAAGGCCTTCTCGAAGAGCTCCTTGGCCAGCGCGTCCTGGGCCAGATCGATGTACCCCCGCGCAAGGTTCGTTGCGATCTCACGGGCGAAGTGGCTCACGCCGCCTTCGGGTACCAGCTCGCGATCGGCTTCCAGGGCCGCGTCCCACTCGCGCTTGGCCTCCTCCATGTCGCGACGGAAGAAGGCGGTCTGGCCCGAGGTGTGCTTACCACGAACCACGAGCATCAGCTGCCGGGTCCGGCGCGCAGCATCGAGGTCGGCGCCCTTGACCTTCTTCCGGGCGATCAGGCGCTCGAGCCGCTTGAGCGCCTCGTCGATATCACCTCCGTAGTACCGACGATAGGCGGTGCGCAGCTTCTGCGGCTGGTGATCGAAGCTGATCTCGGGACCCGCGTCCCCGGAGGTGGGCGCCTCCCACGGGCTGAACTTGACCCGCATCTTGGTCAGCTTCTCCTCGCAGTCGCGGACCCACCGTGCGACCTTCTGGTCCTCGGGCCGGATCTCCATGTAGCGCACCAGGATCTCGTGCGCCGACCTGAAACGTTCACGGCGGTATGCGCGGTACCCGATCTCGTAGTATTCCCGGGCCAGGTGCTCGTTCAGCTCCTGGATCTTGGGCCTGGCCTGCTGGTGGTAGAAGCTGTCCGTCGGGATCTTGGAGAACACGCGCTTGGCTTCCCCCTTGCGCCCGATCTCGAACAGCATCACTGCCTCGTTGTAGGTCTTCTCTAGGCCTCGCTCGCGCGCGACTTGGCGCTTGAGCTCGGTAGCCTTGTCGTTGAGCGGATCTTCGGCGAGGACGATCTCCAGGGCCTGGCCCGCCTCGTTCCACTGGCCCTGCTCCATGGCCGTGCGGGCCGCGAGCAGCCGGGCCTGGGCGGTCGGCTCGTCGTTCTCCGGGATCGGCGCGACTTCGTCGTTCTCCGACCCGCCGGAGCCGGCCAGCAGCGCGATGAGGACGATCAGCAGCAGCATCGCCGCGGCGCCGGGCACGAGGATCCGCCAGCGCGAGCGGATCTCCATCGTGAGCTTGGCAACGGCGCGGCGTCGTGTCACCTCCCGACCGAAGGTGAAGCGGAACCGCAGCGCGCCGAGCTGGATCACGTCGCCGTCGCGCAGCGCCACATCGTCGATCTCCCGGCCGTTGACGCGGGAGCCGCTGTTGCTGGCCAGATCCTGCAGCACGAAGGCCTCGCCCTCTTGCAGGATCTGGGCGTGCTCGGGAGAGACCGATGCATGCTCGAGCACGATCAGGTTGCTGCCCGCGCGGCCGATGGTGATCTCCGGCGCGCCGAGGTGGTACTCCGCGCCGCGATCCGCTCCGTCGAGCACCACCAGGCGGGGTCCCTCGTCGTCGTCGTCGTCGTCGTAGCCGTCGTAGTCCTCGAGCTCCTCGTCCTCGATGTTCTGCAGGAAGAGGATGAATGAGCCCACCAGCACCCGGGAGTTCTCGTCGATCGCCACCGGGGCGGCGATGGCGTGACCGTCGACGATCGTACCGCTGGCGCTACCCATGTCCTCTACGAGCAGGTAGCCGGCCTCGTCGAAGAAGAACCGCGCGTGCTTGCGCGAGACGTCCGGGGCGTCGAGGATCACGTTGCAGTCGTCGTCCCGGCCCAGCACGAGCTGCTCGAAGTCGAGCGGGTACTCGAACAGATTGCCGACCGCGTCCTTGACGAGGAGCCTCAGCATCGCGACTACACCTGGAAGATCGAGAGATCGACCGGCACCTTGCGCGCACGAAGCTCGTCGTAGAAGCGGGGGATGAAGCCGGTCGGCTTGTAGGCGCCGACCACCTTGCCATCGTCGTCGAAGCCGGTCATCTCGTAGAGGAAGATGTCCTGGAGGGTGATCACGTCGCCCTCCATGCCGGTGACCTCCACGATGTGCGTGATCTTCCGCGAGCCGTCCGGCATGCGGCTCTGCTGCACGATGATGTCGATCGCGCTGGCGATCTGTTCGCGAATCGCGCGGACCGGCAGGTCCATCCCGGCCATCAGCACCATCGTCTCCAGGCGGGCCAGAGCATCGCGCGGGGAGTTGGCGTGGGCCGTGGTCAGCGAGCCGTCGTGACCGGTGTTCATCGCCTGGAGCATGTCCAGCGCCTCGCCGCCGCGGCACTCGCCGACGATGATGCGATCGGGGCGCATGCGCAGCGCGTTGCGCACCAGGTCGCGGATCGCGACCTGTCCCTTGCCTTCGATGTTCGGCGGCCGCGACTCCAGCGAGACCAGATGATCCTGCTTGAGCTGCAGCTCGGCCGCGTCCTCGATGGTGACGATGCGTTCGGTCTCGGGGATGAAGTTGGAGATCAGGTTCAGCGTGGTCGTCTTGCCGGAGCCGGTTCCGCCCGAGATGAGGATGTCGGAGCGCTGCGCGACGCAGACCTGGAGGAACTCGAGCATCGGCTCGCTGATGCTGCCGAAGTCGAACAGGTCCCGCGCCGAGAACATCTCCCGGCGGAACTTGCGGATGGTGATCGACGGCCCCTTGATCGCCAGCGGCGGGATGATCGCATTCACCCGCGAGCCGTCCTTGAGCCGGGCGTCGACCAGCGGGGAGCTCTCGTCGATGCGCCGGCCCAGCGGCGCGACGATGCGCTCGATGATACCGTACACCGCGGCATCGCTGGAGAATCTCTGGTCGGTCGGCTGGAGCTTGCCGTCTCGCTCGATGTAGATCTGATCCGTACGGTTGACCATGATCTCGGTGATCGACGGGTCGGCGAGGAACTGCTCCAGCGGACCGAGGCCCAGCGCCTCGTTGAGCACGTCGCTGATCAGGCGCTCCTGGTCGATCCCCGACGGCAGGCCGCCGCTCTCGACCAAGCGCTCGACGATGCCGTGGATCGCGGTCTCGGTGCGTCGGCGCAGAGCGTCGTCTCCGAGCTTGGCAATGTCGAGACGCTTGAGGTCCATTGCCTCGATCAGCTGCTCGTGCACGCTACGCAGCAAGCTGGCGTACTGATCCGCTGGTCCGGAAGGCCGCTTCGCCTTTCGCCGATCGACCTGCTCCATGTCGCTGGCCGTGGGCGAACGCACCGGCCGCACCGGCCGCGGAGGCGCCTTCTTCTTGGGCCGACTTCGCTTCGACCGAACCTGGGGCTTGAGCGCGGCGTCACGCAGGTCGGGCGGCACGTCGGGCCGGGTTTCCTCGACCTCGTCTTCCTCGTCGCCGACTAGCTCGACGCTGATCTTGAAGTCGCCGACCTGGATCGCGTCGGTGGCCTTGACCACCTTCGGCCTGCGGAGGCGCTCGCCGTTGACGATCGTGCCGTTGGCGCTCTTGAGGTCGGCGAGCACGGCTCGCCCCTCGCGCAGCACCACCTTGGCGTGACGCCGGCTCACGCTGCTCGCCGGTAGCACGACCTGGCAGTCGTCCGACCGGCCCAGCAGCGCCTGCGCGCTATCGACGTCGAGGGTTCGCGGCTGCCCCCCCGCTACCTGGATCGTGAATCGGAACACGGATTCTTAACTCCTAGTCGAATACGTCGTATCCTACCTGGTCCTTGGCGCGCTTGTACACGTTCTTCATCTCGCGGATCATCTTCTTGATCCGCTCCGTCTCCGGGTTGACGACCCGCGGCGTGACGAAGATCAGCAGCTCGGATTTCTTCTCCAGGAAATGGCGGGATTTGAACAGCTCTCCGAGGATGGGGATGTTGCCCAGGAAGGGGAACTTCTCCACGTCCTTCTGCTCCGCATTCTTGAACAGCCCCGAGAGCACGATCGTCTCACCGTGGCGGACGGTGACGTTGGATTCGGCCCTGCGGGTGAGGAACGCGGGCACGCCCATCACGGCGTTCGACCAGTCGATGTCCGAGATCTCGGTCATCATCTGCATCTGGATGTTGCCGCGAGTGTCGGCGAGCGGCTTGAGATCGATGCGGGCGCCGTACTCCTTCCACTCCACGCTCGAAGTGTTGGCGGTGACCATCACGATCGGGATCTCGCCGCCGGCCAGGAACTTGGCCTGCTCGCCGCTGGCGCAGACCAGCTTGGGCTGGGCCAGCATCCGGGCGTACCCGTCCTGGAACAGCAGCTTGATCGAGGCATCCGAGGTGATGGTGCCGGCGACGAAGCCGTACTTGTCGTTGTTGTTCACCGGCATGCCGAGCATGCCGCCGCCGTACCACTCGGGCTCCCAGAAGTTCCACTGCATGAAGGCCGCGCCGTTGCCGGTGATGATCCCGGGCCAGTTGAAGCCGATCTCGTCGTCGGACTTCTTCCTGACCTCGACGAAGTTGACCTCGATCAGCACCATGCGCTTGATGCCCACTCCGAGCATGTTGTCGACCTTCTCGCCCATGGCGCCGGCGATCAGCTCGGCCTTCTTCAGGTCCTGCTTGGACTCGACCGAGCCCTCGAGGAAGATCGTGGTGCCCACGACCACCGCCCGGGCGTCCTTGAGGCCGTTCTCGGCGAGGCGCGCGTTGAGCTGCTCGGCGATCAGCTTCTTGGCGTTGGGATTCAGCTTCACGAAGGAGGTGACCTGGCTGTACAGGGCGGTGATGCTGTCCACACGGTCGAAGTCGTCTTGGGTGTACGCGGTGCCGTCGAGCACCACCCGGTTTCCGACGACCCGGGCGCGGATGCCCTCCCGGTCACCGAGCAGCTGTAGGACCTCGCGGACGACCTTGTTCGGATCCTCGGCGGTGACGTGCACGTCATAGGTCGAGCGCGTGCCGTCCTTCTTCCAGATCGTCATGTTGGTGCTGCCCTGGCCGCGGCCGAGGACGAGGATCTGCTTGCGGTTGACGACCTTGACGTCGGCCACCGTGGGATCGCCGATGGCGACCTTCTTCAGGTTGCTCACCGCGAGGACGCTCTGCTGTCCCACCACCAGGCGCAGGGTGCCGGTGGTCTGGGCTCGCGCGACCGCGGACGCGCCGAGCAGGAGCAGCAGCAGCAGCAGGGCAGGGACACGGGACACTCGAATACGCTTCACGGGACCTCCCTCGTCGAGCACGGGTGACAGCTTACCCGCACCGGGATTGCCCGGCCTGGTCGAACAGCCTAAGTCAGTGTCTTTTCTAATTGTTGCCTTGGTTTCTGTCAAGTCTGGCGGGATTAGGGAATCAGGCTGGTCGTATGTCTGAGCAGCAGCGCCAGCAAGGTGCCGGCTGCCAGCGCGGCGCCGTAGCGGAAGCGGCGCCGGCCAGCGGCCAGGAAGGCCAGGGCCACGGTCACGCCGATCAGGCCGCCGAGCAGGGCCGCCGAGAGCAGGAACAGCCACCCGCCGAGCGCGCCGACCGCGGCCATCAGCTTCACGTCGCCGCCGCCGACGAGCGGCTTACCTCCGGGCCCGCGGATGAAATGCAGCGGAATCAGCAGGCCCAGGCCCATGGCCAGCCCGAGCCCGGAGCCGAGGAATCCGGCCCAGCCCTGGTCCGCGGCGCCGACCGCCAGCCCGAGCAGCATCGCCGGAAAGGTCAGGTAGTCCGGGATTCGCCCGCGGAGCAGATCGAAGCAGAGCGCGGAGATGCTGAGCACTGCACAGGCCGCCTCGGCGACCAGCTGTGTGATGGGCACCTTGATCCGTTCCGGACGGCCTAGGGCTTGTTGTCCTTGGCGAAGTTCTTCAAGCCCTTGGTCTTGATCAGCTTCTGCGAGGTCTTGTTGGTCTTGGCCTTGACGTTGGTCTCCCCGTGGAGCGCATCGGCCGAGGCTCCGAACAGGGCCCGGATGTTGTCTCCGAACAGGGTCACCACGCCGATGGCCGCGATGGCGACGAGGGCGACGATGATGATGTACTCGGTCATGCCCTGACCCTTGCCGCGGCTGCGAATCTTTCGTGCCAGTCTTCCGATGAACATTGGGGCCTCCTCGAAAGCTACTTCCCCGGTCCTTGATTCAAAGCCTAGCAGCCCTGGGCTCCGTTGACCATCGGTCAAGCGGCGGAGGCCGGATTTGCGCGCCAGACCCTGGACGGCTTATAATCGTTTCGGTTTTACTGGAGGACTCCTGTGGATCGCGGGCAGGCCGAGGCACGCGAGGAGCGGGGCGGCGAGGCGCGCCGGCGCCGGATCGTGCTGGTCCTGGGATCCGCGGTGCTGGCCGCCCTGGTTCTCGGCCTGGCCGAGGTGGTGCGGCAGCTGCTGGGGGCCAGCGGCCTGCTCGCCGGCCCGGCCGGGGTCGCCCGCTTCGCGGTCTTCAACCTCTCGCTGTACGCCGTGGCCGGGATGACCGTCGGCCTGCTCGAGCTCCTGGTGCTGGTCGCCCTTCCGACCCGGCTCGATCCGCGGCGGCTCGCGCCGACGCTGCGCGAGTGGTGGAGCGGGCAGCACTCCGCCGGCGAGGCGATCACCGGCGGTCTGCTCGGCGGCCTGTTCGGCCTCGGCCTGTTCGGGCTGGTCGCCTTTCGCGCCGGGCTGTACTTCATGGAGAACTTCGCCGACCACAGCCTGGCCTCGGCCGCGCTCAGCGTGCTGCTGCTCGGCGGCTTGGCCGTCTGCGCCCTGGCCGGGCTGCTGTGCTCGCGCCTGGCCTCGGCCGCGCTGCGACGGATCAAGATCCGCTGGCCGGCGCTGGTCGCCCCTCGCGTTCTCGTGCTCGTCCTCGGCCTGCTCGTTGCGGCAGCGGTTGCGGTGCTCGTCGTCGCGCACGGCCACCGTCTCGCCGGCGCGGATCTGTCGCCGCTGTTCTTCCTGCTGGCCTTCGTCACCCTGCATCTGCTGATCGCGGTGGTTCTGGCGCCGGTCTCGGTCGAGCGGCTGGTTCGCCTGGCACCGGTGCGCTGGGGCTGGCCGGTGGCGCTGCTTGCCGCCCTGCTCGGGATGTCGTACACGCTGTTCAACCTCGGCGATCATCCGCAGCTGAAGTACCTCACCGCGGAGCGGACCGTGGGAACCCGCGAGCTGGTGCGGGCGTTCCAGAGCGCCCTCGACCGGGACGGCGACGGGTACGCGGCGCTGCTCGGCGGAGGTGACTGTGACGACAGCGACCCCGGCGTGAACCCCGGCGCGGCCGAGGTGCCGAACAACGGCGTGGACGAGGACTGCAGCGGCGAGGATCTGCGCATCGCCTCCTTCGGCGAGGAGGAGCCGGCCGACGGCGTGCTGCCCGAGGAGCTGGTCCCGCCGTTGGGCATGCACGGCCGCATGCCGCCGCCCGCTGCCGTGGCCCAGGCCGACAAGAATGCGGTCCAGCTTCCCGAGCGGCCCGATCTGCTCCTGCTCTCGATCGACGCGCTGCGGGGCGACCGCCTGGGCGTGGCCGGCTATCCCCGGCCGCTGACGCCGAATCTCGACCGGCTGGCGCGGCGGGGTGCGTACTACCCGCGGGCCTACTCGCAGGCTTCGGCCACGGCCGAGAGCTTCAGCTCGATGCTCACCTCGAAGTATCCCAGCGAGGTCGACTGGGGCGGCAAGACCTTTGTCCCGCTGCAGCCCTCGAACGTGACCCTGGCCGAGGCGCTGCTGGCCGCGGGTTATTCCACGGCCGGCATCGTCACCCACAGCTACTTCCTGCCCGAGTACGGGTACGGCCAGGGCTTCGAGCATTGGGACACCTCGCAGATCAGCCGCGTCAACTCGATCGCCTTCGGGCAGACCACCTCCCCGCAGCTCACCGATCGCGCGATCGCGTATCTCGATCGCACGGCCGGCGATCCGCGGCCGCGGCTGCTCTGGGTCCACTACTTCGATCCCCACGATCACTACGTGTTCCATGAGGGCGCGATGAAGTTCGGCACGCGGCCGATCGATCGCTACGACCATGAGATCCGTTTCACCGACGAGCACATCGGCCGTCTGCTCGACCACGTGGCCTCGACGCCGCGCGGCCAGAACACGATCATCGTGGTGTGGGGCGACCACGGCGAGGCCTTTGGCGAGCACGGGTACACCTTGCACGGCCGCCACCTCTACGACGACCAGATCCACGTGCCGCTGATCCTGGCCGGGCCGGGCATCCGACCGACCGAGGTCGAGCATCCGGTGGGCCTGATCGACGTGGCGCCGACCCTGGTGCTGCTCGCCGAGGCCCACCCGCCCGTGGACTTCCGCGGCAAGGACCTGCGCCGCTACCTCGAGCCCGGGTACCGCGCCGACGACGTGGTCTTCTCCGAGTTCCTCGGCACGCGGCGGCGTGGTCCGAAGAAGGCGATGATCACCGGGAGCTGGAAGCTGATCTACGACCTGCGGGAGCGGCTGTACTTCCTGCACGACCTCAAGGAGGATCCCGGGGAGCGCCGCAACCTCTACGCGCTGGAGACGATGCGCGCCCGCGAGCTGCGCCGCACGCTCACGCGCTGGATGTCGACCCAGCTGAAGACGCGCTGGGCGCTGGCCGACTGAGAGCACCTGCGATACTTGTCTTTTAGCCGAGGCCGTGGCAGCGTACCGGCGTGTGCGCAGCCAATCGAGACCACAGTGATCGCATGCCGCGCTCGTGGCGATCGCGGATCCTGCGCGCGGCAAGGGTTTTGCTGCTGATCGTGGTTGGCCTGTTCGTGGGCCTGCTCCTCGCCGAGCTGGTGCTGCGGCTGGTGTACGACCTGCCGGCGCAGGAGCGGGCCCTGGTGGGGTGGCAGTTCTCGACCTGTGATAATCCCGGGATTCCGTACCTCCACCTGCGCTCCTGCCCGACCTGCCGGCCCGAGACCAACTCGCTGGGCCTGCTCGGGCCCGAGCCTCCCGCGGCCAGGGACGGCCTGGTCCGGGTGGCCATGGTCGGCGACTCGATGTGCGCCGGCTATCCCCATCGCTACGAGCAGACCATGCCGGCCCGGCTGGAGGACGAGCTCGCGCAGCGCGCGCCTTCGGGGACGGAGGTGCGGGTGATCAGCTACTGCATCGGCGGCTTCGACCTGCCGGAGCTGGAGGCGATGCTGCGGACAATGGTCCTGCCCGCGCGCCCCGATCTGGTGCTCCTGCTGCCGTACATCAACGATAACACGGACTTGTTCTTCCTCACGATCCAGGTCCCGGACCAGGAACCGCAGCTGTACGTGATGCCGCGCGGTGAGCGGCGCGGACCCTTCGCTGCGCTGCCGGACGAGCTGCGGCGGGTGCTCGGCGAGTGGTCGTTCCTCTACCAGGAGCTGCAGAGCCGGCTGGCCAGGCTCGAGGTCTGGGCCGAGGACGCCCAGCCGCCGTGGGTGATGCTGACCGAGGAACAGATCCGCAATCTGGTGGCCTGGCAGGTCGCGGTGGCGCATCGGGCCGGCATCCCCCTGGCCGTGGTCCCGCTCCCACCGGCGCGCCACACGCGCTGCCTCGAGGCGGACGGGAGAATGCGTCCCTTTCCCGACATCGAGTGCTTCGACGATGGTACGGCTCTGGACGCATGGATCCAGCGATACCGCGCGTGGCAGCTACCCGTGCTCGACCTGCGGCCGATGCTGGGCGAGGTGCGGGAACGTGACCTGGCCCTCGGCGGCGAGCACGAGGACGTGGTGCATTACAACGCCGAGGGTCACTCGCTGGTGGCGCGGGTGATGGCGCCCTTCGTGGCCGACCGACTGTGGCCGCCCGAGCCCAGGGATGCACCTCCGTCCCCGGTTGACCCGGGCGAGGATGCACCTCCGTCCCCGTAGCGGTCCCCGTAGCGCTGCGGGGCCTGGATGGCTATGTACAGGGCTGCGACCTCGGGTCGAATCTCAGGTAATCCCGGGTAGTTCTTCGGATCGAGTTCGTGCAGCCGGGTCAGGGCTTTCTGGGTCCAGTCCGAATACACGCCCAGCTTGCGAGCTTCTCGCAGGAGCTCCTCGTACCGGCTGACCGCCTTGCCTATATCTGCGCTCTCCTCGACACCCCATCCGCTGACCCCGGGATCCGGATTCTCGAGCCTGCCGGGCGGGACACGGCCTAGCTTTTCTGCCGTATCACGGATGATTTCCGCGTACATGAACAGCACGGCTATCGTCCATTCGGGCTGGTGCAGCTTTGGAATGGATTCCAGTAGCTTCGTGGGCCAGCGGTCGGCTCTGCGCTTGAGGGAGTCGTGCAGCGTGAAGTAGCCCGTCGGGTCCAGTTCCATGGCCCGGGCGGCTTCCGCCGGCCCCGCCGCGAGCTCGAATGACAGCTCCGCCGCTGCTGCTAACAGCTGTTGCGGCGCCTCCGTCCCCTGCTGTTCGGCGCGTAACAGGATCATGTTCTGCACGTCGACGCCGTCGCGGACATCGGCCAGGTCGACGCGTGCCCGAAGCAGCTTGGACACCTCCAGCCGCACGGTCCAGGCCTGGTCCGGCTCCTTGCGCCCGAAGCGCTTCAGCCAGTCGCGGTACGTGGCCAGCGCCTGCTCGGTCTCATCGGTGTCGCGCAGGATGTCCCCGGCCCAGCGCAGCGCCGACGGACCGCTCGGGTGGTCCGGGAAGCGCTCGGCAAAGCCGGATAGCAGGCGCACCGCGTCCTCGTGCCGGCCCGCGGCCTCGTGCAGGATCGCGGCGGAGAGCATCGCATCGGCCGCGTGCTCGCTGTCCGGGAACTCGTGTGCCAGCCGCTCGTACGCCCGCGCCGCGTGGTCGAAGTACGCCAGCCGCTCGTGGAGCACGGCCGTGGCGTACAGGCTGCGCTCGGCGAGCGCTGACTTGGGGTGCATCGCGATCAGGCGCTCGTACGCCGTGATCGACCCGGTCGGGCTGCCAGCCCTCTCGAAGCAGATCGCCGCGTTGAACAGGGCCTTGTCGGCGAGGCTCGCCGTGGGCTGCTCGTCCACCAGCGCGACGTACCCCCGCGCCGCCGCATCGAACCGCCCGGCACGGAAGTGCTCGTCCGCGAGCTTGAACTGTGCCTGGGCGATCAGCGTCTCGAGCATGGCCGTGAACGACGCGCTGCGCACCAGCTTGTCGTTGCCCAGGAACTCGCGGGCGTGCTCGAGCAGGAGATCCCAGCGCTTCAGGAGGTTGAGCGAGTCGAGGCAGAGGTTGGCCGCCTGCTCGGCGAGCGGGGATTCGGGATACTCCCGGACGACTTGGCTGAACAGTTCGACTGCCTTGTCGAGGTGGTCCTGCCTGTAGTGCTTGCTCGCGGCCTCGTGGAGCGCCGCTGCCGATGGTTGCTCGGCGGCCACAGGGGGCGTGAACAGGCCAATCAGGAGTACAATCGCCGAACCGCGCCAAGTCGATCTCACGCTCAGCGCCTCCGGCGGGGCAGGGTGACTACCGGCGCCGCCGCCGGACGAGCCTCAGCAGCCCGAGTAGCCCGATCAGCCCGGCCGCGGGCAGGAAGTCCGCGGCACCGGCGCTGGCGCAGCCCGCCGTGTCGGGCGGCGGCTCGTCGGGATCGGGGTCGCCCGGATCGTCGTTGTCCGGCTCGAGCGGCTTGGTGTCCTGCGCGTCCGGGATGCCGTCGCCGTCGTCGTCGTCGTCCACGTTGTTGGGCTCGCCGTCGTTGTCCGTGTCCCGCGAGTAGTCCTCGCCGCCGGGGCCGATATCGACCTCGTCGTCGATGCCGTCATTGTCGTCGTCCGGGTCGGCGCCGTCGTCGATTCCGTCGTTGTCGTGGTCGTATGACGCGTCCTCGCCGGTGTCCGGATCGACGTCCTGCCCGTCGGGGATGCCGTCGTTGTCGTCGTCCGCGTCATTGCGGTCGTCGGTGCCGTCGTTGTCGTGGTCACGCGAGGCGTCTTCACCGGTGTCCGGATCCTTGTCCTGCTCGTCGTCGATGCCGTCGTTGTCGTCGTCCGGGTCGGCGCCGTCGTCGATGCCGTCGTTGTCGTGGTCGCGCTTGGTGTCCTCGCCGGTGTCCGGGTCGACGTCCTGCCCATCGGGGATGCCGTCGTTGTCGTCATCCGGGTCGAAGGGGTCGTCGATGCCGTCGTTGTCGTGGTCCCGCGAGGTGTCCTCGCCGGTGTCCGGATCCTTGTCCTCCTCGTTCGGCACGCCGTCGCCGTCCACGTCCGGATCCACGTCGTCCGAGATCCCGTCCTCGTCGAGATCCGCGTGCACGCATTGGCCGTCCACGCAGGTCTGGCCCTCGGGGCAGCCCACTTGCGTGCAGGGCTCGGGCACGCAGCTCCCGTCCTCGCACTGCATGCCGCCCGGGCATTCGATGTCCTTGCACGGATCCTCGTCGATCGGGATGCACTCACCACCGGTGCAGACCTCGGTGGCCGGGTCGCAGGCCGCGCAAGGGTCGACCACGCAGTTGCCGTCCACGCACTTCTGGCCGTCGCCGCACTCCACGTCGATGCAGCTCGGCACGCACTCGCCGCCGCGGCAGAACTGACCGGGATCGCACTGCACGCCAGCGCAGGGATTGGGCTGGCAGTTGTGGTTCACGCAGACCTCGCCCTCGGGGCAGCCGGTGATCTCGCAGTCGTTGGAGAAGCACTCGCCGAGCCAGCAGTCGTAGCCCGGCTCGCAGGTGACCACGTCGCAGGAGGTGAAGCAGCGGCCCTCGTAGCACTCCTGGTCCGCATCGCAGTCGGCGTCGGTGGCGCAGCTCGCGGGCACGCAGTAGCCCTCCTCGCAGATCAGGTCCGCCGGGCACTCGCCGAACACACAGGGCTCGGCGCAGCGACAGGCGATGCACTGGCTGCCTCCGCCGCAGATGTCGGGATCCTCGTCGATCTGGCCGTCGCAGTCGTTATCCGCGCAGTCACAGACCTCGCCCATCGGACCCACCGCGCCCAGGCACACGCCCCAGCGGCCCTGCTCGTCGCAGGTCTCGATGCCCGGCACGCAGGCGCCGATGTCCGAGCCGCAGGCGCGCGTCTGGCCCGTGATGCAGTCGCAGCCCTCGTCGGTGTCGCCGTCGCAGTCGTTGTCCAGCCCGTCGCAGAGCTCGTCCGCCGGGCCGATCTGATCCTCGCAGTCGCCCCAGCTCCCGTCCTCGAGACAGGTCTGCAGGCCGGCCTGGCACTCGCCCACGTTCGAGCCGCACTCCATCGTCTGGCCCGCGATGCAGTCGCAGCCCTCGTCGATCGTGCCGTCGCAGTCGTCGTCGATGCCGTTACACTCCTCCTCGGGCACCGGCCCGCACTCGCCGCAGGCGTTCTGCACGCCCTCGTCGGTGTCGCCGTCGCAGTCGTTGTCCAGGTAGTCGCAGATCTCGTCCGAGGCCGGAGTGTCCGGCTGGCACTCGATGCTGCCATCGACGCAGAACTCGTGCCCCGGCGCGCAGACACCCTTGAGGCCCGTGTCGCAGACCGCACCGCCGCCCGGGTTGCCGTCGTCGATCTCCCCGTCGCAGTCGTCGTCGAGGCCGTTGCAGACCTCGGCCGACGGGCTCGTCAGGCGTACGCAGTCGATGGCACCGTTCACGCAGGTGGTCTCACCCGGGGCGCAGACGCCGGGCTCACCCGTGTCGCAGGCCACGCCGCCGCCCGGGTTGCCCTCGTCGGTCATGCCGTCGCAGTCGTCGTCCTCGCCGTTGCAGGTCTCTTCGGGCACGTCCCCGCAGGTGCCGCAGGCGTTCTGCACGCCCTCGTCGATCTGGCCGTCGCAGTCGTTGTCCTGGTAGTCACAGATCTCTTCCGGCACCGGCCCGCAATCGCCGCAGGCGTTCTGCACGCCCTCGTCGATCTCCCCGTCGCAGTCGTTGTCCTGGTAGTCGCAGACCTCGGGCTCGGGCAGGGGTGCGTCGCAGGGGCCCCAGACCCCGTTGGTGCAGACCATCTCGCCCACTCCGCAGTCGGTCTGACACGGCGCGGTCAGATCCTCGTCGATCTGGCCGTCGCAGTCGTTGTCCTTGCCGTCGCAGACCTCGTTCCAGGGCTGGGGCGCGTCGCAGCCGACCCACATGCCCGCCTGGCAGAACTCGGTGCCGTCGCCGCACAAGGTGGAGCAGGCCCGGGTCAGACCCTCGTCGACCTGGCCGTCACAGTCGTTGTCGTCGCCGTCGCAGACCTCGTCCGGCACCGGCCCGCACTCGCCGCAGGCGTTCTGCACGCCGTCGTCGATGAAGCCGTCGCAGTCGTTGTCCTTGTAGTCGCAGACCTCGGGCTCTGGAAACGGTGCGTCGCAGGCCAGCACCTGTCCGTCCACGCAGCGGATCCAGCCCGGCCCGCAGCCGTTGTTGCAGGGCACGTCGAGGTCCTCGTCCGTGGAGCCGTCGCAGTCGTCGTCCACTCCGTTGCAGATCTCGGTCGTGGCGACGGCCACGATCGAGTCGAGGATCGCGGCCAGCTCGGCGCCCGAGGGTGCGTGGTAGTAGTTGCTGGTGCCGCCGCGTGAGGCCATGTTCTGCAGCAGCGTGCCGTCGAAGTCGCCGGTCGAGCCGTACCCGATGACAAAGGTCTTGATGTCGTGGCCCGAGGTGTTGCGCAAGGAGTCGATCCGGCCGAGGATCGAGTTGGAGTCGGGATGGTTGCAGCTGCTGTGCGGGACGCCATCCGTGAGGAGCATCACGAAGTGCTGGCGGTTGGGCTTGGGGGCGGTGGGCAGATAGCTGAGGTAGTAGCTGCGAGCGTAGTTCACCGCGTCGTAGATCGGCGTCAGCGCGCTGGAGTGCGGTCCGTTGTTGGCCAGCGCGGTGACGACCTGGCTGTGCGTCGTGTCGGCGAGCCCCACCTGCACCGCGTTGACCGTGCAGCCGGTCTCGGATGTGGGAAACACCTCCAGCCCGAACCTCACCTCGCTGTCATAGGTGCTCGTCATGTACTCGATCGCCGCCTTGGCGCCGGCCCACTTGGTGCCACTCATGCTGCCCGAGCGGTCGAGCACGATCAGCAGGTCTGGCATGTCGCAATCGGCCTTGGCGCGCGGAGCCGGCAGCAGGATTGTGCAGGCGCAGGCGAGAGCAAGAACAGCACCGAGGTTGGCTCGGCTCATGACACCCTCCGTACACGGCTAAGCTGCCGTGCTCGGTAAACTATTGGCAATTTCAGTGTAAGTGTACGGGCCTGTCCTGTCAAGCGGGCCGCTGCGTTCCTGCTGCGCTGGAATGTGGTCCGCGAGGTAGTACCATGCTACAAGATGTCCCGTGCTGACGGGCCGGCGGTCCTGGGATGAAAGGTCATTAATTTGAAGCAGTTACATTGGTTTCTCCTCGTCGCCGTGCTGCTGGTGCTCGGATCTGCCGCGACCTACGTGCTGCGGATCGCGGTCTTCGGTCGTACCGAGAATACCTTCTACTACATGGTCCAGGACCTGGCCTTTGTCCCGGTGCAGGTCTTGCTGGTGACGCGGATCCTGATCGAGTTGCTCAGCCGCCGGGAAAAACGGTCAGGGCTGGACAAGCAGAACATGGGCATCGGCGTCTTCATCAGCGAGATCGGCACCGAGCTCCGGGGCGCGGGTCGAGCCGGATCTGGCTGGATCGCCCGTCGCCTAGGGCTGGAAGAACTCCAGTCCGCTCGCTGGCGGATCGACCTTGATCTTGTAGGAGAAGCCAACACCGTACAGCGTACCGCCGTCCTGGGCCAGGTCGGCGAAGAAGCCGTGGTTGTCGGTGTCGTCGGCCAGCACCGTGCTCCAGCTCCAGGTGCCGCCGCCCTGTGTGGCCAGCAGCAGTGAGAGGTCGGTCTGGTCCTGGTACGCGATGCGCGGCGAGCCGGCGAGATAGAGCAGCGAGGCGTCCGCGCCCACACGGTCGATCGCCACCACCTCGCCGCCCGAGGTGCGCAATCCGTCGTCGACCACCACATCCGTGCCGGCGGCAACATCGATGAAGCGCAGCGTGCCCATGTCCTCGTCCTGGTACGCGATCATCACCTGATCGGCGGGCAGCGCCAGCGAGGGGTACCGGCCCACGTCGCCATCGGCCTCGCCGTTCTTGTCGTCGACCAGCACCGCGGCGTCGAAGCCGCTGCCGTTCCAGGTGGCGAGCCACAGGTCTCCGGTCTTGACGTTGGCCGGATCCCCGTTGGCGTCCTCACCGGAGCGGGTGTGCTCGTAGAAGGCCACCACCGGCGAGCCGTCGGCCTTGAGCGCCAGCGAGTTGAACAGGCCGGTGCCGTCGGGCAGCAGGGCCAGCGTCGACTCGGTCAGCTCGTCGCGGCACGAGCCCTGGTAGCAGGCCTTGCCGGCGCCGCAGTCGGCCCCGCAGTCATCGGTCGGTGTGGCGCAGGTGCCGGCCCCGCCCAGGTCGAGGCACTTGTCGCTGCCGCCGCAGGCGCGCATGCAGGGCGGGGGCAGCAGGTCGACGCCGGCCACCTCGTGGAAGTCCCAGGCCGGCGCGGTCGGGCCCTGGCCGATCGCCACCCGCGCGGCCGAGCGCACCAGCCCGGGATCCTCGGCCAGCATGTACGCGATCACCGGCGTGCCGTCGGGCTTGAGCGCCAGCGAGGCGAAGCGGCCCACGTCGCCGTCGCTCTCCACGGTCTGTACCTGCCAGCTCGAGCCGTCGTACGCGGCGTACTTCAGGTCGGCGTTGTCCGTGTCGAAGTACGCCACGCGAGGGTGCCCGCTCGCGTCGTCGAGGGCCAGCGAGGCGTAGCGTCCCACCTCCGGTCCGGGATCGGCCACGCCGCCTCGCGGGCCGGTGGGCGAGGCCGTGGGATTCCCGCCCGCGGGCAGGCCGTCGACGAAGCTCCAGGACGGCGCGTCACCGAATGACCCGGAGCCCACCACCAGGTCGCCGTACGTGTCGCTGTACGCCGCGATCCAGGCCGTACCGCCGGTCACCGAAAGATCGGCGAAGCGGCCGATGATGCCCAGCGGCAGCGGCGGCAGATCTATGCAGCCGCACTCGGGCGTGTCGTACGCGCAGGTGTCCGGGTCGAACCCCCCGGTCTCCCCGCTGCCGCTCGGGAGCTCGACCGCGATCTTGCCGCTGGGGCAGGTGTGGTCGGAGCAGGATGCGGGCAGGTTCATGCACTCGCCGGTGAGCATGCAGCAGTACTGGCCCGCCGGGCAGGAGCCCATGCAGGGCGAGGAGCAGATGCAGGAGCCGGCCGCCGGATAGCACTGGCCGCCCGTGCCCTCGCCGCAGTCCGGGGAGCCGTCGCCGCTGTGCGCGCAGGCCGCGTCGTCGGCGCAGTCGAAGTGCTTGCAGCGGGTCTTGCCGTCCTCGTCGGGCGTCTCCGAGCAGTACTGACCGGGCTCGCAGTCGCCCGCGACGGCGCAGACGCCGATCGCGTAACAGAAGCCGCCGTTCTTGTTGCAGCCCCAGTTGGGGCAACAGTCCTCGTCCGAGGTGCACTTCTCGGATACGCACCGGCCGTTCTTGCACAGCATGAAGTCGCCGCACTCCCAGTTGCAGCGGTTGCAGGTTGCGGGATCGGTATCGGCGTCGGTGTCTACATCGGTGTCCCCATCGGTGTCGGTGTCCGCGTCGGTGTCCGCATCAGCGTCGCTGGGCGTGTCGCCGCAGCCCGCCGCGACCAGCAGCGCGGCCAGGACCAGCACCATCCCGGCTGCGCGGCGGCGGGCTCCGGCCGCCGCGACCAGCCCCAGCAGCAGCAGTCCGAGTCCGCCTCCGCCTCCGGCCGCGGCGCACCCGCTGGCCGCCACGTCCTCGGCCCGGCCGATGCCGCGGGCCACGGAGCTGGTGTGACCGGCGCTGTCCATCACCCGGACGTCGAGCCGCCGCGCGCCGGATGCGCGGTGCGACACCAGGTCGATCCGCCCGCTGTACGGCACGCGCTGCCAGTCGCCGCCGTCGATGCGGTACTCGGGGTACAGGTCGGCCGCCGGCGTTGCGCGATCGCGCGTCTCGACCACGGCCTCGCCATCGACGACCCGCACGTCGAGCTCCGGCGGCGTGCGGTCGACCACCACGCGCAGCACCGCCGGAGTGGGATCGAGTGACCTCGGCTCGCCGATGCGTCGCGCACGGACGCGAATCTCGTGGGTGCCGTCGAGGGCCAGGTTGGCCTGCCTGAGCACGGCTTGCGCCGAGGGCGTGAAGTAGGTCCACAGCCGTCCGTCCACCGAGGCCTGCCACTCGATGTCATCGCCCGGCACCTCGAGCTCCAGTTCGGGCCAGATCCCGTCCGCGCCGGCTCCGGGCAGCCGCAGGCCGATAACCCGGGCCGAGGTCTCCGCCGGCGGCGGCGGCGGGCCGCCCGCGAACTCGAGGTCGGCGTACAGGCCCAGTGCGGTATAGGTCGTCTGGCCGGTCTCCGGGTCGATGCCCTCGGCCTCGCCGTGGATGCCGTCCACGCGCAGCGTCAGCCCGGCGATCAGCTCGGGCATCTCGATCGGCGACAGCGCGCCGGTGAGGAAGCCCAGCGCCAGGTCGAGCAGCATCGGGAAGTCGGTCTCGAGCTGCTCCTTGGTCTTGCCCAGGATCTTGTTGTTGCTGACATCGATGTTCTCGAAGGCGAGCTCGCCGAGCACGGGCTGCAGCGAGTTGTCGGGCAGGACCGCCAGGCCGATCGGCGCGGTCACGTCGGCCCTGAGCGTGAACAGCCTCACGTAGCGCTCGCTGATGAAGGCGTAGAAGTCGATGTGCAGGTCGTCGAGGTGTGCTGTGAGCAGCGGATCGTCGAGCAGCGGGAATCCGCCGGAGAGGCAGAGATTGCTGCCGCCCGGGTCGCACTCGCTGCCGTCGGGGCAGCCCGCGTCGCAGGTGACGTACGTGCCCTCGCCGATGTACAGCCGCGGCACCTCCCGCGGGCGCAGCGAGAGCACCATCGGCACGTTCTCGCCCTCGGAGAGGTATTCCATGAAGCCGGTGCCGAGCACGATGCCCAGCAGGTCGGCGCTGATCATGTCGACCGCCTCGCTGCCGATCGAGAGGCAGAAGAAGCCCGATTCGTACAGCTCGTACAGCGCGTCGTCGGTGTAGGCGCGGGCGATCGCGATCGAGACCGCCGCCGGGTTACCGGTGTGCGGGTTGGTGTCGCCCAGGGTGTAGCGCTGGATCGGCGGCGGTATCGGCGGATCGCGCCGCGGCACGCAGGCGCTGTGGGTCGGGGCCTTCATCCCGCCGATCAGGCCCACGTCGAGATCGCCGGGCGAGCCCGTGATGACATCGACGTACCCGCCGGCCACGGCGTGGAGCCAGATCTTGGCCGACAGGCCCGGATCGACGCTGGCCAGCATCGCGCCCATGTCCATCTCGCCGACGAGGCCCAGCGGCGTGGGCACGCACTTGTCCGTCGTGCCGTTCCAGCAGATCTGGTTCTCGTTGCAGGCCGTGCCCGGCGGGCAGTTGTCGGCCTCGGCGCAGCTCATGCAGAGGTACTCGTCGAGCATGCCGCCGAGCTCGTCGTCGAGTACGCCCTGGAGCTGATCGTTGATCAGCCCCTTGAGCAAGGACTTGAGGGCGTTACCCAGCGAGCACAGGCCGCCGCCGGTGATCTCGAAGTCGATCTGCTCGGTGTCGGCGTTGATCTGGCCCATGTCGATCTGCAGGTACTTGGTCACCGGATCGATCGAGAAGAAGACCTCGGCGTCGGCCGGCAGGCCGGGCGCCGGCGCCGCGATCCAGGCCTCGACGTTGCAGTCGAGGATCGAGGCCTTGATCGGGATCTTCAGCCGGCCGTCGCCCGCTGGGTTCTGGTCGTCGATCTCGGAGATGTAGATCGTGACCTTCAATACATTGGGCGCGACCATCTCGAAGTCGGCGCCGCCCAGTGTCGCGGTCACGCCGTCGCAGCCGCCCTCGCAGATCTTGGCGGTGATGCCAGCGATCAGATCGGTCTCGGTCTCGGGGATGTCGAACTCCAGCCCGTCGGGCAGCAGGGCCTCGACCAGGGGCTGGATGTTGCTCTCGAGGAAGGTGAAGGCGCGGTCCGAAACGTGCACCTGCACCGCGTCGGGCATCTTCTCCTCGTCCGGGTACCCGCCGGGGATCGGATCGGCGCAGCCGCCGCTGTCGCAGCCGCCGTCGCAGCCGCCCGAGCAGCCGCTGTCGCAGCCGCCGTCGCAGCCGAAGCAGCGCAGCAGCAGGATCGCGGCTGCAAGGGTCACCGGATACCGTCTCAATGCCTGGATTCCGGAGCGCATGGTGCGTCCCTCCTCTGAACCTGTGTCACCCGGGCGGGTCTTTTTTTCGTACTCCAAACAGTTTAGGTCCTTTCACGCGCCCCCGTCAAACGCTGTCGCGCGGCGCCACGCGCGCCTTGACCCGTGACCTCGGGCGTGCTATCCGTGCGACATTGTTCGTGCTTCGGGAGGTAGCCATGCGACGGATGCAGGGTGTTCTCGCGGGTGGGCGCGTGGCCTCCGCCCTGGCGCTCGCCCTGGCCGGCCTGGCGGGTTCACCCGCGAGCGCGGGCGACGAGGCCAGGGAGAAGCTGGCCGTGCTCGACCTCGGCGCCACCCGGGTCGAGGCCGGCATCGCCAGCACGCTGACCGAGCTGCTGATCAACGAGGTGAGCAAGATCGAGAAGTACCAGGTGATCGGCAAGCGCGAGATCAGCCAGATGCTCGACCTCGAGACCGAGAAGCAGATGATGGGCTGCAGCGACGACAGCTGCCTGGCCGAGATCGCCGGCGCCCTGGGCGTGGAGAAGCTGCTCGCCGGCAACATCGGACGGCTGGGCCAGACCTTCCTGGTGACGCTGAAGGTGATCGACCAGCAGCGGGCCAAGGTGGTGGCGCGGGCCCAGCGCAAGATCAAGGGTGACGAGGAGATGTTCATCGAGGCGGCCGAGTCGATGGTCAGGGAGCTGCTCCTCGGCGAGGTCCCGCTGCCCGACAAGACCGCCGAGCCCGACAAGACCGCCGAGCCCGACAAGACTGCCGAGCCCGAGAAGACCGCGGCCGTGCCGCCGCCCGCGGGGGAGCCCGCAGGCAAGACCGAGGCCGGGGTCGAGGCTGGCAACCCGCTGTGGAGCAAGCTGGTGGGCTGGGGCCTGATCGCCGTGGCCGCGGGCGCCGTGGCCGGCGGCTCGACGATGATGGTCTATTCGAACTGGGACGCGCAAGAATACCGCGATGGCCTGGTCGCGGACGAGGACTTTTTGTCCTCCGCCGAGACCGAGGCCACCGCGGGCTGGGTGCTGTTCGGCGTGGCCGCGGCAGCCGCCACCGGCGGGTTGCTGCTGCTGCTGCTCGACATCGGCGAGGAGCCGGCCGCCACGGTCGCGCCGACCGCGAGCCGCGACGGCGCCGGGCTCGTCGTGACCGGGCGCTGGTAGGGGGAGGCGATGATCAAGACACACCGCATAGCGCTGGCGCTCGCCCTTGCCTGCAGCTGCGTGCCCGGCGGGCTCGACCGCGACGAGGGCGATCTGTGGGTCGTGCTGCAGCAGCTGGACACGAGCGTCTGCGACGAGGTCCGTTTCCTGATCCACCTGGCGCATGACACGTACGATACCAAGATCTCGTGCAACGACCTCGAGGACGACACCGGCGGCAAGGCCTATGGATTCGAGGGCCTGCTGGCCGGCGTGGCGCAGATCGGCGTTGAGATCCACTACTACTCCGAGACGCAGCAGGAGACCGTGATCTCCCAGTGCGGGGCGCATGACGACGTGGTGATCGAGGCCGGCGGCGATGTCGGCGTGGATATCGAGATGGCGCCGTGCTGGAAGGAGGAGCCGCTGTACGTGCTCCACGGCACCAGCCAGGTGACGCTCGACGGCAGGGTGACCAACGCGGAGTGGGACGAGGCCAACGCGTACTTCATCGTGGGCGGCTGGGACGGGCCCTTCGAGGGGTACGCCAAGCACGACGGCGGGAGTCTGTGGCTCGCTCTGGATGCCTGGGACGACACCAAGCATCCCGACGATCACATCGGCCTGATCGTGGATCCGGTCGGTCAGGCCGGGAGGCTGCTCAAGCTGATGGCCTATCCGGATAGCGAGCTGGAGTGCTCGCTGGGCGGTGAGGCCTGCGCCGGTGCCGGCGTGCAGGCGGTGCACACCGACGACGATGACGGACTCCGGGTCGAGATCGAGATCCCGTACGCGGCAGTGGGCATCGAGGCCGGCAAGCAGGGCGGGCCGCAGATGATGGCCAAGATCGTGTCCGGGAACGGCGGCTGGGAGGAGTTCTCCTGGCCCTCGCTGGCGGCCTGGGACTCTCCCGAGACGTACGGCTCGCTGACCAGCGAGGACCTGTGGCAGGCCGGCGGCGACACGGACACGGACAGCGACACGGACACGGACAGCGACACGGACACGGACAGCGACACGGACACGGACAGCGACACGGACACGGATACCGACACGGACACGGATACCGACACGGACACCGACACCGACACGGACACCGACACCGACACGGACACGGACACCGACACGGACACGGACGGCTGGTACCAGTGGCCGCTGGACGAGGGAGCGGACAGCACGATCCACGACGAGTTCGGCAATCACCCGGGCACGATCGTCGGCGCCACCTGGACCACGGGCGTGGACGGCGACAACAGCGAGTTCGCGCTGCGCTTGGCCAGCGACGACGACCGCGTCGATGTGCAGACCAGCGCCTCGCTCGACGCCGTCACCACGGACTCGCACACCATCTCGGTATGGGTGAAGTTCGACGAGAGCATCACCACGAACAGGATCGCGGTGGACCTCTCCAGCTCGGACGGCTCGGTGCTGGGCGATCCGCGCGGAATCCGCTTCAGCAGCGGCGAGGTGCCGATCTTCAAGTGGATCACGGACGCGGGCGGGAACGCCTTCACCGTGGGGGCTTCCGGCGGCATCACGGTCGGAGACTGGCATCACATCGTGGGCACCTTCGACTCCGGCTCGGCCACGGGCACGATCTACGTGGACGGAGTCTACGCCAACGAGGCATCGTCCGCGGGCGATGGTACGTCGATCGAGTATCTCACCTTCGGCAATGTCTCCGAGGGCGGCGCAGCGGGGGGGAGCAAGGGTTTTCCCGGTGTCATCGACGAGGTGATCATCTCGGACTATGCCTGGGAGGCGTCCAAGGTGCTGGAGGAGTACGAACTGCTCTGTGCCGGCAATTCCTGCAACACCGGCGGGGACAGCGACACGGACAGCGACACGGGCACGGACGCCGATGCGGACGCCGGCGCCGCCGCCGATGCCGATGCGGAGGCCGGGGATGAGGAGATCGATCCCGAGGCGTGCGGCGACGGGTACTGCGCGGTGGACGGGTTCGGCTGCGTCCCGCCCGGCAACTGCCATCCCACCGACGACCTGCTCAAGTGCGAAGGCGGCGTGATGGTCAGCTCCTGCGGCGATCTGCTGTGCGCCTGTGGTGAGACCATGGAGACCTGTCCCGGCGACTGCCGCTGGCAGCCCGTGGTCGTGAATGGTCTGTCGGCGCACCTGCTCGACATCGATTTCGACTCGGACGGCGAGCACGGCTGCGCGGTCGGGCCGGGCGTGATCGTCTGTTCCACCGACGGCGGCAAGACCTGGAGCACCAGTCCCACCGGCACGGACGTGATGCACGGGGTGTCGCTCGCCCACGGCCAGGGCCTGGCCGTGGGCGCCTGGGCCAACGGCAGCAACGGCGTGGTCTACACCACGGGCGACGGCGGCGCGAACTGGGCCAAGGTCGGCAACTACCAGCCCGCGGGCAAGGTGCCCCGAGCGGTGAGCTGCCGGTTCTACGCGGGCTCGACCGAGTGCTGGGGCGTGGCGTACGGCGACTGGGCCGGGCACGCCACCGACCTCACCGCAGGAGGCTTCGCCTGGACCCAGCAGGCGCCGGCCGGCACGCCCGACCTCGAGGCGGTGTGGGCCGTGAGCCACTCCCAGATCCACGCCTGCGGCTCCCCGTCGGGCGCCACCGACAGCGTGATCCTCCACAGCTGGAACGGCGGCGGCGCCTGGAGCGTATCCTCGATTCCGGCAGGGCAGCGGGGCGTGCTGGACGACCTGTTCATGTACGATTTGAATAGGGGCTGGTCCGTGGGCGAAGACGGCGGCACCGGCGTGGTGCTCAAGGTCACGGACGGCAGCAACTGGCACCTCGAAGCATCACCTGCCAGCGCCCCCCTGCGCGGCGTGGTCTTCGCCGATACCGGGACGGGCTGGATCGTGGGCCCGGATGACCGGCAGGTGCTCTTCAGCGAGGACGGCGGAGCGTCCTGGACCCTCGAGCACGAGAACCCCGGCAGCAGCACATACCTCCACGCCGTGGCGATCCGCGATGGCAGCGACGTGTTCGCGGTGGGCGACAGCGGCACGATGCTGCGCCGCACCAACGGCTGCGTGTACGGCGTACCCTGCGAAGCCGGCAAGATCTGCAACGTGAGCAGCGGCGTGTGCGAGTCCGAGAGTTCGTGCACGTTCCACGACGAGTGCACCCGCCCCGGCCTGACCTGCTGGGACATCGGCCAGTGCGGACCGGCCTGCGTGCCGGGCAGCTGTGGCGCCACCGAGTTCTGCAATGCGCCGAACCAGATCTGCTGCCCGGTCCAGCTCTCGAACCGGCCGATCGGCTGCCCCTGCAACTCCACGCCCGACTGCGACCAGAGCGCCGGCCTGGAGTGCCTCAGCGGTGTCTGCACCAAGGGCTGCGCCGTGGACGCGGACTGCGTGCGCTTTCGCTGCGACACGGCCGTCTCCGGCCTGTGTGACGTCGAGTGAGGCGCGATGAGCTCCACCCGCCGCGCCCGCTTGCTGATCACCGGCCGCGTGCAGGGCGTGTGGTACCGCCAGAGCACCAAGGAGGAAGCGGATCGGATCGGCGGGATCTCCGGCTGGGTGCGCAACCTTCCCGACGGCCGGGTCGAGGCCGTGGCCGAGGGGCCGCAGGAGCAGATCGAGGCGCTGGTGGCGTGGTGCCGCGAGGGCCCGCGGCTGGCCCGCGTGAGCGAGGTCGACGTGAGCTGGGAGGAGCCGCAGAACGAGGGCCCGGGCTTCGATGTGACGTACTAATGGTTTGACAGCCCGGGCCTGGGTGTTTACCTTCTGGCGGGATCGAGGCGCGGCAGACGCGCGGAGGAACGCATGGCCAAGTGGGACCCGTTCAAGGATCTGTCCGAGCTGCGCGAGCGCATGAACCACCTCTTCGAGACCAGCCTGACCCGCGAGCGCGAGCTCGCCGCCGGCCTGCAGGCCGGCGCCTGGTCGCCCGTCGCCGACGTGTACGAGACCGAACAGGGCATGGTGATCATGGCCGAGCTGGCCGGCGTGCAACAGGACGAGTTCGAGGTCCGTTTCGACGGCGCGAACCTGGTCCTGCGTGGGGAGCGGAAGATGAGCGAGGCCCGCTCAGGCGCCTCGATCAGCCGGCTCGAGCGCGAGTACGGCCTGTTCCAGCGTACCTTCCCGCTGCCCGACTGGGCCAGCCACGACACCGCCGCGGTGGAGGCGGGCTTCACCGACGGCGTGCTCAGGGTGACCGTGCCCCGACGGGACGAGGCGGCGGCCGACCGCGTCGAGGTTCGTTCGGAGTAGTCCCGGGCGAGGGTGAGGCCGCGCGACCATGGACAAGCAGGACTACTACGAGGTGCTCGGCGTCGCCAGGAGCGCGGACGCCAAGAAGATCAAGTCCGCATACCGCAAGCTGGCGCGCCAGTACCACCCCGACGTCAACCCGGGCGACCAGACCGCCGAGGCCAGGTTCAAGGAGATCCAGGAAGCGTACGACGTCCTCTCCGACGACAAGAAACGCAAGCTCTACGATCAGTTCGGCCACCAGGGCGTGTCCGCCAACTTCGACCCCGAGGCGGCCGAGCGGATGCGCCGGCAGTGGGGCCGCGGCGGCGGATTCCCGGGAGGGCAGGGCGTGCCGCCCGGCTTCGAGGAGATCTTCGGCGCGACAGGTCGCGGCGGCGCGGGCGGCGTCCACTTCGAGGGCGGCGGCCTGGGCGATCTGTTCGGCTCGATCTTCAGCGGCGGCCGCAGGCAGGCCGGCCCCCGCCCCGGCCGCGATCTGACGACCTCGGTGGAGATCGGCTTCCGCGAGGCCCTGCTGGGAACCGAGGTGCGGCTGCGCATCGACGGCGGCGAGGGTAGACCGAGCAACCTGACCGTCAAGATTCCGCCCGGTGTGAAGACCGGCACCCGCGTGCGCGTGCCGGGCAAGGGATCGAGCGGCGCGATGGGCGGCGCGGCCGGCGACCTGTACGTGGAGACCGTGGTCAGGGACGATCCGCTGTTCTCGCGCGAGGACGACGACCTGCGCTGCGAGATCCCGGTCACCCTGTCCGAGGCCGCGCTCGGCGCCAGCATCGAGGTGCCCACCATCGACGGCTCGGTCAAGCTGAAGATCCCGGCGGGCACCCAGGGCGGACGCAGGTTCCGCCTCAAGGGCAAGGGCGCGCCGCGGCTCAAGGGCGGCGGCAGGGGTGACCTGTACGTGCGGGTGCGGATCGTGGTGCCCAAGGGGCTCGACGACGAGGAGCGGGAGATGATCGAGCGGCTCGCCGGCAAGGAGCCGAAGAACCCGCGGCGAGGCATCTCGTGAGGCGACGGAAGTACTACACCTTGGCCCAGGCCGCCGAGTTCCTCGAGTTGGAGCGGCGAATCATCGAGTTCTGCGTGCGCGAGGAGCTGGTGCAGCCCCGGCGCTACCGCGGACGCACCGTGGTCACCCACGACGACCTCGACCGCGTCCGTGTGGTGTTTACGCTGACCGAGGAGCTGGGCGTGAACCTGCCCGGCGTGGAGGTCGCGCTACGCCTGCGCGACCAGGTGACGGCCCAGCGCACGGCCGCGGTGCAGATGCTCGACGAGATGCAGAGCGCCTTCCGGGCCGAGCTGGAGCAGCTGCGGCACGAACTCGAGCGGCTGCGGCAGGGACGGGACGGCGCGATTCTCGATGCCGAGGATCGCTAGCCGCCCCGCACCGCTGGCCGACTCTCGACTCTCGACTCTCGACTCTCGACTTTAGACTTTAAACTTTCAACTTTCAACTTTAGACTTTCGACTTTCAACTTTCAACTCCTACCGCTTCAGCTGCTCCCACCATCCGTCCGGTAGCTCCAGCACGTACGTGTCGATCGCGCCGTCCGGGTCGCTCCAGTTGGCGCCCCAGTAGAACCGCGTGCCGCGGCGGTTGAGCGCGCCCATCGGATCGGTCCAATAAGTGGTGTTGGCCGTGCGGGCGTGCGAGAGCCGCCAGATCCGGGGGCTGTCCGGCGTCAGCTCCATCAGGAAGATCGCGTTGTCCAGCCAGTACTGGGGCTGCCAGCTCGTGCCCGAGGCCGAGTCGCGGGCGTACGTGGAGACCGCGCACCAGCCCGGCGTGTCGACGCTGTTGCCCGAGAAGTGTTCGCCGCTGTAGGTCCACTCCTCGATGCGGAAGATCCGCACCTCCTCGCCGCTGTCGAGGTACGAGTAGCTGTACCAGTCGACCGAGTGGTTGTGGTAGCAGATCACGTCTCGGCCGTCGGCCGCGAGGGCGAGGTCGGCGTGGCCCCGCGCGCCGGTGACCATGGTCGTCGAGCTGCTGAAGGTCCGGTCGTACGCCACGAAGGGGCTGACCCCGAGCACCACGTACTCGCCGGTCGCGCTCATCCCGACCCAGTTCGGATCGCTGTCGTAGTCGATCTCGCCGACGATCGCGTCGTCGATCCGGTCGTAGCAGATGAGCTTCATCCCCGAGGCCGCGGCGCCCACCACCTTGAAGGCCCAGTACCGGGAGTTGCGATCCGAGTCGCCCTCGTGCTCGTTCCAGATCTTGCTGCCGCCGGCGTAGTCCGTCGCGAAGTCGCGGATCAGCGCCGTGGAGTCGTCGCCGATGTCGTAGAGGTTGAAGGTCATGCCGTCGACGAAGTAGAACACGTCCGGATCCACGGCGTCCCAGCGCGGCTCGGTCCAGCCCCAGATGCGGTCGGGAAGCTTCTTGAGGTACGCGAAGCTCGCGGTGTCGTAGAGGTGCCAGCGGCCGCCGTCGTGCAGCATCACCACCGAACCGTCCGCGTTCTCGTGCTCGTGCTTGGCGTAGAAGGTGCGCATCATGCTGTCGCCGTACCCGTCGAGCTGCTGGTCGGTCACCCGGGCGATGCGGGTGTGGAAGGTGCGGTCCGTGAACCAGGCGCCCTTGTCCGGCTTGGCGATGTGGTCCACGGGATAGGTTTCCATGCCGAAGACGAAGCTCGTGTCCGTGTCCGAGTCGGTGTCGGCGTCGGAGTCCGAGTCGGTGTCGGTGTCGGTGTCGGCGTCGGTGTCGGTGTCGGTGTCGGCGTCGGTGTCGGTGTCGGCGTCGATGTCGGTGTCGGCGTCGGTGTCGGTGTCGGCGTCGGTGTCGGTGTCGGCGTCGGTGTCGGTGTCGGTGTCGGCGTCGGCGTCGGTGTCGGCGTCGGTGTCGGCGTCGGCGTCGGTGTCGGCGTCGGTGTCGGTGTCCACGTCGGTATCGCCTCCGTACACGCACTGAACCGTGCCCTCCACGATCCGGCAGATCCGGCCGAAGTCGGGACAGAACACCTCGTCCCCCCACTCGCCGTCCGTGCAGAGCTGTACCCAGTCGGTGGACCGGCAGCGTTTGTCCCCGTCGCTGCAGGCGCTGTCCCCGGAGTCCTCGCAGCCGGCGAGTGCGACCGCCCCCGCTGACAGCGCCAACCAGACCGCGCTCCATGCCCTGCCGTGTGCCATGGCTCCCCCGCTCGCCAAGATTGCGCCCAGCCTAGCACATCCGCCATCGAGTTGGAATTCTGGGCAGAACGGACTTGACGCGCTGCCCTGGCCCAGCTACATTATCCATACTCATTATCATTATGATAATGAGTAAAGGCTGGGAGGATCAGACGATGCCGGACGAGAAGAAGAAGAAGAAGACGCTTCCCGCGGAGGAGGTGACGAGCTGCGAGACCACCCGGCAGATGCTGGAGCGGGCCCGCCGCGACGACGTGGTGCTCAGCTTCGACCGCGCCGCCGAGATGAAGCCCTGCCCGATCGGCGCGGACTCGGCCTGCTGCAAGCACTGCGCGATGGGCCCCTGCCGCCTGGTCAGCAAGAAGCCGTACGACAAGGTCGGCGTGTGCGGCGCCGACATCGACACGATCCAGGCCCGCAACTTCGGGCGGATGATCGCGGCCGGCGCCTCGGCCCACACCGACCACGGCATGGCCATGCTCGATCTGTTCCGCGACGTGGTCAACGGCCAGAACACCGACTACCAGATCAAGGACGAGCGCAAGCTGCTCTCCGTGGCCGAGTCTGTCGGCATCGAGACCGCGGACCGCGAGATCAAGGACATCGCCAACGAGCTCTACGCCGAGCTCGAGCGCACCTACACCCAGGTCGAGGGCGAGATCCCCTTCACCAAGCGCGTGCCCGAGCGGACGCTCGCCGCCTGGCGCAAGCTCGGCGCGGTGCCGCGAGGGGCGATGCGCGAGATCATGGAGATGATGCACCGCACACACATCGGCGTGGACCAGCAGTACGAGAACATCATGATCCAGTGCCACCGCGCCGCGCTGGCCGACGGCTGGGGCGGCTCGATGGTGGCCACCGAGATCTCGGATATCCTCTTCGGCACGCCCACCGCCGTTGCGGGGGAGGTGGACATGGGCGTGCTGCGGGAGAGGGAGGTCAACGTGGTCGTGCACGGCCACGAGCCGAACCTGTTCGAGTCGGTGATCGCGGCCTGCAACGATCCGCAGAACCTGGAGCGGGCCAGGGCGGCCGGCGCCGAGGGGATCAACCTCGTCGGCATGTGCTGCTCCGGCGCCGAGGTGCTATCGCGCCACGGCGTGCCCCACGCCGGCAACTTCATGTCCACCGACGCGGTGCTGGTGACCGGCGCGGTCGATGCGATGGCCGTCGATGTGCAGTGCATCCAGCAGGGCCTGGCCAAGGTCGCCGACTGCTACGACACCCGGCTGTTCACCACCAACCCCCGCTGCCGCATCGAGGGCGCCGAGCACATCCCCTTCGAGGAGCACGCGCCGATGGAGTGCGCCGACAAGATCGTGGCGCTGGCGATCGAGCGCTTCGCCAACCGCAAGTCCGCGGTGGAGGTGCCGGGGCGGGTGCAGATGGGCATCCACGGTTTCACCCACGAGTACGTCAACTACATGCTCGGCGGACAGTTCCGCGCCTCGTATACCCCGCTCAACGACAACATCATCAACGGGCGCATCCGCGGCGTGGCCGGCGTGGTCGGCTGCTGCAACCCGCGCGTCAAGCAGGACTGGGTGCACGTCGAGCTGGTGAAGGAGCTGATCAAGAACGACGTGCTGGTGCTGCAGACCGGCTGCTCGCAGATCGCCCTGGCCAAGACCGGGCTGTACCTGCCCGAGGCCGCGGCCGAGTACGCCGGGGCGGGGCTGGCCGAGGTGTGCGAAGCGGTGGGCATGCCGCCAGTGCTCGGCTTCGGCTCCTGCGTCGACAACAGCCGCATCCTCGTCGCAGCCTCCGAGATGGTGCGCACCGGCGGCCTGGGCGACAAGATCTCGGACCTGCCCGCGGCCGGCGCCGCACCCGAGTGGATGAGCGAGAAGGCGATCTCGATCGGGCACTACTTCGTGGCCTCGGGCGTGTACACCGTGTTCGGCACGACCTTCCCGTACACGCCGGAGACCCGCTGGGCCGACCTGCTGTTCCGGGGGCTGGGCGAGCAGGGCCTGGGGCGCTGGGACTTCGCGCCCGATCCGCACGAGATGGCGCGGAAGATGATCGCCCACATCGACGAGAAGCGAAAAGCGCTGGGCATCGACCAGGCGCGCGAGCGCAAGCTGATGGACATGGCCGACCGGCGCGCGCTGGAGGCGCACTAGCCCGGCTTGACCGCACCGGCCCCGAGGCGTTAGGCAAGAAGGCCATGGCACCCGTGGGCATCGATCCAGAGCAGGCGCTGCGGACCCGCGGCATTCGACGGACCCGCGCGCGGCTGCAGATCCTCGGCCTCCTCGCCGAGCGTCACGACCATCCAACAGCCGAGCAGATCGCCGGGGCGCTCGGCGAGCGCGGCGAGCGGATCGGCGTGGCCACGCTGTACCAGAACCTCAACAAGCTCGTCGAGAACGGAGTGATCGGGCGGATCAAGGGGCTCGACGGACTGATGCACTTCGACGCCAACACCGCGCCGCATCACCACCTGGTCTGCCAGCGCTGTGGCCGTATCGTCGACGTCGAGATCGAGCGCCTGCTACCGGCGATGGGCCTGCCGCGCTGCCCGCACACGGGCGAGCCGCTGCACGACTGGAGCCTGCAGGGGGTGCAGATCGAGCTCAAGGGCGTGTGCCCGGACTGCCGGTAGCGGGTGGCCGCGTCGGCTAGCCGAGGATCCCCAGCAGCTCCTCCGGCCGCGTGAGCAGCCAGCGCGCGCCGCTGGCCAGCAGCTCCTCGTCGGGTCGGAAACCCCAGCGCGCACCCACCGGGAACATGCCGGCGGCGACCGCGGTGCGCATGTCGTTCGCGGTGTCGCCGAGGTAGCACACCTCGGCCGGCTGAACACCGAGCTCGTCGGCGATGCGCAGCGGCGCGGTCGGGTCGGGTTTGCCCGGCACGTCGTCGCCCACGCCGAGCACCTGCCGGAAGGGTACCTCGGCAAGGAAGCGCTCCACGGTCATCACCGTGAAATCGTGCGGCTTGTTGCTGAACACGGCCAGCGGTACCTCATGCGCCACGAGGCGCTCCAGCAGCTCGGGCACGCCGGGGTAGGGCCCGGTCTTGTCGGCCCAGCGCCGGCCGTACTCCGTACGCATCTCCTCCACGGCGGCCGCCACGGTCGCCTCGTCGCGCTGTGTCTCGGGCAGGGTCACGCGGCACATCTCGGAGATGCCCTGACCGACGAAGAAGCGGTACTCGTCCACCGGATGTTCGGGATGACCACGCCGCGCGAGCACCACGTTCATCGAGTCGGCCAGGTCCTCCAGCGTGTCGAGCAGGGTTCCGTCGAGGTCGAACAGCACCGCACGGAATTGCATCTTTCGCCTCCGCGGATCAGATCTTGCCCCGGAGCAGCTCCCGCACCACGCAGCGGCCAAAGGCCCACACGGTCTTGGCCACGGTGGGCACGTCCTGCGCGCTGATGATCGCCTCGGACAGGCCGTACGGCAGGCAGGTCACGATCGGGCCGCGGGCGTACTCCAGCATCCAGTTGTTCTCGCTGAACTTGCAGGCCTTGGCCTTGCCGCGGGGCAGGAAGGCGCCCCCGCCGGGACCGGTCACCACGCCCTCACCGAAGCACTCCTCGGTGCAGGTCCACATCGTGCCGCTGATCACGAAGTCGTGGATCTCGAGCAGGTAGCGCCCGGAGAAGCCCATCGTGCCGATCGGCGTGCCGTAGATCAGCACGTACTCGCTCAGCGAGGCGTGGAGCAGGCCGATGTGGCCGGTGGACCCGCCCCAGATGCTGAAGGCCCAGGTCGGATCGGTGTCGATGTGGCCGGGGTACGCCGCGTCGAGGTCGGTGACGACCTTGCGCACCATCTCGTCGAAGGGGAGCCCCACCGCCTCCTTGGCGATCTCGTGCAGCACGTCAGGATCGAACACGTAGCTCATCGACCCCACCTCCGTCCCCCTGGCCCGATAGGGCCGATACCAGAAACGGCTTGGATGTGAAAGGATTTTTGATTGCCTCGCAGCGGCGGCCCGGGCTAGGTTGGGGCCCGATCAGGAGGAGCGATGGCCGATCAGGACAGCGCCGAGCCGCGCGAGCTGACCCCCCTCGAGAAGGAGCTCAAGTGGTTCAAGGAGACCTACCGCGGCGACCACGTCAAGCAGCTGACCCTGCGGGCGGTGCTGATGGGCGGCGCGCTCGGCTCCTTGATGTCGCTGGTCAACATCTACGTGGGGCTGAAGACCGGCTGGGGTCTCGGTGTTGCGATCACGGCTTGCATCCTCTCGTTCTCGATCTGGAAATCACTCCGCAAGATCGGCATCGTCCGCACCGACATGACGATCCTCGAGAACAACTGCATGCAGTCCACGGCATCCTCGGCCGGGTATTCCACCGGCGGCACGATGGTCTCCGCGATCGCGGCCTGGATGATGCTCAACCAGCAATCGATGGACACCGCGCTGCTGATGGTCTGGGTCTTCTTCCTCGCGGTACTCGGCGTGACGCTCGCGATCCCGATGAAGCGGCAGATGATCAATATCGAGCAGCTCAAATTCCCGTCCGGGATGGCGGCCGCGGAAACCCTGAAGTCGCTGCATGGCTCGGGCGGCGAGGCCGGCTCCAGCGCCGCTGCGCTCGGCGTCGCCGGGCTCGCTGGCGCAGGGATCTCGGCCCTGCGGGACTCGCTGGGCTGGATCCCCGGCTATCTCCATGTGTTCGGCTCTCGCGCCGCGCAGTACACGATCTCCTTCGACCTCAGCGGCTTGATGGTCGCCGCAGGTGCGATCATGGGCCTGCATACCGCGGCCAGCATGCTCCTCGGAGCAACCCTCTGCTGGGCCGTGCTCGTCCCGGTCATGCACTCGCATGGTGTGATCGACACGCTCTCCTATCCCGTGATGGTGCGCTGGACCCTGTGGGGCGGCGTGTCCTGCATGGTCACCTCGGGTCTGCTCAGCTTCGGAATGCAGTGGCGCACCGCGGCCCGCGCCTTCTCCGGCCTGGGAAAGCTGTTCCGGCGCGCGGGAAGCGAGCAGGGCGAGGAGGATCCGCTGGAGCGCATCGAGGTGCCGGGCTCGTGGTTTCTCGCCGGCAGCGCCTTCGGCGCGATCGGCGTGACGATCATCGCGCTGTACGCCTTCAGCATGCCGATCTGGATGAGCCTGCTGGCGATCGTGATGAGCTTCTTCCTCGCGCTCGTGGCCTGCCGGGCGACCGGCGAGACCGACACCACGCCGGTGGGTGCGATGGGCAAGGTGACCCAGCTGTTCTACGGCATGATCACGCCGCGCGGACTTCCCGTGGACACGCGCCAGAACGTCAACCTGATGGCCGCCTGCATCACCGCCGGAGTGGCCGACTCGTCGGCCGACCTGCTGATCGATCTCAAGAGCGGGTACGTGCTCGGCGCCAATCCACGGCGTCAGTTCCTGGCCCAGTTCTCGGGCATCTTCTTCGGCACGCTGTTCGCGGTGCTGGCGTTCCAGGCGATCGTACCCGATGCGGATCACCTCGGCACGACCCAGTTCCCCGCGCCCGCCGCGCAGACCTGGCGCGGGGTGGCCGAGCTGCTCTCCCAGGGGCTTCAGTCGATCCATCCCTCGGCCCAGTGGGCGATCCTGATCGGCGGGCTGGTTGGCATCCTGCTGCCGATCCTGAGCCGCGTCGTGCCCGAACGGCGAAGATGGCTCGTGCCGTCCCCGATGGGCCTCGGCATGGCTTTCACCTTCCATTTCCTGTACTCGTTCTCGATGTTCGTCGGAGCGCTGCTGGCGCTCGTGCTGGCGAGGGCGAAGCCGAAGCTCGCAGAAACATACACTATTCCAGTGGCTTCCGGCCTTATCGCCGGGGAGTCGCTGCTGGCGGTATTCCTCACGATCATCCACGAAGTGCTCCTCTCGTACCAGTTTCTCCACTCCTGAGAGGCCGCCCTCGACGGTCGGTCTGCGCCTCGATTTCTGGGCGACGCGCCCGTTTTTGCCAAGCCGGCCCTGGATCGGGTAGATTATACGCCCCGTTGGGGGTCCCCGCTGGTCCGGCACGAGGTACGGGGGTGTTCGGGTGGCTCTGGCTACGCTTACCGAGCGCGAGCGACGGCGTGAGGCCGTGGCCCGACATCCGCACCCCGAGCTGTTCGAGGACCTCGACGGCCAGGCCGCGGACCGTCTGTACCAGTACCTGTTCTACACCCCTTCGTCGATCCCGGCGCGCGGCTCGGTGCGCTCCACTCCCAAGATCCGCGCGCTCGGTCTGCGGGAGAGCCGCGACAAGGCCGCCGCGTGGCCGTCCGAGCTGGCGATCGATCCCTATGTCGGCTGCAGCCACCGCTGCCTGTACTGCCCGGCGCCGCCGAGGCTGCGGGGCGGCGAGGAGCCGCGGCCGGCGCGCGGTCGTTCGGGCCGCGCCGGCGGATTCGACAAGTCCCTGCGCCAGGACCTGCGGGACCTCGAGCTTCTCGACACGCCGCCGCTTCCGGTGCTCCTCTCCCGTGAGACCGATCCGCTGCAGGCCGGAACCGAGGGGGAGCAGCGCATCACCGAGCGGGTGCTGGCCGCGCTGTCCCGGAACGCGGAGCGCTTCTCGCGGATCACCTTGCGGACACGGAACCCGGCCCAGCTCCTCGATCCCGAGGGCCGCTACCAGGAGGCGGTCCGGCGTCTGCCAGAGGTGACGGTCGAGGTCTCGGCGTCGCTGCTCGACGAGGAGAGGCGCCGGATCTGGGAGCCGGGCGCGCCCAGCGTGGCTTCCCGGCTCGAGGCGCTGGCCGCGATCAAGGCGGAGCTCGGCCTGCGGACCGCGCTGCGTGTCTCGCCCCTGCTACCCCTCGAGCCGCTGTCTCCGCTGTGGTTCCGCGCGCGGAGCTACCAGGCGCTGGGCTGTCCCGGCGCCGGTCCGGATCTCGAGGAGATCGGCGAGCTGCTCGAGCGGGCGGCTCGCGCCGGCGTGAGCTCGGTCAGCCTGGCGCCGCTGACCCTGCCCTGCGGCAGGGGGGCGCGCAGTCCGCAGCGCAAGGCGCTGGGTCCGCTGTTCCGGCGGCTCGACGGGCGGTACGCGCAGCGCGGAGGCGCCTTCAGGCTGGCCCAGCAGTATGTCGACGAGCGGTTGCTACCGCCGGTGATCGAGCGTGTGCAGACGCTGGGTCTCCCGGTGTCGGTGGAACGGGTGGAACTGTAGTACCGGGGTCTCGCTACGTTGGGGACGGAGCTCGGCTTCGCCTCGCGTCCGTCCCTACCACGGTGGATTGTCGATCACCTTCGGCTGCTTGGTGCACCACAGCCGGTCGACCTCGGGCAGCAGCTCCTCGATGAAGCTCGTCTCGTGGTCCTTGCCCGGCACGGCCCAGCCCACGGTGTTGAAGAAGAACTGCCCGCTCTCGCACTCATTCGCCATGCAGCGGCCGTTGGGCAGCACCACCAGGAACTTCTGCGCCGCGCCCTTCTGCATCTCCGTCTCGAAGATCAGCGGCGCCGCCATCTGGTCCTCGGGGTTCATGCCGATGCCGTGCAGCGAGTACAGCACCGGGTAGCGCTTGGCGCAGTTGCCCTGGGCGTCCGGCGGCTCGTAACCCGGCGGCTCGTACACCAGGTACTCCTTCTCCACGCCCTCGAGCCCCGGAACCTGGCTGGTATAGGTGTGCACCACGCCCCCGTTGTTGCCGGAGACCTCGCTCGGCTCGTAGTCACCCTCGGGGAAGTGCTGGCCCACGTAGCCGAGGAACACCAGCGCCCGGTTGACCACCTGTAGCGCGGTGCCCACGTGGCCGCCGTCGCCGGTGTTTCGCGCTTCCTCCTCGGTCTTCTCGCGATCGCCGTAGATCACGAGGATGTTCTTCGGGAGCTGGGACCACGGCACCTTGCCGAAGTCGAACTTGGTCGCGCCCGGGATGAGTTCCATGAATCCCTGGTAGATCCCGGCCTCGTAGCCCATCGCCTTGAGCACGCCGATGAAGCCGAGGGTGTTGGGGCCGAAGAACATGTGATCGCGGTAGCCCACGTCGATGTAGAAGTCGAGCCGCGCCAGCTCCTCGGCGGTCATGCTCGAGAGCAGGTCGGTGGGGTTCATGTCGAAGTACTTGTGCATGTTCGGGTTGTAGTCGAACTGGCCGTTGCCCTCGCCGTAGTCCAGCGGGCAGTCGCCGGGGCAGACCACGCCGTCGATGCCCACGTCCTCGTATGACTCGCCGTCTTCCCAGCGCCCGTTGCCCTCGGTGCCCAGCGCGTTGTTCAGCATGTGGAAGTTGTCGCCGGCCGGATCCGGGTTGGTCGTTGCGTCGTAGCCCGGCTCGTCCTCGTCGGCCAGCCCGTCCGCGCCCGTGTCCTCGTACGGCTCGCTCATCTGGAAGACCACGGGCTCGCCCGCATCGCGGACCAGATTGCCGTTGAGGTCGAAGGCCAGCAGGATGTCGGCGGGCCGGTCGTTGGCGCCAGCCGGGTCGAACACGCCCTGCTCGCCGGAGTTGCCGTCGCAGAAGGTGATCGCGTCATACGTGCCATTCGGGTTGTACACCCGGTCGTACATCTTCTCCACCACCACCGGGTTGTTGCAGCGCTCGGCGTGCGACTTGCGCACGGTGCGCTCGGCGTTCCAGTAGTAGTCGGCCGTCACCCCGGTCGGCAGGAAGGGATGCGCCGGGTTGTAGCTCATGGCGTTGCCAAAGGCGTGGGTCATGTCCTGGAAGGCCTCGAGCATCGAGTCGCGGTCGAAGCCGCCGGCGTTGCGGCCCCCGCAGTCCATGCGCTCGAAGTGATAGCCATACTCGAAGCCGCAGGACACCGAGCCGGCGAACAGCTCCTGCGGTCCGGCCACGTGACAGGGCAGCGGGTCGACCGGGCACATCGAGCCGTCCTGGGTCGGCTCCTCGCCCGGGGCGCAGAAGCCGCCCAGCGCGGAGTACTTGAGATAGTTAAGGAAGTGGAAGATATCGACAGCCGTACCCTGCGGCGCGATGATGTCGAACTCGTCCGGGTAGTTCATGCCCAGCGCGATGGCGCTGGCCCCTCCCATCGAGAAGCCGGCGATGCCGCGGAAGGAGTAGAGCCGCGGCTCGGCGCCCTCGGAGAGCACGGCCGGCTCGAAGGTGCCGAGCGAGGTGGTGCTGATGGTGACGGTGCCGGCCGTGCCGTCGACCTCGTAGGTCGTGCCGTCGAGGTCCTGCACGGTGGTCTGCATCCAGCGCACGATCACGTCGTCGTCGGTCGCGTCCGCGGGCAGCAGTGATGCGTCGTAGGGCAGGGTGATCGTGGCGGCGGCCGCGAGCGTCGTCCCGGTCGGCTCGAACACGACCGAGGGGCCGACGCTGACGTGCTCGGCCTCGAGGATCTCGTCCCCTGCGGAGACCGTGATGATCGTGTTCTTCGACAGTGCGCCGGGCGGGATCTCGATGCTCGCACCCTCCACCGTGCCGACGCCGGCGACTGTGCCGCCGCTGTCCGCGCAGATCATACCGGGCGGGCTGTTCGTAGTGCAGTCGTCATCGCTGGAACCCGAGCAGGCGGTGAGGGCCAGGAGCAGGGTGGGGAGTACGGTCGTGGCGACGGGGAGCGAGATTCGGCGCATCGGTATCCCTCCGCTGGCCCGACCTTTCTTGCGGCCGGGCGGATTATCGGTGCATTATAGACGAGCCCTCCGGTGGGGGGCAAGACGGCAACGGCGAGGTAGCGGCGAGGAGACCGATGGCCCTCGAGACCGAGATCAAGCTGCGCATCGAGGATCCGGATGCGATCCGCGCTAGGCTGCTCGACCTCGGTTTCGAGGAGGTCCAGCCGCGGACCTTCGAGGACAACCTGCTGTTCGACTCGCCGAACGGGGCCTTTGCCTCGCGCGGTCGGGTGCTGAGGCTGCGCGAGGTTGGCGACCGGACCGTGCTGACATTCAAGGGGCCGGCGACCGGGGACGCGCGGTTCAAGAACCGCGAGGAGCTGGAGGTCGAGGTGGCCGATGCCGGCGCGCTGCGCGAGATCCTCGGCCGCCTCGGGCTTGTCGTGACGTATCGCTACCAGAAGTTTCGCACCGAGCTGGCACGCCTCGATCTGCATGCCTGCATCGACGAGACGCCGATCGGTCTGTTCGTCGAGCTCGAGGGTGCGCCGGACGCGATCGAGGAAGCAGCGGCGGCCCTGGGACACGGCCCCGAGGACTTCATCAACGTCTCGTACCGCGAGCTGCATCTCGAGCGGGCGAGGTCGCGAGGCGAGGACGATCCCGGCGATCTGGTGTTCGAGGAATGACGCCGGCCGGCGTCAGAGCTCGCTGTCGCCGACCAGTCCGCTGATGTCCAGCAGGTACGGATCGCCGCAGGCCGAGCCGCTGTAGGGCACGACCTTGACGTACCATTTCCCGCCGTCCTCGTGAGCGAACTCCTCTTCCCACTCGATCTGCTCGTCGGTGGTGCCGGAGTTCACCGAGAGGCCCTTGTAGTTGTTGGACTGGCAATCCGAGAGCCCGCGATAGAGATAGATGTCGTAGTCGGTGCCGACCGGAATGTTCTGCAGCCGGATCAGGATCTTCTCCCCGAACTGGGTTGAGCTGTCGTCGGTATTGAAGGCGTAGTAGTCCACGGGGTCACCGGCATCGCTGATCGTTCCGCTGAAGATCGCGTGCACGGGATCCTCGATCGGGTACTGGTAGGCCGCCATGCAGCTGTCGTTCAGCTCGTAGGCATCCGGGACCTCGTCGGTTCGCCCGTCGCAGTCGTTGTCCACCCCGTCGCAGACCTCTTCACCGGCCTGGAATGTGCAGATTCCCTCGCTCCCGGGCAGGTCGCAGTGGTGGCAGGCATCGGTGCAGGCGCTGTTGCAGCAGGTATTGCCCACGCAGTGGCCGTCGATACAGTCCGAGTCCTCGTCGCAGCCTTCGCCGTTGTTTCGATCCGGATCGCAGCTTCCGCTGTCGCAGTGGAAGCCGGCGTCGCAGTCGCTGTCGTTCTGGCAGTCGGCGCTGCAATCCGGCGGCACCTGGTCCACCTCACCGGTGCAGTACAGATCCGGCATCGGGCCGCAGTCGTTCGCCAGGATCCAGTCGCCGCAGGCGGAGTCATCCTCGATCCAGCTACCCTGCTGGCATACGTTGTTGTTGCACATCGCCTCCATCCGGTTTCCCTGGCAGTTGATGTAGTCGTAGCAGACCGGATCCTGGCGGTAGCTGGCCGGGCAATCGGCGGCGGTGGTGCAGCAATCGCCCCCGGAGCAGCAGAAGCCGTTCTGACAGTGGCTGGTCGTGCACTCGGAATGGTTGGTGCAGGGCGAGCCGGGCCCGCCGTCGCCGATGCACTGTCCGCCGGTACAGTGGGCATTGGTGTCGCAGTCGCCGTCGCCCACGCAGGTGGTGGCGCACTGGCCCTCGGGCTGGTTCCAGCCGGCGTCGCAGAGCACGGGTCGGTACGGCCCGCAGTCGTCGGCCACGCCCACGCAGGCCGAGTCGTCCTCGATGATGTCGCTGCTGCACTGGTAGTTGATGCAGAGCGCGTCCTGGCGACGTCCCTGGCAGTAGCCGGGATCGTGGTCGCACACCGGAGGGCCGCGATACGACCCCGGGCAGTGACCGGGGGTGGCGCAGCAGTCGCCCGCCTGGCAGCAGAAGCCGTTCTGGCAGTGGTTGCTGAGGCAATCCGAGTCCTCGTTGCAGTCCGAGCCGTCGTCCCAGTCCACCACGCAGATCCCGTCACAGTGGGCGTTGGCGTCGCAATCGTCATCGGTGGCGCAGCCGTCCGGACATTGCGGGTACTGCTGGACCTCCTCGCCGTTGCAGTACAACGACTTGTAGAATCCGCAGGTCTGGGCCTCGATCTCCGGTCCACAGGCCGAGTCGTCCTGCTCCCGGTTCCCCTTGCTGCAGACGAAGTTCTCGCACTTCGCGTCCTCGCGGTGCCCCTGGCAGCTGGTATGATCGTGGCAGACCGGCAGCACGCGGTAGCTGTCCGGGCAGTCCTTTGCCGTTGCGCAGCAGTCGCCCCAGCCACAACAGAAGCCGTTCTGGCAGTACGCGCTGAGGCAGTCCGAGGCCTCGTCGCAGGGCGAGCCGTTCGGCAGGTCGAGCACGCAGGTATCGTCGCAGTGGGCCTCGGGCCTGCACTCGGCGTCGTCGGTGCAGCTGGTCGGGCAGGTGGGCGGCACCTGGTCCACCGCGCCGTTGCAGTGGATCGGGAGGTACAGCCCGCAGTCGTCGACCTCGATGTCCGGTCCGCAGGCCGAGTCGTCGTCGACCAGCGGCCCCTCGGTGCAGACGTAGTTCCAGCACAGCGCGTCCTGCCGGTGCCCCTGGCAGATCGACGGCTGGAAGCAGACGGGGACGTCGCCATAGTACGGCGGGCAATGCGCGGCGTCCCGACAGCAATCCCCGGAATCGCAGCAGATCTGGTTGTTACAGTATTCGCTGGCGCAGTCCGAATGCTGGGTGCAGTCCGCGCCGTGAGGCAGCTTGCCCTGGCACGATCCGTCGATGCACTGGGCCGTGATGTCGCAGTCGCTGTTGTCGTCGCAGGATGTCGCGCAGGACGGCGGCGTCTGGTCCCTGCCGCCCGTGCAGCGGATCTCGAGATACATCCCGCAGTCGTCGACGATGATGTCCGGGCCGCAGGCGCTGTCGAACTCCTCGATCCGGGATTCGCAGACGAAGTCGGTGCAGGCAGCCGTGGTGCGATGCCCCTGGCAGGTGGTCTGGTTGTCACAGATCGGATCCTGGCTGTACAGCGCGGGGCAGTCGCCGGGGACGGCGCAGCAGTCTCCGGCCGCGCAGCAGCGGTCGTTGCGGCAGTGCCCGCTCTGGCAATCGGCGCCGCTGGTGCAGGGCGCGCCGTCTCCTCCGTAGTTGATGCACTCGATGCCCTCGCAGCGGGTTCCCGGGTCGCAGTCGTCGTCCGAGGTGCAGGCGTACTGGCAGCTCCCGCCGGACTGCACCTCCTCGCCGTTGCAGCGTACGTCCTTGTACGTACCGCAGCCGTCGACGATCACGTCCTCGCCGCAGCCGGAGTCGTCCTGGATCTCGGGCCCGAGGACGCACTGGAAGCTGGTGCACTGTGCGTCGCGTCGCTTGCCCTGGCAGGCCGAGGGCAGGTTGCAGGCCGGCTCGGACCAGTACTCGGCCGGGCAGTCGGAGGGCTCGACGCAGCAGTCACCCGCGACGCAGCAAACTCCGTTGGCGCAGTGGTCCGTGGTGCAGTCCGCGTTCTTGCCGCACGGCTCGCCGGGCAGGCTCTGCAGCTCGCAGGCGCCGTACTCGCAGTGCGCGCCCTCGATGCAGGTGCTGTCGTCGGTGCAGGTGCTGGCGCAGGTGTCGCCCGTCTCGCCGCCACCCACGCAGGTGTACAGACCGCAGCTCATGCCCGACGACCACTCGCACTCGCCGTTGACGCAGAGAGCGGGCGGCCGTGTGATGTACTCGCCACCCTCCAGCGTGCAGCTTCCCTGCGAGCAGTCCGAGGTGCCGTCGTCGATCGTGCCGTCGCAGTCGTTGTCGAGCAAATCGCAGATCTCCTCGGCGTCGGGGTTGATGTCGTCACGATTGTCGTCGCAGTCGATCTGGGTCAGGCAGCCCGCGCCCACGCCGAAGCCGTCCCCATCGGTATCGAAGCAGCAGCGCCCGTTCTGCGGCAGGCAGATGAACACCGATTCGGGGAGCGCGAGATTGGCGCAGGAGAATTCCTGCGGGCAGCTGTCGTTGACGCCGCAGGGCGCGAGGCAGACGTAGCGTGCGCCGACCGGGACGCAGCGGTCTCCGGCGACCGGGCAGTCGTCGTCGGTGGCGCAGGCGCCGCAGATTCGCTCCTGGCCGGAGATGCAGCCGAGGTCGATGTCGCAGAGCTGGCCGTTCGAGCACAGCGAGTGGTCCGGGTCGTGCCGGCAGCGGCGGGTTCCGGGATCGCAGCTGTCCACGGTGCAGTCGTGCAGATCGTCGCAGTCGCTGTCGAGGATGCAGGGTGTCTCCTCGATCTCGGGAACCGTGTCCGCGTCCGCGTCCGCGTCTCCGTCGGCGTCGGTGTCCGCATCGGAGTCCGCGTCGGTGTCCGCGTCGGTGTCCGCGTCGGTGTCCCCGTCCGTATCCCCGTCCGTGTCCCCGTCCGTGTCCCCGTCCGTGTCCCCGTCCGTGTCCCCGTCCGTGTCCCCGTCCGCGTCGGTATCGGAATCGCTATCCGCGTCGCCGCCCGGGATGGCGCAGAGACCGTCGTCACACACCAGCTTGGCGTCGCAGTCGCGGTCTCGCAGGCAGGGATCGCCGATCCAGCCGCGCTGCTCCACGCACACGCCTTCCATCGAGCAGACCAGCCCGTCCTTGCAGTCGGAGGTGGTGTTGCAGCTCTCTCCGATTCCGGCGAGCTCCTTGTCGCATCCCGCGACGAGCAGCAGGGCCAGCGCGGCGAGACGGACCTGGATGGCTTGGCGGCGATGCGTACCAACCACGGTCAACCTCCCAGTCCACACGAGCTGCCGGGCGCGCCCGCGCACAAACCGCAATTACTTCTATGCTACTGATATTAGGGAAGAGGTCAACCTGAGTCGCGTCGCGGGCTACAGCTCGCCGTCCTTGCCCGGCGCGCTGGCCTTCCCGCCGGAGCGCAGCTCGTCGAGCTTGGAGCGCATCTTGCCCAGCAGGTGAGGGTAACCGTCCTTCTTGATGATCTTGTTGAACTGGCGGCGGTAGTTACGCTCCACGCTGACGTCGTCGATCACCATGTCGTACACGATCCATCCGCTGTCCTTGGGCATCAGCTTGTAGTCGATCTCGACAACGGTCTTGCCCTTCTTGGCCGTGGTGCGCACGATCGCCTTGCCGCTCTTGAGCGTCTTCTCCTCGCGGTAGCACATCTCGAAGTCGGGGTTCTCGTCGATGTGCGTGAGGTAGCTCTCCTCGACCAGGTCGCGGAGCAGCTGCACGAACTCCTGCTGCTCGGCCTCGCTGCGCTTGTCCCAGTGGTCGCGCAGCGAGCGCTGCGACAGCACCTCGAAGTCGAGGAAGGCGTTGACCTGCTGCTTCACGTCCTGCTTCTTCCTGTTGTAGGCCTTGGTGCCCTTCTTGGGCCTGCGCTTGAGCACCTTGCGGATCGTCCGGGTCTTCTCCTTGACGAACTGGGTCGGCGCGCCCTCGGCGGCCCGTGCCTCGGGGATGCCGGACACCAGGAGGGCGAGCGCCAGTGTGCTGATCGTCACGGATTTCATGGCAGCCTCCTCTCCGTCTCCATCGTTTGGACGCCCTGGCCGCGCCCCTTTATTCAGGTTGGTACAGCAAGCTCTGTACCAGCCCGGACTCGGCCTGGCAAGCCCTGATATCGCAGGATAAATCCGGGGTTGCGTGATCCGCGTCACGCGGCCGGCATTGCTTGGCGTCACGCCTGCGCACGGGAGTGTCGTTGCCGGCTCACGCGCGGGGGGTAAGGTAGTGGAAGCTCGGATCGAACTCGGGCTGGCCCTGGTAGCGCTGGAACACCATGCCCTGCAGCCTGCGGTACGCGTCGAGATCGACGCGGATCCCGCACTCGGCGAGTCCCTTCTGCACCGCGTCGAAGCTCGGCGGACAGCCGCGGATCCTGACCGCGTGGCGGATGGCCTCGTGCCTGGCGTTGGCCTTGATCATGCACTGGCCGACCAGCACGGTGTGTGCCGCCGATCCCGAGGGGGCCATCGCCTTGCCGGTCAGCACCTCGGTCGCCGCGGCGTCGCCCTCGAGGGCGGCGCTCATCAGCATCAGCAGGATCGGGCCGTACAGGTACGCGCAGCCGGTGCACAGGGTGTCGTCGTACTTGGGCAGCGCCGCGGTCTCCAGGCCGAGCTTGTCCCAGACGCGGGGGCCGCTGCCGTCCTCGCGCCAGTCCGTGTCCCAGCGCAGGCGTTGGCGCAGCGAGTCCAGCGGATCGCCGCGAAGCTCGATCGCCTCGAGCGCCACGCTGCGTCCGTGGCGTCCGGCGAAATCGACCAGATGGCTCACCTCGGCCGGATCCAGCCCGGCCAGGGCCGCGCCCACGCAGTCTGCGGCCAGCGGGTCGTTCGAGGCCACCAGCGCGTTGACGCGCTTTGCGATCGAGCCGTGGTACGGCCCGCGCTCCAGGCCGAAGATGCCGTCGATCACGGTCAGCGCCGGTGTGATGCGCTCGACGAACAGGGACAGCCGCTGCAGCAGGCTGTGATCCGCGCCGTGCGCGTTGCGGCGCGACTTGTTGGACAGGCAGCCCTTGAGGTTCTTCAGGCCCAGCGAGACCTTGCTCTGGTTGTGCGTCTTGAGCACGGGCAGGTTGATCAGGAAGTCGGCCTCGAGCGCGGGGCGCGCCACCTCGAACTCCCAGCCCTCGGCCTCGACGGTCACGAACTCCTGCTGCATCAGGTCGATCAGCTCCACGTCGTGGCGCTGCGCAAGCAGCGGATAGCCCAGCTTGTCGTAGATCTGGTGCGTGGTCAGGCCGGCGTCCTTGCCCTTCACGTACACCGAGCCCTCGGCCACGGCGATGCTCCTCGCGCCGTGCTCCTTCAGCAGTACGATCAGGTCCTCCACGATGCGCGTGGTGGTGAAGATGCCGAACAGCGGCATCGGGTAGCGCTCGTCGTAGCCGACCAGGTTGGGCTTGATCAGCACGCGGTCGTTCGGCGTGAGCCCCGTGAATCCGTCGCAGAGCTCGATCGCGCGGCGGAGCGAGTCCGGGGAGCCGTGGTAACGCACGAGCGCGGCGGCGGATTTCACGTCGCCCCCGTGGGCCGGCCGGCCGGCGCGCCCAGCGCCGTGACCTCGTTCCTGTTGTGGCGCAGCCGGCGGATCTGGAACTCGAGATTGGCGTCCGCGAGGATCTGCTTCAACTCCTCGAGCCGGGGGTACTCGTCCTCGCCCTGGAACTTGACCGAGACCACGAAGCTGCGGCACAGGCCGCGGCCGATCCAGCGCGAGACCAGCTCCACGGTGCGGACCGGGTACGCGATCACGTCGCACAGCAGCCAGTCCACGGGCGGGTACTCGGGCTCGTACTTGAAGCCGTCGCCCTTGCGGAAGTCGAGGCTCGGATGCCGCATCAGGTCGTCGCGCAGCGGGCTGCGGTCCACGGCCGTGACCACGGCGCCGCGCTCCAGGGCCACGTAGCTCCAGCCGCCGGGCGCCGCGCCGAGGTCGACCACGCGGTCGCCGCGGCCGATAGCCAGGCCCAGATGCAGCTCGGCCTCGAGCAGCTTGCGGTACGCCCGCGAGGGCGGGGTCTTGTCCTCGTCGATCGGCGCCTGGCCGCCGGGCCAGCGTGACAGGCTGCGGCGCAGCGGATGCGCCGCGACGGCGGGCACGACGCAGAGCAGGAGCCGATCCGGCTCGATCAGCGCGATCTGGACCAGGGCCTCTTCCGGCGACCAGAGCGCGGCCGGGTCGTCGATGCGCGTACGCAGCAGGCGGCGCTGCTTCTTCCCGAGGAAATCGAGCACCTGGGCCGCGATGCGGTCGCAGCGCACCTGCCGCGCGTCGGCGCCCGGCTGGTCCACGCAGAAGGCGTGCAACCGCCACGGTCCGTCGTGGTCCTCGAGGGCGGCCACGATGCGCGGCGCCGCGGCCAGGGCCAGCCTGGCGATCGACGGCGCCCTGATCACGGCCGCGTCCGGCAGCGCCTGCTGGGCCAGGGCCAGGCAGCGGCCGCCCTCGCGGTCGTCCGGCTCGAGCCGGCTCTCGGTCCAGCCGCTCCAGATCGTCTTGTGCACCGAGTGCGGGTACACGCGGCCGAGCTCGCCGAGGAGCAGCGACTCGTCGCCGGGGCGGCAGGCGCAGTGGAGCGATTCGGGTTGTGCGTCGGTCATCGGTCTGCTCACTCCACGTAGATCCGCCGCCTGGCGATCACCCGCACGTTGCCGTCGGTGTCCGTGGCCTCGGCCTCGAGCAGGTGGGGGCAGGGCGTGGCGCCGGCGACGCTGGCCGTGCCCGAATAGCCCACGGTCGGACACTGGGCATAGTCCGGGTACACCACGCACACGTCGGGCCGCGACTGGTCGAGCGCGGGCGTGGCGATGACGTTGCCATCGAGCAGCAGCCGGATGCCGGTCACGCCCTTGTTGTCGAGGATCCAGCCGTGGAAGTGGAACGAGCCGGACACGGTCGCGTCGGCGATGGGCTCGTCGATCACGCCGAAGGGCGGCAGGTTCGCGTCGAGCTCGGCGGCCAGGCCCTTGATCGTGTCGTAGCTGCCCAGCATCAGGTACGCTCGCGCCACGACCCAGCCGTTGGCCGGGATGCCGAAGCTCCAGCGCGAGCGGATGTTGTTGAACACGTCGTACTTCTGCCATCCCTGGAAGGTGGTCAGCCGGTTCTCGTAGTACAGGCCCACGCCGTAGTTGCGCTCGGTGTTCTGCAGCGCGGCCCAGCCGCCCGGCGTGTCGAAGTTCTTGTAGAAGAAGCCGTCGTTGGCCGGCTGGTCGATCGGGATCTGGTTGCCCTCGGAGTCGAGGATCACCCGCAGGTCCTGGGTGTTGCCGTGGCCCCACACCGCGTACAGCGTGGGGAACTCCTGGCCGGTTGGTGCGTGGTCGATCGCAGAGAGGTTGTCCACGCGCATCTGCATCTCGGCCACGTGGCTGCGAACCCAGCGGATGCTCTGCGTGTACCGCACGTCGGACACGCGGTGCGACAGGCCCGGGTCGTTGCAGCCGTCGCCGTCGCAGGTCGGCTTGTCCCAGTCCGGGTTCCACTGGTACGGCCGCACCACGGCCTCGAGCAGGCCGTCTCCCAGGTTCACGCTCTCCACGCCCGAGCCGTTGTTGCAGCGGTTGCCGCCCTGCACCGGGTTCCAGCCGAGGAAGCGGATCGAGACGGGCTCGCAGCGCCCGTCCGGGCAGGAGGCGTCGTGGGCGCAGCCCTGGGAGCTGCGGTGTGGGTCGTAGAAGGCCACCTGCACCTCGCGGCCGGTGTCGTTGGCGTCGATGGTGTTGGTGCTGTTCATGCCCGGGACGCCGCCGACCGACTTCTGGCCGAAGAAGATGATCGTGGCGCCCCAGTCGCGGCGGGTGCCGATCTTGAAGCTCTCGTCCGAGTTGTACAGGTAGTCGTCGTCGAAGCCGTTGATATGGGTCGACTCGGTCTTGCCCGGCGGGGACACGCCGGGCAGCGGGGCCAGCGGCACCTCGTCGGGCGGATCGATGTCCTGGCACACGTCCGTGTCCGAGTCGGTGTCAGCGTCCGAGTCGGTGTCGGCGTCCGAGTCGGTGTCAGCGTCCGAGTCGGTGTCAGCGTCCGAGTCGGTGTCAGCGTCCGAGTCGGTGTCAGCGTCCGAGTCGGTGTCAGCGTCCGAGTCGGTGTCAGCGTCCGAGTCGGTGTCAGCGTCCGAGTCGGTGTCAGCGTCTGAGTCCGAGTCCGCGTCGGCGTCCGAGTCGGTGTCAGCGTCTGCGTCCGAGTCGGCGTCGGAGTCGGTGTCAGCGTCTGAGTCCGAGTCCGAATCGGTGTCCGAGTCCGAATCGGTGTCCGCGTCGGTATCGGAGTCCGTATCCGTATCCGTGTCCACGTCCGTGTCCATGTCAGAGTCACCGCTGCTCTCGTCGCACGCGGTAGCCAGGACCAGCAGCGCGATCGCGAGCCCGTGCCAGCGTCTCATTTCCCGACCTCCGTCCCCCCTCGATTCCGGCACCGTACCACACTCGGCTCTAAACGGCACGCGACTTGCTTCGTCACCCTCCTGCCGGGGGCTCGAGGCCCCGCACAGGACCAAAAACCCCGGTGGTCGCTGCGTTTTCCCGTTGACGCCGCGACCGGGGCTGTGGCAAGAGTTCACGGTCCGCCCCTGGGCATCACGTTCTCGGGGCGGCCAGAGGAGGAGAGAGGACTCATGGATAAGGCGAAACGCGAGATCTCGTCAGCCGGGGGCCGTGTCGGCGTGCTGCTCCCCGGCCTGGGCGCCGTGGCTACCACCTTCATCGCTGGAGTCGAGTCGATCCGCCGCAATCTTTCCAAGCCGATCGGCTCGCTGACCCAGATGGGCACGATCCGCCTCGGCCGCCGGGACACCGGCCGCAGCCCGAAGATCAACGAGTTCGCGCCCCTGGCCAGCCTGGACCAGCTCGTCTTCGGCGGCTGGGATCCGATCCCGGACAACGGGTACGAGGCGGCCAAGAACGCGGCCGTGCTGCGGCCCGAGCATCTCGACCCGGTGGCCGGCGCGCTGGCCGAGGTCAAGCCGATGCCCGCGGTGTTCGACAGGGCGTACGTCAAGAAGCTCGACGGGCCCAACGTGAAGCAGGGCAAGAACAAGGCCGACCTGGCCGAGCAGGTGCGCGAGGACATCCGCAAGTTCAAGCAGGACAACAACTGCGACCGGCTGGTCGTGGTGTGGTGCGGCAGCACCGAGATCTTCCTCACACCCGAGGACGTGCACCAGACCGTCGAGAGCTTCGAGAAGGGGCTCGAGGAGAGCCACCCCGGCATCGCGCCGAGCATGATCTACGCGTACGCCGCGATCAAGGAGGGCGTGCCCTACGCCAACGGCGCGCCCAACCTCAACTGCGAGGTGCCCGCGCTGGTGGAGCTGGCCAAGAAGCACGGCGTACCCATTGCGGGCAAGGACTTCAAGACCGGTCAGACCCTGATGAAGACGATCCTGGCGCCGGGCTTCAAGGCGCGCAACATCGGACTCTCCGGCTGGTTCTCGACCAACATCCTCGGCAACCGCGACGGCGAGGTGCTCGACGATCCGGAGAGCTTCAAGACCAAGGAGGAGAGCAAGCTGTCCGTGCTCGACACGATCCTGCAGCCCGAGCTCAACCCCGACCTGTACGGCGAGCTGTACCACAAGGTGCGGATCAACTACTATCCGCCGCGCGCCGACAACAAGGAGGGCTGGGACAACATCGACATCTTCGGCTGGCTCGGCTACCCGATGCAGATCAAGATCGACTTCCTCTGCCGCGACTCGATCCTGGCCGCGCCGATCGTGCTCGATCTGGCGCTGTTCCTCGACCTGGCCAGCCGGGCCAAGATGTACGGGATCCAGGAGTGGCTCTCGTTCTACTTCAAGAGCCCGATCCACCCGCCCGAGCTGTACGCCGAGCACGATCTGTTCATCCAGCTGATGAAGCTGAAGAACACGCTGCGCCACATGATGGGCGAGGAGCTGATCACCCACCTCGGACTGGACTACTACGGCTACTACGACGAGCCTTATTAGGGCGGCGGAATTGGCCGAGGAAGAGACAGCGCAGGCCGAGGAGGCGGAGCCTCCCGTCGCCGTGATCATCGCCGCGGGGCAGGGCAAGCGCCTGCGCGACTCCACCGGCGACGACCAGCTGATCAAGCCGATCTCCAAGATCCTCGGCGTGCCGCTGATCGTGCGCGTGCTGCGGACGATGATGGACGAGGGCGTCGAGGAGGCGGTGGTCGTCACCGGGTACCAGCCGGAAGCGCTGCAGACGACCCTCGAGAGCGATCCGCGGCTCGAGGGGCTGAAGCTGACCTTTGCCCACAACGAGGACTGGCAGAAGAGCAACGGCCTGTCCGTGCTCGCCGCGCGCGAGGCCGTGGGCGACCGGACCTTCTACCTCTCGATGTCGGACCACGTGTACTCCTGCGAGGTGGTGCAGGCGCTCAAGCACCGCCCGCCGGAAGAGGGCGAACTGGTGCTCGCCGTGGATCGCCGCATCGACGAGATCAACGATCCGGACGACGCGATGTGGGTCCGGCTCGAGCCGGACGGCAAGATCCGCGAGATCGCCAAGGACCTCACCGAGTACGATGTGGTCGACACCGGCGTGTTCCTCACCACGCCCGCGCTGTTCGAGGCGCTGGCCGCCGAGCGCGAGGAGCGCGGCGGCGACTGCGCGCTGTTCCACGGTGTGGCGCGGCTGGCGGCCGCCGGTAACGCGCGCACCGCCGACATCGGCGAGGCCTGGTGGCAGGACGTGGACACCAAGGGCGACCTGCGCGCGGCGCGCAGGAAGCTGCTCCGGAGTTTGCGCAAGTCGATCGACGGCATCGTGGCCCGCTCGCTCAACCGCCCGGTCAGCCTGCCGATTTCGGCCTGGCTGGTCGACCACACCGGGTTCACGCCGAACCAGATGTCCGTGGCCTGCCTGCTGATGTCGCTGATTGCCGCGGCCCTGGTGGCCTTCTCCGGCGGGCACTACGTGCTCGTGCTGCTCGGCGCGGCGCTGATGCAGTTCAGCTCGATCTTCGACGGCGTGGACGGAGAGATCGCGCGGCTCAAGTGGCAGTTCACCGACTACGGCGAGTGGATCGACACGATCTGCGACGACATCTCCAACTATGTCTTCGTCGCCGCAATCACGTACCTGGCCCACGTGTCCGGCTGGCCGGCGTGGTTCACCGTCCTCGGCATCATCGCGCTGGTGGGCTATGCCATCGCGATTCCCCTGGCCTACTCGTACATCATCCTCTACACCGACAGCGGCGACGTGATGGCCGTGGACTACGATTTCAACCTCGGCGAGCAGAGCTTTAGCGACACGCGCTGGCACGTGTGGGTGCTCGCGCGGCTGAAGTACGTGACCAAGCGCGACTTCTTCCTGTTCTTCTTCTTCTGCCTCTCGGTGGTCGGCGTGCTGCCGGTGGCCCTGATCTTCGTCTCGGCCGGCGCGATCGGCGTGGCGCTGGCCGCCGGCAGCCAGCATCTAAAGAAGATCGCGGCGGAAAAGCAGAGCTGAAAAAACCATTTTCCAGACCCTGCCTTTGTGATACGGGTCACAGCCTGGGATGGCTCGGGCACCGAGAATCGGTGCTCTACTGACTCTGCTTTGAAAGGGGAAAGCAAATGGGTCTGCTCTCGAAACTGACGTCCAAGGTCACGCCGCAGAAGAAGGCCGGCGATGACGTCCTGCTGCTTCACGGATTGATGCTGATGGCCGGCGCCGACGGCGTGATCGAGCAGCGCGAGATCGACACGCTGCGCCAGTTCTGGTCCACGATGCCCGAGTTCCAGGGCAAGGACTTCGACGACACGCTGGACCAGGCGAACAAGGTCGTGGCCCACTACGGTAACCTCAAGGAGTCGATTAAGGCCCTGGCCGACATCGAGAGCGAAGCCGTGCGCAAGAAGCTCTTCGTGCTCGCCGCCGACATGGCGATGAGCTCGGGCGACGTGGACGAGACCGAGGACGAGATGCTCGAGTCGATGCAGCGCCTGCTCAACATCGACGACGACACTGCCACGAAGTGCCTCGAGGTCCTGAGTATCAAGTACGCCCAGTAGCGTCTCTCCAGGAGAACGTGCCATGGCGATCGATCTTGCGGCGATTCAGACGAATCGCGACAGGCAGTTGCGTGAGAAGCTCGAGGACGACCGGGGTGTCAAGAAGGCGCTGGAGCGGCTCAAGGAGCGTTCCAGCGGCTTCGGTTTCGGCGCCCGGCGGCGCCTGCTGTCCGGTGCTCTCCGCCTAACGCGTGAGATGGCGCCCGACGTGGCCGAGGCCCTGGCGATCGGCAAGGAGACCACCGGGCTGGACCGGGACGTAGAGGTGTACGTGCGGCCCGAGCCGGTGTTCAACGCCTTCTGTCTGAAGAGCGCCTCGGGCCCGCTGACCGTGGGACTGTCCTCGCACCTGCTGGAGAGCTTCGAGCCGGCCGAGCTGCAGTTCGTGCTGGGCCACGAGCTGGGCCACGCCGCGTACGACCACTTTGGGCTGCCCATGCCGTACACCGCGATGATGGAGGACATGGCCGGACAAATCGTGTCGCGTCCGACCTCGCTCGACCTGTACGTGTGGTGCCGCGCGGCCGAGCTGTCGGCTGACCGGGTAGGCCTGGTCTGCACCAAGGATCCCGAAGCTGCGGCCAACGCCTTCTTCAAGCTGGCCAGCGGCCTGGCCTCGCCGCGGATCAAGGCCGACCTCGAGGCCTTTGCCGCGCAGGTCGACTCGCTGGCCTCGGTGCCCCAGGCGCGGTCCGAGCCCCGGGACGACGACGACACGCTGGACTGCTTCAGCACGCACCCGTATAGCCCGGTACGGGTGAGGGCGCTGGTGGCCTTCTCCAAGTCCCGGGCGTACCAGCGGGCCGTGGGCCAGCCCGAGACCGGCATCACCGACGAGGAGCTCAACGCGATCATCGACCGCGACCTCAGCCTGATGGCGCCGAGCTACCTCGAGGAGAAGACCGTGCGCTCGAAGCTGTTGCGGCGTCTGCTGCACGACGCGGGCCTGATGGTCGCCGCGGCCAACGACGAGATCGTGGAGAGCGAGATCTCTGCGCTGCGCGCGTTGCTCGGCGACGACATGACCGAGGACGCCGCCGGAGACGTGAATATCGAGAAGGTGCGCAAGGCCTTCGACAGGGAGGTCGCCGAGGTGGTCGAGGAAGTGCCGCTCGGCGAGCGGGCGCGCCTGGTGCAGCACCTGACGATCATCGCGGCGGCCGACGGCTCGGTCGACGACAGGGAGCTCGACGAGATGCACCGTATTGCCGAAGCGCTGGAAGTCAGCCCGACCGTGATCGACCAGACCCTGGCCGGCGCGGCCGATCCGATGCCCTGATTGGATCTCCTGCTGGGCGTGCCCCTTTCCCCCGGCCCCCTCTCCGCAGAGCGGAGAGGGGGTGGATTGATTAGGTCTCCCCGTTGAACCAGCTACTCCGCACGATAGACGACTTCGACAAGAAGGCCGCGCTGGCCTCGGCGCGTATCCGCTCGCGGCCGCTCACCGGCTTCCTCGTGTTCATCACCTACTCCGGCAGCGGCGCGGTGTGGTTCCCGCTGGCGATCGTGCTCGTCGCACTGCTGCGCGCGGGTTTTCGCGAGCACGGGCTCGTGACCTTCCTCGCGGCGATGGCCGGCGCGCTGCTCTCGCTGGTGCTGGGCGAGCTGCTCAAGTTGATCGTGCGGCGGCCGCGGCCGTACGACGCGATGCCCGAGCACACCACGGCGACGAGGCGGCCCACGGACAAGAGCATGCCCTCGACCCACGCCTCCACCGCGGTGGCGCTGCTCGTCGGCCTGCTCGTTGCCGGCCACCCCTGGGCCTGGTTCGTGCTGCCGTGGTCGCTGCTGGTGCCCTTCTCGCGCTACTACCTCGGCGTGCACTACCCCACGGACCTGCTTGCGGGCGCAGCTCTCGGCGCGGCCTTCGGCCTGCTCGACTGGACCTGGCTGGTCGAGGCGCTGGTGCTCTGAACGTCGCTTGACAGGGCCTCAGCGAGCGGCCAGAATCGATGTAACTTCAGGAATCTGGCAGGGGAGACCTCGCATGGCACGCTCGCGACAGCATTGGCTACTCGTCTCGCTGCTGCTGCTCGCCGTCGCGCCCGGGAGCGCCCGCGCCGACGGTGGCGCGCTCAAGCTCCGCTTCGCCCTGATCTTCGAGGAGGCGATCGACGGCAAGGCGGCCACGGCCAACCGCGTGGAGGCCGAGCTGACCGAGAAGCTCGTCGATGCGGGAATGGTGCTCGTCGATCGCGATCGCGCGCTCGCGCTGAAGAAGGAGCTGACGGTCAAGAAGCTGCTCGAGGCCGAGGACCTCACGCGGCTGACCGCCTTCGATGCCGACGTGGTGATCGTCGGCCGCACCGAGTCGAACGCCCTGGGCAAGAGCGTGATGGGCACCTCCTGGATGAGCTACGAGGTGCAGGCCATGCTGCGCGTGGTCCGCACCGACACGGCCCAGATCATGTTCGCGCCCACCGAGGCCACCACGGGCGTGGATCTCAACCCCACGGGCGCGGTGCGCGACGGCGCCAGGAAGATGTCCAACAAGCTGACCAAGCTGATCCTGAGCAGGCTGACCGCGATGGCGGACCAGTTCGGCGGCCTGACCGTGACCATCGCCGGCCTGCCCGAGTACCAGGACTTCAGCTCGCTGCTGTCCTCGCTGAAGAAGGTCGAGGGCGTGACCTCGGTGCGGCCGCGGCGCTACAGCAAGGACGCCAGCCTGGTCGAGATCACGGGCAAGGGCCTGTCCGGCGACGCCACGGCCGCGGCGATCGCCGCGGTGCGGCCCGACCTCGAGGTGCAGCGGGCCAGCTCCCGCGCCGTGATCCTGCGCTTCAAGCCCGGGCGAGGGGTCTCGCTCCCGGTGACGGTCACCCGGTTCAGCGGGCCGGCCCGCCCGGCCGCGGTGGCGTCGCTGCGGATCACGGCCCCGGCCCTGATCGAGACGGCACTGGCCGACGCGTCCTTCATCGAGGTGTCACAGCCCGAGGGCGGGCGCCCCGAGGCCAGGGGCAAGAAGGCCGTGGCCGCCCTGGCCAGGAAGACCGGCGCCGCCGTGGTGGTGACCGGAGAGGTCGTGGGCAGGGGCAAGAACCGCGTGCTCACGCTCAAGGCCCTGGACGCCGGCGGCGGCAAGGCCTTGCTCACGCGCAAGGAGAAGCTGGGCCAGGATCCGCTGGCCGCCGTGGACAAGATCGGCAAGGGCCTGGCCGACGAGCTGCTCGAGCGGGCGCTGGCCAACCAGCGCCTGGTCAAGCGCCAGCAGCTCGGCGCGCTGAAGCAGCGCGTGGCGGCCGGTCCGGGCGCAGGCCCGAACGTGCGCGTGGCCAGCGTGAACCTGTCCCGCGTGTTCCCCTCGCGCATGCGGCTCTATGCCAGCCAGCCGCTGGGCAAGGCCGTGCTCTGCAACCGCGGCAAGGGCGAGGCACTGGATCTGGTGATCAGCGTCGAGGTGCCCGGCCTGACCAGGCTGCCGACCGAGCAGACGCTGGCCAGCCTGGGCCCGGGCAAGACGGCCGAGGTCGACCTCAAGGTGACCTTCGATCCCGACGCGCTGTTCAAGGTCGAGGAGACGCGGCCCTCGCAGCTCGCCGTGACCGTGGTCTATGCCGGGGGCGAGGTGGAGCAGGAGACGCGCTCGGTCAAGCCGCTGACCGTGGTCTCGCGCAACGCGCTCGACTGGCGCGAGCCGAACAGCGCGGCAGCCTTTGTCACGCCCAAGGACACCGCGGTGATGGAGTTCGCCAAGGCGGCGGTGGCACAGTCGCCCCAGTCGGGCGAGCTCCCACGCCCGGTACGCGTCGCAGCCTCGCTGTGGTCCGCGCTGGCCGCGGTGCCGCTGCGCTACAACCCGGATCCTTCGAGCCCCTTCGGCAGCGTGATCCTCGACGACGTGCAGTTCGCCCGCGACACCCTGCGCTACAAGAGCGGCGACTGCGACGACCTCTCCGTGCTGTTCAGCTCGCTGCTCGAGGCGCTCGGCGTGCGGGCCTCGCTGATCACCACCCCGGGCCACGTGCTGGTCGGCCTCGACACGGGCCTGCCCAGCTCCTCGGCGATCGACCTCTCGACCGAGCCGGGGCGGGTCGTGTCGCGCGGGGGGCGGGCCTGGATGCCGCTGGAGGTGACCCGGCTGCCCAAGAGCTTCGAGGCGGCCTGGCAGGCCGGCGCTGCCGAGCTCAAGCGGCGGGGCAAGGCCGCCGAGTGGATCCCGATCGGCTCGGCCTGGCAGTCGCACCCGCCGATCCCGCTCCCGGCGGGCAAGGCCGTCCGCTTCCCGGACGCGGCCGAGGTGAAGCAGGCCGCGGCCGGCGCGGTGACCGCGGTGAGCGAGCACGCGACCGCCGCGCTGGACAAGCGGATCAGGAAGCTCACCCGGAAGGCCAGGAAGAGCGCCGACGCCCGCAACGAGCTGGCCCAGCTGCTCGTGCGCAAGGGCGACCTGGCCGGCGCCGAGGCGATGCTCCGCAAGAACCTCAAGACGGACAGGGATCCGGCGCGCGCGCACAACAACCTGGCCAACGTGCTGGTGCTGAGCGATCGGGCGGCCGAGGCGTCGCGCGAGTACACGGCGGCGGTGAAGTTCGCAAAGTCCAGGGGCTCGATCTACGCCAACCTCGCGGTGGCGATGTATCTCGAGGGTGACGCCGAGGGCGCCACCGAGACCTTTGCCAAGAGCATCCAGTCCGGCGGTCAGGGGGCCCTCGGCGCGGCCGGTCTGGTGGTCGACGAGACGGCCGGGCGCACCGCGGCGGAGAAGAAGAATGACGTCTCGGTGCCCGACCTGCAGTACCTCATCGACTGCGCGCTCAAGAAGCTGCCGGCCAATACCAAGAAGATCAAGTACAAGACCGGCCAGCCCCTTGGCGCTCGGCGCGGGGTGGAGGCCGAGCGCAGGGAGCTGCTGAGGTTGCTGTTCTGGCTGTGAGCCGGCCCGATTCGAGGACGTGCGGCGTACCGGGTCGGTGTGGAGCGGGCGCCAGGGATCAATGGCAGACATGAGCTCCACTCCTGAGCTATAGGTAGGGCGATGAGCCCGAAGAAGGACCGCCTCCCGCACTTCGTGGTCATCGGCGCGATGAAGAGCGGGACCACCAGCCTGCAGCGCTACCTGAGCGAGCACCCGCAGATCGGCGTGGCGCGGATGAAGGAGACCAACTTCTTCATCGAGGAGGACAACTGGTCCCGCGGCCTGAGCTGGTATCGCAGGCAGTTCGATGCCGCGGCGCCGATCCTCGGCGAGGTCAACCCGAACTACGCCAAGTACCCGATGCATCGCGGAGTGCCCGGGCGGATGCACGAGGTGCTGCCGGACGCGCGGCTGATCTACGTCGTGCGCGAGCCGGTGAGCCGCATCGTGTCGCACTACATGCACAACGTGGACGCGGGGCGGGTCACCGAGCCGCTCGATGCGGTGCTCGAGGATCTTTCGGACAACCACTACCTGCTGTGCAGCCGGTACTTCTTCCAGCTGGAACGGTTCCTCGAGTGCTACTCGCCCGAGCAGGTGCTGGTGCTCTCGCTGGAAGAGCTGCACCGCGATCCGCGGACTGCGCTGACGCGTGTGTGCCGTCACATCGGCGCGGACGAGAGCCATCCGTGGAGTCCGCGGACCGGGCTCAGCCACGGCAGCTCGGCGGACAAGCTCGTGCCCAACGCGCTGGGCCGGGCGCTGAACCGCACCGTACGGCCGCTGTACCGGTCGTTGCGTCGCGCCGCGCCGGCCCTGGTCGGCAGGCCGCTCGGCAAGCCGCGGGTGTCGGACGAGCTGCGCCGGCGGCTGGAGGCCGCGCTGGCCGACGATATGGAGCGGATCCGCGAGTTCGCCGGCGAGCCGCTGACCGGCTGGCCGCCCGGCTCTGGCGGAGGGCAGTGATGGACCTGCGGCTCGACCCGATCCAGGAGCTGTCCCTGTGGCCGTGGCGGCTGTACCTGCCGCTGCTCTCGCTGTGGAACCGCGGCGCGATCACCCGCGGCCCGGCGCAGGACCGGGTGGCGCTGACCTTCGACGACGGACCGGACGGGCGCTTCACCCCGGCCATGCTCGAGACCCTCGATCGATTCCAGGCCCGCGCCACCTTCTTCATGCTGGGCGCGCAGATCGAGCGGGCGCCGGATCTGGCCCGCGAGGTCGCGAGCCGCGGTCACGAGCTGGCGGTGCACCTGTTCTCCCACGATCGGGCAGCGGCCCGGGACCACGCGCGGTTCCGCGAGGAGCTCCTGCGCACGGTCGCACTGGTGCAGGAGGCCGCAGGCCGCCCGCCGCGTTTCCTGCGGTTGCCCTTTGCCTATCTCGGGAAGCAGACGCCGCGGCGGATCCGGGACGATTTCGGCCTGCGCACCGCGCACTGGAGCTTCTCCCTGCTCGACTCGCGCTACGCTGCAGCCCGCATCGAGCAGCGCTTCCGCCGCGCAGTGTTCCCGGGCGCGATCGCGCTGCTCCACGACGGCGTGGGTCCGCACTCGAGCCACGGACGGACGCGCCAGCCCACGCTGGAGGCGCTTCCCGGCGTAATCGCAACCTGCCGCGAGCGCGGCCTGGAACCGGTGACGCTGTCGGAGCTGCTGGGCTAGCGCCGCTGCGCCAGGCGCCTCTCGAAGAACTCGAGCATCTGCCGGCCCCGTGCCTCCCAGGTGTACTGCTGTGCCTCGATTCGCGCGTTTTCGGCCAGCCGCGCGGCCAGGTCCGGCTCGGCGAGCAGGCGCTGCAGGGCGCGCGCCGCGGCTGCTGCGTCTCGCGGGGGCACCAGCAGCGCGTTGTGCTCGTGGCGCAGCAGATCGCGCGTGATCGGCTGGTCGGCCGCGATGATCGGCCGGCCGGCCGCCAGGTAATCGTAGATCTTCAGCGGCGTGCCCGGCAGGATGCGCAGCGGCAGCAACGCCGGCAGTGAACCGGCAAAGGTGTTGTTGAAGATCGCGGTCACGAACAGCACGTCCGTGGCGTACAGGTAGCGCGCCACGTCGGCGGGCGGCCGGTTGCCGATCAGCGTCACATTGGTCAGCCCCCTCGCGTCGAGCAGCGCCTGGACCTCGCGCACCTCGCCTGGGTGGCCGCCCACGATCAGGAAGTGCGTCGCTGGCGCCTGCGCGGCGAGATCGATCACGTCGCCCACGCCCTTCTGCCGGTGCAGGTTGCCCGCGTACCCGACGATCGGACCCTCGACCGGGAGCCCGCAGCTGCGCCTGGCGGTCGCGGTCTCGAGGCGGGGGACGAACCGCTCCGGATCGATCCCGGGGCGGGCGACCAGCACCGCGTCCGGATCGAAGCCGACCTCGGCCAGGTCCGCCGCCGCCGCCGGCGTGTGGGCGACCGCGGCCACGGCCCGTTCGAGGCCGAGCCGGCGTGTGAGCGGCGGCAGCCAGGGCTTCTCCTCGGCGTGCCGGCGATAGGTCTCGAAGGACCACGGCAAGCCCGCCACCTGCGCCGCGAGCAGCGGCACGAGCTCGCGCGAGTGGATCAGATCGAAGCCCTGCAGCGCCGCGTAGAGCGGGCCGAGCAGGCCGTGAGCCAGCTTTTCCCAGCGCAGCCGGCGACTGGGCGGTGGCCAGCTCGGCAGCCGCACCAGACGGAAGCTCGGCCGCACGCCGTAGTGCTCGCAGATCGCCTCGGCGCTCTGGTGGCCGCGCCACAGCCGGGGCGTGGCCAGCGTCACCTCGGCCCCGGACCGACCCAGTGCGGCCGCGGTGTTGATCACCACGATGCAGTCGGCCCCGCGGTGCGGATAGAGCTCGTCGTGGACGATGCAGATCCGCACGCCTAGCCCCCCAGCCGCCGGGCGCCGGCGCGCACCGCGCGGCCGACCATGGTCAGCGCGAGCCGCCAGCGCACGCAGTCCTCGAAATAGCCGCCGAAGTGGCGCTTGAAGCGGAAGATGCCGGCCAGCCGCTGATCGTCGGTCTCCCGCCGCGCGCCGCCCAGATCGTACTGCGGAGTACCCTGCTCGAGCAGCCGCTCCATCACCCGCAGATGAGCCAGCACGGACGCACCCGGCGTGGCCCTGGCCCGGCTTCCGCCGTGCAGGTAGTAGCCGCGCCGGCCGTCGTGCGGCACCAGCACCGCAGCCTGCAGCGTGCCTTCGGCATGCGCCGAGACGGCGATCAACGGCACCTGCGGGTCGTCGATCAGGCGCTCGAGGTACCGCTCCGGGAAGGGCTGCTTCCTGCCGCCGCGCTCGTACGTCTCGTTCATCAGTGCCACGAAGGCCCGGGCATCCACCGAGTCCCGCACCTCCACCGCGGCCTTGTGGCCCTTGCGCATCAGCCGCCGGTGCTGGCCGTGCATGCCCGCGATCACCGCGTCCAGGCCCCCGCTCAGGTCCACGACGTACGTGCCGAAGGGCGTCAGCTCGCCGTCGGCCAGCCGGCCGGGGATCGCCGGATCGGTCCAGCGCGCCATGTTGGAGAAGCTCTGCACCAGGTCCACCGAGTTGCGTCTCGCCAGCGACAGCAGCGCGTCGAGCGTCTCGGCCTGGGTGACGTCCGGGTCGAGCAGGTCCGGTTCGGCGAGCAGCGTCCACTGACGGAAGGCGCCGGGGAGTCTCCAGTCCTGCACGGTGAGCAGGCCCAGCCGCCGGCTCTCGTGCACCAGCTCGAGGAAGAGGGACTCGCCCTGATCGCGAGCGTGGGCGGTCCAGCCGGGCTTGAGGAACACGTTGCGCGGCTGGAAGCGGGCGCGGGACTCGGCCTGCAGCCAGCGCACGGACTCGCCGGAAGGCACCAGGTGCAGCGAGGGGCGTCGGCTCATTCCTCGCCCTCCACCCGGTCGAGCCTGCCGCACCAGGCGTGCAGCACCCAGCCCAGGTGGTACGGCCGGCAGGTGGCGTTGAGGCGCAGGAAAGCGGACGAGCGGACCACCCGCGGGTCGATTCCCACCAGGCTGGACGCGCGGCCGAGCTGGATGAAGATGCGGTTGGCCGGGAAGCGGCGGCGCGCACCGCGGTAAATCACGGCGCGCTCCGGATCGACCATCGACCGGCCGAGCTGGTTGAGCCACAGCCAGCGCAGGCTCTCGCGATTGACCCGGCGGACCTCGCGGCCCGTGGCCCGGGCCAGGCTGAACAGCGCCATCGGCGCCATGCCGTCCTGGTGCACCGAGTACACCGGAAAGCGTTCCGCGATCGTGCCGTTGTGGGCGTGGTAGCGCCAGGCGTACCCGCCGAAGCGATCGCGCAGCCGGATCAGCGTGTCGGCGCAGATGTTGGCCGCGCGCAGCGCCTCGATGTCGCCGAACACGCGGCCGTACTCGGCCAGCGCCAGGGCCCAGTAGATCTGCGTCGAGAACAGGGTCTGCTCGCGGGCGAAGGCGATGCCCGTGACGAAATGGCGGAACAGGCCGCCGGATTCGTCGAAGCAACGTTGCAACGCCAGGTCGCGCAGGAAGCGCGCTGCCGTGCGCACCGCCTCGGAGGGCTCGTTCTCGAAGTGCAGCGATAGCCCGATCAGCGCCCAGGCCGGCACGCGGCCCACCACGTGGTGCAGCAGGTCCTCGCGCTCCAGCCGGCGCAGCAGCCGCGGCAGGATGCGCGCCTCGAGACCGGTGCCGCCCTGCACCGCGCTGGACCACAGGGCCATGCCCAGGTGATCGATCGCGTCCTGCGGCCCGGCGTCCAGCCCGCTCTCGAGCAGGCGTCGCGGGTCGAGCGCGGTCTCGTACCCGGCGGCACGCGCGCTGGCCAGGCCCACGCTGGACATCACCGTGTAGCGCGGGGAGAGATGATCGCTGCGCTCGGGCCCGCCCTCGAAGCGGCGGGTGAACAGCAGCTCGCGCGAGGGATCGTACATCCGCTGCAGGCCGTCCAGCGACAGCCCGATCAGATCCTCGACAGCGGTGCGGTTGATGATCAACGGATCACTCCAGCTCGGCGCGCAGCAGCAGCCAGTTCCACTGGCTGCGGCGCGGGTTGACGATCGTGTTGGCGGCGTTGAACAGCCGGTAGGTCAGGCGACGGCGCTGATCCTCGAAGCGCTGGTTGCCGCAGCTCGGGCAGACCGTGAAGCGGGTGTGCTTCCACAGGTCGAACACCGTGGTGCGCGCCCAGAGCAGCGCCGGGCTGAAGGGCTGCACCCTCCAGCAGCCGCGGACCTCGACGCGGCGGGCCATCGGGAACAGCGCGCGCAGGCGGGCCTCGTCGAAGCTGGTGCGGTGGCCGTGCACGTGGAACACCGTGCCGCAGTGCGGGCAGCGCCGGGACGAGGCGAGCAGCTGCTCGCGGTTGGGCACGCTGACCAGCACGTACCTGCGCGCGACCCGCGTCAGCTCCGCGGCCGCGGCCCGCAGGACGGTCGGGTCGAGGTGCTCCAGCGTCTCGGCACAGAGCACCGTGTCCACGCTCCCCGCGGCAAAGGGCAGGTCGAGCAGAGTCGCCACCGCGCCCGGTCGCGAGAGCTGCTCGAGGCTGCGCTGCGACAGGTCGGTGCCAAAGGCCCGCGCCACCGGGGCCCGGCGCAGCAGGTACCCGGGCCCGCAGCCTACCTCGAGCAGCGACTCGCAGTCGTCCGGGAGCAGCGCAAGGGTGTCGCGAATCCGCGCCTGGTGCGACTCGGTCTGCGGCTCGTGCTCGTGAACAGGCGTGGCTTCGAAGACCAGTGCGCCGTCTCTCGTCGAAGTGCGGGCCCGGGTCCGGTCAGCGGGCTGCCCGCGCGCGACATTGGAGCGCGCGCTGCTCGGACCTCCGTGCTCGTTCTTCGCAGCCCGATGCGCCGGACGCGGGCTCGCACGTCCGCTGTCAATCCGCCCGCTCATCGCGTTGCCTCGTCGAGCCAGCTTGCCATGCGCTCCGCCGCGACCTGCGCCGTGAACTCGTTCACGGCCTTGCGGTTCGGCCGGAAGGCCTTGCCCCGCTCGGCCAGCATCCGCGACAGGGCGGCCGCCACCTCGCCCGCGTCGTGCCGCACCCGCACCCCGGTCCGGGTGCGCTTCAGGATCTCGTCCATCTCCGCGCTCGCCGTCACCGAGAGCACCGGTCTGCCGCAGGCCAGGTAGTCGAAGAACTTGCCCGAGATCTGCAGGTAGTGCAGCGGGCCCATCAGGTCGAGCAGCACGTCGGCCCGTCCGAGCAGCTCGCGGCAGCGCGTGAAGGGCATCCACGCGTGCTCCTCGCAGAACCCGTCCAGCCCCAGCCGGGCGATCTCCGCGTTGTCCGCGGGCGTGCGCTCGCCCAGCGTGATCAGCTTGACTGCGCCGGGCTGCAGCGCCTCGGCGTCGACGAAGCGACGGAAGGCCTCGAGGAACAGGCCGGCGTTCTTGGTCGGCCGCATGTGTCCGTAATACACCACCGTGAACGGCCCGCCGCGCCGCCTCCGCGACGCCGGGCCGTACAGCTCGGGATCGAAGCTGTTGTGCAGCGCCGCGAAGCGCGACTCCGGAACGCGGCCGGAGTACGCCACGCGGTAGGCCTCGCAGGCCGAGCGGGTGTTGAGCACCACCCGCGCGGCTCGCGTCAGGTAGTGCGCCTCCTCCCACTCCACCACGCGCTGGGCCAGGAGCGAGCGGCCGGCGCGGTAGTTCGGCTCCAGCGACCAGGGGTCGCGCAGGTCGAGGATCAGCGGCCGGCCGGTGAGCCGGTGCAGCGCCGCGCCGAGCTCGAGCGCCGACGGCGGTCCGGAGTTGCAGTAGATCGCCTGGCAGCGCTCGCGCCGCAGCAGCTCGAGCGCGCCGCCCACGGCCCAGGGCAGGTAGCGCGTGAAGCGGTCGAAGGGGTACGAGACCAGGTCCTCGATTCCGCGGCGCAGCCGGCCCAGCGGTCCGTGCCGCCGGGCTGCGCGCGCGGCCCGCTGGACCTGGGCCGTGTACTGCCACGCCTCGGGCGGCGGTCCGGGACGGATTCGCCTGGCCGCGTCCTCGGCCCAGGCCAGCGGTCCGCCGCGGAATCCGCGCCACATCGGCACGTCGGGAACCAGCGGCTCCAGCTCGGGGTCGCGCTCGATGTCGGCGGGCAGGGCCACCACCGCCGGCGACCAGCCCAGCGCGGGCAGGTGGCGCGCCAGGTGCAGCGCGCGCTTGGCGCCGACATAGTTCATCGGCACGAAGTACGGCGAGATCATCAGGAAGCGTTTCACGAGGTCGCCTCCTTCTGGCTCGCGCGCTTGAGGATGCGCAGGGTGACCAGATCGCCGAGGTAGCGGAAGTCGTCCGCGGTGAGCACGCGGGTCAGCCGCCCCAAAACCAGGTACAGCGGCAGGAACAGGGCCGCGCCCACCGCGAGCTGGGCCACGTCGCCCTGGATCAGCCGGTCGATGAACAGCAGCGGCGTCGCGGCAAGGCCGGCCACGACCAGCGCGCGGCCCACGCGGACGAAGGGGAAGACCCGCCAGGCCGGGATCTCGAGCCGGCCGCGGACCGCGGCCAGCAGCACCAGGATTGCCGCCACCTGCGCCAGCACCGACGCCGTGGCCGGACCGGCCATGCCGAAGGCCAGGTACAGCGGGTAGTTCAACGCCACGTTGACCACCAGCGCGGCCAGCGCGGCCCACAGCACCGGCCGCGTGCGGCCCAGCGCGCGCACCACGCCGCCGTACCCGCAGAGCCGCAGCGGGAGCAGGCAGAGGTACACGCGGAAGGGGATCTGCGCCTCGGAGTACGCGTCCGAGAAGAAGACCCGCATCGCCGGCCCGGCGAGGATGAAGAAGAAGAAGAACACCGGCATCATGATCGCGGCGACCTTGGCCATCGCGCCGTGCCAGTACTCGATGAAGCCGCCGACCTCCCGGCGCGAGTAGCACAGCACCAGCGTGGGGACGAGGGCCTCGGTTACCGAATACGCGATGCTCGACACCAGCGGCAGCTCGATCGCGCCCACGCTGTATACCGCGAACACCTCGGCGGCGCACAGCGCGGCGATCATGTACTTGTCGATCTGCACGTTGAGCTTGCCCACGATCTGCGATAGCGACAGGGGTACGCCGTAGGCGAACAGGTCGCGGATGCGCCAGCCCTGCGGCGCCAGGTCGCCGGACTTGAGCAGCAGGAAGTAGCCGAGGAACAGGCCCACGCGGAGCACGGCCACGGCGGCGAACCAGAACATGATCTGCTCGAGGGGCAAGCCGAGCCACGCCGGGATCACCAGCGAGAGCATGCGGCTGAGATAGAGGATCATGGTCACCACGAAGGAGCCGACGTACGAGCGGCAGGCCAGCAGATAGTTGGGCAGCGCCTGGCCCGGGAAGTCGGCCAGCAGATAGATCGCCAGGTAGAACAGCGGCATCGCCAGGCCCGGCTTGTCGAGCAATCCCTCGATTGTCGGGCCGCCGAGCCATAGCGCCAGGGCAAAGGGCACGGCGAGCAGGAACAGCAGGATGCCGGTCCACAGGCCCATCGAGCGCTCGATGCGCGGCCCCAGCTTGGGCACGTAGTAGAGCAGCGCGGCCGGCAGGCCGAGCGTGCCGAGGGCGTTGATCGTGGCCTGGAGCAGATAGACCAGCGCGACCAGCGCGAAGGTCGCCTGGTCGAGCAGGCGGGTGAGGAAGACGAGGATCAGCAGGTTGCTGATCCCCCCGATGATCTTGGCGATCGACACCAGGCCCGCGCCCGCGGCGACCTGGGCCTGCTCCTGGGCCGGGCGCGGCTGGTCGCTGTCGTTCATCGCGCGATCGCCTCGTCGAGCACGCGAGCCATCAGCCGCGCCTGCTCGCGTGCGGTGAAGTTCTCGAGGGCATCGGCCGGGACCTGGCGCGGCCGTCCGTCACGCATCTCGCGACAGAGCGTGGCGAGCCGGTCGGCCACGTCCTCGGGGTCGCCGTGTCCGGCCGTGAGGCCGGCTCCCAGCTCGGCGATGATGCGGTTGATCTCGGCGTTGGCCGAGATGGCGAGGATCGGTCGCCCGATGGCCAGGTAGTCGTAGAACTTGCCCGGGATCTGCAGATGGCATGCCGGCTCCACCACCAGGGCCAGGGCGTCGGCGATGGAGAGCAGCGGCAGGCTCTCGCGGAAGGGCACGGGCCGATGAACCTCGATGTACCCGTCGAGGCCGAGCTGGCTCGCGCGGGCCCGGTGCTCCGGACCCAGGCCGCCGACCACGAGCAGGCGCGCCTCGCCGCGCTCGATGCCCTCGCGCTCGACGAAGCGGGCAAAGCCTCTCAGCAGCTCCTCGGGCCCGACGAATTTGCGGAAGGTGCCGAAGTAGAGCAGGGTGAAGCCGCTCGCCTTCTTGGGAGGCTCGCCGTCCAGGAACAGCTCGCGCTCGAAGGCATTGCGGATGCAGACGAAGTGCTGCTCCGGGATCCGCCCGCGATACGACTCGACGTACGCCTCGCGGCTGGCCTCGGTGTTGAGCACCACGCGGGCGGCGGCGCGGAACAACCGCTCCTCGTACGTCCGGAGCCAGCGCCGGGAGATCTCGGGGTAGAGCTGGATCTTGCCCGGATGGGTAGACCACGGATCGCGCAGATCGACGACCAGCGGCAGGCCGGTGAGGCGGTGGAGCCAGTGTCCGGCGAGCAGGCCGGACCAGGGATCGGCGCTGACGTGGATCGCGCGGAGGTCGTGCTGGCGGATCAGGCGCAGGCCCTCGCGGATCCCGGCCGGCGTGTCCGCGATCCAGCGGTCGAAGGGGGTGAGGAAGGTCCAGTCTCGGCCCGACTTCGCATCATCACGTGCACGTGAACGGATGAGAGAGCCGGCTGTCTGCCCCAGTCGTTTCAGCAGAGGCCGGAGTACCCCAGAGTACCCGTACGATACGATCGTCTCCCTTGGCACGGCATCGAGAAGCGAGAAGTCCTCGGGCTCGTTCACCGCCCGGCTGGCCAGCACCACCGGGCGCCAGCCAAAGGCCGGCAGGTTGCGCACCAGGTGCACGGATCGCTTCACCCCGGCGTCGGTCATCGGCGGGAAGTACGGCGAGATGAACAGATGGCTCTTCATCGCGTGAGTCCGCTCTCCGGGATCGGATCGTGCACGATTCTTGCATTTGTCTCCACCTCGCGGTACGGATACCCGCGAGGAGGTTGGTAGTGGAGAACATGCGAGGTGAGATCGAATACCCCCGGCTGGTGGCGATCGAGACCACGAGCCGCTGCAATGCCCGTTGCGACTTCTGCCCGAACAGCGCACTCGTTCGCGGCAAGGAGTCCATGGACAGCGACCTGTTCGAGAAGATCGTCGAGGATTGCCGCGCTTTCCCGCTCGCCGCGATCGAGCCGTTCCTCAACGGCGAGCCCTTCATGGATCCCGAGATCTTCCCCAGGATGGAGCACATCCGCCGGCGCCTGCCCGATACGAGCCTGCGGCTCTACACCAACGGCTACGCCATGACGCCGCGCAAGATCGACCAGCTCGTCGGGCTGGGCATCGATCATCTCTACGTGAGCCTCAACACGCTGAATCCCGAGAAGTACGCGGCCACCGTCGGCCTCCGTCTCGAGCGCACGCTGAGCAACCTGGAGTACCTCACCGATCCCGTGCGCCGCGCCCGGGTGGCCCGCAAGATCACCTTTCGCATCACGCGGCTTAGGGACACGCCGCTCGAGGAGCAGCAGCGCTTCGTGACGTACTGCCGGGAGCGGGGCGTCAGGCCCTTCATCGTCGGCCTGTTCAACTACAAGGGAGACATCTACAGCGACCTGCCGGTCCCGGGCTATCCCTGCGAGCACATCACGCGGGTCGACGTGCTCTCCAACGGAACGGTCACGCTGTGCTGCATGGACCAGGAGGGCGAGTACGCCTGGGGTGACGCGAGGCGAGACTCCGTGCTCGACATCTTCAACGGCTCCGAGGCCCGGCGCTACCGCACCGAGCATCGCCAGGGCCGGCGCCGCTCGATCGAACCCTGCAACGCGTGCAACCTGTTCTGGCCCAGCCTGGAGAGCATGCCGCTGCTGCGGAAGGCTCGCTTCGGCCTCGAGGTCGGGATGTACTTCCTGCGCCATCGTCCCGTCGGCATGCGCCGACCGGGGTAGCCCCTTCTCCCGCATCGAGCTACGCCTCCCGGGCCAGCAGGCCGGCGATGCGCTCGGCTGCCTTGCCGTCCCACAACGGCGGCGTGCCGATCTGCTCGGGCACGATGGTCAGGGCCTTGCGGTACGCCTCGAGGATCCGCTCCGGATCGATGCCGGCCAGTTGGTTGCCGCCCACATCACAGGTCACGGGCCGCTCGGTGTTCTCCCGCAGGGTGACGCAGGGGACCTTGAGGATCGTGGTCTCCTCCTGGATCCCACCCGAGTCGGTGAGCACGACGCGGGCGTGTGCCATCAGCTTGAGGAAGTCGAGGTAGCCCAGCGGATCGATCACGCGCAGGCGCTCGATCGCGGAGAGGCGATCACCCAGGCCCAGCGAGTCGATCTGCTTCACCGTGCGGGGATGCGCCGGGAAGATGATCGGCATCTGTACTGCGATTTCCTCGAAGGCATCGAGCAGCCCGCCGAAGATCGCCGAGTCGTCCACGTTGCTCGGGCGGTGCAGGGTCAGCGCGGCGAAGCCCCGGTCGTCGAGACCGAGATCGTCAAGCACCCGGGAGGCGTCGGCCTTCTCCCGGTTCGCCAGCAGGGTGTCGATCATCACGTTGCCCACGAGGTGCACTTTGGCCGGGGCGACCCCTTCCTGCTCGAGGTTGCGCATCCCGCTGTCCTCGGTGACGAACAGCAGATCGGAGATGGAGTCGGTGAGCAGGCGGTTGACCTCCTCGGGCATGCTGCGATCGAATGAGCGCAGGCCCGCCTCCACGTGGGCCAGCTTGATGCCCAGCTTGACCGCCACCAGGCCGCAGGCGACCGTGGAGTTGACGTCGCCGACCACCACCACCCAGTCCGGCACTCGCTCGAGGCAGACCTTCTCGAAGCGGAGCATGATCTCGGCGGTCTGCACGGCATGCGAGGCGCTGCCGACCTCGAGGTTGAGGTCTGGCCGCGGGATGCCGAGCTCGTCGAAGAACAGGCGGCTCATCGCGTGGTCGTAGTGCTGTCCGGTGTGGATCAGCAGCGGCTCGATCTCTGCATGCGCCGTATAGGCCCGCATCAATGGCGCGATCTTCATGAAGTTGGGGCGCGCGCCCACGATGTTGATTATCCGCATCGATCACTCCGGCTCCGTCGGGTCCCGTCCGGTGTATTCCGGGGACCCCGACCTGTCAAACATCGGCTCCTAGGGGTTGATGTGCTCGACGAGGTACCCGCCGTCGTCCTCGAACTCCAGCGGCTCGGCGCCCTGGCGCTCCCAGCGCACGCGGAACACCCCGGACATCGAGTACCCGAAGGGATCGCTGAAGCGCTGGGCCACGAAGCGCTCGACCGAGCTCAGGCCCTTGAGCGGGTCCTTGACCTTGCGGATGTACCCGCCGAGGACGTGCACGGCCAGCGCGTCCTGGCCCTCGGCGGCCGCGATGACGATCTCGGCCGGGACCTTGTACTTCTTGCGGTTCGGCGCCGGGAAGCCCTGCTTGAGCTCGATTCGCGGGCTGGCGCTGGCCAGCATGCGGCCCTGCTCGTCCGCGATCATCGCGTAGCCCATCCGCGCGCCGGAAGGCGTACGCAGCGTGGCGAAGACCAGGCTGGATTGCTCGTCCAGTCGCTTGAAGCGAATCCAGTTCTTGGCCACCTCGTCCGGCGAGACCGAGCTGAACGAGTGCGTGGCGTAGGCAATGCCCGCCACGCGGTGGCTCGTGCCCTCGGCCAGAACCGTGGCCTCGAGTCGACCGCGTGGCACGGTCAGCAGGATGTCGTAGAAGTCGTCGCCCTTCTTGTTCAGGCGCACGCGGCCGTCGCCCGGCCGCCAGGGCGGCACCGAGGCTCGCACCCGGGCCTTCATCTCGAGCTTCCGGGTCTTGTACTCCGCGGTGTACCCGTCGAGATCCGAGCGGATCACCAGGCCGCCGCAGCTCAGCACGGCCTGGCCTTCATCGATCCGGCCCCGCACCTTGCAGCGCTTGCTCTTGTGGATCTTCTTGCCGTCGGGTCCCTTGAAGCGGATCTTCATCCGGCCCTTGGCGTCGCCCACGCCGGTGTTGGTCAGCTCCATCTGGAAGTTGAGGTACCGGCCCTCGCCGGTCTCGTGGGCGAAGTGCCACTGCTCGCTGTAGCCCTCGGTGTCCATCGGGTGGGGCAGATAGTCCCGCAGCGTGACCGGGCGGTCACCGGTGAAGCCCCGCGCACCGGCCTGGGCCGGGCTTGCGGCGAGGGCGAGGACAGTGAGGAAGAGGGGCGCGGCGAAGGCTGTCCTCATGGCTGGCCTCCCTGGTTCGGCTTGCGGTCCTTGAGTGCCAGCGCGGCGAGCAGTCCGGCCACCGAGGTGAAGAGGCAGGTGCCGATGCCGATCAGCGCCAGCTGGCCGATGCTGGCCAGCCCGCGGTTCTCGGCGATCAGCATGCCGGCGAAGCCGGCGGCCGTGGTGATCGAGGCCACCGTTGCGGCGAGGCCCGTGGTGCGCAGCACCCGCCCGGCCGAGCCCGGACCTTCCTCGATGTAGCGGTGGTACACGTGCACCGAGTTGTCCACGCCGATGCCGAGGATCGTGGGCAGCACCACGATGTTGAACATGTTCAGCTTGAAGCCGGTCAGGCCCATCACGCCGCACATCCACAGCACGCCCAGCGCCAGCGGCCCCACGGTGAACAACACGCCGCGCCAGGAGCGCAGGTCCAGGGCCAGGATCAGCAGCACCACCAGCAGCGCCAGCGCGACGGCGCGCGGTCCCTCCTCGTGGATCACCTCGACCACGTCCCAGAGAATGAAGAAGCTCGCCGAGCTGTGGAACTTCTTGCCGCCGGTCTCGATCACGCCCATCTCGGAGATGATCTTCTCGACGTCGCGCGCCTCGCTCTTGCTGCCCCCGGCGAAGATGGTCAGGAAGCGGCCCAGCCGACCCTCGGCGTCGCGGAACAGGTCCTTGAACCACGCCGGCAGGTCGTCCAGCTCGAAGGGCTCGGGGTCGAGGTAGGCCTGCAGCTCCTCGGCGCGCTCGCGGTCCCGACCCTCGAGGGCGTCGATCTTGCGCTCGACCAGGTCGCTGATCTCCTCGATCAGCTCCAGCCGCTCCTCCTGCTCCTCGGGCACCGCGCGGAACACGCTGATCCAGTCGCGGAAGTACGTGCCGGGCTTGTTCTTGTCCCAGCGCGCCAGCTCGCGGTCGAGCAGACGCGTCTCCTCCATCGATTCGGTGATCACCACCATGTTGGCCGAGGTGCGCTTGGAGACCTCCTTGCTGTAGCGCTGCTTGAGCTCGGGCTTGGGCCGCGGTGGGTTGCCGAGGTTGCGGAAGTCGTACTCGAACTCGATCCGCGGGATACCCACGGCCGCGGCGACCGTGGCCAGGGCGGCCAGCGCGGCAACGGCGATCGCCACGCGGCGGGGAAAGGTACGGGCGGACGGCGCCTCGCCGGCGGCTCGTCCGGCGAAACGCTCGGGCCTGATCTTCTCCAGCGCCGAGACCAGCGCGGGGAGCAGCACGAAGGCGCTGACCATGCAGAGCAGCACGCCGATCCCGGCGATGAAGCCGAACTGCGAGAAGCCGCGGAAGTCGAACAGGGTCAGTGAGAAGAAGGTCGCCGAGGTGGTCAGCGCGGCCGTGCCCAGCGCGCCGCCCAGGTTGACCAGCGTGACGCGCAGCGCCTGCTCCAGATCGTCGCCCGCGGCTCGCTGCTCGCGGTAGCGGGAGATCACGTGGATCGCGAAGTCGATGCCCAGGCCGAGCAGCAGGGCGAAGATGAAGGCGGTGATGATGTTGAGGTACCCGATCGCCGCCCAGACGATGCCGAAGGTCCACACGATCGCGCAGCCCAGGGCGAGCAGGACCAGCGGGATCGCGCGCAGGCGGCGGAACACCGCGAGCAGGAAGAACAGGATCAGGCCGCCGGCGATCATCCCGGAGCGGGAGAGGTCGCGCGGGATCGTCTTGGTGTCCTCGAACTTCTTGTGATAGCTGCCCTCGGGCAGCAGCGTCATCTCGGGGTGGTAGCTCTTGGGATCGAGCTTGGCGATGATCTCGTCGGCGCGGTCGAGCAGCGCGCGGCTGGCCTGCATGTCCTCGGGCCGCACCGTGGGCTTGCACTGGATCGAGACGATCGTGCCGTCCGGGCTGCGGCGATACTCCTCGAGTTCCTCGATGCCGTACTTCTTCTTGTACGACTCGATCGTGGGTACCTCGTCGCCGGCCTTGTCGCCGTCCTGCCCGTCCTCCTCCTCGTCGTCGTCGAGCAGCTGGATCTTCTTGCCGATCCCGCGCTGGATCCGCGCCTCGATGCGGTCGTACAGCTGCTCCAGGTCGTCCAGGGAGAGGTAGAGCAGGGCGTTCTTCTCGAAGAAGCTGATATCCCTGCGGAAATCTATCCGGCCCATCGAGGGATCTTCATCGAGGGCCGCTGCGAGGTCGGTGGCGAAGCGCAGGGTGGCCTCTGGATCGGGTGAGCCGACCAGGAAGTTGAGCGAGGCCGAGTACCCCAGGGTCTTCTTGACCTGGTGGATCCGTACCACGTTTGGAGTGTCCTCTGGAAGCAAGTCCATGAGGTCGCTTCGGATTTCGATGCGGGGCACGACCAGGGCGGCCAGGGCCGTGACCACTGCGGCCACGACCAGGGTGAGCCAGGTGTGGCGGGTGGCCAGCCAGACCGGCCCCTCGGCCAGCCTGCCCCATACCTTCAGCCGGGTCAATCCCTTGCTCACGGGCGCTCTCCAGAGGCAGGGTTGTACCTCATGAGCGATCCCGACGCAAATTCGGTGCCGTAACGGAAGGGAAGCAAATCATGGGGGAAACCGGGGATGACGGCAATCGGAGCGTGGCGGATCAACCTCACCGGCGTTGCCGGATCGGCACACCGGGGGCTCCGGGCGAGCCCCGAGCTACTTGAGCAGGTTCTTCAGCGCCAGCTTGATGCCGTCGAGCAGCTTGCCCACGTCGCCCTTGATCGTCTCGCTGTGGCGCTTCTCGACCTTGCCGCTGGCCACGTCGCTCATCTTCAGCGTGATCACGAAGGAGTCGCCGATCTTGCCCACGCTGCCGGAGACGAACTTCTCCTTGTTCAGCGCGTTGCCGAGCTGCTTGAGGCAGTCGCCGTCCTCGCAGCCGCCCATCTTGATGTTCAGCCCGGAGTGCTCGAGGATCGCGCGCAGGTCATCGGCGCAGGAGACCTCGTAGCGCTTGTCCTTGGACATCTCGGTGCAGAGGATGTCGGTCAGCGTGGAGACCGTGTCCTTGTCCACCTTCTTGGCCTCGAGATCCTGCACACCGACCGAGATCTTCTTGCCCTCGGCCAGGGCGGGCGTCCCGATGAGAGCCACGGTGGCGAGCGCGACCAGCATGACCAGTCTGGAGTTGCGGCTCATTCCCTCCTCCTCCTGGGGACACCGTCCCCGATACACTCCTGACGCTCCAGCAGGGCGTTCAATTCAAAGCGAATATAACGTACCCCGCTATATTCGCAAGCGCTGTGATCCGCCTCACGTGGAGGACGGCTCACTGCGCGGGTTCTAGTGCCCCTTGCCCAGGATCTGGGCCGCCGATTTGGCGGGCACGCCGAGGACTTTCTGGACCTTGGCGACCAGCTCCTCGGTGAACTTCTCAGTATAGCCCACGTTGACCAAGATGATCTTGCCGTCGGGGTCGATCAGCAGCAGGTACGGCAGCTTACCGACCAGATAGCGTTTGGCGAGGATCTGGAACCGGTCGTGGATCACCGGGTAGGTCAGCTTGTGCTTGGCCACCAGCTCGCTGATCCCGCCTGCCTGGCGTGCGCCCTTGTCGATGCTGACGACGAACACGCGCAAGCCCTTGTCCTTGTAGAGCTTGTGGAGCTTCTCCAGCACCGGGAGCTCCTTCTTGCAGGGCTCGCAGTACGTGGCGAAGAAGCTGACCAGCACCAGCTTGGCCTTCTTGCCTTTCTTGGCCGTCTCACCGATGTGGTCGTCGAGCGAGACCACGCGAATCCCCGCTTCCTTGCCGTTGAGCACCTTCATCGAGAAGCTGGGGGCCGTTGTGCCCTCCTTGAGCGTCTCGCTCGCCTCGTCGGCCGCGGCGGCCGCACCCCAGAGCAGGGCGGTCGTGGCGGTGGCGATCGCGGCCATCCGGGTCATGTTCATCACCTCGTTGCTCCTTTCCAGCTCTGTACTGGTCCTTCGACCGATCGTCGGTCGAGTTTGTTCACGCTCCGGTCCTTGCCTTGTCGGTGATCAGCGCCTCCACGGCCTTCCACGCCGTGCGCCGCACCTCGTTGACCGGTAGCTTGCCGTCGATGGTGACCGTGTTTCCGCGGGCCTGGCTGACCAGGCCGCGGTAGTTGCTTACCACGCGCTCCAGGGTCTCGGCCTTCTCGAATCGTTCGGTGTCGGCGCGCGACTCGGCGAGCCGCTGCAGGGCCAGGTCGTGGGGCACGTCGAGGAAGAGCGTCAGGTCGGGCTTGACCGCCTGGCGATTGATCTCCTTGACCCAGGTCAGCTCCGCGTCCACGGACTGGTACGCCAGCGAGGACAGCAGGTAGCGGTCGCTGACCACGAGCGATCCGGCCTTGATCGCCGGGACGATCTCGCTCTGCAGGTGATCGAGCCGGTCCGCGGCGAAGAGCAGGGCCAGCGACTTGGGGTCGAAGGGCGCGGAGCCGCCACCGATATCGCGGCCGGTCAGGCGGCCCTTGAGGATCTGGCGGATCAGCATGCCGATCGGCCCGTCGCTGGGCTCGCGGGTCAGCAGGCAGCGGCCGAAGCTGCTCTCCAGGGTCTCGTGGAGCAGGTGGGCCTGGGTCGTGGTGCCGGACCCGTCGATGCCCTCCAGCACGATGAAGTACCCGCGAGACAACGATTTTCCTCCGAGTGTCGCGTTGTTGCGCGTGTGTACCACACTGAGCGCCACGTAATCAAGCTTGGTCGCCTGCTGGCGCCTGCCGGGGACGGAGGTGCTGTGGCGTGCCGGGGACGGAGGTGCTGAGGCGCCGAGGCGGCCACGGCCTGTCACGCCGAAGCTGACTGGCGACGGCGGACTACGGCGACGGCGACGGAAACGACTACGGGGCCTTGTCTTCAGGCTTGAGCACCGGCGGGGGTTCGGTGGGGCTGACCTTGTACTTGAGCAGCTCGAGCGTGACCTGGGGCGCCGGGGCCTGCCCCGCGACATGAACCGAGGTCTGCAGCCGCACGATGCCCACGCCCGGCGCGAACCACACCCGATTCCCCAGCGCCTTGTCCTTGTCGATCGACTGCTTGCTGCTCACCACCGTGCAGCCCTTGAAGGTTCCGGCCGGCACCTCGACCTGCTCGCCCACGGCGGTGATCTCGTAGCGCTCGATCGAGTCGTGGGCCAGGATCGACTGCCACTTGCCGCCGAGCTCGACCGGGAACTTCAGCAGGTACCGGTGCTGATCGCGGATCCCGTACCCGTCACGATGGATCAGGCCGGCGGCCCCGCCCTCGAGCTTGAAGAACTTGCCCTCCGTTCCACCGATGCTGATCGTCTGCTCGGTCTGCTCGCCCATCGTGTTGACCTTGTAGGTCCAGCTGTTGCCGACGCGCAGCGGATAGTAGTCGGCCTGGATGTCCTGGGCGTGGACCTTGGCCGGCAGCGGTTCGTCCTTCTTCTTCCTCGCGCCGCCGCAGGCGATCAGCGAGGCCAGCGAGATGATCAGGAGGGCTCGGACGCAGGAGCGGATCATGAGAACACCTCCTCCGGGCCGCGACGCGAGAGCTCGAGCCCGAAGCTAGTGGCAAAGGCCGCGGCCGTGCGCTCCGCCGCCTGCTCCAGCGGCGGGGTGACGCCGGTCAGCGCGGCGAGCGAGGTGACCCCGCGGTCGGTCATGCCGCAGGGCACCAGGTGGTCGTAGTGGCGCAGCGCTGGCGCCAGGTTGAATGCAAAACCGTGGCCGGTGACGCCGCGGCGCAGGCGCAGGCCGATCGCGGCCAGCTTGTCCGGCCCGACCCACAGTCCCGGCCGCTCGGCGTCGGTCTCGCTGCGCACGCCGTACCCGGACGCCACCCGCGCGAGGCAGCGCTGGATGCCCTCGACCATGCTGCGGACCGATCCGCCGAGCGCGGGAAGCGGGAACACCGGGTAGCCCACGAGCTGGCCCGGGCCGTGGTACGTGACGAAGCCTCCGCGGTCGGTGCGCTCGACCGCGATGCCGTCGGCGGCGAGCGCCTCGGGCTCGCTGCGCAGGTTCGCGCCGGTCTCGCGACGGCCCATCGTGATCGTGGCCGGGTGCTCGAGTAGCATCAGCGTACCCGAGCCGTGGCTCCGCGCCCTGGCGTCGGCGCGGTCCATCAGCGACATCGCGTCGCGATACGGCAGGCGACCGAGGAAGCACCAGACATGTCGGTCGTTCATACCCCGAGGAACAGACGCTTGCCGAAGTTGTAGGCGATGCCCGCGTCGAAGATCTTCCGCGCCGAGCTCTCGATGTCGTACTCCAGGCGGCGGAACTCGACCGAGGGCGCCGAGGTATCGAGCACCACGAAGCCGGCGCGGTTGTCGTAGTCTCGAGGTTGGCCCACGCTGCCCACCGAGATCAGGTAGGCGTAGCCCTTGCGGAAGGAGAGCCGGCTCGCCACCACGTCGTGCACCTGATCCGGGCCGATGGCGAAGGCCTTGCACAGGTGCGAGTGACCGATGAAGGTCAGCGTGGCCAGCTGCTCGCGTGCGTCGAGCAGCTGGCGCGCCTGCTCGAGGGCAAAGATGTACTCGAAGTCGGACGGCTCGATCGGCGAGCCGTGGCAGTACTCGATCTCATCCTCCCGCTGCGTGTACTCGAGACTGCGCAGCCAGTCCAGATTCTTGGAGGAGAGCTGGGCGATGGTCCAGTCGAGCACGTCGCGGGCCGCGTCGTAGTAGAAGCTGTAGTCCATGTGACCGGCGACCGCGGCGTCGTGGTTTCCCAGCACCACGACGTCGGCGAGCTCGCGAACGATGTCACAGCACTCGTTGGGGCTGGCCCCGTAGCCCACCACGTCGCCGAGGCAGACCACGCGGTCCGCGCTCTCCTTCTCGATCTCACCCTTGATCACCTCGAGGGCCTCGAGATTGGCGTGGACATCGCTGAACACCGCAACCTTCACAACGGTCCCTCCCCTGTGGGGCCCCCGTCCGCGAATCGCTGAAGGGAGTCCAACGCTTCTCGAACCGCGCGGCGGACCCGCGCGCTGCGGTCGTTGGTCAGAACTTCGATCATCTCCCGGCACTCCGGACCGCAGGTGCGGGCCAACGCCTTCACCGCGGCTGCCCGCACGACCCAGCTCGTGTTCTCCAGCTCGGCCCGGACAGCCTCCCGTCCCTCGCCGCCGAAGGCGGCCAGGGCGAAGCAGTACGTCTCGGCGCCCTTGCCCGAGAGGCGGCTGGCGAGCTTCTCGCGCAGCTTCTCCATGGTGTCGGGTGCTCGCATCGCCGATAGCGCGCGTGCGGCCGAGCGCGAAGACACGTCGTCGGACGCCTCCAGGGCCTCGAGCAGGAATGGAATCGCGGGCTCGCCGAGGCGTAGAACCGCGGGCAGGAACTTGTCCCGGTCGGGCTCGTGCAGGGTGGCAAAGGTCTTGAGGATCGGCTCGAGGAAGCGCCCGGCGTCCCGGGCGACCAGGGCCACCGCCGCCTCGCGCCGGTGGGTCGCGTCGTCGAGCAGGGCGAGCAGCTCATCGTCGCTCATCGCGGAGCAATCGATGACCTCCTCGACCGCGTCAACATCCTCGACCTCGACCACAACGTCGGGATCGTCGATCTCCTCGGCCGCCTCGACCTCGGTGACCTCCTCGACGTCCTCGTCGTCGATCTCGACCGCGGCGCCGACCTCCTCGGCTTCCTTGAACTCGCGGGCGGCGCCGCCCACCGTGGTGTCGACCACCTCCTCGATCATCTCGTCGACCACCTGCTCGACGAGCTCGTCCACCCCGCGCCGGCCGCTGCGCGGAGCCTGGCGATCGGTGGAGCGCCGGGCCGGTTCGCCGAGGGCTTCGAGCAGCTCGGCCTGTCCGAAGACGAACAGGGCGTTCACCGTGTACTCGGGCACCGGCCCGACACGCGCAGCCGCGTCGAGCGCCTGAAAGAACCCGGCCCGGGCCTCGAGTGCGCGGTGGCGCCAGGTCTCGGGAAGAACCACGAGGAACAGCCCCTGCTCGGCGTTGTGGCAGCAGTACGGGGCGTCGAGCGCGATCTGTACCTTGCAGCTCGGGCAGCGAACCCGATGCAGCACGCCGTTCTTGGCGCTGCGTAGGAGATCCGGCGCGCCGGTGGCGTCGAAGACGCGGACGAGCTTGGTGGTGTACAGCGTTCCGCAAGGGCAGAGGACGGTCTCGCCCCCTGTGGACGATACGCCGATTCCCTCCTCGAACCAGCCCTCGAACATCGTCAATCCATGATCGTGTCGAGATAGTTCTTCAGCTTATCGCGGAACTCCTGCCGCAGCTCGACGAAGTGCAGGCCCATCCCGGGAGGGAGGCTGCCCTCCTCGCGGTGGCGCCGGGTCCAGACGACCTCGCCGCGGGCCTCCACCTCGGCGTTGGTCTCCGGGAGCACCAGCCGGATCGTGGCGCAGCTGCCGATCTCGAGCGGCGTGGCGGTCTTGATGAACAGTCCCTCCTCGCTGATGTTGCTCATCTGCACGTACAGCGTGACGTTCTTGCTCTCGCACCAGCACCGCCCATGGATCGGCACCCTGGCGTGGAGCCTTCTCTCGTCCTGCGGGTCACCGGGCATCATCCTCAGCTCGTGCTCGCTGCCGGCCCCCTGGTGCGACTCCTCGTCCCCCCCCAACCCTTCGAAACACTGAAACAAATCGAAAATAGCCCTCTCGGGCACCACTGTCAAGGACTCAATCGGCTAGTGCAGCACCGGGGTGGGGATGCGCGTCATGTCCACGAAGCGCTCGATGCGCCGTTCGAGATCGGGACGGTCCGCGGCGAGCAGGCCTTCCACGCCGAAGCCCTCGACGGTGAAGCTGGCCACGGCCGAGCCCACCACCATCGCCCGGCGGTGGTCGTCGGCGGTCGGCTGCTCGATGCCGTGGAGCGCGGCCACGTACCCGCCGGCGAAGCTGTCGCCCGCGCCGGTGGGATCGACCACGCGCTCGAGGGGCAGCGCCGGCACCGAGAACAGCCCGTCCTCGCGGAAGAGCATCGCCCCGTGCTGCCCGAGCTTGATCACCAGCGTGCTCGGACCCATCGCGCGGATAGCCGTGGCCGCGGCCACCAGGCTACGCTCGCCGGAGAGCTCGCAGGCCTCGGAGTCGTTGATCAGCAACGCGTCGACCCGGGCCAGAACCTGCTTCAGCTCGTCGGGCTTGCCCTCGATCCAGAAGTTCATCGTGTCCAGCGCCACGAAGCGCGGACCAACGGTCTGCTCGAGCACGTTGAGCTGCAGCGGCGGATCGATGTTGGCCAGGAACACGGTCGCTGAGTCGCGGTAGGCCTCGGGCAGCTCGGGCGAGAACTCGGCGAACACGCCGAGCCGGGTGTCCAGCGTGTCGCGCAGGTTGGGATCCTCGTGGTAGCGACCGCTCCAGTGGAAGGTCTCGCCGGGTACGCGCGCCACGCCAGAGGTGTCCGCGCCGAGCGCGCGCAGCGTGTCGAGCGCGTCCTGCGGGAAATCGTCGCCCACCACGCCGACCATCCGCGCCGGCACGCCGGCGAGGGCCGCGGCCGCGGCAAAGTACGTGGCCGAGCCGCCCACGAGGTCGGTGCGCTTCTCCTGCGGCGTTTCGATGTTGTCGAGTGCGACCGAGCCGACCACCAGCAAGCCCATGCTACTCTTCCTCCTTGAGGTGACGGCCGATCAGCGGCCAGAGCTTCTTCCGCGTCTCCTCGGGGATGCGCGCGCGGTCGGTGATGATGGCCCAGGCCAGGGCGTCCTTGCACGCACAGCTGCGCTCGCCGTCGATTCGCTCCACCGCGGCGGCGATGATCTTCTGGGCCGTGCGGACGTTCTTCTTCAGCACCGCGATCACGCTCTCCACGCTGACGTCATCCTCCTCCTCGTGCCAGCAGTCGTAGTCCGTGGCCAGCGCCACGGTGGCGTAGCAGATCTCGGCCTCGCGGGCGAGGCGGGCCTCGGGCAGGTTGGTCATGCCGATCACGGATACACCCCAGGCGCGAAAGGTGTTGGATTCGGCGCGGGTGGAGAACTGGGGGCCCTCGATGCAGATGTACGTGCCGCCCCTGTGCACGGTGGCGCCGACCTCCACGGCCGCGTCGTGCAGCGCGCCGGCGAGGTCGCTGCAGATCGGATCGGCGAAGCCGACGTGGCCCACGATGCCGTCGCCGAAGAAGGTGCGCGGCCGGCCGAGCGTGCGGTCGAGGAACTGGTCCACGATCACCACGTGACCGGGCGCGATCTCCTCGCGCATCGAGCCCACGGCCGAGATCGAGATGATCCGCTCCACACCGAGGGTCTTCAGCGCGAAGATATTGGCGCGGTAGTTGACCTCGGAGGGCGAGATGCGGTGGCCGCGGCCGTGGCGGGGCAGGAAGAACAGCGTCTTGCCCTTGAAGGCGGCCTCGACGATCGTGTCGGAGGGCCGGCCAAAGGGCGTATCGAGCTCGTGCTCCCGGACGACCTCGATGCCTGGCATGTCATAGAGCCCGGTGCCGCCGATGACTCCGATCTTCGCGGTCACTGTGCACCTCCTGCGCCGTGCGTGGGCGGGAGACTGGAGTAGCAGAGGCGCCCGGGGGGGTCAAGTGAAGGCGGCCGGCGCTCGGGGAGCGATTGCACCGTCTGCAGCCGGCCCTTCGACACACTGTTAACAATGAGGTATCTTATCCGAGCCGTCCGGGCGGAGATAGGGAGGGAATCCATGAGCCGGTCGTATAGCCTGGTGTTTCTGCTGCTCTTCTGCTGCGCCTCGATGCTCGCCTGCCAGGGCGTGAAGAGCCAGTACCGCGCGTGCGAGCCGGGCCGGCAGGAGCGCTGCACCTGCGGCGGCGGCATGCCCGACGGCGTCCAGGTGTGCAAGGACGACGGCAGCGGCTGGGGCGCCTGCGACTGCGGCGGGGATACGGACATCGACATCGACATCGATATAGATATCGACATCGACATCGACATCGATATCGACGTGGATACGGACATCGATGTCGATGTAGACACGGACACGGACCTCGACATCGACGTTGACGTGGACACCGACACCGACCCGTACGGACGACCGATGGGCGCGCCCTGCGAGTACGGCGCGCAGTGCGAGGGCCGGGTCTGCCTGGCCACCCCGGACGGCCGGTTCTGCTCGCGGCTGTGCGACGACTGGTCCGACTGCCGCGAGGTCCCCGGGTGGGACTGCCTGACGATCTACTCGGGCGGCCAGTACTGGAACGTCTGCGGACCGGACTATGGCGATGCGGACACCGACAGCGACCTGGACATCGACACCGACGCGGACACCGATCTCGATGACCGGTGCCCGGACGACACCACGCGCATCGCCTGCAGCGTGGACGACGACTGCGACATCGGCTGGTTCTGCGAGGAGGGCTGCTGTCAGCAGATCTGTCTCTGCGCCACGGACGCCGACTGCGCCTCGTGCGGCCTGGGCGCCGAGTACGCCTGCATCCTCGGCCAGTGCAAGATCCGCTTCTGCGCCAGCACCGCGGACTGCCCGCCGGGCCAGATCTGCGCCGCCGGCCGCTGCCAGGGGGCGTCGTCGTGCCAGCTCGTGCTTTCGGTCGAGATCACCACGCCGCCCGGCGCGGTGCGGCAGGGGCACGACCGGCAGTTCGCGGCGCGGGCGCTGGATACGCAGGGCGCGACTTTGCCCGGCTTCCAGGTCAGCTGGTCGTCGAGCAACCCGGCGGTGGCCACCATCGACGGCAGCGGCGTGGCCACCGGCGGCGCCCAGAGCGGCACCACGCAGATCACCGCCTCGGTCTGCAACCGTACGAGCCCGCCGGTGACGCTGACCAACCACGCCTTCGTCGGGCCGAGCGACACCCAGGTGCTGGTGCTCGACCGCGAACGGGGCACGCCCGTGGCCCAGGCCACGGTGGTCGCCGACGACAAGGTCGCACGGACCGACGCCTCGGGCATCGCGACCTTTGCCGGCCTGCAGGCCTCCACCGTGAGCGTGTTCCGCCAGGGCCACGCCTACTTCACCGCCAACGGCCTCACCGCCAGCGACCTGATCGTGCACCTCGAGCCGCTGCGCGATCCCCTGCAGGCCGGCGGGGTGCAGGGGCGGTTCGACTTCAGCGAGCTGATCGCGGGTGGCGAGATCGAGACCGCCTTTGCCGGCCTGTCCCTGCCCGGCGATCTGACCACGATGGACCTCGAGACGCTGCTCGGCGAGCGGATCATGGCCCACATCACCTTTGGCCAGCTGTTCGACGACGATGTGCTGGTCCCCAGCGGGCTGCACCTCGCGCTGGGCTCCACGGTGTTCAAGGAGGGCTACCAGGTCGTGGGCGAGGAGGGGACGCGCGTGCTGTGGGGCGTGGGCGGACGGCTTCCGCTGGCCGACCTGATGGAGCTCATGGGGCCGGTGATCGACAAGTGCTCGGACGAGTGCGAGCTCGGCATGTACGCCGAGGCGCTCCCCGGCCTGATCCCGTACCTGGCGCGCATGCAGCACGGCGTGATCACCGGCGTCGAGGTGACGCCGATTCCCCGGGTGCCGGATGTAAATGACCTCAACGGCAACGGCGACACCACGGACCTGGTCCCGGACTGGAGCAACTTCCCCCAGCGGGGGCCCCTGCTGCTCGACATGCCGGCCCGCATGGAGCTGATGCTGCAGGTGCCGCAGCTGCCCGAGCACGAGGGGGAGCCGCTCGAGGCGGCGTACCTCGTGCCCGGAGCGCTCACACCGGACGGGCTGGTGCTGCTCGGCTTCGGCCTGGGCGTGGACAGGCGTAACGATTACGACGTACCGGACGGCTACGTGGGCGAGGAGAGCGACGGCCGCGTGTACCTCCGCTTCGCGCCCAAGCACGGCGGCATCGAGGACGCACCGTACGTGATCGTCACCGTGGCCAGCTGGCGCACGCTGGATGACGATCGCGACCTCGCGATGTCGGGGCAGATCCATCTCCTCGAGGCCCTGCCCGCGGACTACCAGCTGACCGTGCCGGCCTTCCTCCCCACGGTCGAGTACGCGACCTTCGATCGCGTTGCCCGCCGGTTCATCGGCAGCGAGGTGATCGGGGCCGAGCTGTACAAGGTGACGCTGTGGGCCGGCGCGGTGCAGTGGCAGGTGCTGGTGCCGGCGGGCGCTCCCGACTTCGAGCTGCCCGGCGTTCCGCCGGGCTTCGACGACCTGCCGTACGATCCGATCGTGCGCGTCGATGCCTGGGACACCAAGAACGGCCTCGACCTCGACGATCTGGTCGAGTTCAACGGAACCAACCTCGATCGCGTCAACCACCTGGTGCGGGGCTTCTCCACGGTGTTGCTCAACCGGCCTGCCGGCATGGGCTGCGACTGCGATCCCGAGTGCAGCGCCGGCGGGCGCGGCAGCGGCGGGGCGCTGGGCTGCGGTATCGTGCTCGGCCTGTGGTTGCTGGGTCGGTGGCGGCGGCGGGACTAGCCTCGGCGCCGTACATCGAGCGCGGTGCGGATGAACTCGCTTCCCATTCTGGTTCGCATTTGGTAATGTCGGGAGCATGTTCACCATAGAGAACCATGCCGGCCGGCTGTTCGAGATGCGGTTCGGCTCGCCCTTCTCGGCCGCGGACTTCCAGCGCTTCAGGGAGGAGCATCAGGCCGTGGCCGCGAGGATGGAAGGCGATCTGGTGGCCGTCGCCGACGTGCGCGGCGCGACCAGGGTCTTCCCGCCCGAGGTGATCGACGGCTTCGTGGAGTTGATGAATATCTCCGATCCGAGGATCGTGCGATCCGCGTACCTGATCGGCGACAGCGAGCTGTTCCGCCTGCAGGCCGAGCGGGCCCGACGGGAGGGCGGCGACGCGGAGCGTCGGATCTTCCGTGGCCCGGCGGCGCTGCGTGAGTGGTTGCACGAGATCCTGACCGAAGAGGAGTTCGAGCGGCTGCTGGTGTTCCTCCCACCGGAATAGGAACCTGCCGTGAAGCCGTCCGTGATCGTGGTCGACATGCTCGAGGACAGCGTGCGCGGCGAGCACGCCGGCGCGATCCGTGATGTCGCGCTGGGTCTCGTGCCCGCGATCAACCGCCTGCTCGACGCGGCGCACCGCTGCTCCTGGCCCGTGGTCTTCGCCTGCGACGCCTTCGCGCCTGACGACTTCCTCTTCGGCGGACGGATGAAAGCACATTCGATCCGCGGCACGCCGGGAGCGCGGCCGATGGCCGAGCTGCGGCGAGGGGAGGGCGATCGGGTGCTGGAGAAGCCGCGCTTCTCGGCCTTCTTCGGCACCGACCTGCACGACTGGCTCCGCGAGCGCGAGGTGGACACCGCGGTGGTCTGCGGCCTGACCACGGCCTTCTGCGTGCTGGCCACGGCGCTCGACGCTGTGTGCCACGACCTCCACGCCGTGATCGTGGAGGATGCCTGCGCCTCGGCCAGGGCCGAGGTCCACGAAGCCTGTCTTGGATGCTATCGCGGGAACGTGCTCGAGCCTCTGCTGCAGGTGCAGACCGTGGATGCGGTGCTCGCGGGGTAGCCGGAATCGGTGTAGGGGCGGCCCCGCGTGGTCGCCCGTATCAGGGCGCCCACATGGGGGCGCCCCTACGGCCTCCGACCCGCCAGCTGACCGCAGGCCGCGCTGATCAAGCTGCCGCGGCTGGCGCGCACGATCGCCGTGAGCTTGCGGCCGACCAGGCGCTCGCGGAAGCGCTGCACGCGCTCGTCGTCGGGGCGACGGAAGCGGCAGCCCTCGTACTCGTTGAAGGCGATCAGGTTGATCTTGGCCGGCACGTCATGGAGCAGCCGCACCAGCCGGTCCGCGTCATCGTCCGAGTCGTTGACGCCGCCGAGCAGCACGTACTCGAAGGTGATCCGGTCTCGGCGGGCGCGGGGGTACTCGCGGCAGGCCTCGAGCAATGTCGCCAGGGGGTACTTGCGGTTGATCGGCATGATCTGATCGCGCACGGCGTCGGTGGTGGCGTTGAGCGAGACCGCCAGCTTGACCGGCACGGCCTCGCCCAGCGCCTTGAGCCGCGGGACGATCCCGCTGGTCGACACGGTGATCCGCCGGCCCGAGAAGTTGGGGCCCGTATCGTCGAGCAGGATCTGCACGGCCTTGATCACCTGCTCCAGGTTCTGCAGCGGCTCGCCCATCCCCATCAGCACCAGGTTGGAGATGCGCCGCTCGCCAGCCTCCTCGCGGGCGAGCAGCAGCTGATCCACGATCTCGCCCGAGGTCAGATTGCGCTCCAGGCCGAGCTGGGCCGTGCGGCAGAAGGCGCAGCCCATGCCGCAGCCGACCTGCGTCGACAGGCACAGCGTCAGCCGATCCGACTCGTCGTCCGGGATCAGCACCGACTCGACCCGGGCGCCGTCCCCGGCGTCGAGCGCGAGCTTGGCCGCGCCGTCGGGCGCGCGCTCGACCTCTGCCACGGTGAGGCCGGCGATGCACGCCTCGGACCGCAGACGTTCGCGCAGGGTCTTGGCCAGGTTGGTCATCCCGGAGAAGTCCCGCTGGCCGCGGCCGAAGATCCAGCGGAACACCTGGTCCGCGCGGAAGCGCGGCTCGCCGAGTCGCTCGAAGAAGGCCTCGATCTCGGCGCGTGAGAGGTTCTTTAGGTTCACAGGCGGCATGGCCGTTGTGAGGGCAGGGCCGTCACTGACCCGTGCCGCGGCGGCGCGGAGGCAGCGGGGCGGACTAGGCCTTGGCCCAGCGATAGTCCTCGCTCTTGCTGACCTTGTTCTGACCCTGCATCTCGTACAGTACCGAGTTGACGTCCTTGCGCTTGGGCCAGCCGGGCTCGGCGCCCTTGTCGGTCAGGGATTCGCGGAGCCGGGCCGCGATTTCCTTGGCCATCATGGGCTTGTCGCTCTTGCCCAGGATCTCCAGGACGTGGTTCTTGAGATCGTCGCGAGAAACCGCCATCTCACACCTCGCTATTGGCGTACGCCTGTTCGTGCGGGCGCACGGTAGCACTGTGTCGCGCGCGCGTCAAGGCCCGTGCCTCGCGCGCGCGCGAAAGAGAGATGCTGCCGGTCCGCAACGAGCCGACGCGGTGTGATGTAGACCGATGGGTATCGCGCACGCTCGCGCATCCGGCGCCCGCGGACACCGCGTCGGCTCGCCGCGGACCGGCGCTACGCCGGCGCGCCGCCGATTGCCGCGCGCCCGCGCCCATGATACCCTGGCTTACACTAGGACACGGTGACCCTCGCTGCCTCGCGTGTCCGGGAGGTTCCCCTTGGCGCTCAATGCCCGCCGGTTCGTGGTCCTCTGCGCCGCCCTGCTCCTCGCCTGGCCGGTCCGTGCCGCGGTCACCGACGATGCCGACCGCCTGATCGTGCCAGCCGGCGAGCAGTATTCCCTGTCTGGCGAGCACACGTACAACGTGGAGGTCCAGATCGACGGCACGCTCGAGGTGGCGCCCTTCGACGGCGCGTCGGGCGGCTCGCTGCGGCTGGAGGCGCCGTTGATCACGATCGGAGCCCAGGGCTCGATCAACGCCGGGGGACGCGGGTACGGCGGCGGTGGCGGCGGGATTAACCCGGGGGGATTCCCGAATCCGAACAACGGCCAGGCCGGCACCGGCGGTCACGGCGGCGACGGCGGACCCAACTACTGGGGCGCCTCGGGGTACGGCTTCGGCGGCGGGGGGGGCGGCGGCAGCCCGGACGGCGCGGGCGGCACGGCCCAGGGCCAGAGCCCGGGCACCAGCGGTCAGCCCGGCACGCCGAGCGGCGGCGGCGACGGCGGCGACGGCGGCACCGGCGGTGCGGGCGGCGACGGCGGCGATGGGTACGGCGGCGGTGGCGGCGGAGGGGGCGGCAGCTCCTCGGGCGGCGGCCCTGGCGGTGGCGGCGGCTCGGGCGGCAGCGACAGCGACTACATCGATGGCGGCGACGGCGGTGGGCTCTGGGGCGGCGGCGGCGGCGAGGGCAAGGACGAGCCCACACCGGCGAACAGCGCCTCCAACGGCGGGTACCGCGGTCCGAACAGCAACGGCGACAACAGCACCGACCTCACGGTCTATCTCGGCTCGGGCGGCGGGGGCGGCGGCGGGTACAGCGTGTCCGACGCGGGCGGCGGGGGCGGCGGGGGCGGCTCGGGCGGCGGCTCGGTGACCCTGGTTGCCACCGATAGCCTGACGATCAGCGGCAGCGGCGACAAGATCGTGACCCGCGGTTCGGGCGGCGGCAGCGGCGGCTGTATCACCAGCACCTGCGTCGGCGTGCGCGGCGGTCTGGGCGGGGGCGGCGCGGGCGGCGGCATTGCGATGATGGCCGGCACGGTCACCCTCGACACGGGGTCGATCCTCGACGCCCGCGGCCGGCAGTACAACGTACTCGACACGGCCAACGGCGGCTCGATCAAGATCTTCTTCGGCGACTGCACCAACAACAACTGTGCCAGCGCCACGCAACTGCTCGGCGGCCGGCGCTACTCCGACGTGCTCAACTGGCCGCCCCACGCCGTGCTCGGCGGCCCGGGCGCCGGTTCCGAGGGCGACACCGTGCAGTTCACCGGCGCCGACTCGAGCGATCCGGATGTCGGACAGAACCTCTCCTACTCCTGGGACTGCACCGACGACGGCACCGAGGACGGCACCGGCGTTACCATCGACTGCACGTACGACGACGACGCGATCTACACCGTGCGGCTGACCGTGATCGACGACGGCACGCCCGCGATGAGCGACACGGTCACGCGCTCGATCAACATCCAGAACGTGCCGCCCGAGGTCAGCGCCTCCAACGACGGGCCGGTCGACGAGGGCGGCTCGGCCACGATCACCGCCCTGGCCACCGACGTGCCCGCGGACCAGCCGACCCTGAAGTTCTCGTACGACTGCAACGGCGACGGCACGCCGGACGCGGGCAAGGTCGAGATCGCGGAGAGCGTGACGAGCTGCACGTACGACGATGACAACGGCGTGCTCGGTTTCACCGTCAACGTGTGGGCCAAGGACAAGGACGGCGGCTCGGACGCCACCACCACCACGGTGATGGTGAACAACCTCCCACCGACCGCCGGGGCCGGTAACGACCAGATCACCGACGAGGGCGATGGGGTCACGCTGTCGGGATCGGGCACGGATCCCGCGCCCGCGGACGTGCCCGACCTGACCTATCGCTGGGACTTCAGCGACGGTGGAGCCCCGGCCTTCACCGCGATCACCCAGCACATCTTCGCCGACAACGGGGTGTACACCGCCACGCTCACCGTGCGCGACGGAGACGGCGGCGAGGATACGGACGAGGCGCAGATCACGGTGAACAACCTCGATCCCACGATCCAGCGCGTCGATCTGGTCTCGCTGCCGGTCGAGGAGGGCTCGCCGCTGAGCATCGAGATCATCGCGTCCGATGCGGCGGGCGCCCTCGATCCTCTGACCTACGGCTTCGATCTCGATCACAACGGCAGCTTCGAGATCTCGGGACAGACCAGCAACGCGGTGCAGAAGACCTTCACCGACGACGGCGTGTTCTTCGTGGGGGTGGAGGTCGAGGACGACGACGGCGGGCGGACCACGCAGGACGTGCCCGTGCCCGTGGAGAACGCCGATCCGGTCGTGGACGCCGGCGATCCGGTGACGATCGAGGAGGGCGCGGTGGCTCTGCTCTCGGGCTCGGCCACGGATCCCGGCGCCGACGACCTGCTCTCGTACTACTGGAACTTCGGCGACGGCAGCCCGCCCCAGGCGGGCAATCCGGGCAATCACCTCTACCTCCAGGACGGCGAGTACACCGCCACGCTGGTCGTGACCGACGGCGAGGGCGGCCGCGGAGAGGACACCACCACGGTCACGGTGACCAACGCCGATCCCTCGGCCGACGCCGGTGACGACGTCGCCGCGGACGAGAGCGAGGAGGTGGTGTTCAACGGGTTCGGCTTCGACGCCGGCCCGCTCGACGAGCTGTCCTACGCCTGGGACTTCGGCAACGGCTCGCCCGTGGTGGACTCCCGCGTGGTGGTATATGCCTTTCCGGACGACGGTTCCTTCACCGTGACGCTCACCGTGAGCGACGATGACGGCGGCGAGGGCACGGACACGCTGACCGCCAGCATCGCCAACCTGCCGCCCGAGATCACGAGCACGCCGCGCACCACGGCGAGCGTGGGCAACGAGTACAGCTACCAGATCACCGCCGTTGATCCCGGCCCGCTGGACACCATCAGCTTCGAGCTGGTCTCGGGCCCGGGCGGCGCCGCGGTCGATCCGCTCAGCGGGCTGCTGACCTGGACGCCGGGCGCCACCGGCACCTCCGACTTCACCGTGGCCGCGGCGGACGACGACGGCGGCCGGGACGAGCAGTTCTTCCAGGTCGTGGCGTACGGCCCCAACGATCCGCCGCGCTTCACCAGCCAGCCGCTCACCTCGGTGGCGGCCGGTACGGCGTACCGCTACACCGCGGTGGCCGAGGACGATGACGGCCACGACGTGACCTACTCGCTGGAGGAGGGGCCCGAGGGCATGACCGTGGAGGCGAACAGCGGGCTGGTGAGCTGGGATCCCACGGTCGCGAATCTCGGCGATCACCCGGTGTCGATCGGCGCGGACGACGATCACGGCGGCTTCGTGACCCAGGACTACACGCTGTCCGTGACAACTGCCGAGGGTGCGCCCACGGCGAACGCGGGCCAGGACGTCACCGTCGATCCGGGGCGGCACCTGCTCGACGGCGGCGGCTCGACCGATCCCGAGGGCCAGGACCTGAGCTATGGCTGGTCGCAGGCCGGCGGCCCCACGGTGCAGCTGTTCACGCCGACCCAGGCCACCACGCAGTTCCTGGCCCGTCGCGCCGCGGAGTACGAGTTCGAGCTGATCGTGGAGGACACGGACGGGCACGCCAGCGCGCCGGACACGGTGACGGTCACGGTGCGCAACCTGGCGCCGGGCGCGGACGCGGGACCGCCGCAGGTGGTGACCGTGGGCGCATCGGTTACGCTGGATGGATCGAGGAGCGCGGACACCAACGGTGACACGCTGGGGTACTCCTGGTCTGCCGTGCCCGAGGGCAGCCTGCTGCTCACCGACGCGGGCACGGTCAGCCCGAGCTTCGACGCGGATCTCGCCGGGCGCTACACCATCGAGCTGGTGGTCTCGGACGGCGAGCTCGAGAGCGAGCCGGCGTACACCTGGGTCGAGGCGGTGACCGCCAGCGATCATCCGCCCGTGGCCGTGGCCGGCCCGGACCGCGTGGTGCTCGTGGGCTCGGAGACGCGGCTCGACGGCTCGGCCTCGTACGATCCGGACGGCGACGGCCTGGGGTACACCTGGAACCAGACCGACGGACCGTCGGTCAGCCTGGCCGACTCGACCGAGGCGGTCGCCAGCTTCACGCCGGACTCGGCCGGCGCGTACGCCTTCGAGCTCGTTGTGGACGACGGTTTTCGCACGAGCTGGCCCGACCAGGTGTGGATCACGGCCGCCGACGGTGACAACCAGGTGCCCGTGGCCGACGCGGGTGACGACCGCGCCGCGCTGCTGGCCAATATCGTGACCCTGGACGGCTCGGCCTCGTTCGACCCGGACGGCGATGCGCTGAGCTACTCCTGGACCCAGGTCCTCGGACCGGCGGTGACCCTCGACGACGCGACCGCTGCCGGGCCGAGCTTCTCGGCCATGGCCATCACCAGCCTGGAGTTCGAGCTGGTGGTCTCGGACGGCCAGATTGACAGCGCCCCGGATCGCGTGCGCGTGACCGTGGCGCCTCCCGGCCAGCACCCGCCGCTGGCCGACGCAGGAGCGGACCAGCAGCTGCACCTGCCCGATCCACCGGATCCCGGCGTCAGCATCCAGCTCGACGGATCCGCCAGCTCGGACGCGGACGGCGACGCGCTGAGCTATCTCTGGAGCCAGGCGGGCGGTCCGGCGCTGACCTTTGACGACGCGAGCCTGGCCGCGCCCACGGCCGTGGCCCGCGAGCCCGGGTGGTACGCCTTTGAGCTGCGCGTGTCCGACGGAAACAGCGAGAGCGTGCCCGACGGGGTGACGGTGCGCGTGCTCGAGCACGGCGCTCAGCCGCCGATCGCGGACGCGGGCGCGGACCAGACGGCGGTGGCTGCGAGCCTGGTGACCCTCGACGGCACAGCCAGCCAGTCGCCCGGCGGTGGTGCGCTGATCTACTCCTGGATCCAGACCGCGGGCGTGCCCGTCACGCTGTCCGATGCTGCGGAGGCGCTGCCGACCTTCACCGCCGGCGAGCCGGACCGGCTGGTGTTCGCGCTGGTGGTGGACGACAGCGCTCTGGCCAGCGAGCCGGACGAGACCGTGGTGACGGTGACCGCTGACGCGGATACGGACACGGACAGCGACACGGACACGGATACCGATTCGGACACGGACAGCGACAGCGACTCGGATTCCGATAGCGACTCGGATTCCGACAGCGACTCGGATTCCGACAGCGACACGGATTCCGACAGCGACACGGACAGTGACAGCGACTCGGACACGGATGCCGACTCGGACACGGATACCGACTCGGACACGGACTCGGACACGGACACGACCGAGCCGCCTGATCCGCCGAAGAGCAGCGGCGGCTGCGATTGCGGCGCGGTCAGCGCCGAGGCTGGCTATGCCGATGTCTTGGCTTGGCTTCTGGTGGCGCTCCTGGTAGGCTTGCGGCCGCGGAAGCTATGGAGGTCGATGCCATGAGCAGACTGCTTTTCGTGCCCTTGGCGATCGCGGCGCTGCTGCTGGCCCTGCCGGTGACAGCGGCCGAGGATTGCACTCCGGTGCCATACTGCGGCGGCGAGCCGCAGTGCGCTACGGCCCAGGACTGCGAATCGCGAGCCTGGCCGCTGGCCTGCGCCAGGGAAGCCGGCTGGTGGCAGTGCTGCAACGGCCTGCAGAAGATCGAGGCCTGCTGCGTGCCGCATTGCCCCGAGCAGGAGACCGAGAACGGCAACGGCGGTGACGAGGACCAGCCCTCGGGCGGCGGCGATGACGGCGGCTGCGCCGCGGCCGGCGGCACGCTCACCGTGCTCGGCGCAGCGTTGCTGGGCCTGGCCCTGGTCTTCCGGAGTCGTCGGCGCGCGCGCTAGCCCGAGAGCATCAGTCCCTGGCGCGTCGCCGCCACAATGCCAAGCCCAGCGCCAGCAGGTGTGCCAGCCCGAAGCTCGAACCGCTGGCCGTACAACCGCATCCGCCACCCGACGATCCTGAATCCGAATCTGTGTCGGCGTCGGAGTCCGTGTCGGCGTCGGAGTCCGTGTCGGCGTCGGAGTCCGTGTCGGCGTCGGCGTCGGAGTCGGAGTCCGTGTCGGCGTCGGCGTCGGAGTCAGCGTCGGAGTCCGTGTCGGAGTCGGCGTCGGAGTCGGAGTCGGAGTCCGTATCAGCGTCGGCGTCGGAGTCGGCGTCGGAGTCCGTGTCGGAGTCGGCGTCGGAGTCCGCGTCGGAGTCTGTGTCAGCATCGGCGTCGGAGTCAGCGTCAGCGTCGGAGTCAGCGTCCGAGTCGGAGTCGGAGTCTGTGTCTGCGTCGGAGTCGGAGTCAGTGTCGGAGTCGGAGTCCGAGTCGGAGTCGGAGTCTGTGTCTGCGTCGGAGTCGGAGTCAGTGTCGGAGTCCGAGTCGGTATCCGCATCCGCGGCCGGGCCGCATACTGCCTGGCACCGGCCCCAGTTGCATTCCCAGCCCCCGTCGCAATCCAGCGGAAAGGCATCGGTGCAGTCCACGGCCGTGGAGCACTCCGAGTATCCCGCGCAACCGGCCGGGTCGTTGGCCTGCGCATCGAAGATCCAGGTGTCGAAGACATTGCCGTTGATGTCGATCGCGGTGCCGCTCAGCGTCCATTCGTCCGCGTCGATCTGCAGCACGTGGAAGACCTTCTCGTAGACCATCGAGTAGCTGTAGTTGTTGACTTTTTCGTCCAGGTTCGATCCTGCGCCGCCGCTTATCACGTGCAGGATTCCGCCGAGTTGCGCCGGGTCCATCCGTTCGTAGCAGTGGTTGTGGCCGCTGAGCACGAGGTCCACGCCGTTTTCCTGGAACAGCGGCTCGAGGTGTGCGATCAACGATGGGTTCTCCAGGTGGTCGCCGGCGGTGTAAGGCGGCACGTGACCGTACACCACGATCGGCCCCCGGCAGCGATGCGTCTCGAGGTCGCTCTTGATGAACTCGTACTGGTCCGTGCCCGGCTCGAAGGTCTTCTGAACCGTGTACACCAGGTAGTGCACGTGGCCCCAGTCGAAGCTGAAGAACAGCTCGGTCTCACCGTCGCTGCCCGTGTCGCTGGGCGGGTAGCTGCCGTTACCGGCCAGCGGTGTGCGCGGGTTGACCAGGAAGTACTGGAAGTTCATCCCCTGATCGTCATCGTCGTGGTTTCCCTGGCATCCGAAACATGGGGTGTTCTTCATCAGCTCGCGTCGGATATCGAAAGCTTTGGTCCAGTTCGCCGGCTCGTCCGCCTCGGCCACCATGTCGCCGGTGACGAGCACCAGGTCCGGTCCCGCGGCGATGGCCTGCTCCGTGGTCTTGCCGTTGCGGTAGTTACGTGTGCCCGCGGCGAAGATATCCGGATCGGCCCGGGCGTCGCCGTACGCCACCATGCGGAAGGGCTCGCCGATGCGCGGCGCCGTGGTGAAGCTGCCGCTGTCCTCCTCGCCGGTGCCGAGGGCGCCACAGCTCGAGTTGATCACCTGGTACTGGATCGTGGTGTCCGGCGGCAGGCCGTGAATCGTCATCTCGTAGACCCAGGCATCGGTGTCGCCGAGCAGACCCGGCTCGTTGCGCTGGAACACACGGAAGTGGCTCGTGTGCGCGCTGTCCTTGGTAAAGCTCATGGTATTGCCGTACGAGACGTCCGGTCCCCAGTGCAGCTCGATCTCGGTGCAGTCGGTGTGCGCCACGATCACCGTGCCCTGGATATCGGTGCCCTGCAGGTACGGTCCCTTGATGAACTTGGCTCGGGCCGGCGAGGCCGCGGCCAGAACAGCCACAGCGAACAGGATCGAACACGCGAGAACGAGATATCGATGACAGCCCATGTACCCTTCCTTTCCCTGGGGCGACACAATATTATAGCACGAACCCCGGAAATTGCAGGCGGTTGGTTGCCGGATCGTTACCGGGTATGCTATGCAGAACCCGTTGATAGCCATGAACGAGGCAGTGCGATGACCGATGACGGCAGCAGCGGTGTGGACGCGGCCTGGTTCGCGGACGTGGCGGACAGCTACCTGTTCCGCACCCTCGACGCCCGGGAGCGAGCCTTGCTGCTGCGGGTCGGCGAGGAGATCGATGCCGAGGCAGGGGATGTGATCCTCCACCAGGGCGAGGAGGGTGACGCCTTCTTCTTCATCCTCGAAGGCACGGTCAAGATCTCGACCTCCAGGGGCACCGAGGTGATCCCGCTGGCCGAGCTGGGCCATGGCTCGTTGCTCGGCGAGGTGTCCACGCTCACCGGCGGTCCGCGAACCGCCACGGCCGTGGCCCTGAACGACACCCGGCTGGTTCGCTTCCCGTCCAAGGCCTTCAAGGCCGTGCTGGAGCACAATCCCAAGATCAAGGCCCTGGTCGAGAAGGTGGTGGCCCGCAGAGCCGAGGACACCATCGAGAAGACGCTCCAATGAGCAGCATGCGGGGGATCGTCGCCGCGCTGGTCGTCCTGCTGGCGTCCGGAGCCGTGCTGTCCGGGGATTCGCTCAACGGGACCTGGGAGCTGGAGGTGCTCCAGTCCGAGGACAAGCTGCTGCGCGTGGAGCACAAGGGCAACGAGTTCAGCGCGTACCGCCAGCTACATCCGATGTTCGAGGGCAAGCGCTATCTACTCGAGCATCTGTACAAGGGTAAGGTGTCGGGGCAGGAGCTGGCGGGTGACTTGCTGGTGCGCGAGGAGCCGGACGACGGCGTGCAGCTCGACTTCGAGGTGCTGCGGCCCTTCAAGGGGCGGATCCTGCCCGGGCCGGTGCTGGTGATCGACGGCAAGCGGGCCCGGCGCGTCCCGGACCCGCCGAGGAAGGCCGGGCCCCCACCCGTCGCGCCGAAGCCGGAGGCGAAGGCGGAACCCGCGCCTGGATCCGATGGCGGACCTGTCACGCCGAAGCCCAAGAAAGACGAGCCGCTCGATTTCTCCCGGCTGACCCCGGTGGCCGGTCCGGCCCTGGAGATTCCGGGCATCAAGGCCGAGCCCGACCTCGAGAACCCGCCGCAGGACCGGCGCAACCGGGAGTTCGCCAAGCACCTCGCTGCCGGCGACAGGCACTCGGCTCGCGGTGCCCAGGCCCAGGCCTTGCTGGAGTACCTCGCGGCGTACAAGTGGGACAACCGCAAGGTCGCCGTGTACTCCCGCATCGCCGGGGCGGCCGAGAAGCGGGGCAAGCTGGAGCTGGCCCGCGAGTTCTACAGGAAGCTGATCCGCTTCGATCCGGAGAACGAGCACGCACATCAGCGGCTCAAGGCGCTCGGCCCGGAAGCCACGGGCAAGGAGGCGCAGCCATGAATCTATCCGCGATCTACGCAGACCTGACCCGGGCTCGCGAGGCCGGCGACCACAAGCGGACGCTCGAGGTCGGCGTCCGGCTCGTCGAGCTGGCGCCTGACGATCCGTCGGTGCGGCTGGCCATCGCCGCCACGCTGTCCCGGCTCGGCGACACCGAGGGCGCGGCCAGGGTGTACATGGCCATGGCCTGGCACTGCGCCAAGGCCGGGTATCCGCTGGCCGCGATCGCCGCGGCCAAGCTGCTCGGCGAGCTCAAGCCCGGCGAGGATCAGGACGCGCTGGAGGTGATGGTCGGGCTGTACGGCAAGGAATCGGATCGCGTCGGGCCGCCCGGGCTGCCCTTCCGTCCGCCGGCCACGACCTCGCGCGACGAGGATCTCGACCCGGTGGCCGACAGCGGGATGTCGTTGCAGGAGCTCCAGCAGCGGGCGGCCGAGGTCGCTGCCGAGACCGAGGGCACCGCGGAGTACCCCGAGCAGCTGCCCGCGATCCCGATCTTCTCGCGCCTGAGCGAGGACGCCTTCCTGCATCTGCTCGGCGCGATGACCGCGGAGCGGGCGCAGACCGACGACAAGGTGATCAAGCAGGGCGACGAGGGGGACTCGCTGTACCTGGTGGCCGACGGGCGGCTGCGCGTGTTCCGCACCCTGGACGACGGCAAGAACGTTCCGCTGGCCTCGCTCAACGAGGGTGCGGTGGTCGGCGAGATGGCGGTGATCACGGCCGAGCCCCGCACGGCCACGGTGGTGGCGCTGCGCGACGCGCTGCTGCTGAAGCTGCGGCGGGACGACCTGATCGCGCTGGCCGACGAGGTGCGGCCCGTGGCCGAGGCGCTCGAGGGCTTCCGCCGCGAGCGGCTGGTGTACAACCTGATGGCCACCTCGCCGCTGTTCGGGCCCTTCGACCGCGACGAGCGCTTCGCACTGCTGAACCAGTTCGGCACCTTCGAGGTCCCGAACGGCACCGTCCTGCTCGAGCAGGACGGACCGGCCCAGGGGCTGTACCTGATGCTGCACGGCGAGTGCATCGTGACCCACGGGGAGAAGGAGGTCGCCCGGCTCAAGGAAGGCGATGTGTTCGGCGAGATCTCGCTGCTGCGCGATCTGCCGGCCACGGCCTCGGTCAAGACGGCGCGCGACAGCGTGATCCTGTTTCTCGCGCGCGAGGCCTTCGGTCAGGTCGCCGAGAAGCACCCCGAGGTCAAGCAGGTGCTGGATCAGCTGGCAGAGGAGCGGGTGCGCGCCGCGGCCAAGGCCAAGGAGTCGGACACCGAGGACGATCACGCGGTGCTGGTGTAGGGGTGACCGTCGCCTGGGACTGGAGTCCCAGGCTGACTTCTTGGGCCGCTACGCGGCTGAGTTTTCCAGAAACGTCAGGATTGATACCCGCGCCCTTGCCAGCACTCAGTGGCGAAGCCACCCGAGTATTCAGCCTGGGACTTCAGTCCCAGGCGACCGGGGACGTCACTCGACCTTCGGCATCCTCCCTGCTGCCACGTCCTCCTCCGAGTAGACCTCGATCCCCTCTCCGATCAGCAGCGCCGCGGCCACGCCCACGCCCTCGCGTTCGCCGCGGTCGACCTCCGCCGAGCGGAGCCCGCAGGAGGGGCTGCGCTCCTTGAGGATGGCGCAGCGAACGCCGTGCTCCCGCGCCGCGGCCAGCGCGGCCGCGGCTCCGGTGAGGAAGCACTCGGTCACGTCCGCTCCGCCGAGGTCGAGGACGCGGGCCTCTCCCTCCAGCACGGAGAAGCCGTCGCCGCCCGTCAGGTGGGAGGTGGGGCGGGGCACGCCGAGGCCGCCGTCGCGCTCGGGGCAGACCGGCACGGCCTGATGATCCGCGAGGTAGCCCAGCACGGCATCGTCGCGCTTGCTCCTCCCGTCGTAGCGGCAGGCCTCGCCGAGCAGGCAGGCGGACACGAGCACGCGCGCCATCAGTCTACGATCACCCGGCCCTCGCCTGCGGTGATCTCGCCGAGCACCACCGGGGACTCTGCGGCCTGGCGCAGCAGATCCAGCGTGCGGTCGGCGTCGTTCCTGGCCACCACCAGGCAGTAGCCGATGCCCATGTTGAAGGCGCGGAACATCTCCTCGTCCTCCACGCCGCCCTCGCGTGCGAGCAGGAAGAAGACCGGATGTGGGCTCCAGCTCGCGCGCTCGATGCGGGCGTCGAGGCCGGCGCCCAGCACGCGGTTGAGGTTGCCCGGCAGGCCGCCGCCGGTGATGTGCGCCAGACCGTGGACCTCGATCTCGGCCAGCACCTTGCGCACCGCGCGAACGTAGATCCGCGTCGGCTCGAGCAGCTCGTCGCCCACGCTGCGGCCCAGCTCCTCGAGCACGGTGTCGGCGCGGTAGCCGCAGAGCTCGAACATCACCTTGCGCGCGAGCGAGTAGCCGTTGCTGTGCAGCCCGGTGGAGGGCAGACCGATCACCACGTCGCCCGCGCCGACCGGGGTGCCGGCGCCGAGCATCTTCTCGCGCTCGACGATGCCCACGCAGAAGCCGGCCAGATCGTACTCGCCCGGGCCGTAGAAGCCGGGCATCTCCGCAGTCTCGCCGCCGATCAGGGCGCAGCCGGCCTCACGGCAGCCGGTGGCGATGCCCGAGACCACGGCGGCCAGGCGCTCCACGTCTAGTCCGCCGGTGGCCAGGTAGTCGAGGAAGAACAAGGGCTCGGCGCCGGTGGTCAGCACGTCGTTGACCGACATCGCCACCAGGTCGATGCCCACGGTGTCGTGCCGGTCGGCGAGGAAGGCCACCTTGAGCTTGGTGCCCACGCCGTCGGTACCGGAGACCAGCACCGGCTGCTTGTACCCGCTGGTGTCCAGCGCAAAGGGCGCACCAAAACCGCCCAGCCCGGCCATCACCTCGGGCCGGAAGGTGCGCTCCACGGACTTCTTGATCCGCGTGACGAATCGATCGCCGGCCTCGATGTCGACCCCCGCATCCTTGTAGGTCAGCGACATGGCTCCTCCGTTCGCCAGAATCGCCCGCACCGTAGCCGAGGCCCGGATCGTCGTCAAGACACCGTGAAGCCCCGGCGCGACCGCCTGGACCTTCGACCTTCGACTTTCGACTTCCGACCCGTTGCGTAGATCCGCCCGCCGGGGTACAACCCCTACATGACCGAGCTCGAGCAGATCCTACTCATCCGCCACGGCCAGACCGACCACAACCGGCAGCGCCGCTTCTGCGGCGTCACCGACGTGCCGCTCAACGAGCACGGCCGCCGCGAGGCGATGGCCGTGGCGGGGAGGCTGGCCGGCAAGGGCTTCGCCGCGCTGGTGGCCAGCCCGCTGCAGCGTGCGCGCCAGACCGCGGACGCGATCGCGGCCGCCGTCGGCCTCGAGGTCCGCGAGGATCTGCGGCTGATGGAGCTCGACCACGGCGAGATCGAGGGTCTGCTGTTCAACGAGGTCAAGCAGGCGCGGCCCGAGGTGGTCGAGGAGTTCATCAGCGGCAAGGGCGAGGTGCCGCTGCCCGGGGGCGAGTCGCTGGTCGACGTCCAGGCCCGCGCCTACGGAGTGCTGCAAGACCTGCTGGCCGAGCCGCCCGGTCCGAAGGTGCTGGTGGTGACGCACCAGATGGTGTTGGCCAGCTTGCTGTGTCGCGTGCTGCGGCTCGAGCTGAAGCAGTGGTGGCGGTTGCGCTTCGACCGCGCGTCGATCACCGTGCTCGAGCGGGCGCACGACGACTGGGCGGTGCGGCGGATCAACGACGGGGCGCACCTGGAGGAGCTGGGGGAGGATTAGTACCGCTCTCCGGTCAGCACGTCCCATTCCTCACGCCGAAGCTGATGATGGCCCTCGTTGGTCGGGTGCACGCAGTCGCCGTCGAGCCAGCGCTCGTCGCCGGGCGCGTTCATCCCGTGGTCCATGAGCATCGCGTGGCTGTCCACCAGGTACCCGCCCACCTCGGCAGTGATCTCGGCGATGGCCTGGTTCATCGTGTCCAGGTTGCCGAGCATCATCTGCCGCAGGCTGTCGGTGATGATCGGGTTGTTGATCGTCTCGCAGAAGCCGTCGTTGAAGCCCGGCGGGATGCGGCCCGTGCCCGCGGTGGGGTCGGTGATGTTGGTCATCTGGAACACCACGACCTTGCCGGCACCGGCGTCCTCGTACTGCTCGCGCAGCAGGCGTGCGATCTCGCGGTAGTTCTCCTTGAGCTTGCTCGCGGCCTGGGCGGTCTTGGTGGCCGAGATCATGGTGTAGATGTCGTCGTTGAAGTCGTTGCCGCCGCAGGTGAGCGTGACGAACACGTCGCCGTCGGCGGAATCCGGAAGCTTACCGAACCAGCCGAGGGCCTTCTCCACCTCGTCGAGCTGGTCCGATGAGGTGTCGCCGCTGCTGGAGAGATCCACGTAATCCACGCTGCCGTAGGTCGTGGACAGGTCGTGGCCGTTGTAATCCGGGTAGTCGGAGTGGTTGTCGAGCAGCAGGCGCGAGTACCCCTTGCCGTTGCTGCCGTTGCGGCCGGAGGCGTTGTACCCCGCGCCCATGGAGTCGCCGATGTTGATGTACAGCGCCACGTTGTCGAGCAGGTCGATCGGGTGGGTGTCGGAGTCCGTGTCGGAGTCCGTGTCGGTGTCCGTGTCGGAGTCCGTGTCGGTGTCCGTGTCGGAGTCGGCGTCGGTGTCCGCGTCGGAGTCCGCGTCCGTGTCCGTGTCGGTATCCGCATCCGCGTCGGAGTCCGCGTCCGTGTCGGTATCGGCGTCAGAGTCGGAGTCGGTGTCCGCGTCCGTATCCACGTCCGTGTCCGCGTCGGAGTCGGCGTCGGTATCCGCGTCCGTATCCACGTCCGTGTCCGCGTCGGAGTCGGCGTCGGTATCCGCGTCCGAGTCCGCATCCGTGTCCGCGTCCGTGTCCACGTCGGTGTCCGCATCGGTGTCGGCGTCGCCCGAGTCGCTCGTCCCGCAGCCCGGCGTCAGCAAGGCAAGAACCGCCAGGCTCATCACCCAGCCGCCAAGCCAGATTCTCGAGTTCATCACCGCCCCCTCGGCGTGGTTCAACGGATCGTATTCTAACATATTCATGTGCCGGGTGCAGGCCCGGTTTTCGGGCGGCTACTCGCCTGCTTCGATGCCCAGCTTCCCGCGCAGCACCGAGACATCGAGCGGGAACGTGGGATCCGCGGCGGCCCGCTGCTGAAGCTCCTCGAGCAGGGTCAGCAGCTCGGCGCGCAGCTCCGGGTCTGCGGCGGCCTCGCGCGGTGTCTTGCCGCCCAGCGTGTCGACCGGGGTCTCGATCCAGCGGTTGAAGTGGTCCGCGACCGCCTGTTCCAAAATCTTACGCTCGGCCTTGGGCAGGCTCTGCACATCGGTCGGCGGCGTGAACTCCATCTTGAGCTTGATCGCCAGGCTGAACAGGAGCGGCGCATGGGTGCGGAACAGCTCCTCTTCGTTGAGGTCCGAGTCGCCGCGCAGCTCGTCGACCAGCGCGGCGATGCGCAGCCGCAGCGGATCGCGCAGGGTCGGCGGCAGCACGGCGAGCGAGTCGATCTCGTTGATGTTGCCCAGGCGGCGCACGCGGACGAAGCCCGGCGTTCCCGCCTGCAGCTGATCCGCAGCCTGCTCGTCGCGCACCTCGAACTCCTCGTCGGTGGTCAGGTCGCGGAGCTTCAGCCCCTTGCCGGCGATCACCTCGGTGACCTCGACCAGGCGGAAGCGCTCGTGCTTGACCCGCTGCAGCAGCTTGCGGTCCGGCTTGGGGATCTCGGATTTGAACTGCTCCTCGAAACGCTCCAGGCCGGTCTTGCCGTCCGGTCCCCGGAAATCGAAGAGCAGCCAGCTCGGGAACAGCGTGGCCAGCCACTGCTGGGCCCACTGCGGCATCTCCGCGCCGGTGCTGAAGAAGCCGACCGAGGCCGCCTCGACCCACATCTGGTTCTCCTGCTGCTGCAGCCAGGTCAGGGCCTGGTTGATCAGCTTGCCCACGGTCTCGCTGCGTTTTGCGCTCATCGTGCCTCCGCGCTCCCGGCGGGTGTCCCCCGAACTGGTCGCTGCTGTCAAGGTCATGCTACACTACGGCGCGTGGAGGAGGAGGGTCGGTGGCAGCCCGGATGTCAGTTTGCAGCTTGCTGCTGGCGCTGCTCTCGGCGTGCGGCGGCGAGCCCTGCACCGACGGCGAGGTCGAGCGGGACGGGCGCTGCGTGCCCGCGCTGGAGATCGCCCGGGCCGTGCTCTTCGACCAGGGTTGCGGATCCCGCGTCTGCGCGGGATTGAACTGTGGGCCGCTGGGACTGCTCGACGATGATCTCCAGCGGGGTGAGTGGGATCTGGGCTACTCCAGCGAGTACAGGCTATGTCTGGAAATTCACAACCTGTTCGATCTGCCGTCGAATCCGGTGGATCCGGACGATGTCCGCGCCGGCAGGCTGCAAATAGAGATCCAGGAATTCGACGTCGGGCTGGGATTCGCGTCCGAGCTTCCGATTGCCCTGGGCTCCGAGTGGCTCGTCGGCTCCGATGGACGCTGGACCCGTACGATGGAGTACGAGAGTTGGATCGGAAACGGCGGTATGGGCTACGTGTGCATCGTGCTGGCCTCGGCAGCCGTCGGCGACGCTATCCGGAGCGCGCTGCCGGGCGGTGGTTCGTCGGCGGTGTCAGCCAGCGTGAGCTGCCATGGTGAGATCGCCGACGCGGCGGTGCGGTCGAATGAGTTCCCCTTCACGATCGATGTCGGGAGCGACTGGCTTGTAGAGGTCCCCGAGGATGCTAGATGTTGCGAGCCGCCGGAGAGCGGCCCCTGCTTCGCGGGTCAGGATCGGGCGGTGGACTGTCGGCTCGTCCGTCACGCCTTCGACGAGCTCCACGGTCTGGCCCCCTGGACCGATCCCGAAGGCAACGTGCTCCAGAGGAGCCAGTGCTGCCCGCAGTGGCCGGAGTACCGCTACTGGGGGAGGTATTGCCAGTAGGCGCCTCGCTGCGGCTTGACTCGCCGCGCGGGCTCGAATAGCCTCCCGCCCCGTGTCGAACCGAAGCACTCCAGAGGAGTTGTTACCATGACGCGCGTACGCATCGCGAGGATCTCGCTCGTCGCCCTGGCCGGCCTGGTCCTGGCCGTGTCCTGCGCGGCCACCCACGTGCAGTCCGGGAAGAAGCCGCTGCCCCCGCTCGAGCCCGACGCCAACATGGAGCGCAGCGCCGTTCCCGACGTGTACAAGTGGAACCTGACCCAGCTGGCCAAGGACGACGCGGCCTGGCAGCAGGGCATGGAGGCCTGCAGCAAGGACCTCGAGGTCCTGCCCAAGACCTGCCAGGGCCTGGAAGATCCCAAGAACCTGCTGGCTTGCCTGCAGGCCTTCTTCGGCCTCGACGAGCGGGTCAACCGCCTGACCATGCGGGCCAAGCTGCGTCACGACGCGGACAACCAGGACGCGGCGATCAAGAAGGAGCACGGCCAGGCGCTCAAGCTGACCGACGACCTGATGCAGCGCAGCTCCACCATCCGTCAGGATCTGCTCGCGCTGACACCGGACGCGCTGGCCAAGGCGTATAGCGCCCAGCCCAAGCTGAAGCAGTACGCGCCGTGGCTCGACGATATGTTCCGCCGCAAGGGCCGCGTGCTCGACCCGGAGGCCGAGCGCGTGCTGGCCCTGGCCGGTGACAACCTCTGGGCCCAGATCGACCTCAACGAGATCCCCTCGGCCTCGGAGTCGGCCTTCTTCGGGCTGCTCACCAGCATCGAGTTCCCCAAGATCAAGGACGAGGAGCAGAAGGAAGTGCAGCTCGGCCTTTCGAACTACGGCAAGTACCGCTCCTCCAAGGATCGCCGCGTGCGCCGCGACACCGTGGAGAGCTTCTTCGGCACGTTGAAGAAGTTCCAGAACGCCTTCTCGGCCACGCTGGCCGGCCAGGCGCAGTTCGACGTGTTCCTCGCCCGCTCGCGCAAGTACGACACCGCGCGCAAGGCCTATCTCGACAAGGACCAGCTCGACCCGGCGGTGTACGACAACCTGATCGCCACGGTGCGCAAGAACCTCGATCCGCTGCATCGCTACGTCAAGCTACGCAAGCGCGTGATGAAGCTCGACGAGGTGCGCCTCTTCGACCTGTACGTGCCCCTGGTTCCGGGCGTGGAGAAGGAGATCTCCTTCGACGAGGCGGTGAAGACGATCCTCGCCTCGCTCGGCCCTCTGGGCCCCGAGTACAGGAAGCAGATCGCGCACGCGATGGATCCGCGCAACGGCTGGCTCGACCTGTACCCGGCCAAGCACAAGGAGAGCGGCGCCTTCTCGGCCTCGGTGTACGGCCGGCATCCGTACGTCAAGATGAACTACCTCGATCAGCTCAACGACGTGTCGACCCTGGCCCACGAGTACGGCCACGCGATGCACAGCCACCTGGCGATGAAGAACCAGAGCTACGTGACCTTCCGCTACGTGCCCTTCCTCGCCGAGATCGCCTCGACCTTCAACGAGATGCTGCTCTCCGACTACCTGCTGAAGAAGGCCAGGGACAAGAAGGAACGGGCGTACCTGCTCAACGACCTGATGGAGTCGATCCGCACCACGATCTACCGCCAGACCCTGTTCGCCGAGTTCGAGCTGGCGATCCACCAGGAGATGGAGGCGGGCAAGCCGCTGACCGCGGCGCGGATGAACGAGATCTACAAGGGTCTGATCACGGACTACTACGGCCCGGACTACACCATCGGCGAGAACGACGACATCGAGTGGGCGTACATCCCGCACTTCTACTGGAAGTACTACGTGTTCACCTACGCCACCGGGCTGTCGTCGGCGATCGCGCTCTCCGAGAGGGTCAAGACCGGCGGGAAGCCGGAGCGCGAGGCGTACCTCGGCATGCTGAAGGGCGGCTGCTCCAAGCCGCCGCTGGAACTGCTCAAGGGCGCCGGGGTCGATCTGAGCAAGCCCGAGGCGGTCCAGGCGGCGATGGATCTGTTCAACAAGACGCTGACCGAGCTGGAGAAGCTCTTGTGACCGGGGGGCGTTGACCTCTCCCTCTGTCTCCCTCTCCCGGAGGGAGAGGGAGAACCCGGTCCGATGCCCAGCGGCGGATCCCTCTCCGGCGGTTATTCTCGCCGCGGTGAGTGAGACCCTGATCGCTCGAAGATAGCCGCTGCGCCGCGAGCCAGGTCCTCCCTCTCCCTCCGGGAGAGGGAGACAGAGGGAGAGGTCAACGCCCCTTGCGTTTCCCCTTGAACACCGCCTGCACCCTTCGCTTCACGCTCCGCGCAACGAAGCGCACCTTGTTCGCGGTGTCCAGCCGGCGCAGGTTGGTCTTGAGCACGCCCTTGGCGTACTGGGTCATCGGCGTGTAGTCCACCAGCACCTCGACCAGCACCGGCTGGCCCTCGTCGGCTTTCTTGAACGCCCGCTGCAGTCCGTCGCGGATCTGATCATCGTCCTTGATCGCCACATACCCCGCGCGCGTGGCCGCGGCCAGCGCTCTCCAGTTGGCGGGCTCTAGATCGACCGCCGTGCTCTCGCCGAAGCTGATCTTCTGGAACTGCCCGATCAGACCCAGCTCGCCGTCGTTGAACAGGCAGATCACCGGGCTCGCCCCGTAGCCCGCGGCCGTGAGCAGCTCCATCCCGGTCATCAGGAAGCCGCCGTCACCGACCAGCCCCACCACCCGCCGGCCCGGATTGGCCAGCGAGGCCCCGATCGCGGCGGGAACGCCGTAACCCATGCACGAGTAATCCACCGGCCCGATCAGCTGCATCGGCCGCGACAGGCGCAGGCTCTCCACGGTGATGAAGGTGTGGTTGCCCGAGTCCGTGGTGTACAGCGTGTCAGCCGGGCATAGCTCCTGCAGCGTATCGATCAGCCGCGCCGGGTTGACCCGGCCCTTGACGCTGCGCTCGAGGGCCTTCTTGCGGAAGCCCTCCTTGCCGGTGGCGATGCGGCCTCGCATGTCCCAGCGCTCGCGGGCCAGCTTGCTCTCGCGATCGATCAGGTCCTTGACGAAGGCCCGGGCGTCCGCAACGATCGCCACCCGCGCCGGGTAGTTCGCATTGGGCACCTCGGGATCGATGTCCACGTGGATCAACTCCGCGGGCGGATCGTACCCGTAGCTGCCCGTGGCCACCTCACCGAAGCGGGCGCCGATCGCCAGCACCAGGTCGGCCTCCTTCTGGATCCGGTTGGCGAACAGCGGCGCGCTCGCACCGAGGATCGCCCACAGGTGCAGCGGGTGCTCGTGGGGAAACACGCCGATGCCCTGGATCGTGGTGGTCACCGGCGCCGACAGTATTTCGGCCAGGCGCGGCAGCAGGTCGGCGGCCCCGGCCGCGCCGGCGCCCACGTAGAGCATCGGTCTCTCCGAGGCCGCCAGCAGCTCGACGGCTTCGCGGCGCGCCTTGGCGTCGGTCGTGGGCGGCTCGGTCGGCGTCCCGTCGAACGGCGGGAATTCCGCCCCGAACAGCGTCAGGTTGACCGGCACCTCCACGGCCACCGGCCCGGGCCGGCCCTCGCGCGCCAGGCGGAAGGCCCGGCGCAGCTCCGGCCCGAGGTCGTCGCCCTTGGCCACGTGGATCGCCTCCTTGACCACGGGACGGCAGATCGCGAGCTGGTCGACCTCGTGCAGCTGGTACTTCTTGCCGGTGTCGGTGCGCATCCCGGTGAGGATCACCACCATCGGCACCGCGTCGAGGAAGGCCTCGGCGATGCCCGACAGGGCGTGGGTCAGTCCGGCTGACGGCACCAGCGCCACCACTCCCATACGGTCGGTGGTGCGGCTCACCGCGTCGGCCATGAAGCTGGCCGACTGCTCGTCGGTGACCAGGATCGGCGTGATCGACTCGGACAGGCCGAGCTGATCGTAGATCGTCATGTTGTGCGTGCCCGGGATACCGAAGACCAGGTCGACGCCTTGCTCCTCGAGCACGCGCCGGATCATCTCGGCGCCGGTGATACGTACGGTTTTTCCGCTTGCAGCCAAGCTCGGTCCTCCTCGTGGCGCGTGGAGTGTCCCGTCTAGGGGTCGGGGAAGTAGGTGTCCGGCTCGTCGGAGAGGCAGAGATCCCAGGTCGTCTGGTTGCCGCGCTCCGCGGCCTGGGCGGCCATCTCCTCCGGGTACAGCCGGTACCCGTACACCTTGGCCGAGACCTCCTTGGTCGGTTTTGCGTCAGGGCTAAGCAGGTAGATCTCCCTGGCCTGCAGCGTACCGTCGATTACCTCGTGCCGCTGCATCTCGTCGTTCCAGACGATCGACATGTCGATCGTGCCGTCGATCACCTCGATGTACCCCGGCAGGGCCAAGTTGAGGATGTAGAACGGATTGGTCGCTAGGTACCAGCCGGGCTTCGAATCTCCCCCCTCGACCTTGACGTCCACGTCCTGGACGTTGCCGGTGTAGATCACGTGAAAGCCGTTCATCTCGTACGGCGCGGGATACCATTCGGTGTATTCGTAGTCTGCCTGCTCGACGGTGTCGGGGTCCTTGGCGTCGCCGTCGCAGCCGCCGCCGTAGAAGTCGCCGGTCTCGGGATCGATGTCGAGCCGCCAGTAAACCTGCAGGTCGAAGGGGAAGGGCTTGTCCAGGGTCATCCAGGTCATCACCACGCCGGACTCGAAGGTGGTGGGCCTGCGCTCGCCCGTGGGCGTGGCGAAGAAGCTCAGATCCTGGGGCAGGGTGTAGTCGTTGCCGTCCGGATCGGTCAGCCCGGACGCCACGCGCAGCACGAAGCCGCCGATGGCCAGTGGGCTTGCCGGCGCGAAGCGGAAGCCGTCGTTGCCCTCGAGCAAGGTCAGTACGGCGTCGGCGCAATCCGTGTCCACGGTGCACGGCCCGGCCACGGCCTCCACGCAGTCGTCGTGGTCCACGTCGTCACAGTCCGGCTTGAGCTCCCAGTCCGCGTCCAGCTCTCGGGGGTACAGCGTGACCGACAGCGTGCTCGGGTCGATCGGCTCGGTGAAGCGGATCTCGAGCGTGCCGTCGAGCAGGATCGAGCCACCGGCCTTGGGGATCGTGAGCTTGATCTCCGGCGGCGGGTCGTACTCACACGCCCCGGAGCCAGTCAGCAGCAGGGCGGCGAGCACTGGCAGGAGAACGCGGTTCTTGTCGTTTCTCATCGCTTGTCCCCTAGTAACGGAAGGTCAGTCGGGCTTCGACCAGGAAGCTCGGCACGGCCTCGCCGTTCTCGTCCTCGAGAGCGTCGCCCGGGAGCAGCGCCGCGCCCTCGAGATCGAACAGGAAGTGCTCCCAGAGGGTGACGTGCAGGCGCAGGTCGAACTCGTACCCGTAGAAGTCTCCTGGCGGACCGCCGTTGTAGTTGACCAGGTCGTCCTCGATGCGCGGCGGATCGTCGTGGTGCAAGGTCTCATACGGATCGATCATTGGCTCGGCGGCCCAGGCGATCAGCGCGCCCACGCGGAGGAAGATGTCGTCGGTGATGTTCCAGGTCGCCTGGGGGAACAGTGCGATGCCGTTGCGGAAACCGCCGCGCGAGTCCACGCTGGATGAGGGCAGGGAGGTGGCGCCGAGGTCCTTGAGCAATGCCGTGGAGGCCATTGCCGAGCGCGCGGTCTCGTAGCGCAGCACATGGGGGAACAGCAGCAGGCCCACGCGGGTGTCCTCGGCGAAGGTGAACTCCCGGATGTCGGTGTCCGGGCTGGGATCCGGATCGCCCGAGGCATAGTCGAACTCCAGCGTCAGCGTGACCGGCCCGATTTCGTAGTCGGCGATGGCGAACATGCCCCAGGTGTGGATCTCCTGCTGCACCGGCGTCTTGTTGCTGATCAGGCTCAGTGCCTCGGAGACCTCCTTGGTCTCGCCGCTGACCACGGCGGCCTGGACCTCGAGATGGAAGTCCTCGATTCCCAGGCTAAGCTCCATCGGCACGGCGTGGAGCTTGAGCCCGGCGTCGAGCGCGGTGCGGTAGGCGTAGGTCGCCGAGATCTTGAAGCCATGACCCCGCAGGCCGAACAGCTCGAACTCGGGCAGCAGGTAGAACAGCGAGCCGGCGAACTGCTCGGCATCGTCTCCGGAGAGCTGGATCGCGTCGTCGACCAGGCGGTCGTATGCGAAGCCGAAGAAAAGGCCGCGGTCTTGCCGCGAGTCCGCGGACGACGGGTCGCCCTTGACCAGCGCCTTGACCACCTGGATCGGCTTGGTGCCGAACATGATGCGGTCGGCGGTAGTGCCCCGGCCCGCCGGCCCGAAACGGTTGAGGTCGTTGTCACCGTCGTTGCCGAGGATGCCGCGCCCGTCCATCGAGGGCATGCGGCCCACGCGCAGCATGCCGGCCAGCAGCGAAACCTCGCCCCATACCCGGCGGACCGTGACCGGGGCGATCGGCTGCAGCCCGTAGGTGTAGTCGTCGGACTCGTACGGATCGCCGTCATCCTCGAGCACGGTGGTGATGCCCGCGTCGTTGGGCCAGCGCGCGTCGGTGGCGGTGCCCATGTTGGGGTAGGGTGATTCGCCCCAGGTCGGGCCGTTGTCACCGACGAGCACGCCGTCGAGGAAGTCGAGCTGTGCGTGGATCGCGACCTTGTCCGACCAGGCGAAGTGCCAGCCGGTGCGCAGGCGCTGCACGCCGTACGCCACCTCGACCGCGTCGCGTCCGTTGAGCTCGAGCGGGTTGATGTAGATGTTGCGCAGGCGGTACTCGATGTCGAGGTCGAAGCTGGCGTCGCCGGACTGGAATAGCGGTCCGCGCGGCGGCGGGTCGGCCTCGTCGGCCTCCTCCACTGCGGCGTCGGGCTCGGCGGCGATCTCCAGCGGCTCGCCGGATGCCGCGGTCGCGGTGCAGGAAAGGACGAGGAGGAGGATCACCGTCCATCCAAATGCGAGGCTTCGCATGCCCAGTCTCCTTGTGCTGCCGTTGGTGAACAGATTAGGTGAGGCATGCGGAAATGTAAAGCACCGCTGGGTGTGGTGGGTGAACGTCGGTTCGCCCGTCTAGCTCCGCGTAAGCGTACGGATGCACACCGTGTGGCTCGCGTCCCACAGGTGCACGGGGATCTTGCTCGTCTCGACCAGCCAGCCGCGCTCGCGCGCCAGGGGCAGGAAGTCGCGCATCTGCTCGCGGCCGGGGTCGGAGAGCAGGAAGTGGCCGTCCGCGTCCAGATGGCGCTCCGCGGTCTGCAGCAGCGCCTCGTACGTGGGCTCGTAGTACACGATGTCGGCGCCGAGGATCAGGCCGAAGGACCCGATCGGTTCCTCGTCGAACCAGTCCAGCATGCGAAAGCGGATGCGGTTGTTGTGCAGGCTGCGGGCCTTGCCGCGCGCGATGGCCAGCCCGTTCAGCTCGGCGTTGCGCCGGGCCAGGGTCAGCGCGAGCCAGTCGTGGTCGGTGGCGAGCACGTTTCCGCCGGCGCAGGCCGCGGCCACGCCAGGCACCGCGGTACCGCAGCCCAGCTCGAGCACCGGGAGCATGTTCGGGCTGTGCCGGGTCAGCAGGTACTCGGCCAGCCCGTACGCCGCGGGCCAGGCCACGGGCCAGGTCGGCGCGTCGCCCACGCCCTCGAGCTCGTCGCTGTACAGCTCGCGCACCAGTGCGTCGGGTTGCTCGATGTCAACGAAGTGCAGGTCCAGCTCGCCGATGCGGTGGCTGCGCATGTTCAGGCCGAAGCGCCGGTCGACCTCGTCGGCCGTGATCCGCGCGCGCTGTGCGGCGCAGCTCTCGTCGTGATCGCGCATCTCGGGGATCGAAGATGCCCGATTGGCTGCCGGCTGGCAAGCCAGTACGGCCCGCAATGCGTCGGCCTCTCGCGCTGTCGTGGAGTTGCGGCTGGGTCGTCTCCAGGTTAACATGGTGTCAGATTGACGGATAGGGCGGGATGCGATGCGTGTCCAGTACCACGACGTGGAAATTCCCCGGGCGGCGATTGCCTGCTTCTGCCAGCAGCACCACATCCGCAAGATCTGCCTCTTCGGCTCGATCCTGCTGGACGATTTCGGCCCCGAGAGCGACATCGACATGCTGGTCGAGTTCGAGCCGGGGCACGTACCTGGACTGCTGCGCATGGCCGGGCTGGAGCTCGAGCTGGGCCGGATGCTCGGACGTCGTGTCGATCTGCGGACTGCGGCCGAGCTGTCCCGGCGCTTCCGCGACGAGGTCCTCAGGGAGGCCGAGACGCAGTATGAAGCGGCGTGACGACACCGGTCGTCTGGACGACATGCTCGAGGCGGCGCGCACGGCCGTGGATGCGATCGAGGGCCGCAGTATCGAGGATCTAGAAGCCGACCGGATCTGGGCCCTGGGCCTGGTCAAGAGCCTCGAGATCGTTGGCGAGGCTGCGGCGCGGCTCGGAGAGGACACGCGAGCGCGCTACCCGGACATCCCGTGGCAGGAGATCATCGGGATGCGCAACCGGCTCGTGCATACCTACTTCGACATCGACAACGAGCAGGTATGGCGCACGCTGACCGAGGATCTTCCAGATTTGATTGAGGCTCTGGTCTCAGCCCAGGAGCAGGAGTAGGCCCGGGATTGACCGGTCCGCTGAGGCGCTGAAGTCCCGAGTTGTATGGGTACCGGTACCTAGCTGACCGGTGTACGATGGGGCAATGTACAGGCGCCTCCGGAAGGGCATTCGGAGCGAGTTCGGATCAGCGCATGCAAATGAGGCGAATCCTGCTGCAAGCGACTTTGGTCTTGGCGATTTCTGCGCTCGGGATGTCATGCAAGGAAGACGCTGCGGGTACCCAGGATGAATACCTACCGGAGGGCAAGCGGCTCCTGACGGGCAGAGTCAAGGACAGCCGCGGAGTGCCGATTGCAGAGGCCGAGGTCATGGTCACCAGGGAGGAGGTAGAGCCGGGTGGTGCGGTCCTTGTGGAGAGGGCCCGGACCGAGAAATTCGGGGCGTTCCGTTTATACCTCGATGAGCCGGCGTGTCGATACATCAAGATCACTCATCCAAGTTTCTGGGAGTCGGGGTGGAAGCCGCTCGACCGGGATGAGTCCGGCGACTACCAGCCCGTCGAGATCCGCCTCGTGATGAGCGGTGCGCTGGACGGTGCGATAACGTCGAGAGGACAGCCGCTGATCGAGGAAGAGGTGCGAATCAGCTGTGGTGACAAGTTCGACTTAGTCACGATGACGGGCTCTGAAGGTCAGTACCGGTTTGCCAGCCTGCCGCCCGGGCCGTGCTCGATCGAGCTGTTCCGCGACAATTTCGGCGTCACAGTGGAAACCGAGATTGGAGAGCGATGTAATACGCGCAAGAACATCGAACTCGGCCGTCTTTCCAGCGTGAGGGGCTTCGTCACCGGGTGGAAGCCGGAGAATACTGTGTTGGTTACCGTGCTCATCGGGCCGGGCCGCGGCCGTGCGGGGAATGATGGGGCATACAGCATCCACAACCTTCCCTCCGGGACGCATGATGTCGAAGTAGAAACATGGGTTCCACAGGGATCCCTTTGTGGCCGATCGGAAATCGTGTATTCAGGGACGATCGAAGTACCTCCGAGCTCTGAAATCAGTAAGGACATCGTGCTCAAGCCACCCAACTCGCGGGAATTGCCCGAAGAGGTAAGAGAACGAAACAAACTGCTACTCCATGGCAAGTGCGGCAGACCGGGCAGGCCGCCATGCCCGAAGCGCAAGTAATTTCCTCATTAGGCCCGTTGCTGCGGCGGAAGTCGATCATCACATGAACACTGCCCTCGCGCAGCGACTCGTGGGCCTGGCGCAGCAGCGCGGTCCTGCCCGGCACGCGGTCGCAGGCATGGGAGTAGTCTGGCAACTTCACGGTGCCCCCGGTGGTTGGCTGGCTCGAATCAGCACCGAGAATGGCTAATCTGGCGACGGTTGGCAAGCCGTTGCCGAGTGCGCCCGTGGAGTGGGCATCCCGGTGTCGCTGTGCTACAGTCCACCAATGCGCACCCCACACCGGCTCGTGCTGTCCGCTCTGGCACTCGTGATCGCGTCGTGTCAGGCCGAGCCGGGCGCCCCGGGTGACGCCGCGGACGGCGTCGTCGACATCGCCACCGACGACGGCCCGCACGCTCTCGGTCTGCTCCCGCCCACGCCCGAGGAGATCCAGTGGCGCATCGACCACGCGATCCGCCGCACCCAGATCCGGCCCAGCGCCCTGGCGCTGTCCCGCATCCGCGCCGACCGGCGCCTGCGCGGGCTGCGGCCGCTGGCTTTCGGAGAGATCGCGACGGCCTGGCAGGGCGGCGGGCCGCTGCCGCCGCCGCTGCCCACCACCGTGGACAACAGCCTGCTGGCCGCCTTTCCGCCGATCCGCAGCCAGGGCTCGCTCGGCTCCTGCGCCAGCTTCTCCAGCACGTACTACCAGCTCACGCACATGGTGGCGCTGGCGCGCGGCTGGGACGCAAAGAACGGCGGCAACCAGTACCGCATGTCGCCCAAGTGGACCTACACCATGGTCAACGACGGCACCAACGGCGGCTCCACGGGCAACGCGCCGTACAACGTGATGCAGAAGCACGGCTGCGCCACCTGGGCCCAGTTCCCGTACGACTCGGACTACCGCCGCTGGGTGCTCGACCCGGCGGTGTGGCGCAGCGCGCTCGCCCACCGCATCGAGGACATGGGCACGGTGCGTTATCTCGACCACGTGGACGGGCTGCTCGCGGCCAAGCAGCTGCTGGCCAACGGGTACGTGATGAACTACAGCACGTACATCAACTCGTGGCGCTGGCTGCCCGGCGGCATCCCCGACGATCCGTCCACCGCGGCCGACGACGCGTACGTCGGTCAGCACGTGTGCCACTGGATGCAGGGCGCCAACGGCTCGCACGGCATGACGCTGGTGGGGTTCAGTGACGCGATCTGGGTCGACGTCAACCAGAACGGCACGGTCGAGGAGGGCGAGAAGGGCGCCTTCAAGATCGCCAACTCCTGGGGCACCGGCTTCCGCAACGGCGGCTTCGCCTGGATCGCGTACGATGCGCTGCGCGACGTGTCGCGCGTGGAGGGCGCACCCTCCAGCAACCGCAACGGCGCCTTCGACGATGCGCTGTGGATCACTGTCAACCAGGACTACCAGCCCACGCTGCTCGCCGAGTTCACGGTGCAGCACGTCGAGCGGGACCAGATGCTGATGACCCTCGGCACCGGCGGGCTCGGCGACAGCGAGCCGAGCACCACCTGGTACCCGGCGGCACTATACTACAGCGGCGGGCCGTACGCCTTCGACGGCTCCACCACCGCGCTGCCCGGGACCTTCGTCTTCGACTTCAGCGATATCGCGCCGCCCGCGGGCGAGGCCACGCGGTTCTTCCTCGGCATGCGTGACCGCGGCGTGGGCAGCGACGACCCGGCCGAGATGTTCGACTTCAAGCTGGTTGACGTGGTGAACACCGCCGAGGCGGTATCCGCGGATCCGCCGCTGTCGGTTGACAAGGACGTGGTGTACGCGGCGGTGGACTACACCTTCACCAGCGCCAACACGCCGCCGACGATCTCGTCGATCGCGGACCAGATCGCGGACCTGGGCACGGACATCGGCCCGCTGGGCTTCGTCGTCGGTGACGCCGAGACCGCGGCCGTGGATCTGACGCTGAGCGCCACGTCGTCCAACGGCGCTCTGGTGGTCGTGCCCAACATCCGCTTCGGCGGCGCGGGCGGAGACCGCACCGTCACCGTGGTCCCCAGCGCGTACCATAGCGGCACCACGCGGATCACGCTCGAGGTCTCGGACGGCGAGCTGCGGTCGTCGATCGGGTTCTTCGTGCACGTCACCGCGAGCGGCAACACGCCGCCCACGATCTCCGGCATCGCGGACCAGCACACAACGGCCGGTGTGGGCACGGCCGAGCTTCCCTTCGTGGTGGGCGACGCCGAGACCGCGGCCGACGAGCTGAAGCTGAACGTGACCTGGAGCGGCATCGGCATGATGTACCTGCTCGGCGGTAGTGGCGCCAATCGCACGATCCGCGTCTGTCCGCGGATATCCGAGTCCGGTGATACGCGCGTGACGGTGCATGTCTCCGACGGCGAGCTGTCCGCCCAGATGAGCTTCACGGTCACCGCCGACCCGGCGGCCGGAAATACCGCACCCACGATCAGCGCGATCGGCGACCAGGTCGCCGAGTCGGGCATCGAGAGCGCGCCGGTGCCATTCACCATCGGCGATGCAGAGACCGATCCGGCATTCCTCGAGCTGCACTCGGACGTGGACAACTGGCAGCTGTTCCCGTGGGGGAGGATTCGTTTCGGCGGGGAGGGTGCGGACCGGACCGTGTTCCTCTGTCCGGCGTCCGGACAGACCGGAACGGCGCGGGTCACGATCCGCTTGTGGGACGGCGAGCTCGACGCGGAGACGAGCTTCAATGTTGACGTGAGCGCCCATGCGAACACCGCGCCCACGATCAGTGCGATTGAAGACCAGGCGATTCCGGTCAGCGGGACCACCGGCGCGCTGCCCTTCACGGTGCAGGATGCGGAGACGCCGGTGGACTACTTCGAGATCAACTGGTCGTACGACAACTACGACCTGGTGCCGTGGAGCGGGATCCAGATCGGCGGCGCCGGCGAGGACCGGACGATCGCGGTGACCCCGTTTCCAGGAGAGCATGGCGTGACCACGGTGACGCTCAAGGTCTCGGATGGTGAGCTGGAGGTGCAGGCGAAGTTCGTGGTGACCGTGGGCGGCGATGCGGATGCAGATGCGGACGCGGACGCTGATGCTGATGCGGACGCTGATGCGGACGTGGATGCGGATGCCGACTCGGACGCTGATGCCGACGCCGACGCCGACGCCGACACCGACGCCGACGCTGACTCCGACTCGGATTCAGATACGGACTCCGATACCGACTCGGACTCTGACACCGACTCGGACTCTGATGCCGACTCTGACTCTGATACCGACTCTGACTCTGATACCGACTCTGACTCTGATACCGACTCGGACTCTGATGCCGACTCGGACTCTGATACCGACTCTGACTCTGATACCGACTCGGACTCTGATGCCGACTCGGACTCTGATGCCGACTCGGACTCTGATGCCGACTCGGACTCTGATACCGACTCGGACTCTGATACCGACTCGGACTCTGATACTGACTCGGACTCCGATTCAGACACGGACGCTGACAGCGACTCTGACTCTGATACCGACTCGGACATCGACGATCAGCCGGGTAGAATTGAGGGCAACTGTGGCTGCGGGTCTGGCCCGGCCAGCCCGGGCAGCGGGGCGCTGCTGCTCCTGCTCAGCGTGCTGTGGCTGACCCGTCGGCGTCAGGTAACACCCGCGCCTCGAAGCCGAGCGCTGCCGAGTTGATGCAGTAGCGCAGCCCGGTCGGCTCGGGACCGTCGTCGAACACGTGTCCCAGGTGCGCGCCGCAGCGCGCGCAGGTCACCTCGGTGCGCACCATCATCGAGCTCGTGTCCGTCTCGGTGGCCACGTTGCGCTCGTGCACCGGAGCGGTATAGCTCGGCCAGCCGCTGCCCGAGTCGAACTTGGTGCTCGAGAGGAACAGATCGCTGCCGCAGGCTGCGCACCTGTACACGCCCTCGGCCCTGTGATTCCAGAAGCGGCCGGTGAAGGCCGGCTCCGTGCCCTTCTCGCGTGTGATGTGGAAGATATCCGGCGCGAGCCGCTTCCGCCACTCGGCATCGCTGATCTCGCTCTTCTCGACCTCGACCAGCTTGGCCTGCTCGACCGAGTAGACCTTGATCATCTTCGGCTCCTTGGGCTTGACCGCCTCTCCCCGGGCAGATTCGAGGGCGCCGAGCGCCACCAGTGTCAGCAGGGTCAGGCCGATCAGCAGCGCGGTGCGCATGCTGCACCTCCGGAGATTCAATCTGGATCGGATTGGCCCGATTTCAAGGTGCTCGGAGGCCGTGGTTGCCCGGACACCAATCCCGCCGTATGATGCCCGGCCAGGAGGGCGCGTGGCCGACAACCTGACCTTCTTCGTCGAGCTGGAGCAGGCGCCGTTAAAGGACCTGTTCCGCGGCCGCGGGCTGGTTTCACGGCTGGCGCAGCACGGCGCCGCGATCGCCTTGGGCCTGCTCGACCTGTCGACCGAGCGCGCCAGCGTGATCCGCGCGCTCAACCGCGCCGGCGTCCCGGTCACGGCCTGGCTGCTGCTCGAGCGGGCGGACGGGTACTGGCTCACCGCGGACAACGCGGACCGGGCGGCCGAACGGTACCGCGAGGTGCGCGACTGGGCGCGGAAGCGGAAGCTCACGCTGGCCGGCTATGGGCTAGACGTGGAGATCCCCTTCAGCGACACCCTGGACCTGGTACAGCGCGGCCCGCGTGCGGCGCTGGAGAAGGTGCTGGCCCGGCGGTCCCGGTCCGAGCTGGGCCGGGCCGTGCTGCGCTACTCGCGCCTGGTGGGTGAGATCCGCAGCGACGGGTTCCGCGTGGAGACGTACCAGTACCCGTGGATCCTGGACGAGCGCCGCGCAGGCTCGTCGCTGCTGCAGCGCAGCCTGGGCTTCGTGGACGTGGGCGCCGATGTCGAGGTGTCGATGCTGTACGAGAGCCTCGCGCCCGCACCCTGGGGCAAGGCGATGATCGACGCGTACGGACCCGGGTGCCAGGCGATCGGCGTGGGTGTCAGCGGGGGAGGCGAGCCCGAGCTGATGACGCACTTTGCGGGCGCCGAACTCGACCGCGAGGGCATGCTCGAGACCCTGCGCCGGGCGCGGCGCCATGCCAGTCGGCTGTACGTGTTCTCGCTCGAGGGCTGCGTGGAGCAGGGCTATCTAGAGGACCTGCTTGAGGCCGACCTGGGTACGTCACCGCCGCCCGTGCCGCAGGCCACCACGGTCCGCGCGGCGCGGCTCGGGGCGAGGATGTTGCTGCGGGCAGAGCCGCTGTGGGACCTGATCGCGAGGATCCGGGGCATGTGACCGCTGTTGCCTGTTGCATTTCGGCGTGTTAGAAATCCACGCGGTCCAAGATCGCGCGAGGATCACCAATGCCAGTCACCCTCGGCGACGACGGCCTGCTGCTCGACGGCGAGCCGTGGCCGCTGCTCACCGGCTCGGTGCAGTACTGGCGCCTCGATCCGAACCGGTGGCCGCTGATCCTCGATCGCGTGGTCGAGATCGGTCTGCCCGGCATCGAGGTGTACATGCCCTGGAGCGCCCACGAGCGGGGGCAGGGCGCTTTCGACTTCACCGGCCGGTGCGACCTGGCCCGCTTCCTCGACCTCGCGGCCGAGCGCGAACTGAAGGTGATCGCCCGGCCCGGACCACACATCAACGCCGAGATCACCGGCTTCGGGTACCCGGACCGGATCCTGAGGAACCCGGCGCTGCTGGCGCGGGGCCCGGAGGGAAACCCCGTGTTCTGCCCGGCGCCGCCGCGGATGTTCCCGGTGCCGAGCTATGCCGGCGAGGGCTTGTTCCGCGAGTTCGAGCCGTACCTCGAGGCGCTGGCACCGATCCTGCGGCCGCGGCTCCATCCGCACGGACCGCTCGTGGCGCTGCAGGCCGACAACGAGAACACCCTGTTCTTCCGCACCAGCGCCTTCGACCTCGACTACAGCGAGGCCTCGATCGCCGAGTTCCGCGAGTTCCTGCAGGAGAAGTACGGCGAGATCGGCAAGCTCGACGAGGCCTATCGGGGGAAGCACGCCGGCTTCGACACGATCCGCCCGCCAACGCGGATGGACGCCCGCGAGGCCGCAGAGCTGCCGCGCTACCTCGACTGGGCCGAGTACAAGGAGCGGCATCTCCATCGCGGCGTGACCCGCATCGCCCGGATGTTCTCCGAGCACGGCCTGACCGGCGTGCCGATCACGCACAACTACCCGCTCGGCGATCTGCGCTCGCCGATCGACCTCGCCGGCCTCGAGTCCGAGATCGATCTGGTCGGCATGGACCTGTACTACCAGCGCGGCGACTACCGCGCGCTCAAGAGCCGCTGCGCCGGGCTCTGCGGCACCAGCCGTCTGCCCTACACGCCCGAGTTCGGCGCCGGCTGCTACCATGCCTGGCCGCCGCTCTCGCTGGAGGATAACTCCTTCACCGCGATGGCGGCGAGGATGAACGGCCTGCGCGGCTTCAACTTCTACATGATCGTCGATCGCGAGCGCTGGTACGGCGCACCGATTCGCCGCGACGGCAGCATCGACGAGGCGCGCTTCGCCTTGTACCAGCGCTTCGCCGATCTCGACACCGAGCTACGCCGCGCCAGACGAGCGGCCGACGCGATCCTGCTCACCACGCGGCTGTACGGGCGCCTGGAGAGCCTGGCCAACGTGTTCGACCCGCTCTCGCCGATGGTGCTGGGCGGCCTGGGCATCGAGCCCGCGGCGTGGTGCCGGCCGCTCGAACTCGGCCTGGAGCGGCCCCTGGCCGCGGACAGGCTGTGCCTGCAGGAGTCGCTGTTCAGCGGGCTGCAAGCAGCGCGGCTGAGCTTCGACATCGGTGAACCGGGCGCGCCAGCCGGAAACCTGGCCCGCTACCGGCTGGCCGTGCTGCCGACACAGGCCCTGCTCGACCACCGCGACACCGTGGCGCTGCTCGACTTCGTGCGGGCGGGCGGCACGCTGGTGATCGGCCCCTGCGTGCCGGGCCTGGACGGGCGCGGCCGGCGCGATCGCACGCTGTCCGGCGCGCTCGAGGGCAAGGGCGAGCCCGTGCACTCGCTCGCCGGCGCCGAGCTGTACCCGCTGGGCGCGGGCCGCGTGGTCGTGCTCGCCGAGCTGGAAGGCCTGACCGAGCAGCCCGAGGAGCTGTCCCGCGTGCTCGGCGCGCTGGGCCGGCTGGCCGGCTGCCGGCCGCTCCCCGACCCCGGCGACGATCGGCTCGACGTGGCCTGGCACGAGGCCGACGGTGTGGAGTACCTCTGGCTCGCCAATCCGACGCGTGACGAGCGGGAGGCAAGGCTCAAGCTGCCGGGCGTCCGCGCGCTCGAGGATCTCTGGAGCGAGGAGGGCTTCGTCTTCGGCAAGCCGCCGGTCGCGATCCCGATGGAGCGGTACACGATCAGGCCGCTTAGGGTGCGGCGATGATCGCCCGGGACATCGCGGTGGTCGACTGGCAGCCGGAGCACTGGATCCGCCTGGTGCGGGGCGATGAGGGCTCGCCGGGCAGCGGGAGATCGGGCGGCTGGCTGGTGCTCGTACGCGACGAGCGCGAGCGCATCGTGCACGCGGTGCTGCGCGGCGCAGCGCGGCCGGAGCTGGTGGGTCAGCCCGTGGGTGATCTGGCCGCCCGGCGCCGTGAGCTCGAGGCGGACCGCGCCGTGTGCATCGAGCAGGGCTTCCTGCGTCGAACCTTCACCCGCGCCGAGGGGCGGCTCGACTTCGAGATGGACTACGTCGAGCAGCTGCTCACGCTGGTCGCCGCCTTCCGCGAGGAGCGGGGCACGGGCCTGCGGATCGATCCGCCCACGCCGCCCGGTCCGGTGCCGCCCTTTGGCTGGCTGCAGTTCCTTTTCGACAGGGCGTGGCCCGACGATACCTCGATCTTGCTCTACGTTTTCGACGAGCCGCGCTCCGAGATCTGGACCTCGCTGGTGCTGCGCAAGCGCGGCGGCCACCTCGACCTGCTCACCAGCGATCTGCACTTCGGCGCCGAGGGTCTGCGCGCCGGGTCCTGGCGTGCCGACCGCGGGCGACTGATCGAGCTGGCGGCCGCGCGCGTGGCATCGCCCTTCCTCGGCATCTTTGCCAGCCGCGAGGGGTGGCGCGAGTGGCAGAAGGCGGACTTGGGTTCGGCCGTGCTGGGGAATCTCAGGAAGCAGCAGGACGTGGTGCTCGATCCGCTTCCGCGGCGTGCGCGGGGGCTGCTGCTGGCGTTCCGTGCGCTGGGGCTGTTGCTGCGGCGCTAGATCCCGTTCGAGATGTCGATCGTGTAGCTGTCGCAGGTGAAGGGCGCGCCCGAGCGCCGGTACACACGGATGTAGATCGCCCGCGTCTGATCCGAACAGCGCAGGTACGGCGAGGTCGTCACGCCATTCCACCCCGGCGTGGGGCTGTCCTTGCAGGGACATTCGCCGTTGTTGTACCGGTACACATCGTTGTGTCCCGAGCAGACAGGAGTGGTGCCGCAGGCCGACTCGAGGATGTCGAAGCGGAACTGGTCGCCCGGATTTGTCGCCAGCCGGACCACCGGGCTGAAGCTGTCGCAGTGAGTGCCTGTGCCGGAATCGCCGAGGTCCCGCGCCACGAAGATGTACCAGTCGGCCTCCTCGTACGGGGCGATGTTGCCGCTAACGCTGACCACGCCGCGGTTGTTGGTGTCCTGGAACTCGGCGCCGAGGTCGGTCGCCTGCTCGCAGAGACCGTTGAAGGCGGACCGGTCGTACGCGTCGGCCCGGCAGCTGCAACCGGCGTCCCAGGGGTCGGTTGGGATGTGGTAGTAGTGGGCGTCGCAGCGGCTGGTGTCGATGTCGCACACGCCCCCCGGTTTGCACATCGGGTGCCCGTGCGGGATCGTGCCGCACAGGTCGTCGGGATCGCCATCGTCGATCGCGCCGTCGCAATCGTCATCGAGGTCGTTACAGATCTCGGAGGTCGACTCGTCGCCCGAACCGCCGGGCTCGGTGTCGCAGCGCAGGGTTTGCAGCGTTTCGCACTCCCAGCTTCCGGGGCCGCATTCGCCCTCGCCGTCGCAGGTGCCACCCACGCTATTGCCGTTCTCGATCGCCTCGTCGATGTTGTCATCGCAGTCGTCATCAATCCCGTTGCAGTACTCCAGCGCGCCCGGGTGTACGGTCTGGTCGGTGTCGTCGCAGTCTCCGCCGCCGTTGGGGCAGATCGTGGGGCTGCCGATGTAGGTCATGTTTTCGTCGCAGTAATCGTCGCCGTCGTCGTCACAGCCCTCGTCTGTACCGTTACCGCAGTTGTTGTCCAGGTCGTCGCAATACTCGACCGCGCCCGGATTGATCGTGGTGTTGCCGTCGTGGCAGTCGCCGCCGCCGTTGGGGCACACCGCGGGCGTACCGACGACGACCATCGTGTCGTCGCAGTAGTCGTCGCCGTCGTCGTCGCAACCGTTGTCCGGGACGCCGTTGCAGTCGTCGTCGTCACCGTCGCAGGCCTCGGGCTGCGGTCCCTGGTACCCCAGGCAGGGGCCCCAGCTGAAATCGGCCTGGCAGATGCGCATGCCGAACACGCACTCGCCGACATCGGTGTCGCCGCATTCCTCCTGGGTGCCGGCGGGGGCGCAGGCTCCGCAGTCAGCGCCGTCGAGGTTGTCGATCAGGTCGTCGCAGTCGTCGTCGATGCTGTTGTCGCAGATCTCGGTGGCCTGAGGATGAACGGCGATCTCGCCGTCGTCGCAGTCACCGCCGCCGTTGGGGCAAACCGCGGGCAGGCCGAGAGTTGTCATGTCCTCATCGCAGAAGTCGTCACCGTCGTCGTCGCAGCCGTCGTCCGTGTTGCCGTCGCAATCCTGGTCGATGTTGTCGCAGAGCGTCTCGGGCACGCCCGGGTCGGCGTGCAGCGGCTTGATCGCTCCGGCGGTGTCGTCGCAGTCACCGCCGCCGAAGGGGCAAACCGCGGGCGTACCCACGGTGACCATCGTGTCGTCGCAGTAGTCGTCGCCGTCGTCGTCGCAGCCTTCGTCGATGGTGCCCGAGCAGTCGTCGTCGAGGTCGTTGCAGATCTCGACTTCGCCCGGGTTCTGAGACGCCACGCTGTCGTTGCAGTCGCCGCCGCCGCTGGGGCAGGCCGCGGGTAGCCCCAGCGTGATCATCGTGCTGTCGCAGTAGTCGTCGCCGTCGTCGTCGCAGCCCTCGTCGATGTCGCCGGAGCAGTTGTCGTCGAGGTCGTTGCACTGCTCGTCGCGGCCGGGGTTGAGCAGCTGGGTCAGGTCGTTGCAGTCGCCTCCGCCGAATGGGCACACCGCCGGTGTACCCACGGTGGTCATCGCGTCGTCGCAGTAGAAGTCGCCGTCGTCGTCGCAGCCCTCGTCGATGCCGCCGAGGCAGTTGTTATCCTGGCCGTCGCAGGTCTCGGTCGCTTCGAAATTCACGGCAGCCAGGACATCGTTGCAGTCGCCCGGTCCCTTGGGGCAGACCGCCGGCCGACCGACCACGGCCATCGTGTCGTCGCAGTAGTCGTCGCCGTCGTCGTCGCAGCCATCGTCGGTGGTGCCCGAACAGTCGTTGTCCAGGTCATCGCATTGCTCGATGGCGTTGGGGTGCACCCGGTCGTTGACGTCGTTGCAGTCACCGCTGCCGTTTGGGCAAACGGGTGGATTGCCCTGGGTCGTCATCGCCTCGTCGCAGTAGCCGTCGTTGTCGTCGTCGCAGCCCTCGTCGGCACCGTCGACGCAGTTCTGGTCGATGCCGTCGCAGATCTCCACCACGTCGGGATTCACGTTGGAGTCGCTGTCGTTGCAGTCGCCCCCGCCGTTGGGACAGACGGCGGGCGTGCCCAGGGTGGTGAGATCGCCGTCGCAGAAATCGTCTCCGTCGTCGTCACAGCCCGAGTCAGCGGTGCCCGAGCAGTTGTTGTCGATGTTGTCGCAGATCTCGACGGCCGCCGGGTTGACATCGTCGCGCGTGTCGTCGCAGTCACCACCGCCCGCGGGACAGGAGAGCGGATCGCCCACGATGTCCATGCCCTGGGCGCAGTAGCCGTCTCCGTCTTCGTCGCAGCCGTTGTCCACCTCGTCGTCGCAGTCCTGGTCGATGTCATCGCAACGCTCGGTCATGCCCGGATGGATCAGCGGGTTGTCGTCATCGCAGTCGTTGTCGCAGATGCGGTGACCGTCGGAGTCGCCGTCTTCCTCGTCGGCCGGCACCTCCCCGTCGCAGTCGTTGTCCAGGCCGTCGCAGATCTCGATGCCGCCGGCGCTGCGTACGCAGTGGTACTCGCAGCCGTTCCCGGGATCGCCGTCGATGTCGTAGTAATCCGTGGGGCAGGTGCTGCCCACGCCGGATAGCAGCACCCGGATCTCGGGGTGATCGCGGTCGTCGGAGAGCACCTCCAGAGCGCCGGTGTCGCCGCCGAGGTCGGTCGGCGCATAGCGCACGTCCACCATCACCGACTCGTCGGTCGGCTGCAGCGTCAGCGGCAGCGTGACAGCCGCGCCGGCCTGTAGCGGAGTCTCGATCACGAACTCGGTGCTGCTGCCGAAGCTGAGGTCGATCGAGCTCAGAACGAGCGGGCCCCAACCGTTGTTCGAGATCTCGACGGTCATCGCGTCGGAGGCGGCGCCGGGCAGCACCTGGCCGAAGTCCAGCGGACCGCCCGGTACGACCCTGAGATTGGGATCGACGCCGAGGCCGTGGAGCGCGACCTGCGCGCTGGTCCGCGCTGGATCGTTGCTCTCGATCAACAGCGCGCCGAAGTCCTCGCCCGGTGTGTTGCGCGGCTCGTAGTGCACCTGCAGGGCGTGCACCGCTCCCGGGCCGATGGTGGGCAGCGTGGTTGGAGCGAAGCTGAAGTCGGGCGAGCCACCTACGCTGAGTTCCAGTAAACCGAGTTCGAGGTTGGCGCCGCCGGTGTTGCTGATCTCGAGGGTGCGGGTCTCGCGTGAACCGAGCTGCACCGAGTCGAACTCGAGGCTCTCTGCCGAGAGCGACATCTGCGGCGGCCGTACCGCTTGGGCGAGAACGGGCAGTACGATCTGCGGGTTCTCCGGGTCATCGCTCGCCACGGTCAGCGTTGTGTCGTGTGTGCCCTCGGCCGTGGGCGCGTAATCCACGTCGAAAGTTCGCGGTTCTCCAGGCTCCAGCGACCACGGCAGGGGCGCGCCTCCGAGATCGACCGAGAGCGAGGCGTCCGCGCCAGCATCGAGTGCGATCATGTCGACAATCACCGTCTCGCCGCCGAGATTGGTCAGCGTGCCCGTGCGGCTCAGCTGGGTGCCCATGAAGATCGTGCCGAAGTCGAGCGTGGTCGGGGAGAGGTCTAGCTGGCCCACCACGCCGCGGCCGCGCAGCTGGAGCAACAGCGGGATCTCGTCTCCCTCGCCGTTCTCCTCGTCGTTGGTGATCACCAGGGTCTCGGTTACCGCTCCGGTGGCCAGGGGAGTGAAGGTCACCGTCAGGGTCATCATGTCGATCGGGCGACCCTCGGCGTCCACGCACACCGTGTCGGTGCAGGTTTCCTCGGCGCCGCAGTCACCGTCGGACTCGCAGGGGCCGGACCAGGGCGGGAGGAAGACCGGGATCTCGGGCCAGGGATCGAGCTGGAAGTTTAGGCTGCTCCGCGGCTCGGTACGAATCTCCTCGATGCCGAGCACCGCGCTGCCGGTCCCGGTGTTCTTGACGTAGAGCTTGACCTCGCCGGCTCCATCCACCGCGACCGGACCGGCGTCGACCGCCTCGACATCCTCCTCGGCGGCCGGATCGAGGACCGCGGTGATCTCGCTGACACCCTTGTACCCGGTGACCAGGTTGACGAACAGTGTGGGCTCGTCCGGATCGTTGCTGGTCACCACCAGGGCTCCGTTGTCCGGCGTGGCGTCGCTCTGGGTGTAGGTCACCGTGACCGTCATCGAGGCCATCGGGGCAACGGTCCGCTGGACCGCACCCGAGGGATCGGGCACGAACTCGGCCGAGGTGCCTGTGTCGAGTCGGATCTCATGCACCACCAGATCCGCGTCGCCGAGATTCCACAGCACCAGCTCGCGGGTGATCGGATCGTTGGGGAAGGGGCTGCCGAAATCCAGCAGCGCCGGCTGCGGGTCGATCTCCGGTACCGCGATGTCGCCGTCCGCGTCGCCGTCCGCGTCGCCGTCTGCGTCGGCGTCTGTGTCAACGTCGGTGTCCACGTCCGTGTCTGCGTCGCCGTCCGGGCTCTCGCAGGTCCCGTAGCTGCAGCGGCCGCGATTGCCGCAGGTGCCCTCGCATCCCGAGGTGCAGTCCGCGTCGCTCAGGCACTCGTGGATGCAGATGCCACCCGAGCAGTGGTCGGTCTCGGCGCAGTCCTGGTCGTCGTAGCAGAAATCGCCCTGGCTGTCCGAGGGCTTTGACTCCCCGCAGCCGGTCGACAGGGTGAGCATCGCCAGAACTAGGAGCGGATAATACTGGGTACGCGGACGTGCCATGTGCTACTCCTGGGTCCCGAGCTGTTCCAAACAAAATAGCATATCCCGGCTTGTCGCGCATCCCCGCCCGTCAGAGGTGCCGTCAGAGGTGCCACCCGCTTCATAGTACATGCTCGGGTCCGGAAATCCGGACGCCAAAGTCCGGAAATCCGGACGGTTCGATGAATACTCTGTCTCCGTAGACTTGCCTCGGCGGGCCAGGGCGGCAAGAATATCCCTATAATAACATGTAGATATCAAATTTTCGCTCGGAAACACGAACCGTGGCTTGATCTGGCAAGATCCTTGCTCTTCTCCCGAGCATGGCACGACCCCTACGATTCATGCCGCACCCCAACACGGTCTTCGAGATCACATCACGAACAGTGCATGGAAGATTTCTCCTGAAACCTTCCCGGGAGGTGAACGAGGTCATTCTCGGCATCATTGGACGAGCCCAGCAACTCTACCCAACCATCGACATCTATGTCTTCGTTTTTCTCTCCAACCACTTCGAAATCCTCGGATCCGCGCCAGATTTCGGCGTCATCTCGGCCTTCATCGGATACGTGAAGAGCAATATCGCTCGTGAACTCGGTAAGATCTACGAATGGAAAGAGAAGTTCTGGGGTCGTCGGTTTCGTTCCATTGCCGTGCTGGATGATACCGCATTGCTCGGCCGCGTGCGCTATATCCTCGAGCACGGCTGCAAGGAAAACCTGGTGGCAAAACCCGGAGACTGGCCAGGCGTGCAATGCGTGTCGGCGCTCACGCGCGGAGAATCGCTGATCGGCTGGTGGTACGACCGCACGACGGCGTACCAGGCGGCCCGCGAGGGGAAGGAACTGCCGCTCTCGGAGTTTGCGCAGCAGTACGAGGTGCGACTTTCCCCGCTGCCGTGCTGGGCCGAGTTGCCCGCAGAGGAACAGCAGGCGCGCTATCAGGCAATGGTGGAGGAGATCGAGGATGAGACCCGTGAACGGATGAAAAGCGAGGGCATCCGACCGCTGGGAGTCATGCGGATTCTGGCGCAAGATCCTCATCGCCATCCGGAGAGCCCCAAGCGGAGTCCTGCCCCGGCCTGTCATGCCTCATCGCGAGCCGTGCGAGAGTGGTTTCGTCGTGGATATCGAAAATTCGCTGAGGCGTACCGTCGAGCTTCGGAACGCTTCCTCTCTGGGGAGTTGACCGTGGAATTTCCCGAGCATTGCTTCCCGCCCCCATTGCCCTATCGGCGCGGGCCGGCGTTTGCTCCTGGGTAGTGCTAGGCGGCAGTGAGTCGTTGTTCAGGTACCGACACTCGACTACCGGGGATGGAGTTGTCTGCTCAACAGTTGTATCGTTCGCTGTCTGGTGCCTTGTCTCGCCAGTCTGGAACTGTGCGGCTGACCAATCTGGCGGCACACGCTGTCGAATTTGGCAATGTGGGAGAGGTGTGACCGTTCTCGCCCGAGCATCTCCCCTCTATTCGGCTGGCACCTTGGATTGGAACACCGCCGCATACACCCGCTTCGCACCCTCGCAGACTAGCGCGGTCTTGGCCGAGAGCCAGGAGAGCTCGCCGAACAGCCGGGACGGGGCAGTGCTTCGTGCGCTGAAGCGCACGCCCGGGCAGCGGTCGCGGAACAGGGCCAGGGCGCGACCCGAATGAAAGGGGGAGGTGACGATGCCGACGCAGCGGTGTCTCGCCGCCCGCAGAGCCGGGCACAGGTTTTTCACGTTGTCCTCGGTGAAGTACGAGGCGTTGTCCATCTCGATCGAGGTCAGGGGCAGGCCCGAGGTCGTCAGGTACTCGCTCATCCGTGGACCGGTGCCGGGTCCACCGCTGACATAGACCCGGATCCGTCCCGCCCCCAGATCGATCGCCCGATCAAGACGCTCACGGGTGGTTATTCCCAGCCGCCGGTCCGGGGTCAGGCCGCCGCCGAGCACCACCACTGCGTCGATCTCGGCCGTGTCCTCCTCGGCCGAGAGCAGCGTGACGATCCAGCCGCTGGGCAGCCCCAGCGGGATCACCGCGGCGAGCACGAAGCCGACCTGCGCGGCCAGCCACGCCCGCGCGGCCAGCCGCCGCAGCCGTGTGCGGCCGGCCGGGTACGGTCCATGACGTCGTCGGCGGAGCCAGCGTCGCACCAGGAGCAGCGCGCTCAGCACACCGGCCAGGGCCAGGCCTGCCGCGGTCGCTATGCAGAACCACTCCATCCCGTCCCCCGGTCGGGCAGGAATCACTGACGGTTGGCTAGATCAGACCGATCTCTCTCAGCGCGTGATTGAGCTTGTTGGTGTCGAGCGGCTTGACCACATAGCTCTGGGCTGCCCAGGCCGAGCCCTTGTCCTGTTCGAGCTGTTCTGCGCTGGTGTCCTCGGGCATCAGGGCGATCAGCGGGACGTCGGCCGTGTCCGGGTAGGTCTTGAGCCGGGAGCAGACCGCATACGGGTTGCGGCCGCCGAGGTCGAAGTCCATGATCAGCGCAGCGTGGCGGGTCTTGTTTACCTGGTCGAACACGTCGTTGACCTTGGTCACCACGTCGACCGTGCGTCCCAGAGAGGCGAGCTGGTTCTTGATCCAGCCGGCGAGCTGGACGTCGACCTCCAGGATGGCGATCCCCGATCCGCGGCCTGCACCGGCCTGCGTGGGCGACGGACCGATGGCCAGGGTGCGGATCTTCTTGCCCACCGCGTCCATGCGGACCAGATCCTCGCGGTCGTGATAGATGTTCTCGGCCTCTCCGTACATTGCGTTGGCTTGCTCGATATTGCCGGTGGCGGCGTACGCGTCGGCCAGCGCCTCGAGCGCTGCACCGTCCTCTGGGTTGGCCTTGACTGCGCGCTCGAGCGCCGCGATCTGCTCGGGTCCGGGCGGCGGGGCCGGCGCCGCCGCGGGTTGCGCCGCGGGCTGCGCCGCGGGCTGCGCCGCGGGTTGCGCCGCGGGCTGCGCCGCGGGCTGTGCCGCGGGCTGCGCGGCCGGCCGGTGCGCGGGTTGCGCTGCGGGCTGCGCAGTGGCTCCGCCCTGCTTTGGCAGGAGCGCGGCCTGGCCGTTGCGTTCGATTACCGTGAACGCTACCTCGGACCACCCGAAGCGCTGGCGGCAGGCCTCGCGAGATTGCTCGAGCTGGACCTTGAAGTCCTTGAATACGAATCCCTCGTGTACCTGGCCGCACTTCTTACGCAAGGTGAGGTAATCCTGGTACACCATCACGTCGGGATCCACCGGTGGCTCCGGCTGTGCCGGCTCGGGCGTGAGCACCGGACCGGTGACCATCTGCGGCTGGATCGCGGGCCGCCCGTCGCGTTGCACCATCGAGAAGATCACGTCAGCGCAGCCCTGTTGCTCGATCAGCTGATTGCGCTGGCGCTCGAGGGCTTCGATGAAGCGCTCGACGGTCATGCCCCGCGGCGCCGCACCCGCCGCCGATGACGCGCGCAGGTAATCCTCGAACAGCCTGCGGTACCGTGCTTCTCTTTCGCTGCTGCCAGCTGCCGCCATTCCAGCCTCTCTCGAATCCCTGGAATACCAGGATGCCGGATTGTAACGCGGAGAAACCGCTTGGTCAATCGAGGAAGCGGTTGACTTGAACGGCTTGAGCGGATATCTCAAACAGGTCCCGAGAGGGCGGAAAGCAGGAGGGAATTCGGCGGCGGGCCGGCATCCTGGATTTGGGGATTCTCTGGTATGAGAGTTCGGTGCAAGAGCTGCGGCGCAATGTTCTCGGTGGATGACTCGTTGATTCCTCCGCAGGGCGTGCGAGCTCAGTGCCCGCGCTGTGGCGCGCAGACGCTGCTGCAGAAGTCCGCAGATCCCCCCGCCGACGAGGTCCCACCCGCTGCAGGATCTGCCGCGGCGCCACAGCCGCCGCCGCCCACGGGCCAGCCGCCCGTGGCAGGCGATTCGGGATCTCCGCAGACATTCTACTCACCGGCCGCGGGCCAGCCGGCGCCAGCTCAGGCGCCCGCGCCGGAGCCGGCGTTTCCGACCGCCGGAGCGGCGCCCCAGCCGCTCGACCTGGGCGGCGCGCCACCGCCCCCGGCACCATCGGGAGGAGCACCCGATCCGCTTGCAGCGCCACCGCAGCCGGTCGCGCCCGCGGCGGCCGCGCCCGCCACGCCGGCCGCACCCGCGGCGCCGGCCGCACCCGCGGCGCCGACCGCACCGGCAGCGTCGGCCGCACCCGCAGCGCCGGCATCGGCCGAGGGAGGACTGGGCACCTGCTTCCTCTGCGGCGCAACCGTTCCCGGCGCGAGCGGCCCGACAGTGTGCGCGGCTTGCAGCGATGCCGGCGCATCGGCGGGCGCCGCCCCTGGAGCCGGCGTACCCGCTCCCGAGCCCTCGCCCGGGCCGGCCGCACCATTCTCCACGCCGGGCGCACCAGCCCAGGATACGACACCGGCAGCCGCTCCGCGGCTCGATGCAGCGGCGCCGGCCGACGATCCCTTCATGCTGGGCTCGGCTCCGCCGTCCAGTAGCGGCGAGTCCGGGCTGGAGGGATTCTCCGGTTTCGCCAAGAGCCCGTCCGGCGATGCCCCGCCAGCGGTGAGCCCCGGAGGCACCGACGCACCGCCCGGCGCTCCGGCCGTGTCCACGGGGCGACGAAGCGCGACCGCGCCGGGGATGCCTCGAGCGTTCTACACCACCGGTCGTGACAAGGGCGGCTCGCCGATGCTGCTCTATGCGATCGCCGGCGTACTGGGCCTGGTCGTGCTGGCCGCGGCTGTCCACTTCCTCTTCTCCGGCGATGCTCCGGATCAGACAGCGGACAACGAGGTCGACGAGACGCGGGCGCGGACCTACATCGCCTCGCTGGTCATGGGTGTGAAGCCGCTGAACGGTGCCGACGAGCACTACAAGGCCGGGCGCGCGGCCTATCTCGAGGACAGCGCCTTGGGTTACCGCAAGGCAGCGAGCGAGTTCATCAAGGCGGTGGCCAGGGATCCCGACCACGGCCTGGCCCTGGCCGGGATGGTCGAGGCCGAGGTCAACGACCCGGCGGGCCGGCCGGATGTGGAGCGACTGCAGATCCTGTTCGAGCTGGCCGACCACGCCGTCCGGCTGGCTCCGGAGGAGGCGGCGACCCACCGGGCCAGGGCCTCCCTGCTGAACGCGGTGGACAAGAAGGAGCCGGCGCGGCTGGCCGGCATGCAGGCCAAGAAGCTGTCTGCGCCCAAGTGTGCCGAGGCGCTCCTGGTGCTCGGCGAAACCTATGTCGCGGACAGTCCCGAGGTCGGCATCGACTACCTCGAGGAGGCGCGGCAGACCGATCCCGAGCTGAAGCGGGCGGTCACCGTGCTGGCCGATGCGTACCGTCGGGCGGGTCGGACCTCGGAGGCGCTCAAGCTGCTCGAGTCGCGGCTGGCCAAGGACTCGGGCCATGTGGCCAGTCTCGTCGCGTCCGCCGATTTGCTGGCCGCGAATGGCATGTTCGATCGAGCGCGCGCCCGGTATCTCGAGGCCCTCGATGCGGGTCACGGCTCGGAGCGTGCCCACATCGGTCTGGGCATCCTGCTCTACCAGGGATTCGGCGAGCACAAGGCTGCGCGGCGGCATCTGACCAAGGCCCTGGAAGCCGCCGAGCAGGGGGAGGCGCTGCCGCCCGAGGTCGGCCGCCGGCTGCACACGCACCTCGGCATCCTCGAGCGGGAGGCCGGCAAGCTCGACAGCGCCGAGGAGCAAGCGCTGCTCGCCCTGGACATCGATCCACAATACCCGCCGGCCCTGTTCCTGATGGGCGACCTGTATCTCCGTGCGGGCAAGGTGATCGACGCCAAGAAGAAGCTCGATGCGCTGCTCGAGGAGCTCCCCGAGTTCGCGCCGGCGATCCGCAAGGCCGGTCGCGTGGCCGAGGACATGCCGGATCTGGAGCGCGCGGTGAAGCTGTTCAACCGGGCGGTGCACAACGATCGCTACTCGGTCGGGGGGTTCGTGGCCCTGGCCGGGCTGTACGCCCGCCTGCAGAACAACGACCGCGTGTACGGCGTGATCCACAAGAGCCTGCAACTCCCGCCGGATGTCGGCGACGGACCGGCCGAGCTGACCGATTTCTACGAGGAGCGCGGCGATCTCGATCGGGCCGTGAAGGCGCTCAGGGGCCTGGTCGAAGAGCAGCCCGAGCAGCCGGCGGCGCACACCGCGCTCGGCATCGGTCTGCACTGGACCGGGCGTTACCGCGAGTCGACCCAGTCGCTGCAGCGGGCGCTGAGCCTCGACGCCAACGACTTCGGTGCGCGGCTCTATCTCGCGGCCAACCTGCTCCGGCGCCGAAACGTGGGCGCGGCCGAGAAGGAGATCCGCCGTGCGCTGGCCATCGAGAGGCTGAATCTCGCGGCGGGCTACGTGGCCGGCCGTGTGGCCGAGGCGAAGAAGGACTGGAAGCAGGCCATGCGTCGCTACGAGGAGGTGCTCGACGTCGACCCGGCGTACCTCCCGGTGAATCTCCGTCTCGGTCTGGTCAAGCTCCGGCTGGGAAACAAGGCCGAGGCGCAGCAGATGCTCCGGCAGGTGCTCGTGGTCCAGCCCGCGAATCTGCTGGCGCGTCGAGCGCTGTTCAGGGCGCAGTAGTCAGCGCGGACAGGAGGAAGATCGTGAAGGTGCTGCTTGTAGGCGGTGGCGGCCGGGAGCATGCCCTGGCCTGGAAGATCGCACGGAGCCCTCTTGTCGAGGAGCTGCTCTGCGCGCCGGGCAGTGCGGCCATCGAGCAGCTGGGTCGATGCCTCCCGATCAAGGGCGACGACGTCGACGCGCTCGCCGATCTCGCCGAGCGGGAGGGCGTCGGGCTGACCGTGGTCGGCCCCGAGGCGCCCCTGGTGGCCGGGCTGGCCGACGTGTTCGAGGCCCGGGGCCTGAAGGTCTTCGGGCCGGGCAAGGCCGGCGCCGAGCTCGAGGGGAGCAAGGGCTTCTGCAAGAAGCTGCTGGTGGACAGCGGCGTACCCACGGGCAAGGCGGAGATCTTCGATGACATCGACGCTGCCCGCGCCACGCTGAAGGAGTGGGGCGCGCCGGTGGTGGTCAAGGCCGACGGGCTCGCCGCGGGCAAGGGCGTGATCATCTGCCAGACCGTCGAGGAGGCCGAGCAAGCCCTGCAGGAGATGCTGGTCGACCGCCGCTTCGGCGACGCTGGCGGCAAGGTCCTGCTCGAGGAGTGTCTGGTGGGCGAGGAGGCCAGCTTCATCGCCATCACCGACGGGGAGACGATACTGCCCTTTGCCGGTTCGCAGGATCACAAGCGGGTCGGCGATGGCGACAGCGGACCGAACACCGGCGGGATGGGCGCGTACTCCCCGGCGCCGGTGCTCGACGACGCGCTGCAGGACCGGGTGATGCGCGAGGTGATGGAGCCCACGGTCAAGGGGCTGTCCGCGGCCGGCGTCCGCTTCCGGGGCGTGCTCTACGCCGGTCTGATGATCTCCGACGGACAGCCCAAGGTGCTGGAGTACAACGTGCGGTTCGGCGATCCCGAGACCCAGCCGCTGCTGTTCCGGCTGAAGTCGGATCTGGTACCGGCGATGCTCGCAGCGGCCGAGGGCACGCTCGCCGGGCACACGCTGGAATGGGACGAGCGGACCTCGGTCTGCGTGGTGATGGCGGCCGAAGGCTATCCCGGAAACTACGAGAAGGGCCGGGTGATCTCGGGCCTCGACGAGGTTGCGGCGATGGGCGACGACGTGATGGTATTCCACGCCGGCACCGCGTACGACGGCGAGCGCTGGGTCACCGCTGGCGGGCGCGTGCTCGGCGTCACCGCCCTGGGACACGGCGTGGGCGAGGCGGTGAGAAGGGCGTACGAGGCGGTGGACCGGATCGGCTGGGACGGTGTGCACTTCCGCCGGGACATTGCCCGGCGCGCTCTGGAGCGGCAGTGATGGCTGGGAGAGGGAAGCGCGGAACCGCGACGCGGACCGAGGTCTTGATTCTGATGGGCAGCGAGTCGGACTGGGCTGTGATGGTCGGCGCGCTGGAGGAGCTCGATGCGCTGGGAATCGGCGTGGAGGCCACGGTCGCCTCGGCGCACCGTACCCCCGAGCGCGTGGCCGAGCTGGCGCGCAACGCACGGCGCCGGGGCATCAAGGCGATCATCGCCGGCGCCGGCGCAGCGGCGCACCTGGCCGGGGTGGTCGCCGCGCACACCACGCTGCCCGTGATCGGGGTGCCGATCGACGCCACGGCGCTGCGCGGCCTGGACGCGCTGCTGGCCACGGTGCAGATGCCCTCGGGGATACCGGTGGCCACGGTGGCGGTGGGCGGCGCGCGAAATGCGGCCCTGCTCGCGGCGCAGATCATCGCCGTGGGCCGGCCGACGCTGGCGCGCAAGCTGGACCGGGCCCGGGGCGCGATGCGACGCAAGGTGGCGGCCAAGGACCGCAAGCTGCAGAAGGAAATCGCCGAGCGCTGATCCCCGCCGCTCTAGGGGATTCCGCCGTGTCTGTAATAGCCTATCTTGACGGTATGTGAAAAATTGACTACTCATACACGGATCGCACCAGGGCCACTCGGTCCGAAACGAAGGAGCCCTAGCATGAGAAGACTGACGATTGCCCTTTGCGGACTGTTCCTGATGTGCCTCGACATCGTGGCCTGCGAGGGCGACGAGGATCCCTGGCGCGGTGACGTCGATTCCGATATGGACCTCGACCTGGACACTGACACGGACGCGGACACGGACGCGGACACGGACGCGGACAGCGACAGCGACTCGGATCTCGAGTACCCCGAGGGACCGTACGGCACCGGCATGTTCAGCACCATCAGAGATCTCAGCTTCACCAACTGCGACGGCGACGAGGTGCGACTCTCGGATTACTACGGCACATCCAAGTCGATCTGGATCCCGATCCACGCGGCCTGGTGCCCGGTCTGCTCGACCCAGCACCCCTTTCTGCGCCAGATGCACAACGAGTACGCTGCCCAGGGTCTCGACATCCTGTTCGTGCTCGGCGAGAACGACGCGCCCGGCTCGGGCAAGGTGGGCAACTCCTTCTGCGCCGGATTCAAGGAGGACAAGGGCTTCGACTTCACCGTACTGCAGGACCCGGGCTTGCCGGCCACGCACGACTTCGTCGATCTCGGCTTTCCCACGCAGATCTTCATCGATCACAACATGGTGATCCGCAAGATCGGCTTCGGCTGGGATACCGCCAGTGACAACGAGAACGCCTGGATTCAAACCATCGAGTACTTCCTCGAAAAGGCCGACGAGTAAGTGGAGTATAGAGATGCGGGCTCGCCGCCTCGCGGCCGCGGTATCGATCTGCCTGCTGATGCTTCCCGCCGTCATCGCCGCTGACGAGGGCGGGCGCGCGGTCCCCTTCACCCTACCCGATCTCGAGGGCAAGCTCGTCCGGCTCGAGGACCGGATCGAGCAGGGTCCGGTGCTGCTGACCTTCTGGGCCTCGTGGTGCACCTCGTGCAAGCAGGAGCTGCACGACCTGCTGCCGGCGTTCAGGCGCTTCGAATCCCATGGCTTCGGTGTGCTGGCGATCAACGTGGACAAGGCCGAGAACCTCGGCGCGGTGCAGGCGTACGTGCGTTCGGCAGAACTGCCGTACCGCTTCCTGCACGATGCGGATTCGTCGGTGTTCGCCCGGTACCAGCCCTCGCTGGTCACGCCCTTCACCGTGCTGATCGACGGCCGGGGCCGGGTGGTGTACCGCCACGAGGGGCATGTCTCGGGCGACGAGCGGGCGGTCGAAGACTTGCTGCGCCAGAGTCTGGAGCCGCCCGAGCCGACTGGCGGGACCGGCGAGGCCGCCTCGACTCGCGAGACCGGAGCCGACGACGAGGAGTTCAGCTACGGCGGGCGCTGGGAGTTCTCCGGAGCGTACCGCAAGCCGATGCTGCCCGCCTCCGAGGCCTCGCAGTTTCAGCCCGACTGGGAGAATGAATGGCTGCTCGATTTCCGCAGCCGTCTGTACTTGCACGGCGGGTACGGTCGCTTCCTGGCACACGGCGAGGTCAACCTGCGCGGGTACTATCACCTCGACGAGGAGCCCGAGGACGGGCCGTACAACCGCGTTGCGCTGGAGAAGGTCGCCGCAGAATATCGCGGCGAGACGCTACAGGTGATCGCCGGCGACTTCCGCGGCGTGTGGGCCCGGGGCCTGGCACTCTCGCTCAAGCGCCTCGATCAGGACGGGCTGGACACCACGATTCGCGGCGGCGACGTGGTGCTGGCCCTGCCCACGGGCACGCGTCTCGAGGTAATCGGCGGCAAGATCAACGCCCTGCCGTACGCGGGTATCGAGGACCGCGAGATCGTGCTGTGGGACGGGCTCGTCTTCGGCGCCCGGGCCCAGCAGGGGCTGCTCGAGCACGCGCGCATCGGCGCCTTCGCGGTGGTGACCCACTTCGACGCGGTCGAGCCGCCGGCCGAGGCCGGTGGGGCACCGCCCGACAACCGGGAGCCCAATCGCTTCCTGCTCGCCGGCGGCGAGGCCGAGCTGCTGCCGCGAAACGGCTGGGTCAGCCTGTACGCGGCGGGCGCGTACCTGGTTCGCGATCGCACCGCGCAGGACGAGCTGGTGGCCGAGGCCGACCGGCCAGAAGATCCCGAGAATGGTCACGGCCTGTACGGCGAGCTGAAGGCCTTCCTCGGTCCGGTGACCGCGTTCGGCGAGATCAAGTGGTACGACAACTTCCTCGTGCTCGATCCGGTGAATCCCGAGCTGGACGCGATCAAGCTGATCGAGCCGCCCACGCTCGAGCCGCTGGGCGCCGAGTTCGAGCAGAACCGCGACCTGTGGGGCTTCAAGGCCGGCCTGCGCAGCCGGCTGTTCCACGGCGCCCAGCTCGCGGCGTGGATGAACCGCACCGCGGAGGGGCAGTTCGGACCGGGTGTCCGGCGAGATCCACAGCACTTCGACTTCAAGCCGGTCAGCTACCAGGCCTGGCTCGAGCTCGACTATCACGGCCACAGCGGCTTCATCCTGCGCCATTTCCGGCTCGCCGGCGGGTTCCGGCAGGAGAGCATGCTCGACGACGCTCCCGGGCCGACGTTCAACAAGCGCTATGTCGATCTGTGGCTCGCCGGCGGCGAGCTCGAGTTCGCGGTATCGCTCGGCGGACCGCACGAGCTGCGCGGCCGCACCACGATCAAGGCGCTCGAGGAGCAGCACGGCTACAAGGCGTCTGCGCGCGGCGCATCGGAGATCACCCAGGAGCTGTCGTACACATACGAGAGCTGGATCAGCGTGGGTGCGATCTACGGCTTCTCCGACCGCCACGTGGCCCGCAGATCCAAGGGCGACGACTACAGCCACTTCGCGGGCACGGCCGCGCTCAAGCTCGATGACGGCTGGGAGTTCCGCGCGTTGGGCGGCACGATGTTCGGCGGCAAGCGCTGCGTGGGCGGGGTATGCCGCTTCATGCCGGACTTCACGGGCGGCAAGCTCGAGGTGGTCAAACGCTTCTGAACGCCCGTTGCGGATCGCGCCGATCCACGCTACACTGACCGCCATGTCGGGCAAGCCACCAGGCGACGACGACCTTCCGCTGCAGGGCCTGCTGGAGCAGACCCTGTCCGGGGGAGCCGGCGACCAGCAGCCAACCGGCGATCTGGGACTGCCCGAGGCGCCGGCTGTGGCGCCGCCGATCGAGACACCGGGCAGCGAGCCCGCGGCCGCCGCGCCTCCGGCCCCGGAAGCCGCACCGGCCGCGGCCGAGACCGAAGCGCCCGCAGTCGAGGTGAAGCCGCCGAAGATCCGGATGAAGCCGCACCGCGAGGATTGGCAGACCAAGCCCACCGACCGCTTCGTGCTCAGGTTCATCAAGGAGAACATCTCGGCGCAGATCACACCGGCGCTGACCGGCGTGGCCGCGATCACGCCGATGATGGTGACCGCGGCGTCCGCGTTCCTCGGCGTGACCGCCGGCGCGCTGTTCGCTCTGGGCTGGGGCTGGATCGGCGCGCTGGTCGCGGCGGCGGCTCAGATCCTCGACGGCGTGGACGGCCAGCTCGCGCGCTACACCGGGCAGGAGAGCGAGGAGGGCGCCTACTGGGACTCGGTGCTCGATCGCTACGCCGACGGCGCGCTGGTGATCGGGCTGGCGGTGTACCTGGCCCGGCTGCCGTACTTCCCGGTGCCGGTATGGATCATCGTGCTGATGGGTGCGATGGCGATCATCGGCTGCAACCTGATCAGCTACACCACGGCCCGGGCCGAGAGCCTGAAACTCGACATCGGCCCGCCGACCCTGGCCAGCAAGGGCACGCGCACCACGGTGATCGTGATCTGCGGCCTGGTGAGCCTCGTGCTGCCGCAGTTCCCGCTGGTCGCGCTGGCCTACCTGGCGCTGCATCCCAACTCCGAGGTGATCCTGCGGCTTGCGCGGGCGAGCAAGGAGGAGGCGCCGCATGTCGTCCACGCAGCTCGGCGTGATCCACGGCCGGTTCCAGGTGCTGCACAACGATCACCTGAAGTATCTCCTGGGTGGAAAATCGAGATGCCGCCGGCTGGTGGTGGGAGTGACCAACCCGGATCCCCGCCTGACCGCCGAGGACCCGGCGGATCCGGACCGCAGCAGGGCTGACGCCAACCCGCTGACCTACTTCGAGCGGCAGGAGCTGGTGCGCGCCGCGCTGACGGCTGCCGGGGTGCCGCTCGGCGAGTTCTCGGTGGTCCCGTTTCCGATCAACCACCCCGAGCTATGGCGCCACTACGCGCCGCGCGACGCGGTGTACTTCCTCACGATCTACGACGACTGGGGCCGGCGAAAGCGCGAGCGCTTCGAGGCGCTCGGCCTGACCACCGAGGTGCTGTGGGAGCGGACGCCGGAGAGCAAGGGCATCAGCGGTACAGATGTGCGGGCGCGGATGGCCGGCGGCGAGCCGTGGCAGGACCTGGTGCCCGAAGCGGTGGCCGAGCTGCTCGAGGCCTGGGATGTGCCCGAGAGGCTGCGGGCCTACCGCTAAGGTTGCCCCGGACTTCGGCCCGGGGTGCTCCTTGACGCTTTGCCGCCGCTCCCCTAGATTCCCTGCATCCGGGGGTCGATGATGAAGCACTCGGCACGAATTCCGATCGCGGCCTGCGCGCTGCTCGTGATTGCGCTCCTCGCCGCGCCTGCGGCCGCGGTCGACGCCAGCCTGCAGTGGGTCGAGGTCGAGGTCTCCCTCTCGCCCGACGGAAAGGCGATGATCAAGTACCACGTTCGCTGGCAGGTCAACCGCGGCGACATGGGCGGCTTCTACTTCCAGGGCGAGCAGGGCAAGATCCGCTGGCACCGGCCGGGCTGCGGCGCAATCACCACGAAAGGGCGGGAGTACAAGCTCGATCTGATCGACCTCGGCTCCAAGTGGGACGTGCTGCTGGCCAACGGCCAGCGCTTCGGACCCGGCACGATCACGTACGTGCTGACCTACTTCACCGACTATGCGGCCGCCGGGCACCTGGCGCGGACCATTTCGCCGGAGCACGGCGAGCTGGTGGTGTTCAACTGGTCGCCGGTGCAATGGGACGCGGCGCTCGACCACGAGACCGTGACGGTGCGCTTCCCGATCGAGGTCGACAAGGCCGAGCTGACGCTCGAGGAGGCCACGGCGCTCGGCTTCCGCACCGAGAAGTTCGTCAACCAGCGCTACCTGCTGTCGTACCTCGGCCGCCGCGGCACCGGCGTCAGCCTGCCGATCGAGCCCGAGGAGGGGCCGCGTTACCTGGTTGTGCGGGCGCACAGGAAGGGCATGGCCGCGCAGGAGAGCTTCCGCGTGACGTACTACACGCCTGCCCAGACCTTCGATTTCACCGCGACGGCCGTAAAGCCCGAGGGCGCGACGCCCGAGTCGGTGGACGAGCTGCTGAAGCTGCTGCGCGAGGGTGTGACCGACGGCGAGATGCCGGCGATCCCGGTGGCCGAGGGCCGGCCCTTCCGCATCCCGGTTGACGCGCCCGACGAGAGCTACGACGAGCCCCAGCGAGGCTGGCCGGACAGCATCCCCGAGGAGCTGGAGGTCGACAAGGGCACCCTGATGTGGCTGCTGGTAGTTCTCGTGGCGGTGATGTTCCTGGTGGTGGTGTTCAAGCACAGGACCATGCTCAAGGCGGCGGAGCGGGTCGACGAGATCCGCTGGGATCGCGAGGACTGGATCGTGCCCGAGATCGAGCTGATGGGCTTCCAGAAGAACGGCAAGGTGGCCAAGCTCAACGTGATCGAGGCCGGATTCCTCTGCGACGTGCCGTTGAAGCGCCTCGCCGGCCTGATGCTGCTGGATCTCGAGCGCGTCGGCGTGGTCCGGGTGATCGAGCGCGAACCGCTGCGGCTGGAGCAGGTGCACGATCTGCCCGATCTGTACACGCCGTATCACCAGGTGATGCTCGACTGCATCGACCGCGACGACCGGCTGTCGGCGAACACGCCGGCCGATCTGCTCAAGCGGCTGACCGAGGGCATCCAGGAGAAGGCCTGGGACTGCGACCTGGAGGCCACGCGCGAGCACTACAGGAAGGTCTTCAAGCGCGAGTTCAAGCGGCACCAGAAGAAGGCCCGGGCTTTCTGGGAGGGCGGGGAGCTGCCCGAGGAGCGGCGCGACGCCTGGCCTGACGAGCGGGTCGCGGAGCCGGCCGAGGCCAAGGCGCCGGTGCCCGCCGCGGAGGGGGCGCCGGCGGGCGGTGGCGGCCTGCGCGGCGGTGGCGGGCGTATCTGGCGCGACGATCCGGCCCCGTACTACTGCTGGTACTTCCATCGGCATCACACCGGCGTCGGGGAGGGCGCGGCCGCGCCGGCGCCGCAGCCAGAGGTCGAGCAGCGGGTGAGCCAGGTTCCGGATCCGGACGGCCTGGCCGACGCGGGGTACTCGTACTTCCTCGCCGGCGACACCGCGGATATCGGCACCCAGTACGCGGCCTCGGCCTGTCACGCTGCCTGCCACAGCGCCTGCCACAGCGCGTGTCACAGCGCGTGTCACAGCGCGTGTCACAGCGCGTGTCACAGCGCATGTCACAGCGCATGCCACAGCGCCTGCGTCTCCGGAGGTGCCCATTGAACGCCACGGTCCAGGAGTTCCGCCCGGCCGCGGAGTTCGGCCGGCAGCTCGAGGATCTGCAGTGGATCGACGGTTTCGTGGACCGCATCCGACCGTACGTACGCGTCCGGCTGGAGGACGGTGTGCTGATCAAGGTCCCCACCGAGGTGTACAAGCTCAACGCCTCGGGACTGCGCCTGCTGCACTGTGCGCTTGCGGGCGAGGGCATCGCCGAGGTCGCGGCCGGCGTCGGCGCGACCGGCTACCCGGAACGCCTCTCGCAGATCCACGCCTTCTTCTGCGACGTCCGCGATCTGCTCTCCGGCGAGCTGGGAGCCGGCCAGGGACGCCGCGCCACTGCGGTGAAGCGATTCACGGGCAGCTTCACCGCATACCCCGTGCTGAGCGAGCTGGCCGTGACGTACCGCTGCAACTTGAGCTGCGTCTTCTGCTACGCGGGCTGCGGAACGGCCGGCGCCTGCTCGGGCAATCCGGGCCGGGAGAAGCGGCGCTGGCGCTGGCCCGGTCGCCGTGGGCGGGCGCCGCGCGAGCAGGAGATGACCGCGGACGAGGTGCTGCGCGTGATCGACGAGATCGCGGGTCCGGGCCGGGTGCCGAGCATCAGCTTCACCGGCGGCGAGGCCACGCTGCGGCCGGAACTGCCGAGCTTCATCGCGCGAGCAAGGGACCGCGGTCTGCGGGTGAACCTGATCACCAACGGCGTGCGCTGCGCCTCGGAACCGTACGTGCGGGAGCTCGAAGCCGCGGGATTGAACTCGGCGCAGGTTAGCGTGGAAGGGCCAAACGCCGCGATCCACGATCGCATCGTGCGCCGAGAGGGCGCCTTCGACAGGACCCGGCGCGGCGTGGAGAACCTGCAGGCCGCCGGCATCACTGTGCACACTCACACCACGATATCGAGGGACAACGCGGACCATCTCGCGGGCATCATCGATCTCGCCGCCGAGCTCGGGTTGCCGCGGGTCTCGATGAACATGGTGATCCCGACCGGCACGCCGAACCTACCGCAGCACGCCGCGCTGCGCATGCGCTACGACGAGATCGGCGAGCCCGTGCTCCTCGCGCGAGAGCATGCGCGGGAGCGCGGGGTCGCGTTCCTCTGGTACTCGCCCACGCCCTTCTGCCTGTTCAACCCGATTGCCCGGGGCCTGGGACACAAGGGCTGCGCCGCCTGTGACGGGTTGCTGCACGTCTCGCCCACTGGTGAGGTGCTGCCGTGCTCGAGCTTTGCCACGGGCGTGGGCAACCTGCTGGAGCTCGGCTTCGATGCGGTGTGGTTCGGCAAGGACGCCGAGTACTACCGCAGCAAGCGCATGGCGCCGCTGGTCTGCCGGACCTGCGATGACTTTGCGCTGTGCCAGGGCGCGTGCACTCTGTACTGGAGCGGCATGGGCAAGAAAGAGCTGTACAAGGCCTGGCTGGGCAAGACGCTGGGATTGTCCGGTGCGAGCCAGCCGGGGCTGCGGAGCCGGCCGACGGGGTGCCCGCGGCCGCCATTGGCGGCCGTGCTGCCCGGACTTTCGTGCTCGGACATCGCACCCCGGAGCGCCGGCTCCGGTGACCCGGCGGCGGTGCCGGGCGCGGATCCGGGCGGGACGGAGGTGCAGCCATGATCTCGGTGTTGCCCGACCGCGAGCGGCGTCACCTGCTGCAGTTCCACGTGCTGCCGCGCATCGGCTACCGCATGCGCTTCCTCGCCGCCGGCCTGCTGATTCTCGTCGGCCTGGCGCTGCAGGTGCTGTTCCTCGACGGCGCTTCGGGCGTGGTGCTGGTGGGAACGGTGCTGGCCTTTGGGGGCAACCTGCTGCTGCTGATCCGCGGCTACGATCTGCGGCGCACCGATTCGGACATCGTCGTCGGCATCGGCGACTGGGAGCGCACCAGCATCAGCCGCGTGCACGAGGTGAGCCTGCTCGAGGATCAGATCAGCGGCTGGGACGAGAACTTCGCCGACATCACCTCCTGGACCGGCGTGCTGTTCCTGATCTTCCTCGTCTTGCTGCCCGTGGGCATCGTGTGGGCCGTACTGATCGACCGCTGGGGCGGCGAGCCGATCGCCAACGTCTTCCTGCTCGACGCGGTGATCCTGGTGCTGCCGCACTGGCTCACCGGACTGCGCCGCAAGTGGCGGCCCGTGGCCCTGCGCGAGACCGTGGATTCGCTGGTGGTGGCGCTCAATGCCCTGCAGGAGTACGAGAAGCCGCCGAGCCAGATCCAGCCGCTGTTCCTGATGGCGGGCGAGGGCAAGGCGCGGGTGCCGGTGGACGCGCGGGCCTTCATCCGCTTTCCGGACGGGCCGGAGCAGTTCCTCGGGATGCAGATCCAGGTCTCGATCAACTCGGTGCAGGGCACCAACTACCCCTATCTCTACGCCGTGCTCGTGGCCCAGGAGGGTTTCGGGTTGCTCGACAAGCACCTGCGCACCGTGCAGGAGGCGGCCTGGGATCTCACCGTGGAGCAGAGCCGCGAGCAGGATGTGGAGGTGATCGTGATCCGCCAGCACACCACGAGCACCTCGGGCTACCACACCGGCCCGATCGTCTGCGAGCAGATCGCGCGCACGGCGTGGGAGTGCTCGGCCAAGATCACGCTGCAGCCAATCGAGTGAACCCCATGGCACCGACGACCACCACGATCTGGACCGGACCCGTGCTCTGCTTCGGCGAGCTGGTGTGGGACCTCCGCCCGCGCAGCAAGCGCTTCCTCGGCGGCGCGCCGATCAACGTCGCCGTGCACCTGCAGCGCCTCGGCTGCGCGGCCGTGCCGGTGACCGCCGTGGGCCGGGACGACCTGGGCCGCGAAGCGTTGATGCTGCTCGAGACGTGGGGTCTCGACACCCGCGCCGTGGCGCAGGTCGCCGAGCTGTCCACCGGCACCGTGAAGGTCGCGTTCCGGAGTGGCGCGCCCAGCTTCAGCTACGCCACCGAGGTCGCCTGGGAGGCGATCCCGGTCAGCTCGGCGCTGCAGGCCGTGGCCCGGCGGGCGATCGCCGTGGTGCACGGATCGCTGGCTCTGAACTCCAGGGCCAACGCTGGCGCCATCGCCCAGATCCTCGATGCCAACCCGGGATTGCACGTGTTCGACGCCAACCTGCGCGGGCCCGACGCCGATCCCCGGGACCTGCTGCGTGCGGCCCACAGCGCGGACCTTGTCAAGGTCAACCGCGACGAGCTCGGCGCGCTGCTCGGCGGCGAGGTGGCCGAGGACGCGCTGGAGCCGGCGGCCGCCGCACTCGGCGATCGCTGCAATGCGGCGCGGGTCTGCGTCACCGACGGTGCGGCCGGCGCGGGTCTGCTCGACCTCGGGCGCTGGTTCTGGGAGCCGGCCCGGCCGGTCGAGGTCCGGGACACCGTGGGCGCGGGGGACGCCTTTCTCGCCGGCCTGCTCTCGGGTCTGCTGGCCGACGAGGCGCCGGCCGCCGCGTTGGCCCGAGCCTGCCGGCTGGCCGAGTTCGTGGCCGGGCAGGAGGGCCCGACGCCCGACGTGCGGGAGGCGGACCTGCCTGACACAACCGGCTGAGGCCCTGGCGACCTGGCTCGCGGCGGCTCGCGCCAGGGTGAACGCCAGCACAGGTCTCACGACGCGCATGCGGAGCAGACCCTTCGCCTCGGCGGTCGGCTGCGTCGGCGACGCCGGGTATTGGGTCGTGGCCCTGCCGTACGGCGGCGAGCAGCTCGACATGGTGATCATCGTGTCCGACACCGGAGAGCTCGAGTCCAAGTTCGGGCTGGCCGCGGTACTCGCCGCGAACTGACACGGTCCTGTTCGTGGGCCGGGTCACCGATCCCTCGGCCTGAAGCCTCGGTTTCTCGAGTCGGAACGCAGTATTCCGTTGCTTCGGGCTAGACAAGTTGCTGTAAATGCTTCAGAATCGTGTCTGGCTTCGAGCTTGCTCGCCGGTACGGGTGAGCACACGCACGGGAGGGAATACGATGCGGCAATATTTTGTGGCAATTCCTCTGGTCCTGGCACTGGCGCTCGCCCTGGGCTGCGACTCGGACAACGGCGGCACCAGCGACGGCACGGACGACTTCGAGACGCTCAAGTCGAGCAAGCAGCGCATCACCAACCCGGACGTGCCCCAGGGCGACCTCGCCGAGCTGGTGGCCGGAAACAGCGCCTTTGCCTTCGATCTGTACCAGGAGCTGCGCGGGGAGGAGGGTAATCTGTTCTACTCGCCCTTCAGCATCAGCATCGCCCTGGCGATGACCTTTGCCGGCGCGCGTACCGAGACCGAGCGGCAGATGGCCGAGACGCTGCACTTCACCCTGGGCCAGGACGGGCTGCACCCGGCCTTCAACGAGCTCGACCTGGAGCTTGATAGCCGCGACGAGCCGCCGGACGAGTACGCGGACGACGGGTTCCACCTCGAGATCACCAACGCCCTGTGGGGTCAGACCGGGTACCCCTTTGTCGAGGCCTTCATCGACGGGCTGGCCGAGAACTACGGCGCGGGATTGAACCTGCTCGACTTCATGGCCGATCCCGAGGCCTGCCGTCTGGTGATCAACGACTGGGTCGAGAAGCAGACCCAGGGCAAGATCGAGGATCTGCTGCCCCCGGGCTCGATCATCTCGCTGACACGGCTGGTGCTGACCAACGCGATCTACTTCAAGGCCGCCTGGAACGAGGACTTCGAGCCCGAGGACACCGCGGACGGCCGCTTCACCCGGCTCGACGGGAGCACGGTCACCGTGCCGATGATGAACCAGGTGCAGGACCTGAACTACGCCTCGGGCGATGGGTTCCAGGCCGTTGAGTTGCCGTACGACGGCGAGCAGCTCTCGATGGTGGTGCTCGCGCCCGCGGCGGGAGAGTTCGAGACCTTCGAGTCGGCGCTCACCGCAGACGGCGTGGCCGCGATTGTCGACGAGCTGGAGCTAAAGGAGGTCACCCTGGCCCTGCCCAGGTTCGGCTGCGAGTCGCACTTCAGCCTCAAGGACGCGCTGACCGCGATGGGCATGCCGGTGGCCTTCACCTTCGACTCGGACTTCACCGGCATGACCACGGTGGAGCAGGTGGCGATCAGCGACGTGATCCACAAGGCGTACGTGGCGGTCAACGAGGCGGGTACCGAGGCGGCGGCCGCCACCGCGGTGATCATGGTCGGCCGCGGCGCTCCCGACCCGGTGACCCTGACCGTGGACCGACCCTTTGTGTTCCTGATCCGCGACATCCCCACGGGCACGATCCTCTTCGTGGGCCGCGTGCTCGATCCGGCGGCCTAGCAAGATTTGAACCGAGATCCCTCGGAAATCTGGTACCTCACGTACGATAACTGCGACGCCTCCAGGGCTAAGTGCCTGTAAATACTAGAATCTAACCTGGCACCGCTTTTGCTCCCTGGCGTCGGCGTGGAAACCGAGGTACGAGAACTCGAAACGAGGGAGGATGAACAAGATGTACGGATCGCGCACCCGTGAGGTTCTCGCCGCTTTGCTCGCGGCGATCATGCTGGTCCTGGGTCTGGCCTGCGGCACCGAGGGCGACGACGGCCCGAATGGCGACCCGGAAGCCGATTTCCTCAAGTCTGACAAGCTGCGCATCACCAACCCGGACGTTCCGCAGGGCGAGCTCGCCGAGCTGGTGGCCGGGAACAGCGCCTTTGCCTTCGACCTGTACCAGGAGCTGCGCGGGGAGGAGGGCAATCTGTTCTACTCGCCCTTCAGCATCAGCATCGCCCTGGCGATGACCTTTGCCGGCGCGCGCACCACCACCGAGCAGGCCATGGCCGACACGATGCACTTCACCCTGGGACAGGACGGCGTGCATCCGGCCTTCAACCTGCTCGACCAGGAGCTGGCCGGCCGCGAGGAGCCGGCCAACGAGTACGCGGACGACGGGTTCAAGCTGCGCATCGCCAACTCGATCTGGGGCCAGAAGGGCTACCCCTTCGTGCAGCTGTTCCTCGACACCCTGGCCGAGAACTACGGCGCGGGTCTGCGCCTGCTCGACTACGGCGCCGACCCCGAAGCCTGCCGGCTGGTGATCAACGACTGGGTCGAGGACAAGACCGAGGGCAAGATCGAGGATCTGATCCCGCCGGGCTCGATCACCGAGCTGACGCGGCTGGTGCTGACCAACGCGATCTACTTCAAGGCGGCGTGGAACGAGCCCTTCAAGGAGGAGAACACGGCCCCCGGCGAGTTCACCCGCGCCGACGGCTCCACCGCCACGGTGGAGATGATGAACCAGGAGGCGGGCCTGTTCTATGCCGCAGGCGACGGGTACGAGGCCGTGGAGCTGCCGTACGACGGCGAGCAGCTCTCGATGGTGCTGGTGGTGCCGGCGGCCGGAGAATTCGATACCTTCGAGGCCGGCCTCACCGCCGGGCGCATAGACGAGATCCTCGACGCGCGGGAGTACAAGATCGTGACCCTGGGCCTGCCCAAGTTCGAGTACGATTTCAGCGTCAAGCTCAAGGACGCCCTGAAGAACATGGGCATGGCCGAGGCCTTCACCTTCAGCTCCGACTTCACCGGCATGACCGCCGCAGCGGAGAAGGTCCGCATCAGCGAGGTGATCCACAAGGCCTATGTCGGCGTGAACGAGGCCGGAACCGAGGCCGCGGCCGCCACCGCGGTGATCATGGAGGGCTCGGGCATGCCGGACCATGTGACGCTGACCATCGACCGGCCCTTCCTGTTCCTGATCCGCGACGTGCCCACGGGCACGATCCTGTTCGTGGGCCGCGTGCTCGATCCCACGGCGTGAGGGAGGTGATACGATGAGGCGCAGACGTTTTGCCAAGGCGGCGCTGGCCCTGTGCGCGATCCTGGCCCTCGTGCTTCCCGTGGCGTGCGGCGACGAAGACGGCGCGGGCCCCGGCGGCGACGTGGGCGAGCTCAAGTCGGAGAAGAGCCGCATCACCAACCCGGATGTGGCGGCGGGCGATCTCGCCGAGCTGGCGCATGACAACACGGCCTTTGCTCTCGACCTGTACCAGGTGCTGCGCGACGAGGAGGGCAACCTGCTGTACTCACCCTTCAGCATCAGCATCGCCCTGGCGATGACCTTTGCCGGCGCCCGCACCACCACCGAGCAGGCGATGGCGGATGTGCTGCACTTCACCCTCGGCCAGCAGGGATTGCACCCGGCATTCAACAAGCTCGACCTGGAGCTGATCGACCGCGAGGCCAATCCCGGGCCGGACGCGGACGACGGCTTCAAGCTGCGCATCGCGAACTCGATCTGGGGTCAGGTCGGCTTCCCCTTCGAGAGCGAGTTCCTCGACGTGCTGGCGCTGAACTACGGCGCCGGGCTGAACCTGCTCGACTTCAGCGCCGACCCCGAGGCCTGCCGGCAGACGATCAACGAGTGGGTCGAGGACCGCACCGCAGGCAAGATCGAGGATCTGCTCCCGAAGATGTCGATCACCACGCTCACGCGGCTGGTGCTGACCAATGCGCTCTACTTCAAGGCGGCGTGGAACGCGCCCTTCGAGGAGAAGAGCACCGCCGAGGGCGACTTCCAGCTGCTCGAGGGAGGTACGGTCACGACGGACATGATGCACCAGGTCGAAGATTTGCCGTACGGCTCGGGCGACGGCTGGGAGGCGGCCTCCCTGCCGTACGACGGCGAGCAGCTCGACATGGTGCTGATCGTGCCCGCCGACTTCGAGACCTACGAGGCCGGCCTCACCGCGGAGGGGCTGGAAGCGGTGCTGGGCTCGCTCTCCGAGCACAGCCTGACCCTGGCCCTGCCCAAGTTCAGCTTCAAGTCCGGGTTCAGCCTGGCGCAGACGCTGGAGGACATGGGTATGGGCATCGCGATGTCCGACGCGGCCGACTTCAGCGGCATCGCAGACGCGCCCGGCCTCAAGATCACCGACGTGTTCCACAAGACCTTCATTGCGGTGAACGAGGCCGGCACCGAGGCGGCCGCGGCCACGGCCGTGGTGGTCGGGTACGACAGCGCGCCGCCGGCCGCCACACTGACCGTGGACCGGCCTTTCCTGTTCCTGATCCGCGACATCCCCACGGGCACGATCCTGTTCGTGGGCCGGGTCCTCGACCCGACGACCTAGGAGGCAAGGATGAAAACGACCCTCACGAGAGTCCTGGCGCTGGCCCTGACCGCCGCGTTTGCGCTGACGGGCTGCGGCGGCGACGACGGTAACGGCAACCCGTACGACGGCGACATCGAGGAGCTGAAGTCGGACAAGCACCGTATCACCAACCCGGACCTTGGCACGGGCGAGCTGGACGAGCTGGTCGCGGGCAACACGGGCTTCGCCCTCGACCTGTACCAGCAGGTGCGCGGCGAGGAGGGCAACCTGTTCTACTCGCCGTTTTCGATCAGCATCGCCCTGGCGATGACGTACGCCGGTGCTCGCAACGAGACCGCGCAGCAGATCGAGGACACGCTGCAGTTCACCCTGGGCCAGGACGGGCTGCACAAGGCCTTCAACTACCTCGACCTCGAGCTGGCCGACCGCGAGGCCAACCCTGGATACGACGCAGACGACGGCTTCAAGCTGCGCGTGGCCAACTCGATCTGGGGCCAGGTCGGCGAGGTGTTCGTGCCCGAGTTCCTCGACACCCTGGCGTTGAACTACGGCGCGGGCCTCAACCTGCTCGACTTCGTCACCGATCCGGAGAATTGCCGGCTGACGATCAACGGCTGGGTCGAGGACAGGACCGAGGATCGCATCAAGGACCTGCTGCCCCAGGGCTCGATCACCTCGGACACGCGGCTGGTGCTGACCAACGCGATCTACTTCAAGGCTGCGTGGAACATGCCCTTCGAGCCGGAGAACACCGGCAGCGGCGAGTTCAACCTGCTCGGCGGCGGCACGGTCACGGCCGAGATGATGAATCAGGTCGAGATGCTGCCCTATGCGGAGGGCGACGGTTTTGCCGCGGTGGAGCTGCCGTACGACGGCGAGAAGATGTCGATGGTGGTGATCGTGCCGCAGGATCTGGAGAGCTTCGAGGCCGCGCTGAACGCGGACGGGCTGCAGGCGATCATCGACGATCTGCAGACCCACCTGGTGACGCTGGCCCTGCCGAAGTTCGAGTTCGAGTTCCCGCTCTCGCTGACCCAGGTGCTGCAGGACATGGGCATGCCGATCGCCTTCTCCGCAGCCGCCGACTTCACCGGCATCCGCGAGTCGGGTGGGCTGATGATCACCGACGTGCTGCACAAGGCCTTCGTGGCGATCAACGAGGAGGGCACCGAGGCCGCGGCTGCCACCGCCGTGGTGGTCGGCGAGACCTCGATACCGGAGCAGGCCACGCTGGAGGTCGACCGCCCCTTCCTCGTCCTGATCCGCGATCGGCCCACGGGCGCGATCCTGTTCCTGGGCCGCGTGGTCGACCCCACCGCCGAGTAGCGCCCGCCCGCACGGATTCGACGTCACCGCCGCATCTGTGGTATCAGTGCCGGAGTGGTTTCGGTTCCGGGGGGCGGGATGAGCGACAAGGACGAGATCGCAGCCCGGTTCATCGCCGGGCATCGAACCGTGGAGCTGGTGAAGCGCGGAGCGGCGGGCGAGTCGCACAGGCTGGCGCTGCGTGTCGACGGACGGATCAAGGGCGAGGTCGAGCTGTCGTCCACGGCGATCCCCGAGATCGCGGTGGACGACAGCTACCTCTTCGTCACCAGCCCCGGCGGGTCGCTGTGGGCCCTGCGCCTGGAGGACAGCGAGCTGCAGCGGTTCGATTTCAAGGCGCCGGTGGTCGGCGTGTACCGATCGATGGAGCGCTACTGGGTCGTGTGTGAGAGCTTCGTCGCGTTGTGGGATCCGGCAGAGGCCGGGGTGCGGGCGCGCTGCGAGCACGACGAGGTGATCCTGCAGTGCTGGTGGACCGAGGGCCGCCTCACGGTCGAGGATCTGCAGTCGCGCGTGTTCGACGTGGTGTACGACGAGACGTCCGGGGGCCTGGAGCTGGTCCCGTCGGCTCGGTAGCGGCTGGGCCTCCGGCGATGGTGAGGCGTGCGGGTTAAGCTGCTGCTGCTGCTGGTCTCCACCGTGGTCACCCTGGCCATCGTCGAGCTGGTGCTCGACTATACCGTGTTCGACTACCAGCACAACATCGAGGCCAACAGCGACAACCCGGTGCTGCACTTCGAGCTGACACCGCACCCGCCGAGCATGTGGACCGACGTGTTCGGCGAGCAGTACGAGGTGCGGATCAACCGCCACGGCATGCGCGGGCCCGAGGTGGAACAGCGCAAGGCCGAGGGCGTGTTCCGTGTTGCGGTGGTGGGTGACTCCTTCGTCTTCGGCGCCGGCGTAGAGGAGTCGGCGACGCTGCCGGCGCAGCTCGAGGCGCGGCTCGCGGAGCGCGCCGGGCAGCCGCTGGAGGTGCTCAACTTTGGCGTCGGCGCGTACAACGCCCTGCAGGAGAGCGAGCTGATTGCCACCCGCGTGCTCGACTTCGCGCCCGACCTGCTGATCTGGGTCTACTACATCAACGACCTCGAGGAGCAGGACCACCACCCCTTCGTGCTCGAGCACTGCGGCGTGCCCGTCGGAATCGGCGAGGGGATCGACGACTGGCTACGCCGCTACTTCAAGCTGTACCGGCTCGCCGTGCATCGCACCAGGTACTCGATGGACAAGGAGACGATGTACGAGCCGGGAGGGCTCGCGCTGCGCTGCTACCGCCGCTGCGCACAGCGGGTTGGCGCGCTGGCGCGCGAGCGCGGCCTGCCCGTGATCCTGGCCTTTCTGCCCTTTCCGGGATGGGAAGGCATTGAGCCGTGGATCGACCCCCGGGATCGTCCCCATGTGGAGACCGCTGCGCGCGAGCAGGGCTTCGTGTACACGGACCTGACCGAGGCCCTGCGCGGACACCCTGTCGACGCGATCACCAACTCGGTTGCGGACCGTCATCTCAACCGCGCGGGCTACGCTCTACTCGCCGCCCATCTCGCGGAAATCATCGTTACGAACCAACTGGCAAAGCCTAGAGCGGACGAAAAAATTTGACGCCCGAAACAGCCCCCGAGTAGACTTGCCTTCCTATGCCTAGGGACGGAGAAAAGGGCGGTCAGGACAGCGAGCAGGCGCGACGGCTGCGCTCGCAGGGTCTGCTCGCGCTGCGTGAGGAGCGCTTCGATGAAGCGGTCCGGCTGCTCAAGCAGGCGCTTGCGCTCGAGCCGGGACTGCGCGCCGCCCAGATGGAGCTCGTCGAGGCGCTGATCGAGGCGGCCCGCTTCGAGGCGGCCGAGAAGGTCGCGCGCAAGGCGCTGCGGCGCGATCCGACCTCGGCCTCGCTGTGGCACCGCCTGGGCTACATTCACGAGGTGCGCAACGGCGCCCTGGCGGCCGAGCCGTACTATCGCCGGGCGCTGGCCTACGACGCCGAGCATCGGCCGAGCCTCAACAGCCTGGCCGCGATTCACTGGCGGATGGGCGATCGCAAGCGGGCCACGATGCTGGTCCAGCGCGCCGCGATGGTCGATCCGGATCACCCCGAGACGCGGAGCAACCTCCAGGCCCTGTTCGACTACCGACCGCCCGGCAGGAGCGGTCTCGAATTCGAACGGGAGGAGGAGGCGGCCGACGACGAGGCTCACGAGGCCGAGGTGATCGAGCTGGCGCTTCACCGTCGCCGCAACGAGTAGCCCTTCGGATCATGTCGGACCGCATCACACGCGCGGTCTTGCCGCCGCTGCTGCTCTTCGCCGGCGCCCTGATGCTCTACCTGCTCACGTTGTGCCCGACCGTGTACTGGGGCGACGCGGCCGAGTTCGCCTGGGTTCTGCCGCAGGGCGGCATCGCTCATCCATCGGGCTACCCGCTGTTCACGCTGCTGGCGCGGCTCCTCGGCGCCCTGCCGCTGGGCGAGACCGCGGCGCGGGTCAACGCCGTGGCCGCGCTGGCGGGCGCTGGCGCGGTGGCGGCGACCTTCGTGGCGGCGCGGGCGATGCGGCTGTCCGTGCTCGCCTGCGCGGCCGCGGCCGCCTGCTTCGCACTCAACAGGGAGCTGTGGCTGCAGTCGACCGCGGCCGAGGTCTATTCCCTGCACGCACTGCTGCTGGCCGCCGCGCTGGTGCTGGCCCTGCGTGCCTCGAGCACCGGCCGCGCCCGCAACCTCGGGCTGCTGGGCCTCGTCTGCGGTCTGTCCTTCAGCAACCACCTGACGACCTTTCTCTGGGCGCCGGCGCTGCTAGCGCTGCTCTGGCCGCGCCTCGGGCTGGGCCGGGGACGCTTCCCGCTGCGCGGGTACCTGCTCGCCGCGGCCGGCCTGCTGCTGGGGCTGCTGCCGTACCTGTACCTGCCGTTGGTCTCTGCGGGATCGCCGGTGTTCGATCACGGCGATCCCGAGACCGCGAGTCGCTTCATCGCCCACGTGTCCGGCGCCCAGTTCCGCTACCGGCTGTTCGCGCTCGGCCCGGGCCAGGTGCTGGCCCACGCCGGCGAGGACCTGCTCGATCTCGTCCTGCGCGGCACGCCGCTGGCCTTGCTGGGCGGACTGCTCGGTCTCGGCGTGCTGTGGCGGCGCCTGGCGGGTGAGTCCGGGGAGAGCCGGCGGCTCGCCGTGGGCCTGGCCCTGCTGATCCTGGCGGTGCTGCTCTACGTGCTCAACTACAACATCCCGGACCGCAGCGGGTACCTCCTGCCCGTGGACCTGGCGCTGGCTCTGGCCGTTGCAGCCGCGCTCGACTGGCTCGCGCGGCGCTTCCTGGCCGGCTGGCCCGTGCGGGCGCTGAGCATGCTGGCGGCGGGCCTGGTGCTGCTGGTCCTGGTGGTGCAGGTCGGTCTCGGCGCGCCCGGCCGTCGGGGCGAGCGCTCGCTGCACGAGTACGCCTCGGCCCTGCTCGCCGAGCTGCCCAGGGGCGCGGTGGTGTTCTGCGAGGACGTGGAGCTGTACCACGGCCTGCGCTACCTGCAGACCGTGGAGGGACGGAGGCCCGACCTTGTCCCCGTGACCGAGTACCTGCTGCGCATGCCGTGGTACCTCGACCAGCTGCGCCGGGACGCGCCAGGGCTGGCCGTACCCGAGGCCGCGGACCGGGTGCTTGCCCAGCGCCTGCCCGCGATCGAGGCTGCGGATGGCCACACCGCGGGCAGCCTTTCGCAGCAGCTGATGTCCGAGGTGACCCGGATCATCGCCGGCGCCAGCATCGGCGTCCGTCCGGTACATCGCTGCCCGCACCAGGACAAGGAGTGGGCCAGGCGCTGGCTCGGCTTCCCGGCGCGCTTCCGCGGTCTGACCTACGAGGTGTCGCGGGAGGCGCTCGCGGACGAGGACTTCGATCTGCGGCACCTGCCTCCCGCTGAAGGGCACCTGCGCCAGGCACAGGCGGACAGCAAGGCGCGCTTCGTGATCGGACGTTACTCGGTGGCATTCAACCGCCGGGCCATCGTGCGGGCGCGGCTCGGCCGGGTGGACGACGCGCTGGCCGACCTGCGGACCGCTCTCGCGTACGACCCGGAGTACGCCAACGTGTACAAGAACCTCGGAGTGATCCACGCCGAGTTCCGCAAGGATCTCGATGCGGCCCGGCCCTTCTGGGAGGAGTTCCTGCGGCGTATGCCCGACGATCCACAGGCCGAGACGATCCGCAACAAGCTCCGGCGCTAGGCGCCTGTGGGGCTCCTAGGCCGGCCGCCGCAGCAGGCGTACCGCGAGGTGGTACAGATCCTGGGGTTCGAGAAAGGTGAACCGCACCCAGCCCACGGTGAGGCGGTCGCCAGACTCGAGGATGCGCTCCTCGAATGGCGGGATGCGCAGGCCGTTGATCCGCGTGCCCGTGGTGGAGTCGAGATCCTTGATCAGGTACAGGCCGTTCTGCCGTATGATCCGCGCGTGGGTCCGGGAGACCGTGGCGTCGGAGACCACCAGGTCGCAGGTCTCGTAGCGGCCGATCAGCATCTGGCGCTGGCTCGGACTGCGGATCGCCTGGATCGGCAGCACGGTGAAGCTGCCGGCCTCGGCGAACAGGTACTCGGCGCCCGACTCCAGCCGGCGCGGCTCGGGCTTGACCAGCCTGATCAGCTCGGTGCTGGGTCGTCGTGAGCTGGTCAGCGGATCGCGGAGCTCGTCGTGCAGCAGCACGCCGGGCGGATCAAAGGCCATGTACCGCTCCAGGCTGAGGTGCATCAGTCCGCCTCCGTACCGTGTCAGCTTTTCCACCTCCCACCTCCACGGCTAGCCTCTGCAAGGGGCGTTCCAGCCACGATCCATGGCCCGCTCGCGGGTCAATTTTGCATTGATTAATAGTTAAGGGCAGTTAGGTTCGTGGTGATTTCAGTACTAGGCGGCTGGCACCTGCTGCGATGGCAGAGAACGGGGCGCGTGCTCCCCGCTGAAATCGTGGATCTACGGGATCACGGGGCTATCAAGCGCCGCAATGGTGGCATGATCGCAACCATTACGGGGCGATATCGCCCCGTTTAGCGCAGGAGGCTTCGGCGCGAGTTCTTGACCCGGTCAACAAGAAGCCACTAGAGTCCAGAAAATGGTCTGCCACGGGATGCAGCGGTGAGGGTTCACGACTTTCTCTCCATCGCCGACTCCATGCCTGCCGACGAGTTCGTCGAGCGGCATCGCGATCCCTTTCTGGTCGAGGTCGCGGGTGCGGCAGATGACGAGGAGTTCAGCACGCGCGTACGCGTCAGTCTCGACGAACTCAACGCGATCGCGGACGGCCGCAAGCTCGATCCCAACGCCGTGGTCCACCGCGTGACCTTCAGCGTTGGGATGAGCCCGATGCCCGGAGCCGTGACCCTGGGCCGCGCGCCGAACTGCGACATCGTGATCGGCGATCCCGAGGTCTCCAAGTTCCACGCCTTCATCAAGCCCGACAGCTCGGCCAAGAGCGGATACGTGATGGCCGACCAGAGCTCGCGCAACGGCACCCAGGTCAACGAGGTGCGACTCGAGCCCAGCGTGCTGGTCCCGCTGGCCCCGGGCGACCGCATCCGGCTGGCCTACGACGTGACCCTGCAGTTCTATCCGCCGCTCGACTTCTGGGCCATGCTCAAGACGCGCTAGGCGGATTCTCCCTGGCAGGCCATCAGAGAGAGAACGGATCAACCGTTCCCGAGCAGAAGTACTCCATGTCCGGCCCGTCGTAGAGCAGCGGGTTCGGTATCGATAGCGGGCCGTTGAATACCTCCTCGGTCACGCTGTCCTCTCTCGATCCGCACGCGTCACCGAGGTACGATATCCGCGTCACCCGCGTGGTAGAGAGCCACGCGCCGTCAGCGTCGAACTCGCAATCGGTGGTCGCGCGTAGCTCGTACTGGCAACGATACTCGATCACGCCGGAGTCGCCCAGAATGACCTCGAGGAGGCGCTGGACCTGCCCGTCCGGCCGGTACCACCACTGGTACAGCCGGTCCTGGAGTGACCGGTATCCACTGTCATACACGGTGTGGAAGTGGACGCACTCCTGCTTGATGCGATCGGTGTGGTCGCGAGTATAGCTGGTGGCGAACAGATCGTCACCGGTTGTTCGCCCCGACTCGTCCTGGTCCCCGGCATGGCGCCCTTCCTCGTCCCAAAACCTCCAGGACTGACCCGTGGCAGCGTTGCGCTCGCACTCGGCCAGGGCATTGCCCTCGAGATTGCCACAGGGCCGGCACTTGGGCAGCGAGTGGAAGTCGTGGTGTCGAAAGTCGTACCCGGTGTACGCCGCGGTCTGACCATCGGCGCGGGTCGCCAGCGGCACCTCGCACCAGGGGCCGACACGCGTGGGGTAGTACTGCGCACGCCAGCGCGGGCGCCCCTTATCGCAGAGCAGCACCACGCTCCCGACCGGCTGCTTGACCCTCCGGCCCCGCGGTTCCTCGCCCGAGGCCAGCAGCGCCTCCACCTCGGCATCCGCGTTGTCGATTGTCTCGGGCATCTCCTCCCAGCTCATCGTGCGATCCGTGCACGAGCCCACGCCGGGAGCCCGGCGATCCGCCTGTGGCAGATCATGATCGGGATCGAGAGAGCGAGGCGCGTCGACGTTATCATCGGCGATCAGGTCGTCGAAGCCGCCGAGATGCGGATCGCGCAGGGCGTCCTGCCAGGAGCCGTACGGCCAGCAGCCGGGCAGGGTGACGAGCAATGCGAGCAGCAGGGCGCTCGGCAACCTCGGCGATCGGGCAATGACCTGTGCTCCGGTCGTCCGGCCGCGCCATCGCGTGCTGCGGGATCGCTGTCGTGGACGCCGCATCCAGCCTCCTCGGTCTGGGGTTGATGCAAGCCGGGTGCCTGCGCGGCTGCGGGTCGGCGCCCGACGCGATCTGTGCTCTAACTATCAGGGATCAAAGCGAATTATCCGGAAGGCCCGCGAGTCCCGATTCACGCCCGAATCCGGGCGCTGCGCAGGTCTTGCAGGGCTCGCAAGTTGTTGCAGCCGGAAATCCGCGCTCAGCGCCCCGGCTTCAGCACGTCGAGGTGCTCGCGCACGGTCAGCCGGGCCTGGATGTAGTCCTCGTGCTGCAGCTTCAGCTCGTCGGCGATCTGCCGGATCATCGCCTCCTCGGTCGTGGAGACCGACTCGTCGGCCGCGGCCACGGCGAATAGGCACTCGAGCAGCGCTAGCTTCTGCTTGCGCGTGGCGATGCGGTCGAACTCGCGCGTGACCTTGAAGTCCTCGGTGCTGCCGCGCGACTCGACCTGGTTGCGCACGATCTGCACCACCAGCTCGGCCTGGGTCTCGAGCAGCCGGCCGTGGTCGCGCACGATGCGCACCATGGCCCGCGTCTCCGCGTCGCTGATCTCGAGGTCGGCGCGCGCGACCCGGCCGAGCACGTACGCAAAGGCCGCCAGCAGGCGCGCCTCGCCCGGCTCGAGCCGCTCGAGCTCCTGCACGATCCGGCGCACCGACTCGGTCTCGGCCTGCACCGGCTCGGGCTCGTCCTGGCCCAGGCCGAGGAACTTGAGGAACGACATCGCAACCTCCCGCCTTCGCCTCGGCTTGGCCTCGGCTTCGGCGTGGCGAGCCCGCCCATGCCGGGGCGCGGGCGACGATAACGGATCGCTGTGCAGGGCGTCAACTCGCCGCGGGTCCGTTGATCGGTCGGGCCGGATCCGGATACAGTGACCCGGGGGTCGAACCATGATCAAAGCTGGAACTCTGGATGCTCTGTTCGCAGTGGTCCTGATCTGCCTTGCCGGCTGCGAAGGCTTCGAGTTCGGCGGGGATTGCGAGTCGCACGCGGACTGCGAGCAAGGGCAATGCTGCGTCAATGGGGATTGCGTGTACCAGGGCGAGGCGTCCTGCGGGGACGCGGACACCGACGCGGACACCGACGCGGACACCGACGCGGACACCGACGCGGACACCGACGCGGACACCGACGGCGATGCGAGCTTCTCCGGCACGGTCGTCGATTTCGCCAGCAAGGTTCCGCTCCAGGGTGTGACGGTCAGGGTGCTGGACAGCACCACGGGCCAGCCGCTCGCCGGTATCACGCCGCAGGTCTCCAGCGCCGAGCAGACGGCCAATGTCCGGTTCGAGGGTCTGCCCTTGGGTGATGTCGGCTTCGTGGTCGTGGGCAGAGCAGGCACTCCGGGACGGGTCGACACGTACCGCTTCGACGTTCCATCCGACAGCCAGGGCGCGCTGCTGTGGTCAATGGACGAGCAGACCTATCAGCTCGCCCCGGCGGCAGCCGGTGTCGCCCTGAAGCCGGGTACAGCGCTGGTCGCGGGCCAGTTTTTCTGGCAGGATGCGTACGGCAACGACGAGGTCGTGGACTGCGGCAGGATCCAGGCCGCGGCCGGAGGCAGCCAGAGCGGAGAGATCCGGTACTTCGGCGAGAACGGCCTGCCCACAACGCTGGAGAATCAGGGCAGCATTAATCCGGCCAACGGCTTGTTCCTGGTGGCCAACCTGACCGCTCCGGGCACGGCAGAGCTCCGCGGCCTCGACCCGCACGGCAACCTGGTCGGCTCGATCAGTTTTCCGGCGTTTCGTGACTCGGCTTTCGTGGCCGATCTGTACGTGGAGAACGGCTACGCCAGCAACCCGGGCGGATGCCCGTAGCCCTTGCTCGGGGACAGCGATGGAAGTCCGCATTCAGTGGTTCGGCCTGAAGGGTGGTTGTCGCTGGACTGGACCGGTCTCGCGGCTCGGATCCGTTCCTCGGGCCCGCCGAGCCGCTTCCGTATTATGAACTCGTTGATTGGCCGGGGCGGCGGACACGGGCCGTCGGGTACGAGGGATGATCCTCGGCCAGCCGATAACCGACCGGGGATCTAGAGGTCAGCAGTATTCGACCCTACAGCAGGTAGTTCTCGAACAGTCCGGCCGCGCCCATGCCGCCGCCGATGCACATCGTCACCACGCCCCACTGCTTCTTGTTGTCGCGCAGCCAGTACATGATCTGCGTGGTGAGCTTGGCGCCGGTGGCGCCCAGCGGGTGACCCAGGGCGATCGCGCCGCCGTTGGGGTTGATCTTGTCGGGATCGAGCCCCTTGGGCACCAGCTCCTTGAGGCTGTACACCGCCTGGCTGGCAAAGGCCTCGTTCAGCTCCCAGCAGTCGATGTCCTTGTAGTCCAGGCCCAGCGGCTTGGCCACCTTCTCCATCAGCCGCGGCACGGCCCGCGCCGGCCCGATGCCCATGTAGTCCGGGTCGAAGGCCACGGTGACGCAGCCGTGGAACTTGCCCCATGGCTTGACGCCCAGCTCCTCGGCCTTGGCGCGGTCCATCAGCAGCACCGCGGAGGCGCCGTCGCTCATCTGCGAGGAATTGCCTGCGGTGACAGTGCCCAGCCCCTCGATCTTGGCCTTGGGGTTGGCAAAGGCGGGCCGCAGCCCGGCCAGGCCCTCGAGCGTGGAGGGACGCGGGCCCTCGTCCACCTCGTAGATGAAGTCCTTGCGGTTGCCCTTGCCGTCGTACTTGTACGCGGGCAGCGGCACGATCTGCTCCTTGAAGTGGCCTTCCTTGTTCGCGCGGATCGCCTTGTTGTTGCTCTCCAGCGCGAAGGCGTCCTGCTCCTCGCGGGTGATGCCGTACTTCATCGCCACGTTCTCGGACGTCTGGCCCATGCTCACGTAGGCCCGCGGGTAGTTCTCGGCCATCCACGGATTGGGCACGATCTTGTTCCCGCCCATCGGGATCATGCTCATCGTCTCGGTCCCGCCGCCGATCCCCACGTCGATCATCCCGGCCATGATGTCCAGGTTGATTAGCCAGATCGCCTGCATCCCCGAGCTGCAGTAGCGGTTGATCGTCATCGCCGGGATCTCGTCCGGGAACTCGGCCCGGTGCACGGCCTGGCGGGCTACGTTCATGCCCTGCTCGGCCTCGGGCATGGCGCAGCCCATCACCACGTCCTCGATCAGCTCGGGCTTGATGCCGGCCCGCTTGACGACCTCCTTCACCACCACTCCGGCCATGTCGTCGGGCCGGGTGTGCACCAGACTGCCTCGCTTGGCCCTACCCACGGCGGTGCGGCACGCAGCAACGATTACAGGGTCTCCCATATCTCTATCCTCCGTTCAGGCGTCGTTTCAGTTGCGCAGCGGCTTGTTGTTCATCAGCATGTACTGGATGCGCTCGATCGTCTTCTCCTCGCCCAGCAGGCTCATGAAGGCCTCGCGCTCCATGTCCAGCAGCTCTTGCTCGCTGATCGTCTGTCCCTCGAAGCGGTCTCCGCCGCCCAGGATGTGGGCCAGCTTGTTGGCGATCTTCTGGTCGTGCTCCGAGGCCCAGCCCGAGTTCTTCATGCCCTCGGCCGCGATCATGAACGCCGCCTTGGCGCTTGCGCCGCCCACGCGGATATCGCTCCGCGGCTTGCCCGGATCGAAGCCGGCCTGGGCCAGGCCCAGCGCCATCCGCTTGGCCTCGTGCATCAGGTAGTCCTTGTTGGCCACCATCACGTCGTTCTTGCGCAGGATGCCGAAGTCCTGCGCCTGCTTGAAGCCCACCGCCACCTTGGCCGTGGCCACGTTCTCGAAGGCGACCTTGTGCACGCCCAGCATCGGCACATCGGCGCCGTCGACCAGGCCCTCCTCCATTCGCAGCACCATCTCCTTGCAGCCGCCGCCGGCCGGGACCAGGCCCACGCCGACCTCGACCAGGCCGATGTAGGTCTCGGCCGCGCCGATCACCTTCTGGCCGTGCATGCAGGTCTCGCAGCCGCCGCCGAGCGCCATGCCGGACGGGGCGACCACGATCGGCCGCTTGCAGTACTTCATCCGCATGTGCACGTCCTGCAGCGCCTTGACCATCGCCTCGACCATCTCGGCCTGGTCGTTCTGCATGCCCATCAGCACCATGAAGATGTTGGCGCCCACGCAGAAGTTGTCGGCGTGGTTGCTCACGATCGCCGCCTCGAACTTGCCCTCCTCGAGCAGGTCAACCATCTGGCCGAACATCTCGATGATCTCGTTGTCGATCGAGTTCATCTTGGTGTGGTGCTCGAAGCAGATGCAGCCGTCGCCGATGTCCCAGATCGTGGCGCCGTCGTTGCTGGCGATTTTCTTCTCCTGGCCCAGCTCGGGCAGCAGGATGATCTTCGGGTCCTCCTCGAGCTCGACGTACTCGTGCTTGACCAGGTCGTAGTAGAACTTCTTGCCCTTGTCTTCCTTGTAGAAGCAGGTGTTGCCCTTGGCCAGCATGGCCTCGACGTTGGCCGGCACCGGACGGCCCTCCTTCTTCAGCCGGTCGACCACGTTCTGCACGCCGATGGCGTCCCAGCCCTCGAAGGGGCCGGCCTTGTTGTTGAAGCCCCACTTCATCCCGCGGTCGATCTCGAGGATGCGGTCGGCGATCTCGGGCACGCGGTTGGCCGCGTAGCACAGGCCCTCGGACACGACCTTCCAGGCGAACTCGGCGGCCTTGTCGTCGCCGCCGAGCAGCGCGTTGATCTGCTCGGTCGGGTCCTCCTTGAGCTTCTTGGCCGCGCCGATCGAGTCGTAGCGGAACTTCTCCACCGGCACGTAGTCCATCGTCTTCCAGTCGAGGACCAGCTTCTCGCGCTTGGGGCCCTTCTTGTAGAAGCCGCCCTTGGTCTTGATGCCGAGCCACTTGTTCTCGACCATCTTCTTCAGCACGTCCGGCGGCGCCACCACGTCGCGCTGGTCGTCTTCGGGGCACTCGTCGACGATCGTCTGGGCCACGTGCGCCAGGGTGTCGAGGCCCACCAGGTCCGCGGTCTTGAAGGCCGCGGTCTTGGGGCGGCCCATCGCATCGCCGACGATCGAGTCGACCTCGTCGATGCGCATGTCCATCTCCTGCATCAGGCGCAGGGTGTACATCATGCCGTGCACGCCGATGCGGTTGGCCACGAAGTTGGGCGTGTCCTTGGCCCAGATCACGCCCTTGCCCAGCACGTCGGCGCAGAAGGCCTCCATCTGCTTGAGCAGCGCCGGATCGCAGGCCGGGTGCGGCACGATCTCCAGGAGCTTCATGAAGCGCACCGGGTTGAAGAAGTGCGTGCCCATGAAGTGGGACTTCATCCCGTCCGAGCAGTCCTCGCTCATCTTGTTCACGGACAGGCCCGAGGTATTGGTGCTGACGATGCTGTCCGGGTTGCGGTGCTGGTCGACACGCGCCAGGACCTGCTTCTTGATGTCCATCCGCTCGACCACGACCTCGATGATCCAGTCGCAGTCCTTGATCTTCTCGAAGTCGTCGTCGAAGTTGCCGATCTGGATGTGGTCGATGACCTTCTTGCTGTAGAGCGCCGAGGCCGGCGGCTTCCACTTCAGCGCGGCCTTCATCGAGTCGGCGGCGAGCTTGTTGCGGACCTTGGGGTCCTTGTCCTTGCGCTTCTTCTCGGCATCTGAGAGCATGTTGTCGAAGGGCACGATGTCGAGCATCAGCACCTCGAGCCCGCAGCCGGCCAGGTGTCCGGCGATGGCCATGCCCATCACGCCCGAGCCGAGCACGGCGGCTTTCTTGATCTCACGTTCCATCCGAGCGACCTCCTCACGCATAGCGGCGCGCGCTGGTATTGAGACTGGCTGTCCATTGCTGGGAGCCCAGCATGGGCCCTGTTTTGGCTAGATGCGTCACGGACGGGATTCTACCCATTCGGCGCACTGTGTCAAGAGGCATGAATCGCATAATGCTGCCATTCCTCAACCAACCTTTATTGCGAAGTTTTTCGGTGAACAGCGGTTCGCTTCTTGACACGGGACGTCAAAACTCCTAGCGTACTATGCATGAGCCGCAAGCGGATCGCCATTGCTCTGGTGGCCATGGTTCTTGGCAGCGTGCTGCTGTACCGGTCCTGCGCGGGCGAGGACGAGCCGCTCACCGAGGAAGATCGGATCAGGCGCGCCTTTGACGAGGTGGCGCGGCTTGCCGACGACAAGGACCTCTCGGGCCTGCTCGAGTACATCGCCGAGGACTACCGGGACGAGCAGAGAGCGAGCAAGCAGGACGTGCGGCGCATGCTCGCGGCGTACTTCCTGCGCTCGCGGAGCGTGGGCGTGTACTTCCGCGACCTGCGAGTGACCGTGCACTCCGAGGCCGAGGCCGAGGTGCGCCTGCGCGCGGTCCTCACTCGCGGTCAGGGCATGGTCGGCGAGGTGATCCCGACCAATGCGACGGTGTACGATTTCTGGATCGAGCTGGCCAGGATCGACGACGCGTGGAGGATCACCTCGCATCGCCGTCAGCGGGTGCGCGGCGGAGCGTTCTAGGCCTGCGCGGTTTCGCTCGATCGTGCCGGAAAAGTCACACCATGTCACACATGTGAATACTGTTCACGCTTTCCGGCCCGGTGCTTACGTGTAAGTGGTTTAAATCATTGGGTCATGATTCCGGCGTGGATCTTGCTTGAAATTCGCTCCCGGTTCCAGCGGAGGAGCGAGCCCGATGAGTCAGCGCTACCCGATCAACGCGATCACGCATATCCACACTGCCGCATCCAATGGCGCCGCGTCCGAGATGGATCCGGTGATCGGCACCGCCATGAAGCAGGTGCTCGGCGAGGACAACCCGGCCCGCTGGAGCGAATGCTTCACCCGGGTGGAGCGGCTGGCGCGCCTGCTCGATCATCCGTGGCAGGAGCCGCCCGTCGGGATCATCGCGATCACGGATCACCAGAATCCGCGCAGCCACACGCTGCCCGACGATCTGCTGCGCGCCGCGGCCAACGAGCCGCGCCTTGCCGCCTGTGGCGAGCTCGCCTGCATCGATCAGGACGTGGACGGCGAGTACCGCAACGCGCCCGAGGTGCTGGTGTACGGCAGCGGCGATCCAGTGGACGGGCCGTACGGTCCGCACTACGGCATCTCCCAGGCCCTGCTCGACGAGATCTTCGATGTCTGCCGCGTGCCCGGCCGCCGCGAGATCCAGACCTCGCGCGTGGTCGATTTCTGCGCCGAGCGCGGGCTGGCCTGCGCCCTGGCGCATCCCTTTGACGGGCACCAGCTCTCGCTCGAGGCCTGCTTCGATCTGATCTCCCGCGCGCGCTTCGTGGAGACCGTGAACGGCGGCTTCCCCGCGGTGAGCACACGCATCATGCAGGACCTGGTGGCCTTCCAGAACAGGCTCGTCGCGGGCTGGCGTGTGGCGCCGGAGACCGCGATCCGGTACCCGCTGGTACGGCGCCTCGCCGAGCGCATCGTGGAGGATCAGCGCGGCGCATTGCATCCCTGGGGCGGCTCGGACTCGCACTCCCACGCCTTCGATCGGGTCACGATGCGCTTCCTGGCGCATCGTCCGGATCCCACGGCCGGGGATTTCTTCCGCGCGATGCTCGAGCGCTCGGTCGAGGATCTGCTGCTCGACGGCACCTTCGGCGTGCAGGGCCGGCCCGGCTCGGCGATGTCCGTGCTCGACGACGTGGTGCGTATCGTGGCGCGCAACATGTGGAGCATCCGCAGGCAAGTTCCGCCGTCGCGGGCCTGGCCGTTGATGGTGACCACGCGCCGCATCGTGGCCCAGGAGCTGGGCAAGCGGTCCCAGCATCGCGTCGAGCAGGTCAAGGAGGCAGGCCGCCGGTTCCCGTCGAGCCGTGTGCTGGCCCAGATGGTTCCGCCGGTCGGACGCCAGGCAGCTCGCCAGCGCTGGCCGCAGCTGATCTCCTCTTCGGCGGAGTAGGCCTGGCAAGCCCTGCTCCGCCCCCTGTGATATCTCGATAGACTTTTTTTTTTGCAGCGCGCGACAGAATCCCCGATTGACACCATTGGAAATGCGGCTATACTGTATAATTGTAGGAGGGACGGAAGCGGGGCAACACAGGGGCGAGGCGACTGCGATGACAGACTCACCCATCTCCTGCGGCCGTTCTCCGATAGAATCCTCCAGGGACAGGCGCATCGGGCTGCGCTTCCGCGACGTTGCAGGCCTGGCACAGCGCCTGGACAGGGAACTCGGTCAGGGCCGGCTCACGGTCCCGGATCGCCGACCATCCCAGCCGGGTGAGCGAGTGATGGTCTCGATCAGCCTGCCTGGCTGCCAGCGACTGGTCGAGGCGCCGGCCCGGGTCGAGAGCGTGATCGACCGCGGACCAGAAGCTCTCGGCGCCATGGTGCTGCGCCTGTCCGGGCCGGCTGCCCGCCTGCCCGCACTGCTCAAGCGCTTCGTGCGGGAGTGTCGCGGCGAGTTGTGCGCCGAGGCCGCGAGAAACGGCCGCCCCGCTCCGCAATGCTTGATGGCGCTGCCCGGTGGCCTCGGATCCTCCGGTACCAACGGGAGCGGAAGCCAGAAGGCCGGGAACGGAAGCCAGAAGGCGGCCGAGATCGGGGAACCGACTGCCCCGGTGCTGTCTATGCCGTCGGATGAATCCATGAGCGCTCGCCGTGGGCGACGGCCGTCTGGCGTGTTTGCCCGCCAGGATCGCAAGGCCACGACTCCTCCGGGAGGCACACGGTTGACCGGCATGAACCGTGACAAGTCGTCCGTGCTCGTCGAGAAGGCTTGCAGGACACTGCAGGCGAAGGGCAAGCAGCGAGCGCAACGCATGCTGCGGATGGCGCTCGCCATAGATCCGGGCAACCACAAGGCCCGGGCGTTGCTCAAATACATCGACAGCGCCGAAGCCTGAGCCGGCAGCGGCGAGGCATGTCTCGCTCCAACACCAGCCGTATTCTCCATTGCTGTTCTTGATTGACGTACCTTCGACCTGGATTTAAAGTCAATTGAAGAGAGCAACTTGGAGGTCGGAGTGAGCGGGGGACCGCAGCATGGAGACGGTGATCGAGGCGCGGACTCCAGCGCGCGCAAGCTCGCCGTTCGCTTCCGGGATCTCGACGGCCTGAAGCGTCAGCTCGAAGGTGCGATCCGCAAGAACTTGATCCTGGTGCCCGATCGCAATCCGTCACCAGCCGGAACGGCGGTGGAGCTGACGATCTCGCTGCCCGAGTGCCACCGGCTGATCTATGTGGCGGGACACGTGGACAGGGTGATGCAAGCCGCGGGCGATCGCCCGCCAGCGATGCTGCTGCGCTTTGACGAGTCGGCCGCCGGGCTGCCCAGCATGCTCGACAAGTTCATCCACGGCTGCAAGGGCGTGCGCTGCCGGCAGCTCGAGCAGAGCCTGGGTGCGTTTCCCGAATGCGACCTGTCTCCGGATGGCCGGGCAGACCACGTGATCAAGCGCCCGACCAGCGAGATGGAACAGGTGCCGCTCCGACCGGCCGGCTCGACCGCAACGAGGCGTACCCGCCCGCCCTCGGGCGTGGTGCCCGTGGCGCGGGTCAGGCCGGTGGATCGCTCGCGGCCGCCGAGCGGCGCCATGCCTAAGGTCAATCCAGACCTGCTCGATCCGAACAAGCGCAGCACCTTGGTCGGCATGCAGTCCGCGCCGGGGCGGGCGGGCTTTGCGCCCTCGATGCCGCCGCCGCCCGGCTCGGAGATCGTGCCCGAGGACGAGGCCAAGGCGAAAAAGAAGAAGGGGCCACACAAGAAGAAGCGCCCCTCGCTGCTCAACCTGCCAATCTTCGGCCGCAAGAAGCAGGAGGAGGAGGAAGAGAAGAAGGACAAGCCTGCGGCCAGCGGCCCGCGGCTGAGCGGCGAGGCGGCGGACAAGGCGGCGTCGATCCTGCACCAGGCGCGCCAGCTGATCGCGAACAAGGAGGAGGGCAAGGCGCTCGGCCTGCTGCGCATGGCCCTGGCCTTTGATCCGGACAACAGCGAGGCCAAGATGCTGCTGCAGGAGACCGAGGCCACGTACAAGCCCACGTTCGGCAAGTAGCCGGGCTGAAGATCCAAAGATTCGTCAGATATAGAAGCGGTGCGGCACTTCTCGGGGAAGGGCGCCGCACCGCAGTCCGACGGCGTCTGGCGCAGGTAGCCGGAAGGATGCCGCCGGACAGCTTCAGTTTACCACGGATCACTCCAGCGAGGAACCCGGGAAGATTGTCGCGCCCCGCTGTCAATTGCTTCAGGGCCGCTCGAGGTGCAGGCAGTCGCCGACCTCCACGGCTTCGATCCCCGAGTCCGTGGCCACGAGCAGGGCAAAATCATCACGAATATCAACGGCCTCTCCGATAAGCTCGCCGCGCGGCAGGCGAACGCGCACGCGCCTCCCGAGCGTGCTCGCTCGCGCGCGCCAGCGTTGTAGCAGCGCCTCGCCGCCCTGCTCCGCCAGGCCAGCCAGCTTGCGATCGAGGCGCTCCACGATGCGTCTGGCCAGCGCCTCGGGCGTTGGGCCGGGTTGCCCGTCGAGCTCCTCGGCGATCGAGGTGGGCTCGTACTCCAGGCTCTGGTCCGGGGACACGGCGGCGACGTTCACACCGAGCCCGAGCAGGACAAAGGTCTGCACGCCCCGCGGCAGCATCTCTGCGAGCAGCCCGCAGATCTTGCGATCGCGGACCAGCACGTCGTTGGGCCACTTGAGACCGGCGTCGATGCCGAGCTCGTCCCGCAGGCAGTCGACCACGGCCAGGCCGCCGGCCACCGCGTGCAGCACCGGCTGGACGTCCGGGATCGCCGGAACAGACACGGTCAGGTACAGCCCGCCCCCGGGCGAGAGCCAGGTCCGGCCGTGGCGGCCGCGGCCCGCGGTCTGGCCGCGGGCGAGCACGACCGCCTCGCCGAGCCGCCCGGCCTCGATCTCCTCGCGGAGGTAATCGCTGGTGGAGCGGACCCGATCGAGGAGGACCCAGGTGCGCCCGGAGTGCTCCACGGTCAGGGCTCGGTGCTCGTGGCTCCGAGCTTGGCCAGCAGCTGTCGCTCGATCCCCTGAGCCTGCTCCAGGGCCTTGCGCAGCTGGGTCAGGCCGAAGGCGACCTCGCGCTGACCGGGCTGGTCCTGGAACTTGGCCTCGATCGAGTCCTCGAGCGAGGGCGCGAGCGCCTCGCGGGCCGCGGAGTACGACGTCGAGAGCGACTCCACCAGCGGCGCCGACTCGGGCGGAAGGCCGGGCCTGGCCGCCTCGAGCAGCTCCTGCATCCGGCCCAGCGAGCGCGTCAACGCGCCGGCCGCATGCTGCTGGCACTGCCAGCTGCCCGTACCGCAGAAACGGCAGAAGGGCAGGATCGCGAGGCGGGAGCGCCAGATGTCCAGCGCGCCCAGACCGTACTTCCAGTCCGGCTCGGCGCCGACCTCGGGCACCGGACTGGTGGCCGCGATCCGTGCGGCCGTCTCGAAGGCGTGGCGCAGCAGGACCACGTCGTCGGCGACCGGCGCGCCGCCCGTCGGTTTGACGAGCACCACCACCTCGGGCGGGAAGTCGAGGGAAGCCTCGTCGGCCCCGCCAGAGGGGTGGCCGTACAGCGTGTCGGACTCGCCCGCGTACCGGGTGACCAGGCCCCAGTTCACCACGCCGCCGCGCGACCAGCCGCTCGAGGCCAGCACCGGGCGGCCTGCATCCAGCTCGGCCAGCACCGGCTCGTGGTGATGCTCGGAGAAGCGGTCGCGGCGCTGCTTGAGCGAGTCGAGGGCCGCCGCGTTCGGATCGTCGAACATCGGGTTCTGCTCGAGCACGGTCAGCTCCAGACCGAGCCTGTTGCCGGCCAGCGAGAGGCCTAGCGCGCGGCCGCCGCGGGTCCACTCGGCGGGGCAGGCCCTGGGATGGGCAGCCAGCAGCCGGGCCGTGCCAGTGGCCGCGGCCACACGGTACGGTGCCGAGGGTGTGACGCCGTGGAAGCGCTGCAGCGCGCGCAGCGATGCGATCAGCGACTCGTCGCGGCTCGCTTCCGGGTCGGCCGTGGCCGCGTACTCGACGGACACGTTCGGGTGTCTTGGAGCCTCCTGCTTGGTGGCCAGCTCGGCGCAGGACGCTACGAGCAGTGCATGGGGGATGAGCAGCGCTGCGATCTTTCGCATGGGCCCCTCCTCGGCCGTTGATCGCGCGCTACCATAGCACCGGGCCGCGGCCCGGGCAATCTGGAGAAGTAGAATTCCACAGCGGCCGCAAGCCCGTCGGATCTGCGCGTTGACACACCAGGAACCCCACGCTACCATGCGCGCGCCGCGGGCGCGAAAGCCCGCGGGGACAGGGAGGCGAGACATGCGCAAGGTGGTGATCGCGAGCGCGACGCGCACGCCCGTTGGCGACTTCAACGGCACGCTCTCCGGCATCCCGGCGGACCGGCTGGGCGCCCTGGCGATCGAGGAAGCGGTGAAGCGCGCCGGCATCGACAAGGACACCGTGGACGAGGTGATCATGGGCAACGTACTGCCGCACGGCCTGGGCCAGAACCCGGCGCGGCAGGCGATGATCAAGGCCGAGCTGCCCTGGATGACCGGTGCGATCACCGTGAACAAGGTCTGCGGGTCCGGGCTCAAGGCCGTGATGCTGGCTGCGCAGGCCATCGCCTGCAACGACGCCGACGTGGTCGTGGCCGGCGGTATGGAGAACATGAACCTCTGCCCGTACATGCTGCCCAAGGCGCGCACCGGGTACCGCATGGGCGACGCCAAGCTCGTGGACGGCATGGTCCGCGATGGGCTGTGGGACGTGGTCAACGACTTCCACATGGGGCTGACCGCCGAGCTGGTGAGCGACAAGTTCGACGTCACGCGTGAGGCGATGGACGCCTGGGCCGCGGGCAGCTACAGCAAGGCGATCGACGCCCGGGACAGCGGGCGCTTCGACGAGGAGACCTTTGCGGTGGAGATCCCGCGGCGCAAGGGGGATCCGATCGCCTTCCGTCGAGACGAGACGCCCCGGCCCACCTCCCTCGAGACGCTGGCCAAGCTGCGCTCCGCCTTCAAGAAGGACGGTCGTGTCACCGCGGGCAACTCGTCCAAGATCTCGGACGGCGCGGCCGCGCTGGTGGTGATGGCGGAGGAGGTGGCGCAGAGCCACGGGGTCACGCCGATCGCCCGCGTCGGCGCGCAGGGCGCGGCCGGCGTGCCGCTGGAGGACGTGCTGGTTGCCCCGATGCTCTCGATCCCGCGCGTGCTGAAGAAGGCCGGGATGGAGATCAGCGACATCGAGCTGCACGAGATCAACGAGGCCTTTGCCACCAGCACCGTGGCGATCGTGCGCAAGCTCGATATCGACGAATCGATCGTCAACGTCAACGGCGGCGCCGTGGCGATGGGGCACCCCATCGGCTGCTCGGGCGCCCGGGTGCTGGTGACCCTGCTGCATGCCCTCAAGCAGCAGGACAAGACCGTGGGCATGGCCTCGCTCTGCCTCGGTGGCGGCGAGGCGGTGACGTTGATCGTGGAGCGGATCTAGGCTTTGGGCTTTAGGCTTTTGACTTTAGACTCGTAACCCCGGAGGAACCTCATGGACATCGTGATTGCGAGCATCGCGCGGACCGCGGTGGGCAGCTTTGGCAAGGGTCTCAAGGACGTGAGCGCGACCCGCCTCGGCGAGGTCGCGGTGACCGAGGCGCTGAAGCGCGCCGGCGTGGCGCCGGAGCAGGTCGACGAGGTGTGGCTCGGCTGCGTGCTGCAGGCCGGGCTGGGACAGAACGTGGCCCGGCAGGTAGCGGTCAACGTCGGCATCCCAGTGGAGCGGACCGCGGTAACGCTGAACCAGGTCTGCGGCTCGGGCCTGCGGGCGATCGGCGTCGCGGCCAGCCTGCTCCAGGCCGGCGAGGGCGAGATCTACGTGGCCGGCGGCACCGAGAGCATGAGCCAGGCGCCCTTTGCCGTGCCCAAGGCCCGCTGGGGTGCCCGGATGGGCGACGCCGAGTTCAAGGATCTGATGATCTACGACGGCCTGTTCGAGATCTTCAATAACTACCACATGGGCTGCACCGCCGAGAACATCGCCGAGAAGTACGGCATCACCCGCGAGGAGCAGGATCGGTTCGGGCTCACCTCGCAGCAGCGGGCGCTGGCCGCGATCGAGGCGGGCCGCTTCAAGGACGAGATCGTGCCCGTGGAGATCCCGCAGCGCAAGGGGGATCCCAAGATCTTCGACACCGACGAGCACCCGCGCGCGACCAGCCCCGAGGCCCTGGCCAAGCTGCGCCCGGCGTTCCAGAAGGACGGCACGGTCACCGCGGGCAATGCCTCGGGCATCAACGACGGTGCGGCCGCGGCCGTGGTGATGAGCGCGGACAAGGCCAAGCAGCTCGGCATCGAGCCGCTTGCGCGCATCGTGTCCTATGCCACGGCCGGCGTGGATCCGGCGTACATGGGCCTCGGTCCGATCCCGGCCACGCGCAAGGCCTTCGAGCGGGCCGGGATGACCGTGGGCGACATGGACCTGATCGAGGCTAACGAGGCCTTTGCCTCCCAGGCGCTGGCCTGCATCCGTGATCTCGAGCTGCCGACCGACATCACCAACGTCAACGGCGGCGCGATCGCCCTCGGTCACCCCATCGGCGCGTCGGGCGGGCGCATCCTGAGCACGCTGATCTACGAGATGCAGAGGCGCGAGTTGAAGCGCGGCCTGGCCACGCTGTGCGTGGGCGGCGGCATGGGTGTGGCGATGATCGTGGAAAGGGGATAGCGATGGACGTCAAGAAGTTCGGAGTTGTCGGCGCGGGTCAGATGGGCAACGGCATCGCCCAGGTGGCGGCCGCCTCGGGCCTGGATGTGGTGATGCTCGATATCGCCCAGGAGTTCGTCGACAGGGGCCTGGCCACGATCGGCAAGAGCCTGGAGCGGATGGTCAAGAAGGAGAAGATCTCGGCCGAGGACAAGGACGCGATCCTCGGCCGCATCCAGGGCACCACGAGCTACGACGACATGAAGGACGTCGACTTCGTGGTCGAGGCGGCCACCGAGCGGCTGGATCTCAAGCTGAAGATCTTCCAGCAGCTCGACGAGATCTGCCGCGCGGGCGTGGTGCTGGCCACCAACACCTCGTCGATCTCGATCACCAAGATCGCGGCCGCGACCAAGCGCCCCGAGCTGGTGATCGGCATGCACTTCATGAACCCGGTGCCGGTGATGAAGCTGGTGGAGGTGATCCGCGGGCTGGCGACGACGGAGGACTGCTTCAAACTGACCTGGGCGCTGTCCGAGAAGTTCGGCAAGACGCCGCTGCAGTCTGACGATGTGCCGGGCTTCATCGCCAACCGGATTCTGATGCCGATGATCAACGAGGCGTGCTACGCGCTGTTCGAAGGCGTGGGCACGGCCGAGGCGATCGACGGCGTGATGAAGCTGGGCATGAACCATCCGATGGGCCCGTTGACCCTGGCCGACCTGATCGGGCTCGACACCTGCCTGGCAATCCTGCGGGTGCTGCACGAGGGGCTGGGCGATCCCAAGTACCGGCCCTGTCCGCTGCTGGTCAAGCACGTGGATGCCGGCTGGCTGGGCCGCAAGACCGGCCGCGGTTTCTACGATTACTCCTAGATCGGCTCCGGGGACGGGAGTGTGAGCCCCGCTGCGCCGTGCCTGGCTGCATGGGACGGCGCGGCTGTCCATTTCGGCGGTGACGTCCAGGCCTGCGCCACCCTCTGCTACAGCGACTGTTCCGGCTCGCTGATCCTGGGCAACCTGGCCGAGCAGAGCCTGGCCGAGATCCTCGACGGGCCGCGCGCCCGGGAGCTGCGCCGGCGGCTGCTCGAGGGCGATCTCGATGCCGATCTGTGCTGCCATCACTGCGATCGGCTCGACACCTGCAACCTGTACGGCGATCCCGTGGACGGTCGAGCCTCGAGGACCGGCATCCTCGAGGCGGGGAGCGCTCATGCGCGTCACGACCTGGCCCCGACGCCCCTGCGCCGCCTCGAGCTGTGCCTGACCGACCTCTGCAACATGCGCTGCGAGATGTGCCCGCTGACCCACGGGCGGGTCTCCCCGCGCGGCATGGCCTCCCGCGGATTCCTGCCCGTGGAGATGCTCGAGTCCTGCCTGCGGGACATCAACGGTCCGCTCGCCGGTGCTCCCGAGGTCGGCGTGTGGCTGCACTGGATCGGTGAGCCGCTGCTCCATCCGGAGCTCCAGCGCATCATCGACTGCGTCGCGGCCGCCGGAGAGCGTTTCCGTCTGCACCTCGTGACCAACGCCATCGGGCTCGGTCCGGAGCTGTGCGATGCCCTGCTCGACATGCCGGGGCGGCACAGCGTCTCGGCGTCGCTGAACGCGCTGACCGATGGGACCTACCAGCGCGTGAACGGCTCGCAGATGCGCGATCGGGTGTACGGCAACCTGATGCACTTCCTCGATCGGCGCCGGCGCCTGGGCCTCGAGGACAGCTGGACCGTGGGTGTGTCCGCCGTGGTCGTGGCCAGCAATCTCCTCGAGCTGCCGGCCTTCGTGGGGCACTGGCAGGACGTGTTCCGCGAGCGCGGCGGCGAGGCAACGATCTCCCTCAACGGTAAGGGCGCCGCCTCGAGGAACAGCATCTTCCTGTTGACCGAGGTCGAGCGCCCCGAGTCCCGGGCCCTGTTCCGTGAGGCGCTGCGCAGCCTCGACCTCGGGGTGCCGGAATGGAACCTCGAGGCCTCCCGGACGGCCGATGCCATGGTGAGGGCGTACGCGCTCGGTCAGCCGCCGCCGGCCAATGTACCTGCCGACGCCGGGGGAGTGGACCCGCGGGATCTGCGGGCTGTGGTCGACGCGATGTACGCTGCGGGTCACGACGAGACGGCGCGATGCCTCGTGAGTCACGCGATCGAGTGGCCCGGCGCCAGACCGCAGCTCCTGTTCCTGCTGCATCGACACGACGAGTGGCGGTTGGTGGTCGAGCACGCGGACCGCTGGCTGGAGCGGGATCCCGGGCAGCCGTACTTGCTGTGGATCCGCGGTGCGGCGCGCGGCCGGCTGGGCGACATCGAAGGCGCGCTGGTCGATCTGGAGCGCTGTCTGGAGGGTGGGGGAACAATCGGCTTCACCTACGAGGTGCACGACAGCCTGGCCGAGATGTACCTGGCAAGCGGCGACCGCGATCGGGCCGAGGAGCACGCCCGGCGCGCGCTGGAGATCGCGCCGGACAAGGTGCAGACCCGGTTGCTGCTCGAGGGGATCGAGATCGACCTCCAGTACCTCGCCGGGCAGCGGGAGCAGGCCCGGAATCGGGCATCCGAGCTGCTCGGCGCGTCCGGCGCCGGCTCGCGATCGTTGCTCTTCCTGTACCGCAACCAGGACTACGCGGCGGCCGAGGAGCAGGCGAACCTCGTGCTCGAGCGGTGTCCTGACGAGCCGTACGCGCTCTTCATCCGCGGTGCGGCTCGAGGCTTCCTGGGCGAGCTGAAAGGGGCGCAGTCCGACCTGGAGTCGTGCCTCGCCGGGGCGGTGGGTGAGGGCTTTGCCGACGCAGCGCACGAGGGCCTGGCCGGGGTGTTTCTCTCGCTGGGCGACCGCGCCCGCGCCCGCGAGCAGGCCGAGCTCGCGCTGGCCATCGCCCCGCACAGGGCACAGACGCGGCGGTTGCTGGAGGGGATCGCGATCGACGAGATGTACCAGCGGGGGGAGCGCGATGCAGCGCGAGCCCGGGTCGCGCGCGCGCTGGAGTCGTCCGGCGCGGATCCTCGGCTGCTGTTCGTGCTGCACCGCAACCAGGACTATCAGGCGGTGGTGGATCTGGCGAGCCGGCTGCTGGAGCGTCGTCCGGGCGAGGCGTACGCGCAGTGGATCCGGGGCGCGGCTCGCGGTTTCCTGGGCGAGCAGGGGGGCGCGCTGTCCGATCTCGAGTCCTGTCTCGCGGGTGCGGCGCGAGAGGGCTTTGCCGACGAGGTGCACGATAGCCTGGCCAGGGTGTTCCTCTCGTCGGGCGATCGTACCCGCGCCCGGGAGCAGGCCGAACTCGCGCTGGCCGTAGCGCCGCACAGGGAGCAGACGCGGCGGCTGCTGGAGGAGATCGCGATCGACGAGCTGTACCAGCGGGGGGAGCGCGAGGCAGCGCGGATCCGGGTCGCGCGCGCGCTGGAGTCGTCCGGCGCGGATCCTCGGCTGCTGTTCGTGCTGCACCGCAACCAGGACTACCAGGCGGTAGTGGATCTGGCGAGCCGGCTGCTGGAGCGTCGTCCGGGCGAGGCGTACGCGCAGTGGATCCGGGGCGCGGCTCGCGGTTTGCTGGGCGAGCTGGATGGCGCGCTGTCCGATCTCGAGTCCTGCCTCGCAGGTGCGGTGCGCGAGGGCTTTGCCGACGCGGTGCACGACAGCCTGGCCGAGGCGTACCTGGCGCTGGGCGACCGGGCCCGCGCCCGTGAGCAGGCCGAGCTCGCGCTGGCCGTCGCGCCGCACAAGGAGCAGACGCGGCGGCTGCTGGAGGGGATCGCGATCGACGAGCTGTACCAGCGGGGGGAGCGCGATGCAGCGCGGACCCGGGTCGCGCGGGCGCTGGAGTCGTCCGGCGCGGATCCCCGGCTGCTGTTCCTGCTGCACCGCAACCAGGACTTCGAGGCAGTGGTGGATCTGGCGAGCCGGCTGCTGGAGCGTCGTCCGGGCGAGGCGTACGCGCGGTGGGTCCGGGGCGCGGCTCGCGGTTACCTGGGCCAGTCGGAAGCGGCGCTATCCGACCTGGAATCGTGCCTGTCGGGCGCCAAGAGCCAGGGTTTTGCCGACGAGGTGCACAGCAGCCTGGCCGAGGTGTACCTTGCGCTGGGCGACCGGGCCCGAGCCCGGAAGCAGGCCGAGCTCGCGCTGGCCGCAGCCCCGCACAGGGCACAGACGCGGCGGCTGCTGGAGGGGATCGCGATCGACGAGCTGTACCAGCAGGGCGAACGCGATGCAGCGCGGACCCGGGTCGCGCGCGCTCTGGAGTCGTCCGGCGCGGATCCCCAGCTGCTGTTCCTGCTGCACCGCAACCAGGACTTCGAGGCAGTGGTGGATCTGGCGAGCCGGCTGCTGGAGCGTCGTCCGGGCGAGGCGTACGCGCAGTGGATCCGGGGTGCGGCTCGCGGTTTTCTGGGCGAGCTGGATGGCGCGCTGTCCGATCTCGAGTCCTGTCTCGCGGGTGCGGTGCGCGAGGGCTTTGCCGACGCGGTGCACGACAGCCTGGCCGAGGCGTACCTGGCGCTGGGCGACCGGGCCCGCGCCCGTGAGCAGGCCGAGCTTGCGCTGGCCGTCGCGCCGCACAAGGAGCAGACGCGGCGGCTGCTGGAGGGGATCGCGATCGACGAGCTGTACCAGCGAGGCGAGCGCGATGCAGCGCGGACCCGGGTCGCGCGCGCGCTGGAGTCGTCCGGCGCAGATTCCCGGCTGCTGTTCCTGCTGCACCGCAACCAGGACTACCGGGCGGTGGTGGATCTGGCGAGCCGGCTGCTGGAGCGTCGTCCGGGCGAGGCGTACGCGCAGTGGATCCGGGGCGCGGCTCGCGGTCTGCTGGGCGAGCTGGATGGCGCGCTGTCCGATCTCGGGTCCTGCCTCGCGGGTGCGGTGCGCGAGGGCTTTGCCGACGCGGTGCACGACAGCCTGGCCGAGGCGTACCTGGCGCTGGGCGATCACGAGCAGGCCGAGGAGCACGCCCGGCGCGCGCTGGAGATCGCGCCGCACAAGGCACAGACGCAGCGGCTGCTGGAGCGGATCCGGGGCGCGTGACCCGGATCGGGTCGGCACCACGTCGCGTTCCGCAATCGGACCGGCGCCGGTTGACGGAGCGCCCACGCGAGCCATTGGCGAGCGTGCTGCTCGAACCTTCGTGCTCGGACTTCGCGCTCCACAACGCCGGTGGCGGTCCGATTGCAGAGCGCGAGTCGGTACCTACCCCACCAGCTCGACCTCCTTGCGCGTGACCCGCAGCAGGTTCAGCTCCTCCTGGATGCGCTGGCCCAGCGTCGAGTCCGGCGCCGCGCGCGGCGCATCCGCGAGCAGCGCGGGGAGACCCTGGCGCAGCCGGCGCAGCCGCGCCACCGTGTCGCCGCTGCTCGGGTTCCCGAGGATCTTCCAGGCCGCGTCCTTGACCTCCTCGCAGAGTGCGGCGCTGGCGCCGGCCTGGCGCAGCTCGGCGCAGTAGCTGTCCAGAGCCAGGACCTCGGAGCGCTCGCCGTCGCCCAGCCGGCGATCGATCCGGTGCTGCTGCTTCTCGCCCTTGAGCCGCAGGCGCTGATCCAGATCCCGGTGCGAGAGCACGTGCCGCAGCTTGGCCAGCCCGAACAGCCCGAGGACCACACCGCCCACCAGGGATACATCGGCCGCAATCAGGCACACCCCCCCGACCCACGGGATCCAAACTCCGGGCCGGCTGAGCGCGAACCACCAGGAACGTTTGCTCACGAGATCACCTCCGCGGGCCGGCCGGGCACGGACCTGGCCCCAATCCGCGGCTCGGCGCCTCCAACGGGGGCGTCGGCCCCTCGGACCGGCGTGACATCGATCGTCCGGGACTTCACTGCCTGTCCCGCGGGGAGCAGCCGCGCCGCGAGCTGGTCCTTGAGCGCATCCAGCGCCTCGCGATCGGCCCGATCCTCGGCCTCGCGCCGCAGCTGCGCCATCGAGACCTCGCCGCCGATCCTCGCGTCGTCGTCGAGGTCGAGGTCGGCGTCCTGCTCGAGCCGGACGATCGCCTCGCGTACGTTCTCCAGGGCCTCATCGGCCGCGGCAAAGCTCCCGGTGCTCTGCTGCAGCGCCTCGGCCACCTCGAGGCGCGCCTCGGCGTGGGCCTTGCGGGCCACCATCTCGTCGCGTTCCTGCTTGAGGTGCTCGATCGATTTGTGGACCTCGGCCAGGCCTTCCTTGGCCGACGCAGCCTGCGCGATGAGACGGTTGTGCTCGGACGTGAGGCGTTCGATCTCCTTCTCCAGCAGGCGCTGCTTGCGGATCAGGGCCAGGGCCCGGCTGTTCTCGTCGGCCTCGGCCGCGAGGAGCAGGCTCTCGCCGACCAGCTTGAGCTCCTCGCTCCGCCGCCTGAGATCGGCCTCGATCCGGTTGCGCAGGTACACCAGGCGGCCGACCGCATCCTTCAGGCTGGCGCATTGCCGGACGCGGCGCTCGATCGCGTTGTGATACACCACCTCGGCGTTGCGCACCTCGGCGTTTCGCAGCTTGACCCCGGCGCGACCGCGGAACAGGTCCGCGATCCGTGCGAAGAAACCCCTTCGTTTCTGGCTCATGTTCGCTCCTTTCCAGGTGGAGTGCGCCCGCGGAGGGCTAGAACTCCACCGGATGGGGGACCTCTCCCGATTCCCTGCCGGCCTTGGGGATGAACAGCGTGGCGATCAGGTAGAGCAGCAGCATCAGGCCCGCGCTGGCCGTGAGCAGCGCGAGCGCGGCCAGGCGCACCGCGCTGGGATCGAGGTCCCAGCGGCGGGCCAGGCCTCCGCACACCCCGAAGATCTTCCGGTCGACCGAGGTGCGGCGGAGCGGTGGGCCGCCGATGTTGATCTCGCCGGCCGGCTCCTCGGGCAGGCTGTCCGAGCGGGGCAGGACCCACCACAGCACCAGGTAGAGCAGCAGGCCCGTGCCAAAGAACAGGGCGGCCACGACCCAGGCCGCTCGCAGCCAGTTGGGATCGATCCCGACCTGGCGGCCGATACCCTCGCAGATCCCTGCGAGCAGCCCGTCTGGCGAGCGGGAGAGCCGGTTGGCTCCAGGACGGTCGTCACTCATCAAAGCACCTCCTTGGTTCCGTTATTGTCCCGTTGTGCGTCACTGTGTATTATCAAGCACAATAATACGCAACGGGATACATTTGTCAACATAAAAATAAGTCTTGACCACATTGATGTGCCATGATACGGTGCGCGGTGCGTCAAGGGCTCGGGAGGGCATCGCCGTGGAAGGTCGCTATCGTCGTTTGAACATTACGATTCTGGAAGATCACTATCAGTCGTTGCAGGAGCAGGGGCTCAATATCTCGGGCCTGATCCGGGACCTGCTCGGGGACCACCTCTCGGGCAGCACGATCACGATCCAGGTCAGCGAGGAGACGCGTACCCTGTACAACCGCATCGTCTCCAATACCGGGGCCACGGACCAGGAGATCGAGATCCACCTCAAGGCAGCCATGGCCCACGTGCTGAAGCAGAAGATCGAGGAGATGAAGCAGCTGCACGAGCACCTCAAGGCCGAGGTCGACGACGCGGCCGGTAACGGCGGCGTAACATGATCCGCTGGATGTGACCGACCGCACGGTCCCGGAACCCTTGGGCCGCTATCATTGTCCACACCACGAAGATCAGATCCTGCGCCGTGGTGGTGCGTCATAGGAGATGAGATGCGTGAAAAGGGACGATGGCTGCTCGGTGTTGCGCTGCTCGGCATCGGCTTCGTTGCCGGTATCCTGGCGGACCGGCAGTGGCTCGCCACGGATCCGGCCGAGGCTGTCGCTGCAGGCGAGCCAGAGCCCGGCCAGACCGCGCTGGCAGTGCACCCGGCGCTGTACGGCCTGTCCCGGCTGGGCGCGCTGGCGCCGGTGATGCTCGAGCCTCCGGAGACCCTGGACCTCGACGCTGCCGAGGCCCTGTTCGACGAGGCCCTGGCCGCGGCGGGCTTCGACCGCCGCGTCGAGCTGCTGGCACAGGTCAGCACCGGCCTGGCGGTCGAGGACGCAGCCGAGGCCATGCGCTGGTCGGAGCAGATCCCGGCCGGTCCCAACCGCGACATGTTCGTCAGCGGCGTGCTCGCGCGCTGGGCCGAGCACGACCTGCACGGTGCGCTGGAGTACGCGCAGGGCGTGGTGGGCGCCGGGCGTCGCCGCGATGCGATTCTGGCCGTGGTCGATGTGTGGCTGCGGGAAGAGCCCGCGGAGGCCACGCGCTGGATCCGGGCCCAGCCCACGGGCGCGCTCCGACGGGAGGCGACGCAGCAGGCGATCTGGGCCCTGGCCGCCACGGAGCCGGCGCGCTCGCTGGAGCTGGCAGAGGATCTCGGCGCCGCGGAGCTGCGCAACCAGGCGAGCTTCATCTTCAGCCAGTGGGCCGTGCAGGAGCCTGCGCGCGCCGCGGCCAGGGCGGCCGCGCTGAACGTGGGGCAGGGGCGCGACATGGCGCTGTACTCGGTTGCCTCGGCCTGGGCCGGCCAGGACGTGAACGCGGCGCTGTCCTGGGTCCGCTCGCTCCCGCAGGGATTCGAGCGCCAGCAGGCGCTGGACTCGGCACTGTCCGCGCACGCGATCAACGATCCGCAGGGCGCCCTCGAGCTGAGCCTGGCGGCGCGCTCCGACGGCGCGTCGGACGCGACGGTGGTGATGATCGCCGGCCAGTGGGGCGCAACCGATCCGCGGGCCGCCCTGGACTGGGCTCGGGCGCTCGATGAAGAGGATCTCCGGGCCCAGGTGATGCCCATGCTCGGCGCCGAGCTGGCGCGGCTCGATCCCGAGGAGGCCGTGCGCTTCGCCGAGGAGCTGCCCGGCGGCGACGGACGGAACGTGATCGTCGATGCCGCGATCAGCCAGTGGGCGATGAACGATCCGGCGGCGGCCGCGGCGTACGCCGAGGCCCTGCCCGCGGGTCAGGCGCGGACATCGGCGATGTCGCTGGTGGCCTCGAGCTGGGCCGCGATCGATCCGCGCGCCGCGGCCGAGTACTCGGAGCGTCTGCCCGCGGGCGACGGGCGGGACCAGGCGAGGATCGACGTGGCGCTGTCCTGGTCGATGAACGATCCGGCGGCCGCCTCGGAGTTCCTGGGTCGTCTACCCGCGGGCGAGGAGCGTGACAGCGCGATGGTCCAGCTCGCCTCGAGCTGGGCCCTCGGCGATCCGCGCGCCGCGGCCGAGTTCCTGGAGCGGCTGCCCGAGGGCGAGGCGCGGAGCGAGGCGATGACGATGACGGTCTCGCAGTGGGCGATGTTCGAGCCCGAGGCCGCGGCCGGCTGGCTGATGGAGAACCTCGGCGGCGACGCGCGCACCGAGGCGGCCGAGGAGCTGGTGCTGTCCTGGGGTGACGCCGATCCAGAGGCTGCTCGCGCCTGGGTCGAATCGCTGTCCCAGGGCGGGTTGCGCGACAGTGCGGTCGCGGGCTTGAGCGCGTCGCTGGCGATGACAGACCCGAAGCGGGCCTGGCAGCTGGCCGAGAGCATCGACGACGAGGCGCTGCGCCGGATGCAGCTCGAGGACGTGGGCTATACCTGGATCGAGACCGACGACGAGGAGGCGCGCGCCTGGATCGGCGAGACCGACATGCCCGAGGCGTTGAAGACACAGCTGCTCGATCCCTCCGAGATGGGCTTCGAGCTGGGCGCCGAGTACGGCGCCGTGCTCGAGGGCAGGGAGGGCGGCATGTGTCTCTGTCCCTGCCCCTGCGAAGAGGGTGAGGGTGAGGGTGAGGGCGAGCTCGAGGAGTGATCTACTCCGGCGGCCTGCAGTGCCAGCTCGAGCGCAGCTCGTCCCACCGCGCGCGCAGGCGCTTGCTCAGGTTCTTCTGCCACTCGGAACGCTCGAAGTTCTTCTCCTTGAACCGCCGGTCCATGTCCTTGTTCCAGTGATCCTCGGAGAGGTTGTGCAGGTCGGTCTTGCCGTCCCAGGGCGGTGAGACGAGCTCGATGCGCTCCTTGCGTCCGTCGCCACACTCCGCGAAGCCGGAGTACCCGCTGCGCACGCTACCGCCGAAGCTCTTGCGCCAGGTTGCGGTGCCGGTGAGCCCGCTCTGGTGACCGGACTGATCCTCGTTACGGATCAGGGCGATGCAAGGCCACTCCTTGCAATCGACACCGGTGAGCTCGATGCCGTCGCCCTCGAGCTCGGTGACGGCCTTGCGGATCGTCACCTCGAACTCATCCCGGTACTGCGGCGGTGGATTGTCGGGAAAGGGGGTGGGCTTGCCGTACTTCTCGAAGCGGTACCCCTCGAGCATCGCCTCCTGCAGGCCGGCCTGCCTCTCCAGCTCGGCCACGCGCTCGCGCAGCCAGTCGAGTTCGGCGCGGTTGCACGCCCCGGGCGGTGAGGGCGGCGGCGCGGGTCGCGGCGCCGAACGAGCCGTCGACGGCGAGAGATCTCCAGTGTTTGCGGGCGCCGTTCTCGGCGGTGCGGGCACCGCGGCCGGGCCGGGAGCGTCGGAGGCCCGCTCGGCTTCGGCGCGGTCGCCCAGATAGTCACCGACCAGGAAGCCGAACAGACCGCCCACGAGCAGGGCGGTAAAGGCCAGGGCCGGTCTCGAGTTCATGTCATCCCCCTTGTTGCGATTCGTGGAACCGCTGCGCCGCGGCCTCGACCGCGGCGCGGTCCACCCCGCTGGCCACGCCCCGCTGCTCGAGCATCGCCAGGATGCCCTCGGTCGGCGCGTTGCCCGGCGCCTCGCCGACCACGCAGCCGCCCGTTGCGCCGAGCGAACCGTCCAGCAGCCGCGCTCCGCCGTCGTACGCGGCACTGGCCAGCGCCACGCTGGTCGCCGGGTCGGCGTGGTGCGGGTGATGGCCGAGAACCGTATTACCGGGCAGCTCCCGTCGCACTTCCTCGAGCCGCTCCCGCGTCCGCAACGCGCTGGCCAGCCCCTGCAGGTCGGACAGGGTGACCGTCTCGCAGCCAAGCCCTGCCAGCCGTCGTGCCAGCGTGATCACCGCGCCGACGTAGAGCGGCTCGTGCTCTCCGCTGGCAGACGGCTGCCAGCCCCAGGCGCCCGAGACGTAGCCCACCACGGCCGCGCCGTCGGCCTGCGCCGCCCCGGCCGTCGCCTCGCAGTCGTTGAGCGACTCGCCGACGCTGCGTCCGAGATTGGCCCGGTTGTGCGCCGGGTCGGCGGAGAGGAAGAGCCCGACCGCGTGGCCCTGCTCGACCAGGCCGCAGTCGCGGAAGGTCTCGTACCCGCGCAAATTGGGCACCAGGGTCACGATCCGCACCCCGTCCCGCCGACCCACGCCGCGTGCCACCTCGGCGAGCAGCTCCGGCGCCATGGCCGGCGCCACCCGCGGCGACACGCAGGAGAGGATCTCCAGGCGCCGCACTCCGGCGTCGATCAACGCCCGCGCCGTGGCCACCCGCAGCTCGACCGTGAAGCGATCGAGCGCAGCGGCACGTACGTTCTGCCCGTGCTCGCGCAGCGTGACATCGGCCACGATCACGGTCGGATCGCCGGTATCTGCTGCTGGTTCAGACACAGCACGGGCTGCCGCTTCGCATCGGCATCAGGGCGCGGCCTGCGGGTGCCTGCGCCCGCAGGACCACCAGCGCCTTGCGGAAGCTCTGGAGGAGCTTCTTGGCAGACTCGCGCAGTTCGGTTTTCGGCACCCGGTGTCTCCGTACTTTCCGGGCGTACTAGTCGTCCAGCAGGTGCTCGAGGAAGGGCGAGGGCGGAATGCCGGAGATGATCGACTCGGAGCGGTGGGGGCCCCAGGCCTTCCAGCGCAGGTAGTTGACCGTGCCGCGCAGCAGGCCCTCGGTGTTTCCGCGCAGTCGTCTCTCCTGTTTCTCGTCCTCGGGCTTGGCGGCCGCGACGGCCCGTTCGATCAACGCCGGAATGTTCGAGTCGTCCTCCTCGAGCGCCCGGATCGCCTTCTCGTCGAGCCCGGTGGTCTGGCTCACGTTGGCCAGCAGGGTATTCATCTGATCCGGTGTGATCTTCAATATTTTCTCGCGGAACCAGCGCCCGATGTCGAGCAGCTTGGGAATGTCCACGCCGGTCTTGATCCCCATCGCCTCGAGCATCACCACGAAGTCCTCGGTGCCGACCAGGCCCGAGTACAGGTGCTCGAAGTGGTAGTAGCGGCCCGTACCGCCGGCGAACACTCCGTCGACCGTGTTGGCCGGCTGACCGCCGGTGCCGCCGATCGTGGTCTCGAACTTGGTCGCGCCGGCCTGCAGCGCGGCGAGGTAGTTGGCCAGCCCCATGCCGCGCGAGGTGTGGAAGTGCGCAAGGTGGTACTTCGGATCGGACCACTTGCCCATCAGCTCGGGGTCGAGGATCATCTTGAAGTACTCGTACACCCGTGCCGGATCGGCCGAGCCGTCGTGATCGGCCTGCTCGATGTAGTCGGCGCCCAGCTCGAGGTAGATCTTGCTGAACTCGACAGCCTTGCTCAAATCGGTGATCCGGGTGCCGCGCATCGGCGAACCCCAGATCGTGGAAACCGTGCCGCACATCTTGATCCCGGCCTCGGCGGCCTTCTTGGTGCAGCGTTCGGTCATCTTCCAGTAGTCCGCGAGCGAGCTGCCCGAGTTGACCTTGTGATGCTCCTCGTCGGTGGAGACCATCTGCAGGATGTAGTCCGGGCCCACGCCGTTCTTGGCCTTGTACTCCAGCGCCCGGTCGCAGGCACGCTCGTTGATCGTGATGCAGCACAGCGTCACGTCGCCGCCGTTCTGCTTCATCTTGCTGCCGGTCCGCTCGCTGTTGAACAGCCGGTTCAGCAGCTCCTCCACGTCTTTGAACTGGGGCAGGAACTTCGGGTGTCCGAAGTTGCTGACCTCGACGTGCGGGAAGCCGGCGAGAATCAGGTCCTCGGTGAGCTTGATCTTGTCGTCCAGCGGCACGTAGTGCTCGAGGGTCTGCAGCCCGTCGCGCACGGTGATGTCGCCGACGTGGACGCGTTCCGGCAGTTTGTATCGGTGTTTCTTCGCCATCGTTTGCCCCTCTCCTGTTCTCTGAATCCGTTTCTTCTCCTTCAGCCTTTGATGATCCGCGGCAGCATCATCTGATGGTGCGGACAGATGCTGCGCGGGTTCTGATAGCAGCAGCGCGCGAACTCGATCAAATAATCGCGGATCCGCGTCATCGGCACCACCTCGTCGATGAAGCCCTTCTGCGCCGAGTAGATCGGCCGCGACTTGTCGAAGTACTCCTGGGCCAGGTCGTTCATCTTGTCGATCACCGGCTGCAGGTCGTTGCCCGCGTCCTGCTCCTTGACCAGCCGGCGGGCAAAGGCCGCGGTGGACGCGGTCTCGCCGTGCATCACGTACACCTCGGTGGTGCCGCAGCCAATGGTGAAGGCGTTGTTGCGCGTGGCCTGCGGGCCGCCCATGATGTAGTGCGCCGCGGCCGAGCCCTTGCGCAGCACGAGGCACATCATCGGCACCTCGGAGCGCTCGATGGAGTAGATCAGCGACTGGCCCAGACCGAGCAGCTCGGCCTGCTCGGCGATGTCGCCCACGTCGATGCCCGAGGTGTCCTGGATCCAGAAGATCGGCACCTGGTCGCGACCGCAGTGGGTGACGAACTCGTTCATCTTGATCAGGCCCTCGCGGTAGAGCTTGGCCCCGACGCCCATGTACTTGCCCTCGGCGTATTTCGGGTAGTCCTTGCCCAGGAAGCCCTGGCGGTTGCCGATCAGACCGATCGGGAAGCCGTCGGCCTTGACCAGGCCGGTGTACACCTCGGGGCCGTATCCCGGCCGGAACTCCATGTGCTCGGAGCCGTCGACCATCCGCGCGATCACCTGCTCGAGGTCGTACGCCATCTTCTGGCGGTGCGGCACCAGGTAGTACAGATCCTCGGCCGGGTACAGCGGGTCCTTGGGCTCGGCCACGCGGAACAGCGCCGGGTCGTAGGCCGGCAGGCCGGCGACCGACTGCTTGAGCTGCTCGATCACCTCCTCCTCGGTCTCGTGCTGGGTGCGGAAGAAGCCGGTCTTGTCGTGGTGGACGCCCACGCCGCCGGGCGGCACGGCCTTGAAGTGGCGCGTGGCCTCGATCAGCTGCTCGGCGCCCTCGAGGTCGAAGTGGCCCTTGGGCGACATGCCGGAGACGATGCCGCCGCCGCCCACCGCCATGTTGGCGTCCTTGTGCGCGTGCATCAGCGTGGGGCTGATCGCGTGGTACCCGCCGCCGGCCGGGTTGGTGCCCCACACGCCGGCCAGCACCGGCACGCCGTCGAGGTTCATCGCGGCGTGGCGGAAGAAGGTGTGGCCCCCGCTGCGGCGACCCGCGTACACCTCCTCCTGCTGGGTCAGCTTGACGCCCGAGCAGTTGAGCACCCAGACGAGCGGAACGTTGAGCCGCTGGGCCATGTCCTGGGCGCGGAAGATGTTCTCGGCCTGACCCGGGATCCAGGCGCCGGCCATCACCTTGTTGTCCGAGGCGATGACCACGCAGCTCCGGCCCCCGATGCCGGCCAGCCCGACCAGCACGCCGGTGCTGTTCTCGCTGTTGAACTTGGGATCGTAGAGCGTGGTCAGCGGCAGCCACGTGCCCTCGTCGATCAGCTTGTCCACGCGCTCCATCCCGGTGAGCTGACCGCGCTTGTGCAGCTTCTCCGCGGGGAGGCCGGCGTCGAGCACCTTCTGCACGGCCTCCGTCACCTTCTGCTCCTCCTCGCGGATGAGCGTGACATTCTCCTCCCCGCTCTTCCTGGCGTGGTCGGGCAGGGGCTTGCCGATCGTGGACATCTTCTCGAAGTAAGGTCTCATCGTTTCACTCCGCATTCCGGAAATCGGCCACGGTCTGGTTCAGCGTGGCCAGGATTCCCTGCTTGAACCGCGGGTCACGGTACAGCTCCGCGTCCGCATCGGATTCGGCCTTGATGAAGGCCGCCTCGTCGAAATCCTCCGTATCGACCCCGGCGAGGAGTTGCTCGAGTTTCGCAATCGACTGCGGCGCCAGGGGCTTGCCCAACTCCTGCAATGCGTTCCTGGCGTCCTTCAATGGCTGATCCCACAGGCCCTCGAAGGTCATCGGATTCACGCGGCGCTCCACCTCGGCCCGCGTTTCCTCATCGCTGGCCAGCTGGCGGCGGCCGGCCAGTCGCAGCGTGGACAGGTTTTTCGATGTGGCGAGCTCGAGCGCCGCGGGCAGGAGTCGCTTTCCGCTCTCGTCGTTGTTCTCTTGCAGGGCCTCGAGGTACGCCCGCTTGTCTGCGTCCGGATCGCCGGTCTTCTGCTTCTTGGGGAATGGTCGGTAGATCTGCACGACCTTGTTGATGATGCCGGCGCCCGCGAGATCATTCGCACCGACCATGGTGCAGGTCATCGCCATGTATCGCGCGTTGTCGATCCCGGCCTTGGTGATCGCGCGGCCCACGCCGCCCCAGCCCGGGATCAGCCCGATCTGCGACTCGCTGAAGCACATGCCGCCTCGCGAGTCGCCGACCAGGTAGTCGGCCATCAGCATCACCTCGGCCGAGCCGCCGAAGCGCATGCCGCCGCTGCACACCGCCACGGTGCGCAATCCAGACTCGCGGACCGCCCGGTACAGCGCGAAGCCCTTCTCCAGCCTCGCGTCGCCCCAGCCGTACAGCGCATCGATCGCCTCGGCGGCCGCGCCCTCGGCCTCGAGTTGCCGGCGCTTTTCCAGCGTCTCCTCGAGTCGCGTCAAGCTCTCCTTCAGGTCTCCGCCCGCATGGACGGGATCGCAGGCACCGTAGAGCACCAGGAAGCTGAGTGCACCGAGCGACGACAGCTTCTCGAACCCGGCGAGGTACGCGTCGAGCGCAGGATTGCCCATCTGGTGCACGGGAGGATTATTGTAGGTGAAGATCGCGCCCTCGATCCCGTGGACGGTGATCCGGTCCAGCATCAGGTATGCCCGGCCCTCGGACCATTCGTGGATCGGGCCCAGGTTCTCGAGGCCGGGGATATCGTCTGAGCGGACGAGCCGGATTGGGCCATCCATGGTGCAACCTCCGGGGTGGCGAACATATCCAAGCGCCCGCGCGGAGTCAACGCCGATCCGGGTCGCCTTGTCCGGGGTCGCGGGACGTGGTACGGATGAACCGCCAGGGGTGACCGGAGGCGTTGCCGTGAGCCGCAAGCGAGTCAGGAGCAAGGACCGCCGCAAGCCGCGCGAGGCCGGGGAGGGGCAGGACGAGGAAGGCCTGGAGCGGGAGGACGCCCTGTTCCGCGACGCGGTCCGCGACGTGAAGCCTAACGAGGCGCTGGCCGCCAAGTTCGACGTGCGGCCCGAGGACGTGGAGCGCGCCCGCGGGATACACGACGCCGATGCCGCCGATGCCGCCGACGCCGAGGTCTTCGAGGCGGCGATGCAGGAGCTCGACGTGGAGCTGCTGGAGCGGCGCGCCAGCGAGGACGAGATCGCGGAGCGGGGCAGGGCGACAGCGGGCGGCGGCCTGCGGGCGCGCCTGGCCCGCGCCGCCCCGCGCGGTGAGGACCGCATCGACCTGCACCGCATGCGCAGGGACGAGGCCCTTGCCGCGCTCGGCCGGTTCCTGCGCCGGGTGCGCGAGCGCGGCGGCCGTGTTGTCGTGGCTGTCACTGGCTGGGGCAAGCACTCCGACGTCGACGGCCCGGTGCTGCGCGAGGCCGTGGAGGGCTGGCTGCGCGGACCCGAGGGCCGGGAGCTCGTTGCCGAGCATTACCCGGCCCCGCCCGAGGAGGGGGGCCGGGGGGCGTTCTACCTGTTCCTCACACCGAAACCAAGGGACGCCGAGGACTGATTGTTACCGCCGGGCAACGTGCCGTGAACAGGCGGCACGATCCCCTTGAGCAGGCAAGGCTAAACCTCCCGGGATCGCGGGCAAAACACCCCGTCGTCAGCGGAATATATCTTGCATGGACTTCGGCCGAGAAGGAGAACTCGGTGTGTCAGCCCTGGTAATAGCGATCCATCAGGTCGGCGAGTCCGGGCACGGCTTCCTCCACGTTGCGCAGGCCCGTGCCGCGCAGCTTGGCATAGGCCTTGGCCAGGGCCTTCTGGTCCGGGTTCTGCGCCCGGCGGTCGGTCACCGCGAGCAGCGCCTCGGCAGCCTCGTGCTTTCGGCCCTTGATGTGCCCGCCAAAGGTGCCCGTTCCGCTCTTCTCGAAGTCGGCATGGAAGGGTTCGAGCGCCTCGATGAACTCGTCGAGCAGCCCGTCCACTGCGTGCCGCACCGCGCCGGGCTTGAACCCCTTGAGCATCTTGTATCCGGCCTTGACCGCCAGGCCGGACAGGCCGCTCTTGCGGCTGACCTCGGCGTCGAGCAGCCGGCAGCAGTCGTCCACCATCTCGCTGCGGCGGTCGGGCAGGGGGAGCTTGTCGATCAGCTTGGCCATGATCACCCTCCGTGCGCGACCGAAGTATCAGACCGGACCGGCGGCGTCAAATCGAGCGTGCCGTTATTTGACGTCGCGCGCGAACAGCGATTAGGGTTCCTGCATGCCTGGGAGGAGACGGATCATGACTAGGTTCGCGTACTGCGTGCTGTTCGCCGGAGCCCTGCTGCCGCTGGCGGGCTCGGCCGGCGCCGAGACCGGCGAGGCCCCGAGCGAGCGCATGACCCTGGACGAGTGCATCCAGTTCGCGCTCGAGCACAGCCCGCTGCTCGACGAGTCTCGCGCCGCCGTGGCGCTGATGGAGGCCAGGAAGCTCCAGGCGGACTGGGCCTGGTTCCCCAAGCTGAAGATCGACACGATCTTCACCGGGCCGACCTCCGAGGCCTCGCTGGCGGTGGTGCCCTTCACCGACGTGGAGAGCGGTCGCTCGGGAGTGAGCAACGACCCGCGCGTCACGGGATCGGTCAAGCTCTCGGACACGTCGGGAGACGGCGAGCTCGACTACGGCGAGGGCGACTACGGCGTGATGTGGCGTTTCGGCGTCGAGGCCACGATTCCGGTGTACACCTTCGGCAAGATCGCCAGCCTGCAGGACGCGGCCGAGCACGGCCTCGAGACGTCGATCGCCCGGAGCGAGATGAGGCGGCTGCAGCTGATCCGCGACGTACGCAAGGTCTTCTTCGGCTACCAGGCGGCGCGGTCGATCAACTCGGTGCTCGACAAGGGCGCCGGCAAGCTCGAGGAGGCCGAGCAGAGAGTGCGGGACTCCCTCGACGAGGACGAGGATACGTACCAGGAGACCGACCTGTTCAAGCTCAGGGTGTACGGCTCCGAGGTTCACGCGCGGCGAGCGCAGACCCGCAAGGAGATGGCCGTGGCTCTCGAGGGGATGAAGGTGCTGATCGGCTGGCCCCAGGACCGGGCGCTGGAGCTGGTCAAGCAGGATCTCCCCGAGGACGAGGCCGTGCTGCGCGAGCTGGATCAGATGCTGGGGGTGACTCGCAAGGACCACCCCGCGGCGCGTGCGCTCAAGTCGGGCTTCGACGCGATCGAGGACATGGTCTCGCTGCGCATCTCCGAGTTCTTCCCCGACCTGTACCTCGCCGGCGGTTTCAACTACTCGGTGGACACCGCGGCGCAGGACATCAGTCATCCGTACCTCTACGACCGGCGCAACTACAAGGGCGTCGGCGTGCTGCTCGGTCTGCGCTGGAAGCTGGACATCCCGTATCGCGTCGGCCGGCTTTACGAGGCCCAGGCCGAGCGGGACAAGATCGCCGCACGGCGCCGAACCGCGCTGGAGGGATTGAGCTTCAAGGTCAAGGAGAGCTACCTCGAGGTCCGGCAGACCGCCGACGCGCTCACGGCGTACCGCAAGGCCCGCAAGGCCGGCCGCAGCTGGCTCGTCTCGGCCACGCTCAACTGGGGCGTCGGCACGCTCGAGGCGGGGGACTTCATCGATGCGATCAAGGCCTACTCGGTGGGCGAGATCGCCTTCACCAAGGCCCTGCTCGACTACCGCAGCGCGCTCGCCGAACTATCGTCCCGTGTCGGTCGTGAGGTGGGCGCCCAGCCCGAGGGCTAGAGCAGGTACTTCATCTGCACCAGGTGCTTCACATAGCCGACAGCGTCGTCGCCATGCTGCTCTTGCACTCCCTCGCCGGTGACCACGAAGGTCGCCTTCTCGCCGGCGACCCGGGAGAACAGGACGAGGAATGGTTTCTTGCTGACAACCATCCTGATCGCGCACAGGTTCTCGTTCTCCTTGGTCTGCAGATTCTCGCCGCAGACCGGGCAGAAGAACTCCCAGCGATCGCCCGCCTCCACCTCGATCCCGGGCGGGAAGTAGACTCGATAGTTCCCCGGTTCGGGGTGGAAGCCGACCAGCGTACGTTTTCCGGCCTCGCGGCTGCCGATCAGCACGATGGTCTCGTCCGGGTTGAGCATTGCCTCGCATTTGGGACAGGCGTAGGTCCAGCTCATGCCGACACCCCCCGGGGTATTTGAGCTTGCTCCAGTTTAGGTCGGTGTCCCGAGCCTGTCAAAGCCGGATGCGGATCAGTCGGGGAGCTCGATCTTGGCCGCGAGGAACTCGACCTGCCGCTGCAACGAAGCCTTGGCCTGCATCTTCTTCTCGATGGTGCTGATCGAGTGGAGCACCGTCGAGTGGTCGCGGTTGAAGGCGCGGCCGATCTCCGCCAGCGACACATCACAGAAGCGTCTCGAGAGGTAGATCGCGATCTGGCGAGGTAGCACCGCGGTGCGGCGCCGGCTGCGGCTGTTGATTTGTTCGGGTGTGACCTGGAAGTAGCGCGCGACGAGGGCGATGATCGCCGGGATCGAGACCGGATCGTCTGACTGAACCAGCTCGCGCAGGGCTTCCTGGGCCAGCTCCACGGTCAGCGGTCGATTGCCGAACGACGCCACCGAGACGACTCGCAGCAAGGAGCCCTCGAGGTCGCGTACGTTGCTGCGCACGTTGCGTGCGATGTGATCCAGCACCGCGTCGGGGACGTCGAGCCCCTCGACCTGTACCCGGTGGAGCAGGATCGCGCGCCTCGTCTCGTACCCGGGCGCCCGGACGTCTACCACCAGGCCGCAGCCGAAGCGCGAGCGCAGCCCTTCCTCGATACCCGGGATCTCCTTCGGCGGCGAGTCGCTGACCATCACCACCTGCTTGCCCGTGGCGTACAGTGCGTCGAGGGTGTGGAACAGCTCGCCCTGGGTGCGGGTCTTGCCGCCGACGAATTGCACGTCGTCCAGGATCAGCACGTCGCAGCGGCGGCGGTACCGATCCTTGAAGCTCTGGATGTAGTTGGAACGGAGTGCCTGGACCATCTCGTTGACGAACCGCTCGGCAGAGAGGTAGAGCACCTGGCTCTCGGGTCGATTGCGGTGGATGTAGTGTCCGATGGCGCTGGCGAGATGGCTCTTGCCGAGCCCGGTGTCGCCATAGAGGAAGAAGGGGTTGAACAGGCGGGTGTCGCCGTCGGCCACGGCCAGCGCGGCGCCCTGGGCGACCTGGTTGCATGGCCCGACGACGAAGTTCTCGAAGGTGTACTTGGGATTGGCGGGAAAGCGCAACGGCCGGTCGACGGGAGCCACCGCCGGCGTCGCCGCCTGCGGCCCGGAGTCCTCGGTGCTGCAGTCGGGCTCGCAGCGCGGGAGGCTGCGGTCAGCCAGGAAGCGCAGCTCCACCGACTGTCCGATCTGGCGGCCCATCTCCCGGGCCAGGCGGTCACCGAAGGTGCGCTCCACGCGGTCGGCCGTGAAGCGGTCCGGCACGCGGACCACGAAGCGGCCGGCATCGTCGCAGCCGTCCGGGACGAGATCCTTGAGATAGGTGTCGTAGGCATGGGTCGGCACCTGCTGCCGTACCTCGTCGAGTGCCTGCTGCCACGCCGCGAGCATCAATCGTCCGTCCGGGCGAGCGAAGTTCGCCCGCCGCCTTCGTGCTTCTCATACGAAGTGACGCCAGTATCCTCTTTTCACGTCGGGCGGCAACTGCTGTATCGGACGGCTGTGCCCGATCGCGCCGGCGCCAATTGTCCACAGTTGAGTCGTCGGGAACCCGGTCGGAACGACAGCACTTTCGCAACGCTCTCCGGGAAAGCCTGCCTTCCTCGTGGAGTTCGAGCCGCTGGCCAGTACCTGCTCCTTACAGGCAGTTGCTCCCGTTTTCCACATATCAATCCACAGGTCCAAAGACCATGCTGAGGTCTGCCGTTCTCCCCCTTGCTTCGGATATCAGCCTTTTTCGGCTCCGGAGGGACGTGAGCAGCGAGAGTCGGATCCGCTGGCGAGCGGGTTTTTACGGTTGACCGTTCTTTCTGGCGGGTGCTAGCCTAAAATTTATGTCGGCGGGAAAGCTCTTCGATGCACTGTCCGAACTGCGGCGCTGAGGTACCCGGAAGGGGGAGGTACTGCGGCCGCTGCGGCTATGCTATCCCTTCCGAGACCCCCGAGACCAGCGAGGCTCCGGCCCCGGATGCACCTCCTCCAGGTGTCGACCCGGACGCGGCCCTGCCCGTGGATCCCGCTGCAGCGGTTGCAGATCCCGAGTCGACTCAGCCTAGTTTTCGCAGGCCGGACGGCTTCGAGACCACCGAACCACGTTACCGGATGCCTGAAGGCCCGGAGGGACAGGCAGAGCCCGAGGCGATCGACCTGACGGACGCCGAGCCGATTGATCTGGACGACTTCGAAGACATGGAGATGATCGAACCGGCCGATGCGATCCAGCCCGTGGCCGCGGAGCCGATCCCTGTGCCGGCTCCGGCCGTCGCTCCGATGCCCGCGCCCGCGGCTCCTGGAGTTCCGGCGCCAGCGCCGACTCCGGGCGGACTGCCATCCCCCGCGGCCTGGGCCGATGCAGGAGCCGCGCCGGCTCTGCCCCCGGCTCAGCCCGCGGCCGGTCTGCCGCCCGGCGCGATGCCGCCCCCGGCTCAGCCCGCGCCTGGTCTGCCGCCCGGCGCGATGCCGCCCCCGGCTCAGCCCGCGCCCGGTCTGCCGCCCGGCGCGATGCCGCCCCCGGCTCAGCCCGCGCCCGGTCTGCCGCCCGGCGCGATGCCGCCCCCGGCTCAGCCCGCGGCCGGTCTGCCGCCCGGCGCGATGCCGCCCCCGGCTCAGCCCGCGCCCGGTCTGCCGCCCGGCGTGATGCCGCCCCCGGCTCAGCCCGCGGCCGGTCTGCCACCTGGCGTGGGTCAGCCGGTTGCGCAGCCCGTCCCGATGGCACCCGGACAGCCCATGCCCACGCCCGCTGGTGGGATGCCAGTCCCCGGACAGCCCGTGCCCACACCCGCTGGAGGGATGCCGGTCCCCGGACAGCCCGCGCCCACGCCAGCTGGAGGGATGCCAGTGCCCGGCGGAGCCGTGCCGCCCGGCCAGGGGACTCCGGCCTCGGTCTCGGCGCCTGGCTCCTGGGGTGCGGCCTTCCCCCAGCAAGCGCCGGACGGCCAGTCATCGGCGCCGAGCCCGTTTGGCTGGGCTGCCAGCAGCGGTGGTCGGACCCCGACGCTGCCGCCGGTCGAATCGCCGATGATGCGGGCGCCGGGCGCGCCGCCGCCGGCCGCGCCGCAGCCCACGCCGCCGGGCGGCTTCACCGCGCCTGCCGGAATTCCCCCTGTTCAGAGCGTGGGCTCCCCGCAGGCCTGGTCCGCGAGCACGGGCGGGGCCACGCTACTGACACGCCCGCCCGGGCAGGCGCCGCCCGGTCCCGCGGGCCAGACACCGATGGTACCCGGGGGTGTCCCGCCAGCTCAGGCAGGTGGGGCGGCAATGCCGGGTGGAATTCCGGGCGTGCTGCCGCCCGCGCTGCCGCCGTCATTGCAGCCTGTCGATGCCCAGTTGCCCGAGGCGGCCGCTCCCCACGCGACCAGACCGGCCGAGGAGGACCTGGAAGAGCGGTGGCTGTTCCGCCGGCAGGGCATGGTGTACGGCCCCTTCTCCGGCCGTGACATCGCGCGCAAGATCGAGGCCAAGGAGCTCGACGAGAGCTGCGAGGTCTCCGAGGAGGACGGTCCGTGGCGCTCGCTGCGGGACTCGGCCGAGTTCTGGCCCGTGGTGGCACGGGCCAAGGCGCGAGAGCAGGCCGAGCAGGCCCGGCTCGCCGCCGAGCGGGCGCTCAGGCGAGAGACGCTGCTGCGCCGGATCAAGATCGGCGGCGGCATCGTCGGCGGGGTGGCGGCGCTGGCCGCGCTGGCCGGGATCGGCGTGTCGATGCTGGGCAGCTCCGACGGGTCCACGGAACCGACCGCCGGCCATGCCCTGTCCGGTGAGCCAAGCGATCTCGGAACGATGGACGGCACCCCGGGCATCACCGAATCGCCGCTCCCGCCATTGCCTTCCGAGCTCAGCAAGGGCGCCGAGGCCAAGAAGACCGCGAGCGTGGCCAAGAAGCGCCGCCGTCCGCGGAAACGGAAGCGTCGCCCCAAGGCGGCCAAGGCCGCGACCAAGACAGCGGCCGTGCCGCCGCCGGCGAACGGCGCGGCTCCCGGCAAGGAGGGGACGAGGGAGTCTCACGTCGCCGACTTCTCCTCGGGAGAGCCCAAGGGCGGCGGCGTGCCCAAGGCCAAGATCAACCAGATCATCCAGCGCAACCAGAAGGGGCTGGTGCGCTGCATCCAGGCCGAGGTGCGGCGCAATCCGACCTTCGAGGGTGAGTTCATGGTGAACTTCGCCATCCTGCCCTCGGGCTCGGCCGGCAAGGTATCACTCGACAATGCGGACGATGCCACTCCGAAGATGCTGTTCTGCATGAAGGCCGAGCTCGCGCGCTGGCATTTCCCCAGCTTCAGCGGAGCCTCGTTCCAGGTCAGCTTGCCCTTCAATATTGCGAGATAGGAATGGCGTAGAGGCTTGACCCCTAGAGCAACTGCACGATCTGCTCCTTGATCTTGTCCTTCATCGCCTCGTCGTCACAGGCGCGAAGCGCGCGCTCCCACATCTCGAGGGATTTGTTGCGGAAGCCCATCTTCTGGTACAGCAGCGCCAGGTTCTTCAGCGCCGGGAAGAACTGCGGCGAGAGCTCGATCGTCTTCTCGTACTCGGTGATCGCCTCGTACAGCTTTTCGGTCTGGGTGAACAGGTTGCCGAGATAGAAGTGGAGCTGCGACGAGAGCGGCGAGAGCTGTACGGCCTCGCTGAAGTGATCGATCGCGGCCTTGTAGTCCTTCTGCTGGTACGCGTTGAGACCGTCGTGGTACGCCCGCTTGGCCGTCTCGGCGACGTCCTCCGTCTCCTCATCCGACTGTGCCTTCTCCTCGCGTCCCGCGAGCAGGCGCTCGACCTCCTTGAGCAGGTCCGGGATCTTGAACGGCTTCTCCACGTAGCCGTCGGCGCCGTACAGCATGCGGACATCCTGCTTGAAGCGCCAGCCCTTGTAGATCGCGCTGACGATGATCACCGGCACGCTGGCGAAGGTCCTGCTGGCCTTGATCTTCTGGCAGATCTCGAAGCCGTGCACCTCGGGCAGCATCGCGTCGAGCAGGATCAGGTCGGGCTTCTCGCTGCGGATCTTCTCCAGCGCCTCGGTGCCGCGCTGAGCCGTCACCACGCTGTAGCCCTTCTTCTCCAGCAGCCGGCGGACCATCACGAGGATCTCCTCCTCGTCGTCGACCACGAGGATCCGGCCCTTGGACAGATCCCCGGCGGCCGGCGGCTCGTCCGCTGCTGCAGCCTCCGCTGCGGGCGCCGCCACGGGCGCGTCGAACACCACCTCGCCCTCGGGCGCGGGAGTGAGGTCCGAGAGGTCCAGCTCCGGTCCCGGCGCCTGAATCGCCTGCAGCTGCCCCGCCGCCTCGGCTTCGGCCGCGGTCATGGCTCCAGCCGACGCTGGCAGCTCCAGCTCCGAGTCCGCTGTCAGCACCTCGAGGTATCCCAGCGGATCCTTGGGGACCACGGCCGAGACGTCTTCGCCGAAGTAGTACTCCTTGCTGAAATCCGAGCGGAGGGCGTAGGCCTCCCGCAGCATGTCCGAGATCGCGCCGTGCAGGGCCACGTGCTCGAGGATCCGCAAACCGGTCAGGAACTGCACCTCGTCGGCCACGCCGATGTCCGTGGGATTGGCCATGGCCAGGTAGATCTGGTTGCCCTCAACCCGCATCGGCGCGATGACGTGGGACTCGCAGACCTCGCGAGGGATCAGGTCGAGATTGGTCAGCTTGAACACCGAGTGGCCGATGTCGATGCCCGGCACGCCTAGCTGGCGTGCGAGGCAGACCACCAGCGTGTGCTCGGGCAGGAAGCCGAGGGCGCGTACATTGGAGGCGAAGCGGCCGCCGAACTTCTTCTGGCGACCGAGGGCGCTACGCACCTGGTACGCATCGAGCAGGCCTTCCTCGACCAGCATGTGCCCCAGGTATTTCTCGTCCGCCACGAAATCCCCCGGTGTGCGAGCGGATAAAGTCGCTGGAATAGTAAACATCTCGATACACTGCGGTCAAGGATTTGCTTCCCCGGACGGCTCTGCCTGCCGAGCACGGGATACCTGTTGACACCCCGCCGGGACCGTTGCTATCAGCTTGAAATAATTCCAGGTGACCGCGGGACCGGAAGGGAGACGAAGCGTTGCATCCGGTGATCGCGGCCTGCTTCGTCATCTCGGGGCTGACGTCCCTGATCTTCGAGATCCTCTGGGTCCGCATGCTCACCACCTCGGTGTTCGGCGCCAGCCATCTCGCCGTGGCCACGGTGCTCTCGGTGTTCATGGGCGGTCTCGCGCTGGGGAGCTTCCTCGCCAGCCGCTTCGCCGACCGCCTCGAGCGGCCGGTGCTGGTCTATGGCCTGCTCGAGGGCGGCATCGGGCTGTACGGCCTGCTGCTGCCGGTCCTGCTCGGCTCGATGCCGGAGGTTCACCGGGCGCTGTGGGCGGCGCTCGAGGGATCGTTCTATACCTATAGCCTGGTGCGGTTCCTGCTCGCCGCCGCCGTGCTGATCCTGCCCGCCACGCTGATGGGCGCCACCTTGCCGGTGCTGTCCCGTTTCGTCGTCAGCCAGGCGAGCGAGGCGGGCCGGCGGGTTGGCTGGCTCTACACGCTCAACACGCTGGGCGCGGTGCTCGGCGTCGGCGTCGGCGGATTCCTGCTGCTGCCCGAGTTCGGACTGTCCAGCACGAACCGGATCGCGGTGTTCATCGCCCTGGCGCTGTGCACCGTGCTGGTGCTCCTCCATCGCCGGGGATACTTCGAGCGGTCGCGGCTCGGCCAGGACGAGCTCGAGGAGCTGATGCACCCCGAGCGGGTCGAGGCGCATCGCGAGGAGGTGGGTGGGCTGCCCCGCTGGGCGGTGCGGCTGGTGGTGCTGGCCTTTGCCCTCGGTGGATTCTCGGCGATGGTGTTCCAGGTGGTCTGGACGCGCGCGCTGGTGCTCGCCTACGGATCGTCGGTGTACTCCTTCAACCTGATCCTGCTGACCTTCCTCGCCGGGATCGGCCTGGGCAGCCTGTACTTCACCACCCGGCGGGTGGACAACCTGCGCGGTGGCATCTCGGTGCTCGGACAGATCTACCTCGCGATCGGCGTAACCGCCTTTGCCAGCTCGCTGTTCATCGACGAGCTGCCCTTTGCCGTGCTGGCGATGGTCCGCGACGCGCGGGTGCAGGTCGGTGATCTGCTGTTCAGCGAGTTTCTGCTCGCCGGCGCCGTGGTCCTGCTGCCGACCTTCGGCATGGGGGCGGTTTTTCCCCTGGTGATCCGCCTCACGGCCCGGCAGACCGGGGCGGTGGGCGGCTCGGTCGGGCGGGTCTACGCGGCCAACACGCTGGGCGCGATCCTCGGCTCCTTCTGCGCCGGGTTCGTGCTGCTGCCCTTCGTCGGCGCACAGGGCGCCATGGTGGCGGCGCTGCTGATCGACCTCGTGCTCGCCGCGGCGCTGATCGTCGTCGGGCAGCGGGTGCACCGCACGCCCCGTCGTCCGGCGGTGCTGTGGGCCGGTGGTGCTCTGGCGGCGGCGATCGCGATCCTGCTCGCCCCGGGCTGGGATCCGGCGCGTCTCTCGGCGGGCCTGTTCCGGGTATACGTGTCACACGAGGTCTACTCCGCGCAGCGCTGGAAGCCGCCGGACGAGGTCCTGTTCTTCAAGCACGGCACGAGCTGCACCGTCACGGTCGAGCTGCGCGGCGACGACTCGCTGGCGCTGAAGGTCAACGGCAAGACGGACGCCAGCTCCCGCTCGGACATGCCGACGCAGATCCTCGTCGCCGGGCTGCCGCTGCTGCTGATGCCCGACGCGAGGGACGTGGCCGTCATCGGCTACGGCAGCGGCGTGACCGTGGGCGCGGCGCTGCAGTTCCCGGTCGAATCGGTGCTGGCGATCGAGCTCGAGGAGGCCGTTGTCGAGGGCGCCGAGTTCTTCAAGGACGTATCCCACGACCCGCGATCGGATCCTCGCCTGACGCTGATGCACGACGACGGTCGCAACGTGCTCTCGGCAACCGAGCGCAAGTTCGACGTGATCATCTCGGAGCCCAGCAATCCGTGGATCACCGGCGTCTCGAACCTGTTCACGACTGACTACTTCACGCTGGCCAAGCAGCGGCTCGAGCCCGACGGTGTGTTCGGACAGTGGCTGCAGATGTACGAGCTGTCCGAGGACAACGTGCGGATCATTGCCCGTACCTTTGCCTCGTGCTTCAAGTACGTGCTGCTGTTCGTGTCCGAGCCCGAATCGACCGACGCGATACTGATCGGGGCGGATCATCCCGTGCGACTCAACCGCGAGGCGCTCCGCAAGGCCTTCGCTGACAAGCGGATCAGCGCCGAGATGAAACGCGCCAAGGTGCACGGTCCGGAGGACGTGCTGTCGCTGCTGCTGCTCGGCGACCGCGACGTGCCGACGACCATCGGTCCGGGACCGGTGAACACCGACGACAACATGCTGATCGAGTTCGCCGCGCCGCGGGACATGCTGCAGTACGCGCGGCACCGGGAATTCGCCCTGGAGATCTACTACAAGGACTCGGCCGACGTGGACCTGCTGGCTTACATCGATGATCTACCCGAGGATCCGGTCGAGCTCGCCGCTGTGCTGGCCGATCAGGCCTACTCCCTGCTGCGACACGGCCGTATCATCGCGGCCGGGCGGGTGTCGACGCGTGCGCTGGAGCTGGCGCCCGACCCGCGTGCCGAGCGCGCTCGCCTGATGTCGATGCTGTTCTTGCAGGAGGATCGCTATCCGCCCAAGATCGACTGGCCCGGGGAGGAGGATCCCGAATACGCTGCCTTTGCGCTGGTGCGAACCTACACCGAGCGCAATCGTTTCGACGACGCCGTGCGGGAGATCGAGGAGCGGCACGAGATGTTCTTGAAGCGGAAGGAGTTCCGCTTCTTGCTCGGCTTCCTGCTGTACGCCGACAACCAGTTCGAGCGCGCGATTGGCGTGCTCGGTGAGCTACTGGAAGACGAGCCGGACTATGCCCTGCTCGAGCCCACGCTGGTCTATTACCTGGCCCGGGCGCACGGCTGGCGGGCGGAGAACGACGACGCGGTAGAGCAGATGGAGCGCTACTTCGAGCTGGAGGGCCTGGGCAAGCCGGTGGCCAGCAGCCAGTAGCCGGCGGCCGGTAGCCGGCAGCTTGCAGCATCGCAGCAACCAGATCTTGCATAAGCTGCTCAACTCCTCTAGAACACCTCGTGGAGGTAGCCCGTGTACCCGGTGATTTTGAGGATCGGCAGCTTCACCATCGACAGCTACGGGGTGATGATGGCGATCGGCTTCCTCGTTGCCGACGTCATCATCACCCGCGAGTTCAGGCGGCGAAGGATACCGGTGAACGTGGCCGGGAACGTTATCCTCGCCGGGATAATCGGGGGGATCGTCGGGGCCAAGCTGTTCTACGTCTTCGAGCGGCCGGAGATCTTCCTCGAGCATCCACTGACCACGATCTTCTCCGGGTCGGGCCTCACCTGGTACGGCGGTTTCATCGTGGCCTGGTTCGCGGTGTGGTGGGTCTTCAAGCGCGGCAAGGTGCCGTTGCTGCTCGGCTCGGACGCGATCACGCCCGCCCTCTGTCTGGGCTACGGGTTCGGCCGGCTGGGCTGCTTTCTCTCCGGTGACGGATGCTACGGGATCGCCTGCTGCGTGGGCGACGCGGTGGCCGGCTGTGAGACGATGCTGCCGGTGCCGCTGTGCATGGCCTTTCCCGAGGGCGTGGCGCCGACCACGATCCCGGTGCTCAACACGCCGCTGTGGGAGTTCACGGGCGCGGCGCTGACCTGCATCTGGCTGATGTGGCGCAGCCGATCCCCGCGTACTCCTGGAGGGATCTTCGCCGAGTGGTTCATGATCCACGCCGTGCTCCGTTTCTCGGTGGAGTTCGTGCGGCGGAATCCCCGGCATGCCTTCGGCATCGAGATCGGCCTCACCCAGGCGCAGTTCATCTCGATCCTGATGTTCGCCGCGGGCCTGGCGTACATCATCTGGTCGCGGAAGAAGGATCCGGACAACACGGGCATCCTGCCCGAGCCGGCCAAGGCGGCGAAGCAGAAATCCTAGACTACTCGGTTCCTGGCTCCACAGGCTCGACGGTCGCCAGCTCGGCATCTATGCCTGCTCTCTCTCGTCCGCGCAGCGCGGCGAGGACTGTCGCGGTGATGGCGATGCCCATGGCCACGAACAGCGAGGTGCGCATGCCCTCGATGAGCGGGCCGAAGTGCTCGGGCCGGTACGCCGAGAGCTCGAGACCGCCGGTGCCGGAGGCGAAGATGCTGCCGAAGGTGGCGCCGGCGATGGCCACGCCGCTGGCCATGCCCAGGGTGCGCGCCGTGGCCAGCACGCCGCCGGCGATGCCCAGGGACTCGCGCGGAGCCGCACCGAGCAAGGCACTGGAGTTGGGCGAGCCGAAGATGCCGTGCCCCAGCCCGATCAGGGCCAGGGGCAGGGCCACGGCCCAGATCTCGCCCCGTTCGCACTGCCAGGCGAGCAGGCCGTACGCCGTGACGATGATCAGCGCGCCGCTCACGGTCAGCGGGAGCGAGCCGATGCGATCCGACACCCGGCCGGCAAAGGGGGCCGACGCGGCCGAGCCCAGCGGCTGGGCCGCCATCACCAGTCCCAGACGCCATCCGTCCAGGCCCAGGCCGTGGGTCAGGTAGAACACCACCAGGAAGCTCACGCCGATGGTGGCCATGAACAGCAGCATCGCCGAGCTGACCGCAGACGAGAAGACCCGGTTGCTGAACAGCGATAGATCGAGCACCGGCGCGGCGGTCCGGCGCTCCCAGAGCAGGAAGACCACGATCAGCACCGAGGCCGCGGCGATCAGGCCGAGCAAGGTTGCCGAGGTCCAGCCCCAGTCGCGGCCGTGACTCAGGCCCAGCAGCAGCGCGGCGAAGCCGCTGCCGAGCAACAGCGAGCCGAGCAGATCGAAGCGCGGCCGGGGACCGGCGGGCGCGGTGCGCGGCAGGAACAGCAGGGCGCCGGTCACGGCGAGCACGCCGAGCGGCAGGTTGATCAGGAAGACCCAGCGCCACGAGCCGAGCTCGAGCAGGAAGCCGCCTATCGGCGGGCCCGCGGAGAGGCCGATCGCCACCGCCGTGCCGATCCAGCCCATGGCCCGGCCTCGCTGGCCGGGCAGGGCGGCCGTGGCCACCAGCGCCGGGCCCATCGAGGCGGTCATCGCCGAGCCGCAGGCCTGCAGCATGCGAAAGACGATCAGCGCGGGCAGGCTCCAGGCCGCACCGCAGAGCGCCGAGCCGGTGACGAACAGGACGATGCCCGTGATGTACAGACGCTTCAGCCCGTACAGGTCGCCGAGGCGACCGGTGGTGGCGAGCAGCGAGGTCACGGTGAGCAGGAACACCATCGAGACCCACTGGATGCCGGCCCAGGAGGCGTCGAGCCCCTCGGCGATGCTGGGGAAGGCCACGCGGATCGCGCTGCCCGTGATCGTGGCGAGGAAGGTGCCGAAGCTGACGGTGGCCACGGCGAGCCGCGCGGCGCGGCGCTCGGCCGGGTCGACGCGCGGATGCGCCGCCCCGGGTTGTTGGTCATTGGTCATTGGTTTCTTGTCGTCCGCCAATCGTCCACCTGCCGTCAGACCAATGACTACTAGCCAATGACGCGCGGCGCAGCCGCGCTAACTCTACGACATCGGCTTGACCGCTGCCAACTTTCACGCATAGGATGCCGGCGCTTCGGGCGTCTGGCGGCGCCCGCGCAGCGGGGTGAGGGCGATGGAGATTTTCATACAGCGGGTAGCGGAGATCGCGGCCGGTGTGCTCGGCGTCGACGCTGACGCGGTGGCGCCGCACCTGCGTGTGCCCGATCCCGAGCACGGAGACGTGGCGCTGCCCTGCTTCCCCTGGGCCAAGCAGCTCAGGGAGCCGCCGCCCGAGATCGCGGCGCGGGTGGCGGAGGCGCTGGACGCCGCGGCAGGCCTGCAGGCCCGGGCAGCCGGCCCGTACGTCAACGTGCGCTTCGACGCGGCGGCGGTGGTCGCCGCGGTGCTTCCGGAGATTCGCAGCCGCGGTCTGGAATACGGCCACTCCGACGAGGGCGGCGGCGCCCATGTGGTGATCGACTTCAGCTCGCCCAACATCGCCAAGCCGATCGCCTTCCACCACATCCGCTCCACGGCCGTGGGCGCGGCCCTGGGCAACCTGCACCGCGCGCTGGGCTACACGCCCGTGGGCATCAACTATCTCGGCGACTGGGGCAAGCAGTTCGGCCTGCTGGCGCTCGGCTTCCAGCGCTTCGGCGACGAGGCGCGTCTGGCGGCCGAGGGGATCCGCTACCTGGTGGAGCTGTACGCGCGGGCCAATCTCGCGGCCAAGGGCGACGAGGCGCAGGGCGCGGCGCCGGAGGCCGGCTTCGACGACGCCGCCCGCGAGCTGTTCCAGAAGATGGAGCAGGGCGACGAGGACGTGCTCGCGCTGTGGAAGCGCTTCCGCGAGGTGAGCCTCCTGGAGTTCCAGCGGATCTACGACCGCCTCGGCGTGCGCTTCGAGCATATCGAGGGCGAGAGCCGGTACGCCGGCGTGCTCGACGCCACAGTGGATCGCGTGGCCGATACCTGCGGCGTGAAGACGAGCGAGGGCGCGCTGGTGGCGGCGATGGAGTACAGCGATGACGAGCCGCCCTTCATGCTGCGCAAGGGCGACGGCGCCACGCTCTACGGCACGCGCGATCTGGCCGCGGCGATCGACCGCCGGGAGCGCTTCGCCTTCGCCAAGTCGCTCTATGTGGTGGGCAACCAGCAGGCGCTCTACTTCGGCCAGCTGTTTCGCTGCCTGGCCGCGATGGGCTTCGACTGGGCCGAGCGCTGCATGCACGTGGGCTTCGGCACGGTGCTGAAGAAGAAGCCGGACGCGAGCCGGAAAGACGGCTTTGCGCTGGAGCGGTTCGCCACGCGGCGCGGTGAGGTGATCTACCTCGAGGAGGTGCTCGGCGAGGCGGTGAGCAAGGCGCGCGAGATCATGCGCGAGACGAATCCGGACCTCGGGAACCCGGACGAGGTCGCCGAGCAGGTGGGCGTGGGCGCGGTGCTGTTCATGGAGCACTCGCATCGCAGGGCCAAGGACGTGGCGATCGAGGTCGACGAGAACGACGACATCCTCTGGGAGAAGCTGATCGATTTCAAGGGCCAGACCGGGCCGTACCTGCAGTACGCCCACGCCCGGTCGTGCTCGATCCTGCGCAAGGGCGGCGGCGCGCCCGGAGTGGGCGAGGTCGACCTAACGCCGCTGACTCACGAGGCCGAGATCGCGCTGGTCAAGGAGCTCGGCGGGTACCCCGCCGACATCAGGCGCGCCGTCGACGAGCTCGAACCGGCGCTACTCTCCGAGCGGCTGATCGCGATCGGCCGCAGCGTGTCGCACTACTACACGCTGGGCAACCAGGACCGGAGCCTGCGCGTGCTCTGCGACGACGAGGCGACCCGCGCCGCGCGGCTCTGTCTCGTCGATGCCGTGCGCATCGTGCTCGCCGGTGGGCTGGCCCTGCTGGGGATCCCCGCACCGGAGCGGATGTAGTCCGCCCGGCGACCGGTTGCAACTCGCCGCGAGATCGGTGAAGATACGTATCGGTCCACCGTCGAAGACATGACGCGAGGTCGAAGCATGAAACTGTTTAAGCTGTTTGCTGTGTCACTGACCCTGCTGATGTCCCTGGTCGCCGCGGCCGAGGAGGCCGCACCGGCCGTCGATCCGCCGCAGGAGGACCCGGAGCGCGTCAAGCTGCGCGAGATCATCAGCAAGATGAGGGAGTCGGCCAAGAACCTCAAGAGCTACTCCGTCACGATCCACGAGCGCGAACTGTTCGGCAAGGAGCTCTCCGTGCTCGACGTGGTCAAGATCAAGTGGCAGGCGCCGCAGCGGGTCTACATCAACTACGTCAAGGGGCCCTTCGCCGGCCGCGAGGTGATCTACTACCAGGGCTGGAACAACAACGAGGTCCGCGCCCACGAGGGCGGCTTCCTCGGCGCGATCAACGTCAACCTCGATCCGTACGGCAACATGGCGATGAAGGGCAATCACCACCCTGCGGCCGAGGTCAGCCTGGTCCGCTTCGTCCGCGTGCTCGCGCACAACATCGAGAAGGCCGACGAGCGCGGAGAGGGCACGGTCAAGATCACCGAGAACGTGAAGCTCTGGGGCTGGGACACGACCAAGATCGAGTGCACCGCGCCCAAGGGCGGCCGGTTCTACACGATGAAGGACGACGAGACGCTGTTCGACGTGGCGAAGAAGTACAACACCAGCATGTACCTGATCCTGCACCACAATCCCAAGCACGACTGGGACGAGGCCGACGACGCGGACGAGGGCGACAAGGTCTTCGTGCCGCGCTACTACGCCGGCAAGATGGTGCTGTGGATCGATACGGAAGTGTGGATGCCGATCAAGGCCGAGATCTACGACCACTTCGGCCGGCTGTACGAGGATTACGAGCACCGCGACCTGAAGGTCAACGTGCCGCTGTCGCGAAGGGTCTTCGACCCCGACAACAAGGAGTACAACTTCTGATCCGTCGGCGCTCCGCTCTGCTCTCGATGACCCTCCTGCCCGTCGTGCTGTCGGCCTGCGCCGGTGGGCTGCGGACCACCATCCCGGCCAGGCAGCACGCACAGCTGATGGACGGCGTGGATCTCGCCCTGCACACGGTGTACAAGATCGAGGTCTTCCGCCTCGACCTCCAGCGCTACCACATCGCCTTCCTCGTCGGCATCTCCCCCCAGCTGATCACCCAGGACTACTCGGACGAGCTGCAGACCGGCGAGGTCTTCTCCGGGTACATCGAGCTGCTCGACGCCTTTCTCTACGGCTGGTTCGGCCAGAAGATGACGCCGCTGGAGCAGGAGATCGCCAACCGCGCCAGGATCGAGCGTGCGGTCAATCGCGTGCGCGCCAAGCGCTGGATGATCGCACCGCCCGCGCCGCCGTGGCCCGCGCCCACGATCTGCGACCGTTCCGAGCTGGAGCTGATGGAGGGCGAGGAGTCCGAGTACTAGATCGGCTAGAACTCGTTGAAGAACAGCAGGATACCGGCCATGAACTGGCCGGTGAAGCGGACCTCCGAGTCCGGGCTCTCGACCACCGGGATCGTCAGCTCGATCTCCCGGCCCTCGAACGGATCCCACTCGGTGCCGACGACCCTGTTCACCGGGGTGCCGCCGGACAGCTTCTGCTGCAGGCCGTCGCCGCCGAGGTTGGGGTCCTCGCCGATCATCACGCTGGCGGCAAGGAAGAAGTTGACGTTGATCGAGAGGTTGAACTCGATGCCCGCGGTGAGCCGGGTGGTCCAGAACGGCTCCCGCTCGAGCCAGTAGCCCGGCTGCCAGGCCTGGCCGCCGAGACCGTCCGCAGGGACGAACTCGCCGAGGATCTCGCGGTCCGGCACGATCCAGTAGTCGGCGCCGGCCTCGAGGTACACCGTCTTGCCGCCGCCGCGCACGCTGTACAGCAGGCCGAAGCCCACGCGCTTGGTGTCGCGGTACCCGTAGGGCCAGCCGAACTGCTTCTTGTCCTCATACGCGAACTTCTGCGTATCCATGATCGGATTACCGTCGCCGCCCGGGACGAGGCCGCCCTGGTCGTCAACGCGGTATTCCATGTACTCACCGTTGTGGTCGTCTGTCGGCGAGACGGTGTTCTTGAGCACGTAGCCGAAGTCACCCCACAGCGCCAGGGCGTGGCGCGCACCCTCGGACTTGACCTTGATCACCCGGAAGCGGAGCTTGCCGCCGACCTCGGTCTGGAGCAGGTACGCGGTCTTGAGGCGCGCGGTCAGGTCGATCGCCGGGGCGATGACTTCCGCGATACCCTCCATGTCGAACAGGCCCACCCCGATCGATAACTCGAGATTCGGGACGCCGTAACCGATCTCGACCCCGAGGCCGCCCATGCCGAGGGTCTCGGCGCCATGCAGGCTGAAGGCGTTCGGGTTGAACTCGGGGACCTTGGCCCGGGCTGCCAGGGGGAGAGCAAGGCTCAGCGCCAGTACTATCGCCGACCACCTCTTCATCGTGACTCCTCACTGTCCATACTCGCGAACCGACAAGGTTTCCGCGATTCTGCGGATGCTAGCCCAGCCGGATTGCCGAAGTCAAGCCAAACCTGCTCATTCGGCCCGGTAGATCTCGGCCGCGCGGCTCACGCCCGATGCGCTGCGCCTTCCGCCCGCGAGGAGCACCGTGCCGTCAGCCAGCGGCGTGGCCGTCAGAAAGGCCCGGGGCTCGGAGAGCGCGGCGTCGTGGTGGAAATCCGAGTCCGCTGTGGTGCGCCAGATCTCCACGGAGTCGAGCGTGTCTCCGCTGATCGCCGAGTACCCTCCGGCGAGCAGCACGCCGTCTCCGGCCACGCTGGCAGCGGAGTGGGCGAAGCGCCCGACCGCGAGCTGGGGCGCGCCGTTCGTGTGATCGAGGATCCGGCCCGCGTCGGCGAGGCTGACGAGCCGCGAGTACTGCCGGTCCGGACCCGCGTAGCCCGTGCCATCCGGCGTGATTCCCCCCGCGACCAGGATCCGTCCGTCCGGCAGCATCGTGGCGGTGTGCAGCAGCAGGTGCAGCCCGCGGCTGTCAGCCGCGCGGAAGGCGCTGAAGCCGTGCTGGGCCGGGCTGGCGCCGGGCTCGAAGGTCTCGGCAAAGGGATCCGCCACGGCACTCCCGCCCCAGGCCAGCGCTCGCCCGTCGGGCAGAGCGGTCGCCGTGCCGGCGAGCCGGCCGTTGCCCGCGGCCAGCGGGAGCTGGCTGTTCACCACGCCGCCGCCGCCCGGGAGATCGGGATCGAACAGCAGCGCGTCGGCCCGGGCCGCGCCGGTCTGGGTCAGGTCGAGGCCCCCGAGCACCAGGGCGCTGCCGTCGGCGAGCCGGGCGGCCGAGGCGCGCAGCCGACCGGGCGAGATCGACTGCAGCGAGCCGAAGCCCCCGGTTCCGCCGTTCAGCTGTGGATCCCAGATCTCCAGCGTGGTGAGCGCCTCGTCCTGGGCGTCGAGGTAGAACTCGGCAAAGGGAGCCAGGTCGGCCCACTCGGCGCCGCTGCCGGTGCCGCCGACGATCAGCACCCGCCCGTCGTCCAGCCCGACCGCGGCGTGCAGGGCGCGCGCGTGGCGCATCGTTCCCGCCGCCTTGAACTCCCCGGTCAGCGGGTTGAACAGCTCGGCCTCGGCGGTGGCCGGCAGCTCCACGCAGCCGGTGCCGCAGCTCGACCCGATGGCGGTGAAGCCTCCGGCCAGCAGCACCTCGCCGTTGGGGAGCAACGTGGCCGTGTGAAGGAACCGCGCCGACAGCATCGCTCCGGCGGTGCAGGTGAGCCCGCCGACCCGGGTGAGCAGCAGGCCCACTCGCGTGGTACGGCCGGACAGGACGCGGATGTTCGTGGCCCCGCCGGACCAGGTCACGTCGAGGCCGCTGATCGCCTCCACCTTCAGCTCGTATTCGTTGCCTGCGGGCAGCTCCTCGATCGCGATCCGCTCGGCCGTGGCCGCGAATTTCGCGCTGACCGGCTCGGCCAGCCCGCCGCCGGACACGGTGAGGCGGACGTCGGTGACCCCGGGCGGTGGAGCTCCGGGAGTGTGAGGCTGATACTCGTCCGGGCAGGAGCCGTCAGGAGCGCGGAGCACGTAGCGCGTGCCCACGGCGAGGCTGCCGGCCGGCGGGGCCTGGCCGCAGGCCGCGAGGAGCAGCGCGGAGAGAGCGAGGTATGAACGGCAGCCCCGGTCCATGAGGCGAACATAGCAGGGATGCTTGACTTCCGCCAGATCAGCGATTAGCTTTCAGACGTTCCAACTCGAACCGGTCGCTTGGAGGGATGGCAATGGTCCGTGCTTGGTCAAGGCCCGTCGTGGCCCTCGTCCTGCTCGCCGGCCTCGGCTGCACGGTCGACGAGGCGGATGTTCGCTCGTACTCGCGCCGCTCGAACGGTCGGGCCAAGCTCTTCGCGGTGCTGACCGATCCGCAGTACGCCCTCGAGCTGCGGAGCGTGGCGGCGCAGGAGCTGATCGGCATCAATGCGCTCACCGACCTCGAGGAAGGCCTGAAGACGATGCCCGAGGGCGATCGCCCGGGCGTGGTCGAGGCGGTGGTCGCGGCGCAGAAGAAGGAGCTCTCCGGCGCCAACCAGCAGAAGCAGATCCGCGCCAAGGACGTGCTGTACCTGGTCCTGCCGTACCTCTCCGGTGGTGCCAAGGAGGAGGTGGAGAACCTGCTGATCCGCTGGACCACCGAGAAGTTCTCCCTCCGCTTTCGCTTCGGCAAGTTTGGCACCGAGAAGATCCTCGACCGCATCGGCGAGAAGGCCGTGCCCCACGTGCTCGCGCTGCTGCGGGCCGGCAAGGACACGGTGCACGTGGCCCGGATCCTCAAGGGCCTCGATAACCCGGAAGCCGTGGCCAGCGCGGCGGACGCGCTGATCGAGAGCCTCGAGACCAAGGTGATGGAGAACTCGGAGCCGAAGATCCTCGCCCTCGGCGAGCTGGGCGGAGCCAAGTCGCTGGCCTATCTGAACACGCTGGCTGCGAACAACAAGACCGCCGGCGCCTGGGATCGGCTGAAGGCGATGGACGAGCTGCTCAAGCTCTCGGACAAGAGCTCGCAGGAGACCGCGGTGTCGATCGTCTCCGACCGCGACGCGCAGTTCGACCTGCGCCGCAAGGCGCTCGACCTGCTGGGCAGGGTCGGCGATCGCGACGCGCTGCCGGCGCTGTTCGTTGCGGTCGGTGACGCGGATCTGCGCGGGCCGGCCTGGGAGCTGACGCTGCGCTTCGGCGGCGCCGATGCCCTGCGGCGGCTGCTGACCAAGGAGGTCAAGGCCGACTGGAAGATGGACAAGGCCGGGATCGACACCCTGGTCCGCGCGATGGCCAAGCTGGGTCCCTCGGCCGAGCCGGCGCTCGTCGCCGGTCTGAAGGTGCGCAAGAACCTGCCGGCCCGGCTGATCTCGATTCGCGGGCTGGCGCAGCAGGGCACGCGCGATGCGATCTCGGCGTTGCAGGATCTGATGGACGACGACACCACGCTCGGAGAGATGGGCACGTCGTCGGTGGGGATCGAGGCCACGACGGCGATCAACAAGATCAGCAGGCGCTGAGGCGGTCCAGCCGAATCCGATCCGTATCCGGAATTCGTACTCCGTGTGATCCTGGGGCTGACGCCCCAGGCTGATATCTGTCGCCGCTCCGCGGCTCCGCTGCATAGCGCCGGAGGCGCGACATCGATCAGCCCGGGGCGTCAGCCCCGGGATCCCATGGACGCCACGGAGCCCGCAGCCCCGAAGGGGCGACATCGATCAGCCCGGGGCGTCAGCCCCGGGATCCCATGGACGCCACGGAGCCCGCAGCCCCGAAGGGGCGACATCGATCAGCCCGGGGCGTCAGCCCCGGGAAACACCATGCGTTATTGATTTCCGAAGCGGCGACACCGATCGGGCTGCTCAGCCCTCCTCGGTCTCCTGCAACGCGTACGCCGCGGTGGTCTCGATCGTGGCCCGCGCTCTCGCGCGCTTGATCCAGTCGGCCAGCACGCGCCGCCGCTTGTCGTCGCGCAGCTTGCTCTCCAGCCGGTCGTGTTGCTCGGCGAACTCGTCCCAGTCCGGCGGGGTGTGCTCGCGCACGCGCACGATGTAGAACTTGCCGTCCACCTCGTGAACATTCGGATCGAGCGTCCCCGCATCGAGCTTGAACGCCTTGCGCAGCAGCACCTCGGACTTGCCGATCCAGGGCAGGCTGTCGCGGCTCCTGCCGAAGGGCCCGGTGAGGCCCTTCTTCGGCGCGGTCGGGCTCTTCTCCGCTTCCTCGAGCTCCTCCTGCGCGAGCGTCTCGAAGCTGGTGCCGGCGAGCACCTGCTTCAGCGCCTCTTCGGCCGCCTCCCGCCCCAGCTTCCCGGCCCGGTCCTCTGTCAGCAGCTCGCCCGCGATCTCCTCGGCCACGTCGTCGATCTTCTTGTCCAGCGGCTCCCGCAGCGACTCGATCTTGACCAGGTTGAGCCCGAAGGGCGTCTCGAAGATCTCGCTCACGCCGCCCTCCTGGAGGGCGAACACTATCTTGTCGAACTCCGGCTCCATCGTGCCCGGCTCGATGAAGCCGAGGTCGCCGCCGAGGCTCTTCTTCGGCCCGTCCGAGTGCTCCTTGGCCAACTCGGCGAAGTCACCGCCCTCCTCGATGATCTGCCTGCGCAGCTTCTCCAGCTTGCGCCGGGTGCGGCGCTTGCCGGCGTCCGAGGCATCCTGCTTGATCTCGAATAGGAGGCGGCGCACGCGGGACGCCTTGGGTCGCTTGTAGCGCCGCTCGTGGTTCTTGTAGAACTCGTCCACGCGGGCCCGCTGCTCCTTGACGAAGCTCTTGATCTCCGCGTCGTCGATGCTGACCGTGCCCTTGTACTTCCCCGGATCGAACTGCAGGTACTCTAGCTCGGCCTTGTCGTTCTCCCACTCGTAGCTCTTCTTCAGCTCCGCCGCCGAGACGCGGACCGCGCCGGCGAGTATGCCACGCATCCGGCGGGCGAGCAGCTCGTCCCGCACCCGTTCCTTGTACCGGGAGGGCGTGGTCCTGAAGCCGTGGTTCACGCGGCGCTGGAACAGGTCGTAGCTGAAGTGGCCCTCTTCGCGGAACCACGGCATCGTGCGGATCTCCTCCAGCACGTCATCGTCCGAGGCGGCCAGGCCGAGGCGTCGGGCCTCCTCCACCAGCAGCGCGTTCTGCACCAGGTTCTCCAGGGCCTGGGTCTTGAGGCCCATGCGGTCGGCCATCTCCGAGGTGAACTGATCGCCGAACCGAGATTCCCAGTAGTTGTAGATCTGCTGCAGCTCGAGCCGGTAGTCGTTCTCGGTCAGCACGCGGCCGTTCACCCGCACTGCGTACTTGGCCTCGTTGTCGAAGCGGACCGCTCCCGGACCGAAGCTGACGATGAAGACGATGATGATGATCCCGAAGAGCAGGTAGATCACGAAGCTGCGGGAATGGGCGCGCATCAGGTCGAGCATGAAGAACCTCCCAGCTCGAGCCGCGGTCGAGCCAAGCGCCCGACCATCGGCGCGAGATATCCGAAGATCCCGGAAAAATCAAGGATTATCTGGTGCGAGCGAGCGAATAATCTTGTGTTTTCTGCGGAACGTGGGGTAAACAGGATAAATTGCCGGGCGGTGTAACAAAAGCCCGGCGTTACGGGGGGTTGCGAAGGCCTCATGCTGTTCGACTGGCTCTACGGCCTGTTCTCCGACGACCTGGCGATAGACCTGGGGACCGCCAATACCCTGGTCTATGTCAAGGGCAAGGGGATCGTGGCCAACGAGCCGTCCGTGGTCGCGGTACAGAAGGACACCAGGGGATTCAAGCGCGTGCTCGCCGTGGGCAGCGAGGCCAAGGAGATGCTGGGCCGCACACCGGGCAGCATCGTGGCGATCCGGCCGATGAAGGACGGCGTGATCGCGGACTTCGAGATCTGCGAGGCCATGCTGCGCTACTTCATCCAGCGCGCCCACAACCGCAAGACCCTGGTCCGGCCGCGGATCATCATCTGCGTGCCCTCGGGCATCACCGAGGTGGAGAAGCGAGCGGTCAAGGAGTCGGCCGAGTCCGCCGGAGCCCGCGAGGTGTACCTGATCGAGGAGCCGATGGCGGCCGCGATCGGCGCCGGCCTGCCGATCACCGAGCCCACCGGCAACATGGTGGTCGACGTGGGCGGCGGGACCACCGAGGTGGCCGTGATCTCGCTCGCCGGCGTGGTCTACTCGGACTCGATTCGCGTCGGCGGCGACAAGCTCGACGACGCGATCATCCAGCACATGAAGCGCAAGTACAACCTGCTGATCGGCGAGCGCACGGCCGAGCAGATCAAGATCCTGATCGGCACCGCCTATCCCTCGGACGAGGTGCTGACGATGGAGGTCAAGGGACGCGACCTGGTCGCCGGCGTGCCCCGGACGATGACGATTAACTCCGACGAGATCCGCGAGGCGCTCTCCGAGCCGATCAACGCGGTGGTGGAGGCGGTCCGCATCGCGCTCGAGCGAACGCCGCCCGAGCTGGCCTCGGATATCGTGGACAAGGGCATCGTGCTGACCGGTGGGGGAGGGCTGCTGCGCAACCTCGACGAGCTGCTGCGTCAGGTCACCGGCCTGCCGGTGCGCGTGGCCGAGGACTCGACGTCGGCGGTGGTCCTGGGCTCGGGCAAGGCCCTCGACGAGCTGGACCTGCTCACCGAGGTGACCTCGTCCTCTTGATCTGCACGCGAGCAGGGTGATGGTCATGCCGCTGCGTGACAAGCTCAAATGGGGCGGTGGGTTGGCGCTGCTGGTGCTGGCGCTGATCTCGCTCCAGGCCAACCTCAAGCCTGGCGCCGAGCGGAACTGGCTCGACCGCCTGCTGGTCGGCGCCACGGCTCCGATCCAGAACGTCCTGGTCTGGTCCGTGGAGGGCGTGGGCGGCCTGTGGGATCGGTACGTCGATCTGGTGGATGTGCGCGAGGAGCGGGACGGACTGGCGGTCGAGCGCGCGAGGCTGGTCCGCGAGCTGACACAGGCCCGCGAGGAGCTCAAGGAGAAGCAGCGGCTCCAGGCCCTGCTCGGCTTTGCCGAGGAGCACCCGCGAAGATACCTCGGCGCCCGGATCGTCGCCGTGGGCGCCGATCCGCTGCTGCGCACCGTGCGCATCGACCGCGGCCGCTCGGACGGCGTACGCGACTACCAGCCGGTGGCCAGCTCGTGCGGCGTGGTCGGTCGTGTGCTGGTCGCTGCCGATGGGTATGCCGACGTGCTGCTGCTGACCGATCGCAACTGTGCGATCGCGGCTCTGGTCGGAGAGGGCCGCGCACGGGCCACGGTGGCCGGTTCGGGCGAGGACGACGTGCCCTGTCGCCTGGAGTATCTCCGGCGCAAGGCCGAGGCCGCGGACGGCGACGAGGTCGTGACCAGCGGCCTCGATGGGATCTTCCCCAAGGGGCTGCTCATCGGGCGCGTGACCTCCGTGCGGCGCCCCGACTACGGTCTGTTCCAGCAGGCCGAGGTGGAGCCGGCGGCCGACCTCGACACGCTCGAGGAGGTGCTGGTGGTGGTGGGCGAGGAGGTCGGCCCGTGAGGGCGCTGCGGATCATCCTCATCTTCGGCGTGGCCCTGCTGGGCCTCTGCCTGACGACTGGCCTGGCGCATCTCGCAGGCTGGAAGAGCCTGAGGCCGGATCCGGTGCTGCCGATCGTGATCTACCTGGCTCTGCGCCGATCGCTGCTGGCCGGAGGGTGGCAGGCGCTGTTGCTCGGCTATCTGGTCGACCTGTTCTCGGCGGCGCCGCCCGGACTCCACGCCGTGGCGTACGTGTCGACGCTGACCCTGATTCGCCTGGTCAGCATCCTCTTGGAATTCCGTCTGGTTCTGGCCCAGGTCGCCGCTGGTGCGGCGGCCGTGATCGTGGAGCGGGCCACGGTGCTGCTGTTGCTGTCCGTGTTCGGTGGCGCCGGCAGCGGGCTGCTGTGGGTCGACGTGGCGCGGTGGCCGCTGCTGGCCCTGGCCGGGGCCCTGATCACACCCGTGTACTACGAGATCCTGCGGCGGATCGACCGGCTGGTTCCTCCGCGTCCCGCGGCCCAGGCCCAGGGTTTGCCGCGGGCCGCGCGCGCCCTGACCACCGGTCGCGTCACCCTGCCCGAGGTCCCCAGGTGGGACGACAAGGGGCGGTGAGATGGCGCGGCCGCTCAAGAGCCCGACCGAGATCGGCGAGTACAGACCGCGCTATCGCTGGTTGCTCCTCGCGGCCGGGCTGGTCTTCCTCTTACTCATCGGTCGGCTGGCGCAGCTGCAGCTGACCCAGGGTCAGGAGTACGAGGAGCTCTCGCGGCGGAACTTCCTGCGACAGGTCGAGATCCCGGCCACCCGCGGGATGATCCTCGATCGCAAGGGACGGGTACTGGTCGACAGCCGGCCGTCGTACGAGGTGCTGGCCACCCCGGCCTTTGTCAGCGACGCGGCCGCGCTGATGGAGCGACTCGGCCGCATTCTCGAGCTGGACGCCGCGGAGCGGTCCAGGCTGGTCGCCAAGATCAACTCGGCGCGCGGCCTGCTTCGCTTCAGGCCGGTGCTGGTGACGGCCGACCTGCAGCCCGAGCAGATGGCCCGGCTCGAGGCGCGGCGCATGGAACTCGACGGTGTGGAGATCCTCCCGCGGCCGCGCCGGGATTATCCGCTCGGGACCTTTGCGGCGCATCTCCTCGGGACCTTGGGCGAGATCGGACCCGCGGAGCTCGAGGCCGCCGCCGCCGAGCTGGAGTACGAGCAGGGCGACCTGCTCGGACGTCGAGGTGTGGAGCGGGCCTACGAGGTCGATCTCCGCGGCCGCGATGGTTTCGAGCGGGTGGTGGCCGACTCTCGAGGCCGCCGCCAGCCGGACAGCCTTGCGGCCGAGCTGCTCCCGGATCGCGGCGCGCGGCTGAAACCGGCCCAGCCGGGTCACAACCTCGTGTTGACCATGGATGCCGATCTGCAGTCCGAGGCCGAGGACGCCTTCGGCGACCAGCGTGCCGGCGCCCTGGTCGCGCTGGAGGTCAAGACCGGGCGGGTGCGGGCCTATCTCTCGCGGCCGGCCATCGACCCCAACGACTTCGCCGGCGGGATCGCCAAGGCGCGCTGGCGTGGGTATCGCCGCAACCGGCTGAAGCCGCTGCTCGACCGGGCCAGCGGCGGCACCTTCTTCCCGGGCTCGACCTTCAAGCTGGTGACCGCCGTGGCGGGTCTGGCCGAGGGTGTGATCACGCCCACGGAGCGCATCACCTGCCCGGGGTACTACAGGCTGGGCAATCGGACCTTCCGCTGCTGGCGCGCGTCAGGGCACGGCCCGGTCGCCGCGGTCAAGGGCATCCAGCAGAGCTGCGACGTGTACTTCTACCGCGTGGGCGAGCGCCTCGGCCCGGACCTGATCGCCAAGTGGGCGATGGCCCTCGGCCTGGGTCGGCCCACCGGGCTGCCCTTCAAGAGCGAGGCCGCGGGCATGGTGCCCACCCGGGCGTGGCACCGTAAGGTGCACAAGCAGAAGTGGCAGGGCGGCGACACGCTGTCCACCGCGATCGGGCAGGGCGACAACAAGGTGACCGCGCTGCAGCTGGCCCGGGCCTACGCTGTGGTGGCCAACGGCGGTCGTGTGTTCCACCCCACGCTCGTCGAGCGGGTGGAGACCGCCCACGGCGAGGTGGTGCGCGAGGTGATGCCGCGGCTGGAGAAGCAGATCGAGCTGCCCGAGAGAGTGCGGCAGATCGTGATCGAGGGGTTGACCGCGGTGGTCAACGAACCGGGCGGCACCGCGTATTACCGGCGGATCCGCAACGTGGACTACAAGGCCGCGGGCAAGACCGGAACGGCCCAGGTGATCCGCCTCGGCGAGGATCGGCAGCACGACCTCGAGGAGGTGGTGTGGTGGCACCGCGACCACGCCCTGTTCGCCGCCTTCGCGCCGGTCGCAGATCCGGAGATCGCGGTCGCCGCGATCGTGGAGCACGGCGGGCACGGCAGCTCGGCGGCCGCGCCGCTGGTGATGCGGGTGATCAAGAAGTGGATGGAGATCGAGCATCCGGAGCTGTCGGGGAAGGGTGAGGGCTGACCGCGAGGCCATGAGAACCACCGACCACTTCACCGACAACTTCGACTGGGTGCTGCTCGGAGCCGTGCTGCTCCTCTGCGGCATCGGTGTGGTCAACCTGTACAGCGCGACGCGACTGTCCAGCCCGGGGCTGTACCTGACCCAGCTGCTCTGGCTCGGCGTGGGATGCACGGCCGCGGCGGTGGCCGCGCTGTTCGATTATCGGATCTACGAGCGCGTCGCGGTGCCGGGCTATGTGCTGCTGTGCATGCTGCTGGTGCTGGTGCTGTTCGTCGGCATCAAGGTCTACGGCTCGCGCCGCTGGCTCGGCTTCGGCGGGTTCACCTTTCAGCCCTCGGAATACGCCAAGCTGGCCGTGATCTTCGTGCTGGCGCACTACTTCCACAACGACGAGCGCCTGCCGCGTGATGGGTACTCGCTGTGGCAGCTCAAGGGCGCCTTCGCGTTGCTGGCCGTGCCGATCGGGCTGATCCTGCGCGAGCCCGATCTGGGCACCTCGCTGATGGTGCTGGCCGTCGGTGCGGCGATGATCCTCTTCGTGCGGGTTCGCTGGACGGCGCTGCTCGCCGTGTTCGGCACCACGGCGGTGGCGGTGCCGGTGGTGTGGTTCTTCGGCCTGCACGATTATCAGAAGCAGCGGATCCTGAGCTTCGTCAATCCGGCGGCTGACGCGCTGGGCGCGGGCTATCACGCCCGGCAGTCGGTGATCGCCGTCGGCAGCGGCGGGCTGTGGGGCAAGGGCTTCATGAAGGGCACGCAGACGCAGCTCGACTTCCTGCCCGAGCAGCATACCGACTTCATCTTCAGCGTGTTCGCCGAGGAGTGGGGCTTCGTGGCCAGCCTGGCCGTGCTGGCGCTGTACTTCGTGGTGCTCTACCGGGCGGTGGTCATCGCCAGCCGGGCCAAGGAGCGCTTCGGCGCGCTGCTCGCGGTCGGCATCGGGGCGCTGCTGTTCTGGCACGTGCTGGTCAACGTGGGCATGGTGCTGGGGTTGATGCCCGTCGTCGGGGTGACGCTGCCATTCCTCAGCTACGGTGGATCGTCGCTGGTGGCGTTCATGATCGGGATCGGATTCCTGCTCAACATCTCGATGCGGCGCTACATGTTCTGACCCAGCAATTCGACAGCCTGCTGCTCCAGCCTGTCCAGCCGCTCCGGATCCAGTCCATGCACTGCGTCGACCACCTTGCCCTGGCGGTCGATCAGCACGGTTGTCGGAAGCACGGATGCGCCGTACGCCGCGCCGGTGCGCTGGGATGCTGCGACCAGCGGGAAGTCGAGCTTCAGCTCCTCGCGGAATCGGCGCAGATCGCCCGGACGCGCGTCGAGGCCGAGTCCGGCCACGGCCAGGCCCTGCGCCCGGTGCTTGCGGTGCAGCGCGGCCAGCCGGGGCAGGGAGATCCGGCAGGGTCCGCACCAGGGCGCCCACAGCTCGAGCACCAGCACACGGCCGCGAAATTGCGCCAGGCTGAGCGGCTCGCCGCTGGCGGTGCGGTGCAGGAACGACGGCGCGGGCGCGCCGGTCTCGATTGCAGAGTTCGGCCCGTCGTCGGGGCAGGCCGGGATCGTCGTCAGCAGGAGGAGATAGACGGGAGCCGCGAGGTGCCGGCGGCGGAGGAGGGCGCCGATCAGGAGCCGAGCACCTTGTCGATCATATCGACCAGCCGCGCCTTGGGCACCGCGCCCACGATCTGGTCGGCCACCTCCCCGCCCTTGAACAGGATCAGCGTGGGGATGCCGCGGATGCCGTAGTCGGTCGGCGTCTTCTGGTTCTGATCGACGTCCATCGAGCCCACGCGGATCTTGCCCGCGTACTCGTCGGCCAGCTCGGCCACGATCGGGCTCACGATCCGGCAAGGTCCGCACCAGGCGGCCCAGAAGTCGACCAGCGTGGGCAGCTCGGCCTTGAGCACTTCGGCTTCGAAGTTGTCATCGGTAACGGTGAGCAGGTTCTCGCTCTCAGCCATCTTGGTCTCCTCCTGTGTTTCTCGGAAGACCGGAGACTAACGCATCGTGTGCGCGCTTGGCAAGAGCGTGTTGCTGGGGGGGGGGCGACGGGTCAGTCGGTACACTGGCAGAGTTTGATGCCTTCGAAGCCGTCCGCCTCGCTACAGTGATACCCGACCGGGCAACCCGAGTTGTCGCTGCATTCGGCGGTGCACTCGACACTGCCGTCTCCATCATAGTCGAGACAGCTGGACAGACCGAGCGCCAGGCAAATCGAGCCGGGGTCGCCCTCGCAGAGCAGCTCGTGGCAGCCGACGCAGCCCGGCTCGACGCAGAGCCTGCCGTCGAGGGCCTGCTGGCAGTCGTACCCCGCGGGGCACAGGTCGGAGTTGAGGCATGGCGCGCTGCAGCGGCTCGCGGTGGTCTGCCCGATGGTGATCGTGACGCAGTCCATGCCGAACTCGGCGCAGCCGCCGGGCACCATAGTGCAGTCGAGGCACGTGTCCTGCGGGTCGCAGTAGCACTCACCCATGCCGAAATCGCTGCCGTGACGGCACCACGCCGCGGCCTGGCCCGGCGCGGGATTGCAGTGATCGTTCTCCAGGCAGTCGGTCTGGCACTGGGGGCCGAAGCGGTCGCGAGGTCCGCAGGACCAGTTGCCCCCGCCCGTGCCGTCGATCCAGCAGCTGTCGGCAGAGCCCGACTCGCAGGAGAGGCAGGTCTCGCACTCGCAGACGCCGTACAGGTTGCACCAGTACGTGGGCGGGCAGCCCTTGTCGTCCGTGCAGGGCACGGACGGTCCGCCCTGGGAGATCGCCATCGAGCACTGGTTGAGGCCGATGTCGCAGGAGAGGAACCCGGTCAGCGGGCAGATCGGGTCGCCATCTCCCTCGCAGCCCTGCGGGCAGTCGGGCTCGCAGATGCAGAGGCTGGATCCGGCGGTCTCGCCGCGCTCGCAGGCGTATCCCACGTCCTGGCCGTTGATCAGGCAGCGTTTGCCGCTGCCCGGGTCATTGTCGCATTGGCGCGAGCAGAAGTGGATCGTGTCGCCGCCGTTGGCGATGTACGGCGTGCAGGTCAGGCCCGGAGGGCACTTGCCGTTGCGCTCGTTGCAGCCGAGCTCGATCGGGCAGGTGCAGCGGTCGAAGTCGTACCAGCAGCCGCGTGGGTCGCCCTCGCCGGGGAGGCAGTAGTCCAGGGTGCACTGCACCTCGTCCGAGCAGAACCAGTCCCGCGGGATGCTGGCGCAGCCGCTGACCTCGTCGCCGCCGTCATCACCCACGCACTGGTCGTCGGTGCAGTCCCAGTCATCGGTGCACATCTCGTGGTCGGGCGTGTGCACGCAGCCCAGCTCGTCCGAGATCGGGCTCCACGGACGGCAGGTGTCCGCGGTGCAGAGGTACTGATCCGCGCAGAACGCGTCGTTCGGCTCGTGCACGCAGCCGTCATCGTCAGCCTCGCCGTCGCCCGGCATGCAGTGGTCGTCGGTGCACTCCTCGTCGGTGTGGCACCGGCTGTCCTTCTTGTAGTGCATGCAGCCGTCCGGATCCGGGGAATCCCCCGGCACGCACTGGTCCAGGGTGCAGCTCCACGCGTCGGCGCAGATCTCGTCGTTCTTGATGAACACGCAGCCCGTGCTCGCGTCTGCGTGCTGGTGCCCGGGCTCGCACCACTCCTCGGAGCACGCCTTGCCGTCCTCGTCCGGGCAGTTGCTGTCTCGCGGCTCGTGCACGCAGCCGGTCTGGGGCACGGCCAGCGGATTCGAGGGTTCGCAGAAGTCGTAGGTGCAGGTGAAGCCGTCGTGGCACTCCTCGCCGAACTGACAGGGATAGGTGTCGGTGTCGGTGTCGGTGTCGGTGTCGGTGTCGGTGTCGGTGTCGGCGTCGGTGTCGGCGTCGGTGTCGGCGTCGGTGTCGGTGTCGGTGTCGGTGTCGGCGTCGGTGTCGGTGTCGGTGTCGGTGTCGGCGTCGGTGTCCGCGTCCGTGTCGGTGTCGGTGTCGGTGT